>SMVA01437540.1_pt1 | contig 11904 bp, 9 predicted proteins | sample 2456451 | NCBI WGS metagenome assembly SMVA01 (sample SAMN11095933, study PRJNA526329) | marine sediment metagenome | biome: Marine sediment; feature: Surficial sediment; material: Deep marine sediment; isolation source: Hadal surficial sediment | place: Pacific Ocean | collected 2014-05 | depth 0-1...
ACACGAGCTGCTTCATGAACTTGGCGCTGTCTCCGTCTGTCACGCGCGGGCTCCTTCGCGGCTGGGCAACAGGGGGTTGGGGCGAGCCCTTCGAATCATTCGTCTCATTCGGGTACGAAGCACTCGAGATCGCGGATGTGCCCGCAGCGTTCCGCGCGCCAACGGGGCGTGACGCGCATCCCAGTCGACACGGCGTCCGGCGAATCGACGGCGAGCGCGTGAAGCAGCGCGGTGTCGGCCCCATCGAGCTCGATGAGAGCCCAGGCAAAGGGGCGATCCAGCGGCTGCTTTTCGCCCGGGTTCGCGTTCCAGGTGAAGCCCTTCACGACTCCGCCCGGCCCGACCTCCACGAGCTCGGGCCGGGTGGCCTCGCCCGTCTCGGGGTCGTACTCGAGCGGCGGCATCAGCACGCGCCCCGACAGCGTGCGGGCCCCGAGCAGACGCTGCTCCTCGAGACCGGTCAGAAAGCCTCCGATCACTGGGCCGAGACTGCGCTTGTAGGGGAACTCGAGCTTGAAGGGCATACGGGGACTACTCCGGGGATGAGAGCGTAGATGAGTGCCGCTGGGCGGCGACCTGACTAGGGCGTCCATGGGTGTCGATGAGTGTGGCTACGCAGAGGCGCCAGAATAGTATCAGAAGCAAGCTGCCAGCCGCCCCCGCCCGCCCGCCAGCCAGCCGCCGCCAGCCGCCAGCCGCCCCGGCCAGCACGGCTCCCTGGATCCTGACGACTGCCTTCAAGTCCGCGCCCCGGGACACCGATTCCACCCCTGTGGGACACTCCGCGTGAAGCTATATCTCCTGTTACCCCTCCTCTCTTGCATGGCCTCTTGCATGCTCGCGGTCGCCGTCTTGTCGCGCGACTCGACACGTCTGGCCAGCAAGCTCGCGGCGACCACGGCGATCTGCGGCGCATGGTGGGCGTTCTGCGAAGTGCTGTGGAACACCGCCTCCAATCCCGAAACCGCGCTCTGGCTCGTCTGTCTCAGCTCAGTCGGTTGGCTCACGATCGGCCCAGTCATCCTCCACCTCTTCATGGAGCTGACGGATCATCCCCTGCGAGGCCGCAGGTGGCTTGGCCCGGCGCTGTATCTACCCGTCGTGCTGCTGGTTGTCGCCGACGTGACGACGCCGTGGCTGCACCCGGCAGTGGTGCAGACCCGCTGGGGTTGGGGATTCGAAACCGGCCCGCTGTTTCCCGCTGCGCTCGCGATCGCGGCGATCACGGTAGCGAGCGCGCTCGTGATGGCCTTCAAGAACCTCAAGAACTCGGGTTCGCCCGCGGAACAGCGGCAAACTCGCTGGCTCTTCATCGGTCTCCTGGTACCGCTGGTCATCGCCAGCTTCACGGACGGCGTCCTGCCCATGCTCGGAGTCCAGTTTCCCCGCCTGGGCGTCGCCTCGATCACGCTCCTGGTCGCCAGCGTCGCGTGGACCTTTCACCGCTACGGCTATTCACTGCTGGCTCCCCGCGACTTCGCCAGTGAGATCCTCTCGACTCTGCGCGAGGGGGTCGCGCTGCTTCGCCTGGACGGCCGCATCCACATGACCAACCCGGCAATGGGCAGACTGCTGGGTGTCAGCCCCGCATCGCTGGAAGGGCGATCCATGGTCGAGCTCCTCGATGTCGAGCTCGGCGGCCCGCTGGAGGAGGTGTCGGAGTTCGAGTGCAGCTTGACGCCGGATGACGGCCACCCCACACCGGTCTCGATCTGCACGTCGCTCTTGCGGGACAAGCAGCACAATGCACTCGGTCTGGTACTGATCGCGCGCGACTTGCGCGAGGTAGAGAGCCTGCGGAGCCGCCTCATCACCGCCGGGCGGCTGGCTTCGGTCGGTCAGTTGGCAGCCGGCATCGCACACGAGATCAACAACCCGGTTGCGTACGTGCACGCGAACCTCGGCACTCTCTCGAGCATCCTCGATGGCCTCGAGTCGAAGCTTCCCGGCGACGATCCCGCCGTCTGCGCCGAACTCGCAGAAGGCCGAGATCTCATCGAGGAATCGCTGGAGGGCGTCGATCGCGTGGCCTCGATCGTCCAAGATGTGAAGAGCTTTTCGCACTCCGGCGAGGGCCTGCAGGAATGCGTCGAGCTACGTCCGCTCCTCGAGTCCGTGCTCCGCGTGGCGACACCCCAACTTCGCCACTCGGGAGCCATTGTTCGCGATTACGCCGACTCGCTCTTCGTCCGGGGAGCGCCCCAGGAGCTCAAACAAGTCTTCCTGAATCTGATCATCAACGCCTCTCAGGCCGTCCAGAGCGGCGAGACCATCGAAGTCGTGACCCGCAGCCACGGCGACCGCGCCAGCATCGAGGTGCGAGACCAGGGCTGTGGAATCCCGCCCGACCAGATTGCGCGCGTGTTCGATCCCTTCTTCACCACCAAGCCGGTGGGCGAGGGAACCGGGCTCGGGTTGTCGATCTCCTACCAGATCGTGAAGCAGCACGGCGGCGACATCTCCGTCGAGTCCACGCCGGGCGAGGGCACCTGCTTCCGCGTCGAACTCCCGTCCGCAGAGTCGGAGTTCGACTGAGGGCCGGCCGGAAGGCTCAGGTAGTCCCCGCTGCGCGCTCATCCAGTGCCGCGCGAATGCGCGCGTGTTCATCGGAGTTGAGCGTGAAGCGCCGGAAGACGAAGGCCGCCAGCGTCAGCATCACGAGGGGCAGCCCCGCGTAGACGCTCCGCAAGACCAGCTTGGTATGCTCGCTCTGAGCGACGTTCGGCTCGAAGCCGGAGTACTCGAGAACCACGCCGGCGAGGACGATGATGAGCGCGTTCGCGAGCTTCAACGCCAGCCCCTGCGCCGCGGAATAGGCGCCTTCTTTGCGTTCGCCCGTCTCGTACTCGTCGTAGTCGATCACATCGGCCAGGATCGACGGGCCCACCGCGCCACCGCAACCAAAGGCGAAGCCCGCCACCACCAGCGTCACTCCCATCAGCGCGATGTCGCCCTCCCCCGCGAAGAAGGTGGCGCCAAAGCCAAGGCCGCCGATCACCATCGCGGCGCGCCATGCGTCGCGCTTGCCAATCTTGCGCGAGATCCGCAGCCAGATCGGGACCGACAGAACGAGCGTTACCACGAATGCGGCCGGCAGCACCGCCGTCATGTCCTTGCGCATCAGCACGTACTCGATCTGATAGGGAGAAAGAATGCCGAGGATCCCGATTCCCATGCTCTCGATGAACCACACGGCGATCAGGAGACGCGCGTGCGGGTTGCGGGCTACGTCGCGCAGAGTCTGCATGGGACTCGCGCCGCCTCGACCCATGTAGCCGCTGCGCTCTCGGACAAAGAGCGGTGGGATCATCAGGATGAGCGACGCCGCCACGACCGTGAGGATCGAGAGTTGGCTCACGGCGAGGCGTGTATCGGGAGCGTTGCTGGCCACGTGCATGAAGGCGAAGGCGCCCGTCATTCCGAGGGTGAAGGAGATGTGGCGCGCCCCGAAGATGCGGCTGCGCTCATGGTGGTCCTGCGAGAGTTCGGCGCCCAGGGCTTGATGGGGCACGCCGTACATCGTGAACGCCGTGAAGAAGAGAAACAGCGCCACTGACACCCAGGCAAGCAGGGGCGCACCGGTGAGATCGGCCGGTGGGTTCCAACACATCAGGACGGCCCCGGCGAAGAGTGGAATGGCGGCCATCATCCAGGGGCGGCGGCGACCGAAGCGCGTCCGGGTGCGATCGCTCAGCAGACCCGCCAGGGGGTCTGAAATCGCGTCCCACACGCGTCCCAGGCCGAAGATCAGACCAAAGACGAGTGGTGCAATTCCAAGCACATCCGTCGCAAACTTAAAGTAATAGAAGAGCACGAAAAAGAAGGGCGTGGAGAGCCCGAAGAGAGGCCCGGCGAAGGCCGCGAGGCGCGCATGGGGCAGCGCATCCCGCGCACCCGGGGCAGCGGCGCGGTCAGGCATCGAAGCCCTCTGCCCGATGCACCTCATGCCCGCCCAGCAACGTCATCAGGACCCGCGTGCCGCCGATTTCGTGCGCGGGGATCCGGTAGATGTCCCGGTCGAGCACAATCAGGTCCGCGCACTTGCCCGGCGAGAGCGAGCCGGTGTCCTCGCTGCGCCAGGCGGCAGCCGCCGCGTTGCTGGTGTAGCCCTTCACGACCGTCTCCACATCGAGCCGCTCCTCGGGCAGGAAGCACGGGCCCCCTGGGCCCTCTTCCGGACGTTGCCGAGTGATGGCGACCTGCATGATCTCGAAGGGATTCAAGGTGGAGACCGCCCAGTCGCTACTGATCGCGTAGGGACCTCCGGCGGCGATGATGGACTTGTTGGCGTACATCCAGCGTCCGCGCTGCTTGCCCACCATCGGCATCGCGATGTCGTTGACGCCCGCGTCCGGGCAAGCCCACAGCGGCTGGACATTGGCCACGGCGCCCAGTGCACGAAAACGCGGGATGTCGGCAGGATCGATCATCTGGACATGCGCCAACTGGTGCAGCGCCGGCCAGGGCGGGTTCGTCCGGCGGAGCGCTTCGATGCCGTCGAGTGCCACGCGCGCCGCGCGATCGCCGATGGTGTGGATGTGAAGCTGGAAGCGGTGAGCGTCGAAGCGGGCAAAGAGCCGATCGAGATGCTCCAGCTCGAACATGATGGGCGCGTTCCCGCCGGTATCGTAGTCCTTCAGCATCGCGGCCGTACCGTTCTCCAGCACCCCGTCCAGGAAGAACTTGGCGGAGTGCATGAAGACCTGCGGCGTGCGATAGCGCGTACGGATGTCGATCAATCGTTCGAGTGCGGCGTCCACGCCTTCGTGCGGGAAGACCTTGGTGGTGGCCGCCACGCGCAGCGGCAGCTCACCCGCGCGATCGAGCGCGGTGTAGATCTTCATGTGTTTCTCGGCCACCATGGCATCGAGCACGCCGGTAATGCCGTGGCGATTGGCGAGTGCCGCCGCGAACTTGACCCCGCGCGCCGAATCCTCTGCAGTCGGCTCGGGCATCAGATCCATCGCCCAGTAGCAGGCATCCTCGTAGAGCATGCCCGACGGCTGACCATCGCTCGCGCGCACGATCTCGCCATTGGGCGGGTTCGGTGTGTCTCCCCGCAGGCCGATGGCCTCGCACCCCTTCGAGTTGAGAACCGCGTTGTGCCCGTCGGCGGCGAAGATGAACACCGGGCGATGCGACACCGCCTCGTCCAGCACGTGACGATCCAGATTCTCGGCGTTGAAGATTCCGGCGTTCCAGCCGATTCCGCGAACCCACAGCTCCGACGTCGTCGCCGCGGCCTGAGCGCGCAGGCGTTCTTGCAACTCTGCCAGGGTCAGGGCTCCCGCGAGCTCGCAGCCCAGCACGTAGTCGATGCCGCTGTCCTGAAGGTGGATGTGCGTGTCCTGGAAGCCGGGCAGTACCAGGCGCCCACCGGCGTCGACACGCCGAGTCGACGCAGCGGCGAACACGCGGATGTCGGAATCGCTGCCGAGGGCCAGGATCCGCCCGTCCTTCACGGCTAGCGAAGCCGCGCGCGGCTGCGCCCAATCCAGCGTGCGAATGTCGGCGTTCGAGACGATCAGGTCGGCGGTGGGCATGACGAGGAAGCTATTTTGCGGTCAGCGAAGAAGGCGCCTGCGGCACTTTCTCGCGATCCACCGCAGAGTGCTCCTCCGCCGTTTCGATGAGTGCAATCAGGCGGCGAAGTGTCTCGGTCTGCCCTTCGATATCGCCAGGTCGGCCTACCGTGGCGCCGATGTTGAGTTTCCGAATCAGCTGGCGCGGAGGCCGTGCATAACTACTGAGCGGTTCCAGAACCGACACCAGAGCGGTAGCGATTCCGGCGTGCTCGAGGCCGCGCGCGATCAGACTCACGGTCTGATGGCAAACGGGTCAGGAAGGCACCAGCAGCGCCGCCTCGACCGAATCGGATTGAAAGCGATCGACCAGCGCGGGAATGGTCTCTCGCAGCAGCGGCGCAACGTCGGAGACCAACCCCATCAGCACCTGGGTATCGGGGGAGAGCGAGCCGATCTCACCGGCCTCGTCGAGCTCGCGCAGGCGGTCGAGTGGCAGGTTGACGTTGAGGTCTTCCTCAGCGAAGCGATGGGGATATCCAGGGTGATCGATGCGAAGCTTCTCGCGATCGACATCGAGCGGTATCGCGTGGATCGCGGGCGTGCTGCCGTCGAGATTGGGCATGGGCTTGAAGGGCTCGTGCACACCTTCGATAGAATAGCCGCCGGTCGTCACGAGTCCGAAGCGCGCATCCTTCACGGACTTGCCGAGCCGAACGAAGGGCTCGCCTTCTGTCAGGTACCAGGGATAGCTCGCGAACGCCTTCGCGCCCTCGCCCTTCATCAGAAGGGGGACCGCAGCCTCTCGCCAGGCCTCGTACTTGGACTGCCAGCCGTCGAGCCCCGCGCAATCGTTCATGGTCGCTCCCTTGCAGCCCTGAGGAGGTCGGTGTCTGCGAGAGTACACCACGTCTGTTCCGCGCCGACCCGGGCAAGTGGTGCGCTGAGCTCGGCCCCGCGCGGGGCACGACGGGCGGGCTCCCGGCTGCACCTCTAGACTCCACCGCGGAGGTTCCATGCAGGAAGAAATCCCCGTCAGCGATCCCTTCTTCTCGAGTGAATACCGCGACGACCCGCCGGCGGTCATCGCGCGCATGCGGCAACAGGACCCGGTTCATTATCTCGAGCCGCTCGGCGCCTGGATCGTCACGCGATACGACCTGATTCACCGCCTCTTCACCGATGAGAACGCGACCAACGACCCGAGCGTCTACGAGCACGCACCCGCGCCACCGCCCGAATTCGAGGGAAGCGGGAGCGCAAGCCTCTTCTCGGCGCCACCGGAGCAGCATGCGCGCATGCGCCGGCTGGTCTCGAAGGCGCTGACACCGCGAGCAGTCGCCCGAATGGAAGGTCATGTGGTCGAGGTCATCGAGCAGTACGCGAGGCCGCTGCGCGGGGCCTCCGGCGTGGTCGACCTCTACAACCAGTTCTTCGAGCCGATCCCCAACACGGTCGTGAGTCGCATCACCGGCATTCCGGCCAAGGGAGACGACGAACGGCGCTTCCGCGAACTCGGGCGCGCGACCCTCTCGCTCATCAACCCCTTCCTCACGGAGGAAGAGCGAAACGTCGCCTTCGCTTCAACGGACGAGCTGCGAAACTGGATTCGGGACATGACGGTCGAGCGCCGCCGCTCGCCGCGCGAGGATCTGATCAGCGACCTGGCGCAGGCCCACGACCTCGACCAGCAGCTCGAAATCGACGAGATCGTGTCGGTCATCACAGCGCTGATCGCCGCGGGCACCGACACGACGGTATCCGGCGGAGTGTTCTCATTGCGCACGCTGCTCCACCATCCCGATGTGCTCGAAGAGCTGCGCGCAGACCGCTCGCTACTCCCGAACGCAGTGCTCGAACTCCTTCGCTACGACTTCGGCCCCACCGACTGGCTGCCTCGCTTCGCCGTGCGCGACTTCGAGCTCGAGGGCCGCAAGATCCGCCAGGGCCAGCTACTGATGCTCAGCTTCATGGGCGCCGACCGCGACCCCGCGGTCTTCCCCGATCCCGACCGTGTCGACATTCGCCGGGATCTGACGCGCCTGGCGATCTTTGGCCACGGCCCCCACTATTGCCTGGGAGTCAACCTGGCGCGCCAGGAACTGCGCTGCATGCTGGACGCGGCGCTGGACTTCATGCCGTCGGGCTCCCGCCTATTGGAAGACGAGATCAAGTGGAACGAAACAATCGGTCCGCTGTTCCGGGGCCTCGAATCCTTCCCGGTGGAGTTCGCAACACGGACTTGAGTTCGCAGCACGGGCCTGAGTTCGCAGCACGGGCCTGAGTTCGGAACTAGCAGGCCTGGCCGCGATCAGATCCCGTCGCCGGCCGGTTTGGTTTGGCTCGACGAGTCGGACCGTTCCCACCACCACAGGCCATCTCGCTCGGGCTGATCGTCGCGTGTGGCGCGCGTGCAGGGCTGACAACCGATGGCCACGAAGCCCTCGGCGTGCAGCTCATTGACGGGCAGCTGCCGGTCTCGGATGTAGTCCCAGGTTCGCTCGCGGGTCCAGTTCGCCAACGGGTTCAGTCGCACCAGCGATCCCTTCTCGCTGTCGAACTCCGCGTCCCGCGATACGACGGCGAGCGGCGCACTGCCGACGAGACGCTGATCGTTTCGCTCGCCACTCACCCAGGCCAGGAAGCCGGCTAGTGCTCGCTGCTGGGGGGCCACACGTCGGAGCGCACAACACTCGGCGTGGCCGTCGCGCAGGAAGCTGTTCGTCCCCTTGCGGCGCACGAGATCCCCGACGGCGGCCGCATCGGGAAGATGGAGCTCGATCACGACTCCGAAATGGTCCCGCACCGTATCGAGAAAGCGATGCGTTTCCGGACGCAGTCGCCCGGTGTCGATCGCGAAGATCGAAACCGCCAGACCGAGTCGCGTCGCCATGTCGATCAACACCACGTCGAGACCGGCGTCGAAGCGCAGCGCACAGCGGTCGCCGTAGCGATCGAGGCCCCATCTCAGAATCTCCGAGGGATCGCGCTGGGAGAGATCTTCAGCCACGGCGCTCAGATCCTCCGGCGGCTCGAGACTTTTCGCCTCGGACGGATCCGCGGCGGGAGCGTCGGAGAGATGTGCGCGGATCAGCTGCAACGCACTCACGAAGACGGTCTCGTGCCCGCTGTCATCGCGCACCACGAAGAAGGGCGCTCGGTCGACACCGTGGCGGCTACCCATTACTGCGCCCGGCGAGTCGCTCTCGCCCTCGATCGCCCAGATGACTTCATCAATCCGCTGCCACAGATCGCGCCGGCGCAGCATCTCTTCGGTCTGCGCGCACTTGGGGCACGGATCGCCGTTGAGCAACCGCTTCTTGATCATTGTGATGTGCACTGCAACCTCGTGAGGCGAGCGATTCTGGGGCTTCTCCAAGGGGCCGCGACACGGCAGCCGAGCAGCATCTCGAAGCGCACGCCGGGTGTACAGACTAGCGGGAGCCGACTCGCTGATCCCTGGCGTTTCGCATCCGAAGCGATTTTGCCTTCCGGACAGATTGTGGTATCTGGTCTCAGGTTGCGAAAATGAGGCCGGCGGCTGTTAAATGAGGCCGGCGGCTGTTGGTTGGGCGATCGGTGAGGCCGGCGGACCCACGCTACACCATCACCGACGACGACTACATCCTCGGCTCGGGCAGTGCCCCGCACGTCCCCGCAAAATGTCCCCACAAGTCTGGCTCAGCCTTGGGAGCCAGTGGCTGCCCTGGGGCCGATCATCCCGCAAAATCTCCTACCACGCGCAACTTCCCGAGAGGCCTGCGCTCGACCGCTTCAGCGGCAGATCCGAACCTGCGACGACAGACAGCGAGTGAAACTGCGAGAGGAGAACGAGTGAGCGCGAGCCAGTCAACGGGCGGTCGAGACAACAAGGGTCCTTCTGCGCAGCAACCCGAGCTGGATGCGCTCATCGTCGGCGCTGGTTTCTCCGGCCTCTACATGCTGTATCGCGCGCGCGACGTGCTCGGCCTGCGCGCGCGCGTCTACGAGACCGCCGACGGTGTCGGTGGCACCTGGTACTGGAACCGCTATCCCGGAGCGCGCTGTGACTCCGAAAGCTTCTACTACTCCTTCTCGTTCTCAGAGGAACTCGAGCAGGAGTGGCAGTGGACCAGCAAATACCCGGCGCAACCCGAGATCCTCCGCTACCTCGAACACGTGGCGGACCGCTTCGAGTTGCGGCCGGACATCCAGCTCGAGACGCGCGTCACTCGCGCAACCTTCGACGAAGACAGCCACTGCTGGGAGGTTCGCAGCGAGCGAGCCGGACGAGTCGAAATCATCCGCGCTCGCTTCCTCATCACCGCCGTTGGCTGCCTCTCGGCGGCGAACATCCCCAAGATCAACGGCCTCGAGAGCTTTCGGGGCGACTGGTATCACACCGGCGGCTGGCCCGAGGAAGGTGTCGACTTCAGTAGAAAGCGGGTGGGACTGATCGGCACCGGCTCGACCGGCATCCAAGCCACCCCGGTGATTGCGGCGCAAGCCGATCAGCTGACGGTATTCCAGCGAACGGCCAACTTCAGCGTGCCGGCTCGCAATGCTCCGCTGGTGCCCGAGGAGGTTCGCGAAATCAAGGCCAACTACCGCGAGATCCGCCGGATGGCGCGCGAGTCCTTCGGCGGCTTTCCCTACCAGGGAGTGGAGCGCTCGGCGCTGGAGGTCGACGAGGCGGAGCGCCAGGCGATCTACGAGAAGGTCTGGGCCGACGGCGGCTTCAAGTTCATGTGGGGATCTTTCAACGACCTGCTCATCAACCAGGAGGCGAACGACACCGCGGCGGACTTCGTGCGAGGCAAGATCCGCGAGGTGGTAAAGGACCCACGAGTCGCTGCTCTGCTGTCGCCCAACGACCATCCCTTCGGCAGCAAGCGACCGCCGATCGACACGGACTACTTCGAGACCTTCAACCGGGACAATGTCCTATTGGTCGACATCAAGAGTTCGCCGATCGTGGAGATCACGCAGACCGGGCTCCGCACAGAGAGTGCCGAGTACGAACTCGACGCCATCGTGTTCGCAACCGGCTTCGACGCCATGACGGGCTCCCTCCTCAAGATGGACATCCGCGGTGCGCATGGCCAACGCCTGGAGGACAAGTGGGAGGCGGGCCCGAAGAGCTATCTGGGACTGCAGGTCGCGGGATTCCCCAACCTTTTCACGATTACCGGGCCCGGCAGTCCATCGGTGCTCTCCAACATGCCCGTTTCGATCGAGCAACACGTGGAGTGGATTTCGGACTTCATCGCCTACCTCGCGGCCAAGGGTCTGACGCGCGTGGAAGCCACGGTGGAAGCCGAAGAGGCGTGGGTCGATCACGTGCGCGACGTTGCGAGCCTCACCCTCTTTCCCAAGGCGAATTCGTGGTATCTGGGCGCGAACATTCCAGGCAAGAAACGCGTCTTCATGCCCTACGTCGGAGGCGTGCTGCCGTACCGCGAGCGCTGCGACGAAATCGCCCGCAACAGCTACGAAGGATTCGCACTGGCGCCCTGAGCTAGCTCCGCGGCACAACCGTGACGCTCTGCCCTCGCTCCCAGCGCTTTTCTTCATCGCTGTAGTAGAGATAGGCGCGACTGGCCGGTCCCGTGTAACGACCCGGTACGGCGGCCGTGAGTTGAATCGGGAGGACCCGCTTCTCCCCCGCTCGCAGGGCTCGCCAGTACAAGACCAACTCGCGGCCGATGACCTCGTAGGCGCTGACGCGTTTGGAGGCCACCAATTCCTTGAGCTGATCGTGGCGCAGCTCGAGCCCGGCCGGAATGCCCAAGATCGCGATCGGAGTCGGGGCATCGTCGTCTCCGACGGTCACGACTACCTCCATTTCGAGCGATTCGCCTTCTTCGACCTCGGACGCAGAGAGCTGACTCTTCAGCGACAGCTGACTAGCGTCGCTACTGACCGGCAGGCTGGTATTGAACTCGATCGTGAGCGCGAAGGGCATCTCGCTGCCCTGTTCCATTGCCAGGCCAAGGCGATGTCGCCCGGGGGAGAGCGCCGCCGAGAAGTCGGGAAGTTCGATGGCGCCCTTGGAATCCACTCCGAACCGAACCGGCTTGCCGAAGGGCTCGCCGTCTACCCACAGCTGAACCGAGCCCGCTTCTCTCGGTTTGGCTCGAGCCGCGTCGTAGGCGTTGATGGCCTTGAGCGCCAGGATGGTAGATTGCGTGGAACCAAATCGGCCGGCCTTGCTGCGCTCGAAGAGCCACCTCATGGAGTTTTCGACCTGCGAGGCCCAACTGGCGTCGTCCTTGAGCCAGGCCAGCAACGTCAGACTGGTCGTCTCGATGGTGAGCGCATCGCCACCGGAGCGAGTGATCGACGTGTGGGCTCCGCCGACGGCTCCATCTTCCTCCACAGCTTTCGCCAAGCGCTGGGAGAG
>SMVA01164455.1_pt1 | contig 11903 bp, 10 predicted proteins | sample 2456451 | NCBI WGS metagenome assembly SMVA01 (sample SAMN11095933, study PRJNA526329) | marine sediment metagenome | biome: Marine sediment; feature: Surficial sediment; material: Deep marine sediment; isolation source: Hadal surficial sediment | place: Pacific Ocean | collected 2014-05 | depth...
ATCCCAGATTTTTACAGAAACTTCAGTGAAGCCAACAATGGCAACAAAGATTATGGATCTCTAACCACTGATGTGAAAAAATTGTTGGTTACGTTAAAGGAGCAGGAAATTGATGGTCTATTGATTGACTTAAGACGAAATGGTGGCGGGGCACTGCCGGAAGCAATTGAATTATCAGGATTGTTTATTAAAGAAGGGCCTATGGTCCAGGTTCGTGACAGAAAGAACAATATACAAGTGGAAAAAGACGTTGATTCCGGTGTTTATTATGATGGACCGCTAACAGTTTTAATTAATCGTGCCAGTGCATCTGCCTCGGAGATATTTGCTGGTGCCATGCAGGATTATAAAAGAGGAGTGATACTGGGAGAACAATCCTACGGAAAGGGTACTGTTCAACGTTTGATAGATCTAAACAATGTCGTTAGGTTCGCGGATGAAGAAGACAAGATGGGGAATTTAAAGATAACCTTAGCGAAATACTATCGAATTACAGGAAGTTCTACTCAAAACATTGGGGTGACCCCGGATGTTGCGCTTCCATCCGGATATGATGCGGAAACATTTGGCGAGAGTTCAATGCCAGGTTCATTGCCATGGGATCAGATAAAATCTGCAGATTTTGAAGAAACCAACTACGTTTCAGAAGACCTGCTTGATGTTCTGAACAAGGAATATTTAGCTGATCTTAATTCTGTTCCTGAACTTAGAAACCTTGTTGAAGATCTGGAAAGGATGAAAGAAAGACGATCTCAAACATCAATATCTCTTAACGAGAAACAAAGGAAATCTGAAATTGACAAAGTTGAAGCTGAAAAGGAAAACCGAAAAAACATTAACGCTAAAGTTCTGAACGAAAATGAATCCTTTTCAATAGAAGGGGATACTGAACAATCTACCGTCCTGAACGACCCGTACCTGAAAGAGGGCCTGAGGTTACTTGCTTCAATTGTGGATTATAATATAGGGTAATAAATTTATTGTTTTTCTCTTTGTAATTTGTGGTATGACAAGCAGAAGAGAATTTATTAAAAAGTCAACTGTATCGTTTGTAGGTGCATCAGTAATTTCCAAGAATTTAATAGCAGATGCCTCAAATAACCAGGAGAATTTCTGGGATGACATTCGAAACCAATTTCCCTTACGAGATCATCGTGTGTATTTCAATAATGGAACGATAGGTCCTTCGCCAACCCCTGTTCTGGAAGCTGTAAAAAGCAAGATGGACGAACTAAATGCTATTGGAGAATATAGAGGTCAGGAGGATAGTCGTGAGCCTGTTGCCAATTTCATCGGAGCATTACCCGAAGAAATTAGTCTCACGCATAACACAACAGAGGGGATCAATATTGTGGCTTCAGGTCTGCCTTTAAAAAAAGGGGACGAAGTCATTATGACATCTCATGAACATGCGGGGAATGCCTTGCCATGGTTAAACCAGATTAAGAATCGGGGAATTGTAATAAAGGTTGTGGATCCGGCTGATTCAGCAGAGGAGAATTTAAACAGAATTAATGACAGATTTACAGAACGAACCAGGGTTGTAGCAGTTCCACATATTACTTGTACCACAGGACTAACATATCCAATTAAGGAAATTTCTTCGTTGGCACATGATAAAGGTGCCTGGATGTTTTGTGACGGCGCCCATGCTCCCGGATCAATGGCAATTGATATGAAAGAACTTGGCTGTGATTTTTACGCGTCATGTGGTCATAAATGGTTACTCGGACCATCAGGGACAGGGTTTCTATATGTAAATTCAAATGTTCTGGAAGATTTAACTCCTTTTGCCATTGGAGCATATTCTGATACAGGGTGGACTATTTCGGACATAAATCAGGTAATCGATGGGTTTGTTCCAACTGCCCACCGATTTGACTATGGTACGCAAAGTGCACCTCTTGCCAATGGATTAAAAGCAGCTGTTACTTTTTTATCAGATATTAGGATAGAGAAGGTCGAGACATATATATCCGGTTTATCCGATCATTTATACAAAGAGTTATCAAAGATTGATCAAATTGAAGTTCTTTCTCCTAATGAAGAGAGAAGTAGAAGTTCAATGATTGCTTTCAAAATTAATACTATGGATTACCGTGAGTTTGGGAAGTTGGTCGCAAAAGAATTTAGAATCAGAATGGTGCCTGAATCAAATTTAAATGCCATTAGGATAAGCACACATATTTATAATAACAAATTGCAAATCGATAATTTTATTGATAAAATACATTCAGTTATTGATTAAATTCAACATTAAGTGTTACTTTATAAATACATTGAAGTAATCTCAAAATGAAATTTGGTCACGTTGCAACAAGCGAATTGGATAACATTACATTGACCTTACCGGAAGATCATCCAGACAATAGGAATATATTGAAGGGGATACCTGCCAAAAAGGGAACTGTGTATGTTGGATGTGCAAAATGGGGTCGGGATGAATGGGTCGGACTAATTTATCCAAAAGGCACAAAAAGCGGTGATTACCTCGAAAATTATGTAAATCATTTTAATGGAATTGAATTAAATGGAACATTTTACCAGCTAAGAAAAAGTAATATTGAAAGCTGGGCAAAAGTTCCAAAGGAAGAGTTTAAGTATTGTCCGAAATTTTCCAGAAGAATCAGTCATTTGAAGAGGTTAAATGACGTTGAAGAAAATACAGATTATTTTTTTGACGCTGTTTCATTATTCGGTGATACTCTTGGATTACCATTCCTTCAGATGCCCGATAATTTTGCTCCAAAATTTATTGATCGACTAATGGCTTACCTTGATCGTCTGCCTGACCAACCAGGAACTGCTCTTGAACTTCGTCATACAGATTGGTTCAATGATCCGGAGGTGTCGCCAATCCTTTATGAAAATCTTGAAAAGAATAACATTACATTGATCATTACAGATACTGCCGGCAGGAGGGATGTGATCCATCAACGACTCACATCCAATAAAGCTTTCGTACGATTTATTGGCTACGACTTACACGAAACAGATTATCAACGAATGGATGAATGGGCGATAAAAATTAAAGAATGGCTTGATGGTGGGCTGGAAGAAATATACTTCTTTCTTCATCAGGAAAATGAAAAGAATACGGTTGTAAATGCTTCCTATATGATTAGAAAAATAAATGAAGTATGTGATCTCAGCATTAAGGAGCCTGTATTTGTCAACTGATTATGAAAAACTGGCTATTTTTTTGAAGACATCGAAATAAAGATTCTTTTGACCGGTTTTTTCTGAAGGCAATCTATAAAAAAATTATAAAATGATCCTAACAATACAATTGTAAGTATATTAAATATCCCTACTAATAATATGTTGTCAGAATGCTCCCGAATCAGTTGAATATCCAGAACAATAAACATCAGCATTAGAGCGCCGGAAAATAGTAATAGAAAAATGTTGAGGAGATATTTCATTATCTAAAATTTAAATTTAAAACAATGAATTCTCTACTTGATCTTTTGACCTGGTATCAGGATTAAATCCAAACCAGTCTTCAAAATAATCAATGCTCAGATCTAATCCGGTTATCTTAAAATCCCCGATTATTTCTATCAACGTGTCGATCGAATTTCATGCCTTATTATCAGTAAATGACGAACCAAAGGTATTCCAGTCATGAATCCGGCAGATTAGAGAAGTACTTAATGTTAGATTTAGGTATAGTGCCTAGTCAATCTTCATTCAGTAAATACTTGGAAAAGCTTTCTCCGTTTATTTCAGTGTATTTCACATCCAGATCATGCCTGACTGACATTTTTCTGGAAGAGAAATCGCCTCTTATTTTAGCATATTTCAGGTTTAAATCTCTGTCAAAGGAGGTATAGGAGAAATTCAGACCCTTGTTGAATTCTGCATATTTAAAATTGGCGTCATCATCAAATACAGCTCCTCCAAAATCAGCAAATTTTTCAAACTCTGCATATTTGAAAAGAGCTTCATCGTTAAAATAAGACTCGCTAAAATCTGAAGCTCCCTCAAATTCTGAATATTTGAATGCTGTCTTATTATTGAATTTGCAATTTTTGAAAACTACATCATTTTCGAAATTCGCAATAAAAGTATAGTCAGATCCGTCATCGTGATAGTAAGCGAGCACATCATCTTCAAAAGTGCAATTTGTGAAGTTGATTGCCACTTCAATTGTTTCTTCTACTGAATTCTCATTAGATCCAAACCAGCTTTTTTTCCTGGAATAATCTTCTTCATATTTCTTTTCGAAATAATATGTAAGATCAAGAGTTCCTTCAATGGTGACATTTGAATAATTAATGTCTTTACCACGTTTTATATCCTTAAGAATATCGTCAGCAGAGATTGTCTGCCCAAAAGATGTAGTCGCAATTGCAAAAAGCAGGAGTGGAAGTACAAGTTTTTTCATATAGTTTCTTTTTATTCGTATACGCATTCTTGGTCAAATGGTTTTTAACTAATAATTCTTATGAAACTCGCATTTAATATTATCATTCTAATGCTGACAGGCACTTATTGTTTCAGTCAGGAAACCTACAAAGTCACACTTTTTAGAGCTGCTCCGGGGCATATGCTTGAGCTATTGGAGGATTTGAAAACAAGAGCTCAAAGTGTTGAATCATCGCCTTTGATTATTCGTCACAGCCAGGGAGACCACTGGGATTATCTTATCCTTGAGCCTGTAGGCAGTTTCAGCGAATATTTTATTAGCAACAATGAGGTGTTTACTCCCGTTTACGGAGACGAATTCTATGATCTTGTATCATTCCATGAACAGGTTTTCATGACAGGCCCCGAAAGAGATGAGTTTATAAAAATGGCTGAAACTTATTCCTTTTTTCACGTTGAGATGTTTGTGGCATTAGCTGGAAAACAAAATGAGCTTCTCGAAGAACGTAAAATGGAAAATGTTTATCTGAATGAAATTGGGAGGAATCAAAATTTAATTTTTACATCAATTATTGGCTCTTCCTTGGATAGTTTCACCCTGGGTGGGTATCGGGATATCAAACATTTTGCTGAAAGCGCTGATATTTCAATTGAATTGGAGGAGTCTGCTGCTTTGAAAGCAGGTTTCAAAGGAGTAACAGATATAAGTCCTTATCTCAGGTCCCTGATTTCAAAACATAATGATACACTTGGGAACAAGGTGTCTTACTTGCAAGTGTCTGAATAATCGACGATTATAATACCATCATCAGTTTCTGAAGCAAGTTTTGCTTTATTAATAACTTCCAGGGCAAGTTCTTTGTCCAGTATATTTTTCAACACATTGGACATTTCAAATGATGGGTCATAGGTTGTTCTGATCCATTTTTGAGCAGATTTTTGAAGTCGGTTGTATTTCCCGGATTTCACACAGCATGTAATCGCAAATGGTTCTTTACTAACAATCCTTTTCTGCTTTCCATCGATTTGTGCCGTGGTATCCAACCAGATATACCAGATTTTTTCCTCAATTGGTTTTTCCTGGAAATTTATTAAAAGCGATAGTGAAAGTATGAGTGTCAGCATATTAAAAGAATATTTACCAAATTTATGAAAGTTGTTTGAATTTCCTGACAAGATAACGATGAAAGGACAAAAGTAAGTGTGTGTCATCTTGATTTGCCTGCATAGCTCTTTCCACCATTCTTCTTTTCAAATTCTCTCGTTTAGAAATTTCCAATTCATCCAAAACCTTGATCATTCGTATTTTCAATATCTTTTGCTCGTTGGCTTCGGCTTGTGGTACTGGTTGCTTTGATGGTTTTATTTGATTAAATATATAAGCATAGATCATGATGCATTGGGCAAGGTTTATTGAAGGATAATCCTGGGCCAGATCAATGGTGCTAATGATGTCACATTGCTGTATTTCATAATCTTCCAATCCACGATCTTCTCTTCCAAATACGATTGCAAGGTTACTCAGTGATTTTGATTCAATTAACACTCGCGCATCTTCAGGGTTGAAGTAGTCATAAAATTTGGTCCTTTTTTTTGCAGTTGTTGCAATTGAAAAATCAATGTCAACAAGTGCATCTTCGAGGCTTTCAAAAAAACTGGCCGATTTTAAAATATCGTGTGAACCATAAGCCAGTTTCAAGCTCATTTCATCTAAATGATTTACCGGAGAAACAAAACGGAGCGAAGAAAAGCCCATTGTTTTAATTGCCCTGGCAGCCGCACCAATATTTCCGGGATTTGTTGGACTAATCAAAATAAAATGGGTCTTCATAAAAAATTATAAAATGTAGTAATATTGGTTGAAATCAAAATGAGAAGTTATGAAATCTTTTACGTATCTATTTGTAATTTTACTAATACCGGCTCTCTTTTTTCAGAAGAACGTTCAAAGCCAATCGAATGATTCCGAAACTGGCAGCCTGGTGATCGTTGGTGGGGCAATGAAATCACCTGAAATATTTAATGAATTTTTGATGCTGGCAGGTGGCGAAGATGCTTTAATTATTCTTGTGCCTACTGCCATAGCGGATACAGTTTCACTGGAAATGCAAAAAAGACAACTTGAATATTTGCAATCGCTTGGTGCAAAAAATGTAGTTGTGCTACACACAAAAGACAGAAACAAAGCGAACCAGCTTTCTTTTTATCAGCCGGTATTAAATGCCACGGGAGTTTGGTTTACCGGGGGAAGGCAATGGCGCATTGCCGATTCATACCTCGGAACAAAAACCGAAGAAGCTTTTCACCAGTTATTTGAAAGAGGCGGAGTCATTGGTGGAAGCTCCGCCGGTGCAACTATTCAAGGCAGTTATCTTGCAAGGGGGGATACAAAAACGAATACAATTATGATGGGAGATCACGAGGATGGATTCGGTTTCATGCCGAATACAGCAATTGATCAGCACCTGCTAAAAAGAAACAGGCAATTTGATTTAATTGAAATCATTGAATCAAAACCCGAATTACTTGGGATTGGTATTGATGAAAATACAGCCATTATAGTTAATGGCCATCAATTTTCTGTAATGGGAACAGGGTATGTGGCTATTTACGATTCTAATCTGATTAAGGAACAGAGCTATGGACGGTTTAAATTCTTCCTCCTGACATCAGGAGATGTTTATGACTGGAAGGATCGCAAAGTTGTGCATTGGTCGCAGCCCGGAAGAAATATATTCAGGTAAGAGTTGCAAAATCAAAGTGGATAAAATGTGGTCAATGATGGTTGCACAAATTGATTCACATTATCTTCGCAAGATTTACTGGAGAAGTAGATTATGAATGTAGATACCATGCGAAAAATTGATAGAAGGATGGGAGTGCCCATTACTTTTTGTTTATCAATAATTCTATGGTCGTTCAGGTTGTTTCAAAAAAGAGTAAATCCTGATATATCGAAAACGCTGTTTATAGAGCTGTCTGAGATGGGAAGTGCTATTCTCGTAGATCCGGCAATGCGAAATTTACAAGAAAATGGTTCAGAGTTGTATTTCGCTATTTTCGAGGATAACTACAAAAGTCTGAACTTGTTAAAAACGGTAAAGCCCTCGAATATATTTAAAATGAGGTCGGCCAACTTGCGGGTATTAGCTATTGATGTTTTTAAAATGATGCTATGGACCCGTAAAAATCAAATAAAAACTGTAATTGACCTGGAATTATTCAGCCGTTTCACAGCTATTCTGTGTGCACTTAGCGGGGCTAGAAGTTTGATTGGATTTGCAAGTGTACATGATGAAGGACTATATCGGGGGAGCATTATTAATTTTCCTGTACGGTATAATCCGCATGTGCATATTGCGATCAATTTTATGTCATTGATCAATACAGCGCTGGGTCGTCATGATACACCTTATGCTACCACACCGATAAGCCCGGCGGAAATTCAACTAGCCAAAGCTGAAATTTCGGAAGAGGAAAAAGATTCAGTCAGAAAAAAAATCGAAACCCTTTTCCCCAAATGGACAGACGAATCTTTGATCATTATTAATTCCAATGCCTCTGAGATGTTGCCGCAAAGAAGATGGATGCCGGAGTATTTTGCAGATGTTGCTGCCAGCATATTAAAGAAATTTCCTGATACACTGTTAGTCGCCACCGGTGCACCGGCCGAGCATGAATACGTGCAATCAGTAGTGGACCGGGTGAATGATGAAAGATTTATAAATTATGCAGGTGTATTCTTATTTGAAGAATTGGTTCCTCTCTATAGTTTGTCTACTGTGATGCTGACGAATGATTCCGGACCGGCCCATTTTGCCTCAGTAACAAATCTGAAAGTATTTGTATTATTCGGACCTGAAACGCCACACTTATATTTACCTCTTGGAGGCAATGCTGAACCAATCTACCTTGGATTACCTTGCTCACCCTGCGTCAGCGCCGCCAACCACCGAAAAACCAGCTGTGAGACAAGACCATGCATTACCGGGATATCTCCTGCAATGGTTTGGGGTAAAATAGACACATTTCTTACGCAACATTACTCTACCAGCAATAAGTAATTATTTTGTAAGGAAGCATTCCTGGTTTCACGATTTATAAAAGTGGCATTTAAAGTAGTCACGTGAAAATCATGAAAAGTTTGAACTATCTCAAATTTCAACGTTGCTTTCCTGATTTCCTCAAGCCCAGCGTCATTGCAGAAAACATATTTATTATTCAGTTGAGATATACTGGATGATACAGGTACGGTATTGTGTAAATAAAAATCCGTGACCCATACGTTTCTTCCAAAAATCGTAAAATCATCGACTGGTATTTTATGTTTTTTAATGTAGATAGCGACTTCACTTTCCGATTGATATTTCATCAATCCGGGATAAAATTCCCTGTTCATAAAATACATGCAGAAGAGTATAATAAGAGACGGTGGATAAACAAGTGAGACTAATTTTGACGAAGATCTGAAACTCACAAAAGCAAGGAGAATCGACACTCCTCCGATTATAGTGGTATCCCATTTGAGCCAGGATCCATTAAAATAGTATTGTAACAGACCAACCGCGAGTATCAACAAAGCTATTATTATACTGTTAATTGATTTAAACCAAAGGAAGAATTTAGCTGAATCAAAGGATGAAATTATTGTATTCGCAGTAAAAACAGCCAGGAGGGGAAATAAAGGAACTACATAATGTGGTAATTGGAATTTTGAAATTGAAAAAATGATAATAATAATAATGAATCCAAAGAAAGTGAACAGCTCTCCTTTGAAGGTCTTCCTGACTAATCCTTTGATCGATTGATAAAGGCCAAAATATAACAGGAAAGCCCACGGTGCAAAAGCCCACAGCATTGTATGTATGAAAAAGAAAGGATCACCTTGTCCCTGAATAGGCCCGCTATTTGAGAACCTGCCCCATTGGCTGTCCCAGGAGAAAAATTTAATTCCTGAAACATTAGACTGTCCAAAAATAATTTTTTCGGGATGGAGGTCAAATTGGAGGTAGTAGCTATAAAGCACAGGTGACATAAAAATAATAGTCGCGAAACCGGCAGCTATCCATCGCCAGTCCAGGATATTTTTCCAATCTTTGTAATATAGTAAATGAAAGAAGATAGCCGTTGTCACAGGGATGATGGTAAACAAACCCTTGGTCATCATTAGTGCAGCCAAACCCAGGCTTCCTAACAACAGGTCTTTCCACCTTCTTTTATCCAGAAATATTGTAAAATAATAGAGAGAAAAAATTGTCTGCCCTAACAAAAATGGTTCTGCGCGAACATCATTATTAGCGAGTATAAGATGAAGTGAAGTCAATAATATAATAACAGCGAGGTAACCATGTTTGATGGAATAATGGTGTTTAGCAAAACGAAAGGTATAAATGGCTCCTAAAATGGTAAACAATAGTGCAGGCAATTTATATCCAAAGTTATTTACACCGAAAATTTTTAGTGATATTGCGGTAATCCAGAAAGGGAAATGAGGTTTATCCAGCCAATCAAGGCCACGCGCAGTTATTTCAAAATCTGCCCGGTCCAGCATTTCCATGGAAATAATGGCATACGTTGCCGCATCCGGTTCCATAATATTGATAAAAATACCGGACACGTAAACTATTGTACAAAAACTGATAATAGTCCACCACCATCCAAGTTCGTTTCTTTCAGGATAATTTTTCACTTCGGCAAATATAATTGCCCTCTATCCAACCACCTTATCAAAGTCAAAATGAGAAAACCATATGTATAAATTTTTTTCAATAAGAATATCAGGGACTTTGTATTATCACATTTATAGCTAATTTTAGTTTTAAATTCTTGAATCTATTCTTATGAAAAAGATAAAATCCTCCCGAAGATCATTTATGAAAAAAGTTGCCGGAACTGCTCTTGTAACATCAGGAACAGGAGCCATAGGAGCAATTGAAAGTTTTGGTAAGGGCATTATAATGTCTGAAGATCAAAAGATCTATTCACCCAATGATCAGGTGAATGTTGCCACGATTGGAATGGGGATCATGGGATTCAATAATACCAATACTACTGTAAAGATCCCGGGCGTTAAACTGGTTGCGACTTGCGACCTGTATGACGGGCATCTGACAAGATCTAAGGAGATATTTGGCGATCAACTTTTTACAACAAGAAATTATAAGGAAATACTAGATCGAAAAGATATAGACGCAGTAATAGTAGCAACACCCGACCACTGGCACGATACAATTGCAAAAGAAGCTATGAATGCCGGCAAAGCTGTTTATTGTGAAAAACCAATGGTTCATAAAATATCAGAAGGTAAAGCTATTATTGATACCGAGAATAAAACCAATTCAGTATTTCAGGTAGGTAGCCAGCGAGTCAGTTCAATTGTATTTAAAAAAGCAGGAGAATTATACAGTTCAGGGAGCATTGGTGACCTGATCATTGTTGAAACGTACAACGATCGCCATAGTGCCAATGGAGCGTGGCAATACTCAATTCCGACAGATGCATCAAAAAAAACTATTGGGTGGGAACAATTTCTTGGAGATGCTCCTAAAAGGGATTTTGATCCAGTGAGATTTTTCCGCTGGAGAAATTACCAGGACTATGGAACAGGCGTAGCGGGTGATTTGTTTGTCCATTTATTTTCAGGATTGCACGTGACTTTGGATAGTCAGGGACCCGAAAAAATATATGCCTCCGGCGGACTACGGTACTGGGATGATGGAAGGGACGTTCCGGATGTGATGTTAGCAGTGGTTGATTATCCTGAAACAAAAACCCATCCCGCATTCAACCTCCAAATAAGGGTAAATTTTGTTGATGGTGGTGGCGGCGGTTCCATTCTCAAACTTGTAGGATCTGAAGGAACCATGGAAATCAGGGGAAATACAATTACGATTAAAACCAATAAAATGGCGGACACTCCCGGGTATGGGGGATGGGATACCTATGGAACATTTTCTTCCGCTCAGCAGAAGGACTATGCAAAATGGTATAAAGAGAAATATCCCAGCTCAGGTTATAAAATGCAGGAACCGGGAGAGCTTATCTACCGTGCTCCAGAGGGTTATAATACTGATTTTGCTCACCATAGTTCGTTTTATAATGGCATCCGTAACGGGAGCCCAATCATCGAAGATGCAAGTTTTGGACTTCGGGCAGCAGCGCCTTCTTTAGCGATGAATATTAGCTATTTTGAAAAACGAATTGTGAATTGGGATCCAATAAATATGAAATTGATCTAATCTATTTACCGAAACTCAAGAATTAAATATTCGTCAGTTTTAGAAAATGAAGCCTATTCCAAGGATTCCTGAAACAAATAAAAAGCGTGTAGTTATTGTTGGAGGAGGGTTTGCCGGACTAAAACTGGCCCGCAATCTTTCTTCAAAATTCTTCCAGGTTGTTTTGCTGGATTTGAACAATTTTCATCAATTCCAACCTCTTTTCTACCAGGTGGCCACCTCAGGTTTGGAACCAAGTGCAATAGCATTCCCCCTGAGAAAAATCTTTCAGCATCATAGTCATGTACACATCAG
>SMVA01406601.1_pt1 | contig 11903 bp, 11 predicted proteins | sample 2456451 | NCBI WGS metagenome assembly SMVA01 (sample SAMN11095933, study PRJNA526329) | marine sediment metagenome | biome: Marine sediment; feature: Surficial sediment; material: Deep marine sediment; isolation source: Hadal surficial sediment | place: Pacific Ocean | collected 2014-05 | depth...
AGTATACGGTGCAAACCGGAGAGCAGGCTAGCCGGGCTAACTGCCTATCGCGATCAGGTGACGGTCGGTGCGCACGAAGATTCGCCCACCGGCGATCGCCGGTGAGGCGATGACGCGCTCGTTCAGCGGGTTGCGGGCGATGACGCGCGGTGCGCGACCGGCTTGCAGGACAACCGCCTCGCCGGTCTCGCTGAACAGGTAGACCTTGCCGTCCCCGGCGACCGGCGTCGCCGAGTAGACGCCGCCGATACGCTCCTGCCACAGCCGCTCACCGTTGGCCGGATCGACCACCGAGGCGATGCCGTTGCCGTTGGCCATGTAGATGAGCCCGTCGAAGTACAAGATGGAGGCGATGTACGGCGCCCCGGTGGGCACCCGCCACAGCACTTCGGTGTCGGTGACGTCGCCCTCGCCGCCCAACCGGATCGCCATGTACGGGCCCGCCCGGTAACCGCGGCTGGTGTAGAGGATGCCGTCGGCGTAGGTGGGCACGGCGATCGGAAATTGATTGGGTTCCCCGGCGTGCCAGAGGAGCTCGCCGGTGAGCGGATCGAACGACTCGAGCCGCTCGCTCGAGTTGACGATGAGCTCGTCGCCGCGCGGTCCGGGCACGACAACCGGCGTGCTGTGCGAGTGCATGCCGTTGCCGCGGTCGAGCTTGCGCTGCTCGGCGCCGGTGCGCTTGTCGAGCCACAACAGATAAGACTGGCGCGGGTGGTCACAAAGCAGGATCAGCGAATCGCCGTACAAGGTCGGCGAGCTGGCGTGACCCCATTGCAGATCGAAGGGCGAGTACTCCTCGCCCAGGTGGCGTTGCCACAGTGGCACCCCATTCATGTCGAGGGCGACAATCTGGCCGGTGCCGAACCAGGCATAGACGCGCTCGCCGTCGCTCACCGGGCTGGGGCTGGCGAGGTTGTGCTTGTCGTGCACCGGATGCCGTGGACCGCGGGCCGCAAACTCGTGCTCCCAGAGCAAGCTGCCGTCGCTACGGGCGAACGCCGCCACGGCGAACGTGATGGTGGTGTCCTCGACGTCGGGGGCGTCAGTGCGCGAGCCGCCGAGCGGCTGCTCGACGCCCTCGTCGGCTCCGGGGCCGCGCGCCAGCGTCGGGTGCGTGCCACGTTGCCGCACACCCTTGCCGATTTGGTAGGTAACGAAAACGCGATCGGCGACGACGATCGGCGAAGACACGCCCAGGCCCCGCAGCTCCGCCTTCCAGGCAATGTTCTCGCTGCCGTCCCAGGTGGTCGGCAAGGTTGCGCCCCGGGCGACGCCGGTGCCGTCGGGCCCGCGCCATTGTGGCCAATCGCTTGCTCCGGCCGATTCTGCAGCTCGCTGCTGCGACACAAGCAGTAGTACGCAGGTTGCTGCCGCCATCAATTCTCGTACCACCGTACCGTCCTCCTTTTGGTCCGTTGCGTGAAAGCGTGCGAGTTCGGCGCGCGCTTTGTCCTCACATGCCCTCGCGCCCGCTCGTTTCGCGACTCGTTGAGATATCCAGGCTAGCAGTGGCGTCGTGACGAGGGCAAAGGAAGCGCGCGCTCCCTTCGCCACCCGTTGAGAAGCTCGGGCTAGTTACCAGCGGGTCCGCCCAAAAACGATGATCGCCTCGCGTTTGCCACGCTCCGGCAATGCGAACATGCTCGTGCTCATTCTCGTCGCAACGCGATCAGGGGATCGACGCGGGCGGCGCGGCGTGCCGGAATGAGCCCCGCCAACGCTACGGATGCCAGCAGCGTAGCCGCTACGAATAGGAACGTCGGCGCGTCGGTTGGATCGACGCCTTCGATGAGGCCGGCCAGAGCCGGTGTTGCGGCACGGGCGAGCACGACGCCCAGAGCGACGCCGAGAACCCCCAGGGTCGCTGTCTGTCGCATCACGGTGCGCATGACGCTGCCTGCCTGGGCGCCGGGCGCCACCCGGATGCCGATTTCCACGGTGCGGCGGGTGACCAGATAGCTGGTTACTCCGTAGGCGCCGACGACGGCGAGTACCAGGGCGAGGAAACCGAACATGCCGATCACCTTGGCAAAAACGCCTTGTGAACCGTAGGTCGAAGCGATGATGTCGGGCAATGTAGCCAGGCGTCGTGCCGCGATGGTTCCCGGCAATTCGACGATCTCGCTGCGCACCTGCGGGATCAGCTCGGCGGGCGCCCCTGTTGTCCTGATGAGCAACGTGCGGCGCGTGTCGTTGGTCTGGGTGAGCGGCGTGTAGAAGTAGGGCTGCGGCGATTCCGTCAGGGCGAAGTACTTCGAGGTCGCGGCAACGCCCACCACCTCGGTCGGCGTCGATCCCAAGTACAGATGATTGCCGACGGCTTGTTCGCCCGGCCAAACATGTTCGGCCAAGGCCTCGTTGACGATCATCACCGCCCCACTGTCCAGCGCATCGGAATCAGCGAAGTCGCGACCCCGCAACAACGGAATACCCACGGTGCGAAAATATCCGGGGCTGACCGCCGTGTTCCCCAAGTTCATGTTGCTGTCCACGTCGCCCGGGGCTACCCAAATCGTTCGCCGGCCCATACCGCCGCCGAGCGGCACGTACTCCGACCAGTGCGCAACGAGCATGATGCTGACATCGCGGTTGACGGCGTGCTCTTTGAGTACATCGGTGGTGATCGCGGCCGCCGCGCGGGCTTGTTGCAAGGTCGTATCGGGCGCCAGGCGCGCCACCATGCGCAGCCAACTCCAGCCCCGCTCGCCCAACGACGGCTCCTCCCGAATGCCGAGCATCATTTCCAGGTCGAGCGGTAGCCACATTTCGGGGAGCCGGGCGCGGTCGAGCCCCAGGAAGCCGGGCGCCGCGATGCCGACCACCTGCAGCGGCAGGCCGTGGAGCTCGACGGTTTCGCCGATCATCGGCCGGCCTCCGAAGCGGCGCTGCCAAACGCTGTGGCTGAGCACCGCGTTGGCCGTTTGAGGATCGGCGTCGAGGCCGTGGCCACGCGTCATGTCGACGCCGAGGACCTCGAAGAAGTCGCGGCTCACCATCTGTACCGGGATCGTTTGCAGTGTCGCATCTTGGCGCAGCGTCAGTGACCGGGTGGCGAACGTAACGGCGCCGGAGAACGCCGCGGTCGAGGCGCGAATGTCCTCGTAGTTCGGATACGACCACACGTCCGGGGACTGACCCTCGCGGGCCCGCCACACGCCGACGAGTTCCTGTGGCGATTCAACCCCGCCGAGCGGCCGCAACAGCATGCCGTTGGCGAGGCTGAAGATCGTCGTGTTGGCGCCGATGGCGAGCGTCAACACCAGCAGCGCCACCGCGGTAAAGCCGGGTTGCTTGGCGAGCGAGCGGATGCCGTAGCGCACGTCCTGCAAAATGCCGTCCTGGCTCCAGTCGCGCACCCGCAACCAGGCGGCGTGCGAGATCGCTCCCGTACTGCGCCGCACCACCGGAGTGTTCTCCTTGCGGTGATACAGCTCCGCGTCCCAGGTCTCGCGCCACGCTCGGCGGCGCCAGCGGGGGACGATGGGGCTGGCGAGGGCGATGATGCGTCGCGCCAACCAGTTCATGAGGGAGTGCTTCATCGGGCGGGGGTCTCCGCTTCTTCGCGGTCGGGGAGCTGGGCGAACGCGCTGTAGCGCTCGGCGACCTCGCGCAACGTTGCACGGCCTTCCTCGGTAACGTCGTAGTAGCGCCGCCGGGGCCGCTTTTCCTGCACCGCCGCATCCGGATCCTCCCATTCGGAGCGCAGCAGGCCGGCCTCCTCGAACTTGTTGAGGGCGCGGTACACCTGACCGCTCTTCAGGCCGGTGGCGTCCATGATGTCGAAGCCGTAGCGGCTGCCCTTGGCGACCGCGTGCAGGACATTGAGGGTCTTGTAGTTCCAGTCTCGTGGCATCGAGGGTCCTCTACGTAGGTGTGTATATGTACAAAATATATATATACACCGTCGTCGAAGAAGGTGCACGGAAGCTGCGGCGGGCGCCGTGCAGGTGGATATACGTAGCGATACACGTTCATTTGCCTAGGGCTTTTCCTTGAGACTGGCTCCGAAACCGTCGAAAATTATGAACACATCTCATCTACGGGGAATTCGACCGAGGTGACTTGGACAGCGTCATGACCGGCGAGACAACGTTCGCGGCCCTGTTGGCCGATGGCACAGCCACGATGGAGGGCGATCCGGCTGTGCTTACCCAGCTGATGTCGACGATGGTGACGTTCACGCCGGACTTCGAGATGCTGCCGGGGACGAAGAGGGACTGAGTTAGATCCCCATGCTATCCACCGAGTAGACCGAAGAGGAACTACCATGCGTACGTCAGTTGGTGTCTTGATCGTCCTGGCATTTGCGGGTGCCACTCCTCTCCACGCGCAGAGTCCACAAGGAACTTGGCACGGGGAGAGGGAGGGGGTTCGGTTCTATCCCTCAGGCGAAAACCTGGCCTATGATCGGTCGGCAGCGACGGTCCATCCGGACCTCACGGAGCACTCCCGGAAGATGGTCCCCGGCGTGTACCAGGTCGCCGAGAGCGTCTACCTAGCCTACGGCTATGCCCTGACCAGCCCGGCGATGATCGTCGGCGATGACGGGGTCATCATCGTCGATCCTCCGGAGGACGTGAACAAAGGGCTCGTGACGCTCACGGAATTTCGCAAGTTTTCCGACAAGCCGGTGAAAGCCGTCATCTACTCCCACTGGCATATCGATCACTACGCCGGGGTGGCGGCCTTCGCATCGCATGAAGATGTCGCCTCCGGAGCGGTAAAGATCATCGCCCACAAGGATTTCCTGGGCAACATGATCAAGAACTCCACCGGCGGCACGGGCCCGATCATCGCCGCCCGTGTCGACTACTCCCTCGGCACGCTCCTCGACGTCGGTCCCGAGGGTCGGATCAACGGCGGCCTCGGTCCCGACTTCGTCATTGAGAACCCGAGCCTGATCGCGCCCAACGTGTTGGTGGACGAGGTACTGGACATCACGATCGCCGGCGTGCGGATGGAGATCAAATGGGTGCCGAGCGAAGCGCCCGACGAGATCGCCGTGTGGCTCCCCGACCTCGAAGTGCTGCATACCGTCGAAATTCTGCAAGGCGAGTCGTTTCCGAACCTGCACACCATCCGGGGTACTCGGTATCGCGACCTGGAGCTGTGGTTCAAGGGCATCGATACTCTGCTCGAGTACCCGGCCAAGTACACGGTGGCATCGCATGGCCGTCCGATCTCGGGGTACGACGAAGTCGCGGAGACTCTGACCGCGTATCGCGACGCTATCCAGTATGTCTACGATCAGTCGCTGCGCTACATCAACAAGGGTTTCCTTCCCGATGATCTCGTTGAGGTGGTGAAACTCCCGCCGCACCTCGCCGAGCATCCGTGGCTTGGCGACTTCTACGGTGGCGTTGCGCACTCTGTGCGGCAGATCTACTACGGGGAGCTCGGCTGGTTCCTCGGCGACCCGACGTTTCTCGCACCGACACGACCGTTGCAGGCATCGGAGCGCTACGTGCGGATGATGGGTGGGCGCGATGCCGTGTTTGCGGCCGCGGTCGAGGCTGCCGAAGGTGGGGATCAGCAGTGGGCGGCAGAGCTGACGACCCATCTCATTCGCATCGATCACGACGACCGGGATGCCCGCGACCTGAAAGCGGAAGCCCTGCGCCAGATCGGCTACACGCAGACGAACACCAACTGGCGTAACTGGTACCTGACGTCCGCGAAGGAGCTCGACGGCACCATCGACTTCAGCAAGAGACTCGATATCCAGGCGCCCGATATGCTGCGGGCCTTCCCCACGTCGGAGCTGATCAAAGGCTTCCGCTATCGCCTGAAGGCGGAAGACGTGCTGGACGTCTACATGACCATGGGATTCCGCTTCCCCGACGTCGACGAGGAATTCGGTCTCGAGATCCGGCGCGGCATCGTGCAGTTCTACGAGAGCATGCCGGACGGGGCTGATGTCGTGCTCGAGATGGACCGAGCGACGTTGATGGGCCTGCTGCTCGGCGAGCTGGACATCGCAGGCAAGACCGGCGTGCACCCGAAATCGCCCCGGGACGCGCTCGTCGCCTTGTTCGAATCGGGTGACGCCAGGCTCACGCGTGGCTCGCCGGAGGATTTTGCCCGTTTCTTCAGCTATTTCGAGTCCGTGAGCACGGAACCGATTCCGATCACGATTCGATGACCACGCGAGCCAGGAAGCTTGTCATGTCGTTAGTGAGGATCAACCGCATCTTCCGAATCGCGTTCTGTCTGCTCCTCTTGATGTTGGTGCCGTGCGCGGCGGCGTTCGCCCAAGAAGTGGAGCAGCAAGAGGCGCAGGAAGCCGCGCAAGCGGCCGTCGAAGCCGAGGGAGGCGACCTCGCCAAGCAATCCCAGAACCCGGTGGGCGATCTGATCAGCCTGCCGTTCCAATCGAACAACTCCTTCAACATCGGCGACAACGACCGGACGCGTTCGATCCTCAACATCCAGCCGGTGATCCCGGTGCGGGTCGGGTCGATCAACATCATCAACCGGATCATCGTACCGCTGCTGAGTCAGCCGGATCTGGCGGAGGAGAGCGGCGGTACGTTCGGCACCGGCGACACTACCTACACGGCGTTTTTCACGCCCGCGAGTCCCGGCAAGCTCATCTGGGGCGTCGGTCCCGTGGTCTTGATGCCCACCGCTTCGGACGACCGGCTCGGTGGCGGCAAGTGGGGGCTGGGGCCGTCGATCGTGACTCTGACGATGCGAGGCCCGTGGGTTATCGGCGCCATCGTCAGCCAGATCTGGTCCGTGGGCGGCGACGAGGAGCGTGCCGACATCAGCAGCTTCTTGGCGCAGTATTTCATCAACTACAACCTGTCGGATGGCTGGTTCCTCACCACTGCGCCCATCATCACTGCCAACTGGAAGGCCGCCGACGGGGACACCTGGCTGGTGCCCTTCGGCGGCGGCTTCGGCAAGGTTTTTCGCGTCGGCAGCCAGCCGCTGAACTTCAACACCCAGCTCTTCTACAACGCCGTACGACCCGACACTGTTCCGAGCGCCAAAATGGAGTGGCGCTTTCAGCTCAGCTTCCTGTTTCCGAAGTGAGCTCGGTCCTCGATGGGCTGCTGTAGCACTCACCGGGGCGCCGCGCATGGGGTTTGCAAGGCAGGGGCAGGGAAGTCACCGGGAGACGTTTGTGCGGGCCTCGAGAACGAGAGTGGGCTGGAGGGGGTGCGCGGGCTTCGCCCTCGCCTTCGCGCTGTGGCCCGCGGCGGCTGAGCCGGCGCAGGAACTCCCGGGCCGCCACCCGTCAGATTCCGGCTCGCACCAGCAGGGGGGCGCGGAAGCCGGCGGAACTGGGGACCAGGCTTCCGTCGAACAGGCGGCCGGCGGTGCTGAGGACGCCCCCAGCGAAGCGGAAGCCCAGACCGATGAGGTTCCCACCTTTGTCGTCTTCTGGGACCAGGGTTTGCACCTGCAGGCGCCGCACCGGAACTTCACCCTCAGGTTGGCGGGCTCGGCGCAGAACGACTCTGCGGCGTTCAGCGAAGCCGGGGCCGAGCCCTCGTTCGGCGAGGTCCAAAACGGGGTCCAGTGGCGCCGGGTGCGGGTCCTCGCTGAGGGCGTCTTTGCGCGCTACTTCGACTACAGATTCCAGTATGACTTTGCGCAGAATGCCCCCCCGAACCTGAAGGACGCCTACCTCGGTTTCACGGCGCCGGTCCTGCCGTTGCGGATTTACGCCGGCCGGTTCCGCACGCCGCTTGGGCTCGAGGGGCACACCAGCGGCATGGACACCACATTCATGGAGCGGGGACTGATCAGTGCCTTCCTGCAGTCGCGCAACACCGGGCTCTTGTTCTACGCCGATGAGGGCAGGCAAGCGCACAACTTCCGGTACGCGGTGGGGGCGATCAAGCCGGAGGACGACTTCGGTATCGGGTCAACCGACAAGACCGGCGTGTCCATGCGCTTCTCGTACGCTTTTCAACCGGGCGGAGACGTCTTGGTGCACGCGGGGGCCGACTACACACACCGCCCGGTCGACGAGACGGTGCGCTTCCTGGAGCGGCCGGAGTCCAACATCGCGCCGCAGTTCGTCGACACCGGAACCATTGCGGCGAAGAGCGTCGACACCGGAGTGTTCGAGTTCGCCTTGGTCAAGGGCCCGTGGTCGTTTCAGAGCGAGGGGGCAATCACCGGAGTCAACCGTTCCGAGGCCGGCCCGGGGGACCCGTTCTTTTGGGGAGCCTACGGGTTCGTCAGCTACATGGTCAGCGGCGAGCACAGGCCGTACCAAACCAACCAGGCCAACTTCGGACGGGTGCTGCCGGCCGATCCGTTTCTCGGCGGCGGGGGAGGGCGCGGAGCATTCGAGGTGGCGTTTCGCGTGTCGTACCTGGACCTCGAGGACCAGGACGTCTTGGGTGGTCGTCTCCTGGACCTGACCTGGGCGTTCAACTGGTATGCGACGCGAAACGCCCGTGTGCTGACGAACGTCATCTGGGCTGATCCGAGGCCGGCGGCGGGCAGCACCTGGATCGCGCAAGTACGGCTCCAATGGGCGCTTTGACCGCGAGCTGGCGTCGTTGCTGACGGTATGGTCTCGACGTTCCCAGTGGTCTACCTGAGTCGTTGATCTCGAGAGTTGACGCCTACAGCAGGTAGCTGCCGTCCACCGGCTCAACCGGAGCCGGAATGTCTGCCGCCCCGATTTGCTCGAGCAGGTTGATCTCGATGGTGCGGATGATGCTCGACATCGGGGTGTCGCTCGGTAGCCCTTCGAATGGATCCAGGAGTGCCTGCCCGGTGACGAACACGAGCAGGAAGATCGCCCCCAACAAGAACGAATAAGGGATCGCGCGATAGCCGACGTCGCCGGCGAGCCCGATGGGGAACATCACCATCAGGGCCCAGATGGCGATGCGGATCATCGACGCATAGTAGGCCGGGAATACCGTCGTCTTGATGCGCTCGGCCATCCCCATAGATGTGCTGAAGCGATTCAGCATGTCGGCGGTGGTTGGACTAGATCTGCCAGAGAACGACGGCAGTGAACACGGTTGCGGCGATGGCGCTGCCGTAACAAAGCACGCTGAGCAGAAGGCTGATCTTGCGGAGCCCCACATCGACGAGCGTGAACTTGAAGCGGTGCGCCCAGTGGAAGAAGGGCAGGGCGATCACACCGAAGAGGACCAGCTTCACGACGATGCTGCCGGAGACTGCAGCATGCACCCGCGCGTACGACAACGCATCGAGGGGCGCGAAGCCGTGCGGGATCACGAACCCGGTGATCAACATCAAGATCGGCAGGACCAGCGCCGCGATCATGCCGCCTGCCGAGAACAGCGACCAGAAGATCGGTTCGTTCGACTTTGCCATCGCTAACCCGAGGTCCCTGTTCCCAGCAATAGCCAGGCGACGATGCCGGAGACGCCGAGCCAACCGGCGTAGTGGGCCCCCGCGACGACCACGGCGGGAACCTGCTCCTCGCCGATATGAAAGACGAGGACCTTCGGCGTGACGTTGAACCAGGTGATGGTGTGGTAGAGGACGAGCAGCAGGCCGACGATGTGCAGCGCGTAGCTCATCGGCGACATGATCAGCCCGATGGCGGCGGAATACGCCTCCGGCCCTTGACCGAGCGCGTACATGAGGTAGAGCAGAAACGCGCAATACCCCGCCACGGCCACGCAGGTGATCTCGCGGAGGATGAACAAGGTGTAGGGCCTCCGCTTGAGCCACCAGGTGTTGGGAACCTTGCGGATGTAGCTCATACCGGGACCCCCTGCTGCGGCCTCATGTCCGCTTTCCCCACGGCATCAGGAGATCCTTGAAGTAATCCGTGGTGCTCGACAGCTTGGCCCGTTGAATAGCGCCGGCAGGGTCGACGTCCTTGGGGCACACGGCACTGCACTCACCCACGAAGGTGCAGTGCCAGATGCCGTCGTGCGAGGCCATGACCTCCTGGCGCTGGTCGCGGCCCTGATCGCGGGAATCCATGTTGTAGCGCTGCCCGATGGCGATCGCCGCCGGGCCGAGGAAGTTCGTATCGAGGGCGAAGACCGGACAGGCCGCGTAACAGAGCATGCAGTTGATACACATCGAGTAATGCTTGTACTCGGCGAGCTCGCCCGGACTCTGTAGATAGGTGCCCTCTTCGAGGGGCTTTTCCTCGCCCTCGTTACGGATGATCCACGGGCTGACGCTGGTGAGCTTCTCGATGAACATGTCCATGTCGGTGACAAGATCGCGCTCCACCGGAAAGCCGTCGAGGGGTTCCACCAGGATCTTTTTTGGGTAGTACTCCCTCAGGAACGCTGCACACGTCAGCCGCGGAACGCCGTTGACCATCATCCCGCAGCTCCCGCAGACGCCCATCCGGCACGACCATCGATACGAGAGCGTGCCGTCGATCTCGTCCTTGATGTAGTTGATCGCGTCCAGGACGACCCATTCCTCGTTGAACGGGACCTCGTAGCTCTGCACGGTCGGCTCGGACTCCTCTTCGGGCCGGTAGCGGAAGATCTCGAGCTCTATCGTCTTAGCCATGTCACTCTGCCTGTCTGCCGTAGACTCGTTCTTCGGGCGGCCACTTGGTGATCACGACGCCCTTGTAGTCGATGCGGACGCCGTCGTCGGTCTTGAACGCGAGGCTGTGCTTGAGGAAATTCACGTCGTCGCGCTCCGGGTAATCGGTGCGTTGGTGTGAGCCTCGGCTCTCCGTCCTGGCCAGCCCGCTGTGGGCGACCGTCAACGCAAGATCGAGCATGAAGTCGAGCTCGAGTGCCGACGTTAGCTCGGTGTTGAAGGTCAGGCTCCGGTCCTCGATCAAGAGGTTGGCAAACCGCTCCCGCAGCTCCACGAGCTTCTCGCTGGTGGCTCGCAGCGTGGCGTCGCTACGGTAGATTCCGACGCCGTCCTCCATGGTCTCGTGCATCTCTCTGCGGAGCGTTGCGATGCGCTCGGTGCCGCCGTGCTTGTTGATGAAGTCGCGGGCGATTCGTTGTTGCTCGTCGGCTCCCTGCGCTTCGAGGGCGGCCACGTCCAGGTCCGCATTGGCGGTGGCGAACTGCGCCGCGGCCTCGCCGGCGCGGGCGCCGAAGACCAGCAACTCGGTGAGCGAGTTGGAGCCTAGCCGGTTGGCGCCGTTGATGGAGACGCAGGCGGTTTCGCCGGCCGCGTACAAGCCCGGCAACGAGGTGGCGCCGTTGATGTCGGTGTCGATGCCACCCATGACGTAATGGATGACGGGGCGCACCGGAATGGGCGCGTAGACCGGGTCGATGCCGGCATAGTTCTTGGCCAGCTCCCGCACGAAGGGGAGCTTCTTGTCGATCTTTTTCTCGCCCAGGTGGCGGATGTCCAGGTAAACGACCGGGCCGTGATCCGTGGCGATCGTGCCGCCCTTGTCTCTTTCCTTGATGAACGCCTGGCTGAGCCGGTCGCGCGGGCCGAGCTCCATGCTCTTCTTTACCGGATGATTCGGATCGGTGATCTCCAAGGGGGTGCCCAGGTCGTAGTCCTGCAGGTACCGATAGCCGTCCTTGTTGACCATGATCCCACCCTCGCCGCGCGCCGCCTCGGTGATGAGGATGCCCGTTCCGGGCAGGCCGGTGGGGTGGTACTGGATGAACTCCATGTCCTTCAGGCCGACCCCGACTCGATAGGCCATCGCCATGCCATCGCCCGTCTTGATCGCCCCGTTGGTGGTGAACGGGAATAGCTTGCCCGCTCCGCCGGTACACATGATCACCGCCCCGGCGAGAATGGCTTCGACCTTGCCGGTCATGAGATCCAGAGCAGCAACCCCCTGGCAGCGGCCGTTCTCCACCAGAAGCGTGGTGGCGAACCACTCGTTGTACGCGGTGATCGGTTTGTACTTCAGCGAGGTCTGGTAGAGGGCGTGCAGCATGTGGAAGCCGGTCTTGTCGGAGGCGAACCAGGTGCGCTCGATCTTCATCCCG
>SMVA01216832.1_pt1 | contig 11900 bp, 10 predicted proteins | sample 2456451 | NCBI WGS metagenome assembly SMVA01 (sample SAMN11095933, study PRJNA526329) | marine sediment metagenome | biome: Marine sediment; feature: Surficial sediment; material: Deep marine sediment; isolation source: Hadal surficial sediment | place: Pacific Ocean | collected 2014-05 | depth...
ATGACACTCACGGCGACGGCGCCACGCGCGACGGAACTGGGTGCGGCAAAGATGATCTTCATCGACGTTTCCTCGTGATTGTTTCCCGGACCTCTGGCCAATATATTGCGTTGTCGCCAAGGAGCAAATCGCTTCGTCGGCGCAAAAGCGAATAACTTTCCGCCCGGCGGCGCGCCCCGCTTTGCGACCCTGCCGCCCTAATGCACTCGAGCCCGCCCTTGCGTCCGACTTTTCTCGACCCCATCGCCCGCAGCTACGACCGAATCGCCACCGCGACCGCCGGTCGGCTGTTGAACGGCCCGTACTTTGCCGGTGCGTTGGTCGTCTACCTGGCGCTGATCGCTCTGATCAAGGTTCAGCTCTATCTCGGCGGCCTCGGCCACGACGCCGATCAGTTGGTGCTGTCTCAGGCTTTCCAGCTGGGCTACGACAATCGCAATCCGCCGCTGTTTACCTGGCTGGTGATTGCGGCCGCAAAACTGCTGGGCCCCGGGCTCGGCGCGGTGCTGGCGGTCAAATCCCTGGCCATGCTGGTGCTCTATTGGTTCCTCTACCTCGCCGCCCGGCGGGCGCTACGCGATTCGGCGCTGGCAGTCCTGGCCGCGCTCGCGCCCTTTGCCATGTACGAAGTCGGACTGTGGCTGGCGATCAAATACAGCAGCACGGCAGCGCTCGCAGCACTCTGCATGGCCACTGTCTACGTGATAATTCGGCTCGGCGAATCGGGCCGGAGCTTCTGGTACGTAAGCTTTGGAATCGTCGCCGGCCTCGGCTTGCTGGCCAAGTACAACTACGCCATCATTCTGGTGGCGCTGGTCCTCGCCTGCCAGTTCGACGCCGAATTCCGGGCGCGCATCCGCGACCGCCGCATCCTGCTCAGCCTGGCGATCGCACTCGCCATTATCGCCCCGCACGCCTATTGGATGCTGACCGAAGCGCCGGGCTACCAGCAGGTGACCGCGGGACGCTTCGGCATGGGCTCCGGCCTGCCGTGGCGGGAGCGCCTCACCCTGGGCATGCAAGCCGGGATCAAGGCGATCCTCAACATGCTGCTGCCGCTCGCCCTCGGGGTCCCGTTCCTGGCTTGGGCCGCCTGGCGCCGGCGCAGGAGCCCGGGTAGTGGGGAAGATGGCGGGGACTGGCCGGGGCGGCGCTATTTCCGGCTGTTCGGCATCTATCTGCTGATCTGCGTGGCCGCGGTCTTCGTATTGGTCGCAGCCAGTGGCGCGGTCAAGGTGCGCGGCCACTACCTGTTCATCTTCCTGCCGTTTCCGATCTGGCTGTTTGCCTGGATGCAGGGCTTGAGACCGCCCCGGATCGCCCGCGACAGAATCGCGCTCGCCTTCGTCCTGCTCGCCCTGACCGGCCCGGCGATCATGGCCAGCAAGTATCTTTCCCACCCGTTAGGCGACCGCGTGGCGCCCTACAACCTGCCCTACCGGGACCTCGCCGAGCGGCTGCGGGAGGCCGGCTTCATCCACGGCACGCTTTACGCCCACGATTACCCCTATTCCCTGAGCGGCAATTTGCGCCCTTACCTGCCCGGGGTCCGGATCCTGGGCAGCAACACGCCTCACTTCACCCCGCCCGAAAACGGGATTCCCGGCGCCTGCCTGCTGCTTTGGGCCAAGCACCCGAAATCGACCCATGATGGAACCATGATCGCCACGGCGGCCAGGTTGTTCGGCTTCGATTCCGAAATGGACGGTCTGCTTACGAATTCTATGCTGTCGGAAACCGAGGTCGAGATCGCCGGCGGCCGCGGCCGCAGGCAGGGCTTCGCCTATCGCCTGTTCCCCGATGGCGCCGGCGCCTGCCGCTAGAGTGCAATCGATTCGAACAGAATCGATTTGAAACGTGAATCTCCCTCTATCTCATATAGTTAGGGGCTTTTTCACGTCTTAGATCGTTTCGATCTAAGACGATAAGACCCTAGCCCTCGCCGTCTGCTTCGGCCCGCGCCGCGCGCCGGATAAAATAGAGGTTGCGGGCGTAGATCAGCAGCCCGGCGCCCTGGCCGACGATAAACACCGGATCCTCTTTGTAGATCGCGTAGGCCAACAGGGTCGCCCCGCCCAACAGGCTGAAATACCAGAAGGCATGGGGGATGATGCTGCGCTTTTGGCGCTCGCTGACCAGCCACTGCACCAGGAACCGGCAGGAGAAAAAGGCTTGGCCGAGGAATCCGACCCCCAGCCAGATTGCGTGTGCACTCATGACTCGTCCATTTCTTCAACGATTGGGTCTTCAACGATTGGGTCTTCCACGATGGGAGATTTCATGCGCCGCTGCAGCCAGGCCACGCCCAGCATGTCGATCAGCCCGACCCAGGCCCGGTCCACATGCCGTAATGGGACGCGCCCGCGGCCCGCGGCCGGTGGTTTACCGGAACCTCGAGGACCGCGCCGCCGGCACGCCGAATCAAAGCCGGTAGGAACCGGTGCATGTGATCGAAAAATGGCAGGGCCAGATAGGCATCGCGCCGAAACAGCTTGAGGCCGCAGCCGGTACCGGTGGTGGCGTCGCGCAGCACCCGGCGCCGGATGGCGCGTTGGCGATCCGGGACGACAAGCGCTTGACCGTGCTGTCGCGGCGCCTGCGGCGCACCCCGGCGACCATCCAGAGCCTGTCTATTGCGCCGGCGTCTCGGGCATTGAGCAGCGCCGGGATATCGGCGGGATCGTTCTGGCCGACGCCATCCATGGTGGCGATCCAGGCCGCGCGCGCGCCCGCGATCCCGGTCCAAAGCGCTGCGGACTGACCGGACCGGTTGCGGTGGCGCAACACCCGGAGCCGGGCATGGCCGCTCCGCAGACCCGCGAGTTCGGCAGCGCTGCCATCGTCGCTGCCGTCATCGACGTAGACGATCTCGAATTCGCAGCAGCCGGTCAGCGCCGATTCGATCTCGGTAAGCAGGTTTTCTATGTTGCCGGCCTCATTATGGACCGGCACCACGACCGAAAGCTCAGGCAGGAGGTCCGCCTGTTTCGCGCGTTGCGGCGCAATTGGAGAGTCCGGTTCCGTCATCCTAAATCGCGCCGCACTCCGGCTACACCCGAGCGCGACTCCTCGGTTTCGGTTCGCTTGCGAAACGCGCGCCTGATACCCAAGGTCAATGGTGGCGGCACAATGAGGCTGCGCGCCGCCTCACGAATTTCGGGCCCTGCTTATACGGCGGTCCGCGAAGCTGTCAATAATTCGATAGCCCCGGGGGGGGGCCGGAAATCCAAAGCTGGCGCCATTCCCAATGCTTGTGTTGAAATGCCTGGTTCGGAATCGGCCCTGGCAGGCGGTCGAGAATATGTGTAGCCAGCAGCATAGCATTTGGGTTAAAAAGTGCGTCAATGCAATCGATTACACGATATATTTTCAGTCAACTCTTAGCTGCGGCGATGTTCATCACGCTGGCGCTGACCATGGTTTTCTTCCTGGTCGGGTCGCTGCGGTGGATCGGCTATATCGTCAACCGCGGTCTGCCCGCGTCTACTTTCTTTTATTTCATCGCGCTGCTTCTGCCGTCCTTCATGATCCTGATCCTGCCGATCGCCGCGTTCTGCGCGACTTTATTCGTCTACTACAAGTTGACCATGGACAGCGAGTTGGTGGTGCTGCGCGCCGCCGGCATGTCGCAATTGCAGCTCGCCCGCCCGGCGCTTACGCTCGCCGGTTTGACCGTGGCCGCGCTCTACAGCATCACGCTGTATTTCCTGCCGATCTCTTATGGCGCATTCAAGCAGTTCCAGAATGACGTTCGCAGAGACTATTCCGCGGTCCTGTTGCAGGAGGGCGTCTTCAATTACGTTGCCGAGGGCATCACGGTTTACGTTCGCGAGCGCGGGTCCGATGGCGAGCTGCGCGGCATTCTGGTCCACGACAGCCGCGATCCCGACCGGCCGATCACCCGTATGGCGGAGCGCGGCGCGCTAGTGCGCAGCGAGCGGGGACCGCGATTGGTCATGGTCAACGGCAACCAGCAACAGGTGGAAAAACCAGGCGGACGGTTTTCATTGCTGACTTTCGATCGCTACACGGTCGAATTGTCGGAGCTGCAAAGTTCCGTTCATGCGCGCTGGCGCGAGCCGCGGGAACGCTTTCTCCACGAGCTGTTCAACCCGACCGATGAACCGGACGACGTGCGGAATTACGATGAATTGATCGCCGAGGGCCACCAGCGCCTCGCCGGACCCCTCCAAGGGTTGAGTTTCGTCTTGGTCGCCTTGGCCGCCTTGCTCTCGGGACAGCTCAACCGGCGCGGCCAAATGCGCCGCGTCCTGGCTGCGTTTCTTTGTATCGCGGCGCTGGAGGCGCTCTCGTTCGCGTCGCACGACGTGGCAATACGGTCGCTCCAGACGATTCCGGCGATGTATGCGGCCTCGATTCTGCCGGGCCTCGGGGCCATGATTGTGCTTCTGCGCGTGCCGCGCCGTAGCCGATCTTTGGCACTGGCGGTGACACCATGACCTCTCTCAACTCTCACCCGCCCTCGCTCAGGCGGATGCGGCTGTCGCCGACCCTGACCGGCTATGTCGCTCGGCAGTTTACGGTTTGGTACCTCAGTTTTCTGTTCGGTCTGCTCGGCGTCATTTTTCTTGCGACCGCCATCGATCTGCTGGACCGGCTGGCCAACAAGGAAGCATCGCTCGCCGTGGTCATCGAAATGGCCTTGCTCAAACTCCCGTTTCTGACCCAGGAAGTCATGCCGTTCACGGTGCTGTTCGCCGGACTGGCCTGCTTTTGGCGCCTGACCCGGTCGCACGAATTGGTGGTCACCCGGGCCACCGGTATTTCAGTCTGGCAAATCCTGATACCGGTGCTCGGCGTATCGTTGGCGGTGGGCGGTATTACGGTGATGGTGCTCAATCCAGTCGGATCCGCGTTGCTCGGCCGCTACGAGCAGTTGGAGGCCAAGTATATTTACAATCAGGCCTCCACCCTCAGCGTATCGCGCCAGGGTCTTTGGCTGCGCCAAGCCGATGAAGGCGGGCAGTCGGTTATCCATGCCACCCGCATCACCCACGAAAACATGACGCTTCACAATGTGATCGTATTTCACTTTGCCGAAGGTGACCGCTTCCTCGGCCGCGTCGATGCCGAACGGGCGGTTCTCCTTCCTGGCCACTGGCGGCTCTCGAATGCCTGGAAATCGAGCCCGGGCACCCGGGAAGTCTTCTTCGAGACGCTCGATATCCCGACCGAGCTTTCGCGCGAGAGGATTCTAAACAGTTTTGCGCCGCCCGAAACCATCTCGTTCTGGAGCCTGCCGGACTTTATCGAGCTTCTGGAAAATGCGGGGTTCTCGGCGACACCCCACAAGCTTCAGTTTCACCGGCTGCTGGCGACCCCACTGCTCCTTGCCGCCCTCGTCTTGCTGGCCGCCAGCTTCTCCCTGCGGCTGCAGCGCCGTGGCCAAGCCGGGATGGTGATCCTGGGCGGCGCTCTGACCGGATTCCTCCTCTACTTCATTTCGAATATCGTATTTGCGCTCGGCCTGTCGGGCGAACTTCCGGTCATCCTATCCGCCTGGACTCCGGCCATTGTGACGCTTCTGCTCGGCGTTGCGGTCCTGCTGCATCTGGAAGACGGATAGGTCGCGCATGCGAAGCGGGGGCATCTTTGAACGACTGGCCGCAGCCGCATGTGCCCCTGTGGTATTGGCAGTATGCCTCCTGGCAGGTCTTCCGGTGGGGTCCGCAACGGCACAGATGGACGATCCAGAATTTCCTGTGCTGATCACGGCCGATCGAATCATCCACGACGATAAACTGGGTGTCGTGGTCGCGTCGGGGAATGTCGAGCTGTCGCGCGACCAACAGGTCGTGTTGGCGGACAGCGTTTCCTACAACCTGCGAACCGAAGTGGTTTCCGCTTCGGGCAACGTTTCGTTGCTCGATCCCGACGGCCATGTCGTGTTCGCAAACTTCGCCGAATTGAGCGGCGACTTGCGCGAAGGATTCATACGAGACGTTCGGATTCTGCTGTCCGACCGCAGCCGCTTGGCCGCGGCGACCGGCACCCGAATCGGGGGCAACAGATCGATCCTGAGATATGGCGTCTTCAGTCCTTGCGAACTCTGCCGCGAGGATCCGACCCGTGCGCCGCTATGGCAGATAAAGGCCGCCGTGGTGGAGCACGACCAAGACGCGAGGGTCATCCGTTATCGCGACGCCTGGATGGAGATCTTCGGCATCCCGATCCTCTATACCCCGTATTTCGAGCACCCAGACCCGACCGTCGATAGAAAAACCGGTTTCCTGGCCCCAACATTCGGCGGATCCGGGGTGCTTGGCAGCACCTATCAGCAACCTTATTTCTGGGCTATCTCGCAGGACAAGGACTTCACATTCTCGCCAATATTTACGACCAAACGCAGCGTCGTCGGAGTCGGCAGATACCGGGAGGTTTTACCCACCGGCACGATCGACCTGCGGGCCAGTTTGGCTCACACCGACCGCGAGAGGCGCGACGGCACCATCGAAAACGACGTATTCCGCGGACACATCGACAGCACGGCCCGTTTCGATATCAACGACAGCTACCGCATGGGCGTGGATGTCCAACGCGCCACCGACGATACTTACATGCGCCTCTACAACTTCTCGACCGCACAGGACTTGACCAGCCGCGCCTTCATCGAAGGCTTTAACGGCCGAAACTATCTGGCCGTCAACAATTATCTTTATCAAGGCCTGCGCAGTACCGATGACGACGCCACGCTGCCGATCATCCACCCACTCGCCGAATACAACTACATGAGCGATCCAGGTGTCGCGGGGGGCAAATACACCTTGGATGCCAGCCTGATGGCGTTGACTCGAACCGAGGGCCGGGATAGCCGGCGCCTGTCCGCTGCCATAGGATGGGAGCTCCCCTACACCGGACCCGCCGGAGACGTCTACAATCTGGTCGCCCGCGTGCAGGGAGATGGCTACTGGGTTTCCGATGTCGATCCGAACAGCAACAACGTCGACTCCGGTAACGCCACGGAAAACGGGCTCACCGGGCGCATTTTTCCGCAGCTCGCTTTGCAATGGCGCTATCCCTGGGTCCGGCATAGCGGCACCATGCATCAAGTGGTTGAGCCGATTGTCCAGGCCGTGCTCGCGCCGAACGGCTCGAACCCGGGCAAGATACCGAACGAAGACAGCCAAGATTTCGAATTCGACGACACCAACCTGTTCAGCTTGAACCGTTTTACCGGTGTCGATCGCGTCACGCCGGGAAGCCGGGTCGATTACGGTTTGAAGTGGACCGTGACCGGCGATGACGGCGGATGGGCAAGCGCTTTCGTCGGGCAAAGCTACCGCCTGCACGAGGATTCGGTCTTCGAGGAAGGTTCAGGCGTTGAAGACAATCTGTCCGATATTGTCGGCCGTGTGGAGGTTAAGCCAACCTATGCCTTGGACCTGCGCTACCGTTTCCGTATCGACAAGGACGACCTCACCGCCCGCCGCAGCGAGTTCGATTTGAAGGTCGGCCCGCCGGCGCTCAATCTCAATCTGGGCTATGTCTTTATCGACCCGGATGCGCAAGCCGACGAATTCGGGGGCCGCGAGGAATTGAACTGGATGCTCTATTCTCGGTTGAGCAAATATTGGTCCGCCTTTGGCGGCATTCGGACAGATCTCGAGGCGAGCGAGACTCGGGATGCCAGTATCGGCCTCACCTATGAGGATGAGTGCTTCTTGATCCAGGCGATCGGGCGGCGCAGCTTCTTCTCGGACCGGGAAATAGAACCCGAAAATTCCGTCTACGTTAACTTCGTATTCAAACATCTGGGCACCACCACGGGTGCGGGCACCAGCGCCTTCTAATATTTAGAAATTTCTCAAACCCACCCCGCGCGTCAAACTATTGGTGGCCGAAGGGCCAACGGCCTATAATGACCGAGCGCCGGATCGGCGCCCACAACGAATTCAGGCTCGAACGCGTTATCGAATGAAGCGAATTTTCGCGAGTTTTCTATTGATCCTCGGCCTGCCGCTCACAGTGGCGGTCTCGGGTGCGGCGCCCGCCGCGGCCCAGGACATACTGCGCGCAGCCGCGGTGATTAACGACGAAGTCATCTCCGTGCTCGATCTCGACATGCGCCTGAGGCTTGCCATTATGGCCACCGGACAAACGGACAGCGCACAGCTTCGCAAGCGCATGACCCCCCAGGTCATGCGGGCCCTGATCGACGAGCGCCTGCAGAGCCAGGAGGCCAAGCGGCTCGGCGTTGCGGTCACCGAGGAGATGATCGCCACCACCGCCGAGGAGATCGCCCAGCGCAACCAGCTATCATACGAGAAATTTACCAAGATTATGGAAGGCCGCGGCATCATCCCGAGCACCTTCCTCGAACAAGTCCGCGGCCAACTGACCTGGAACGCTCTGGTCAATCGGCGCTTGCGCCCCAGCGTGGAAGTATCCGAGGACGAGGTCGAGGACATCGTGCGCCGGATCACCGCGAACCGTGGAACGAAACAGCGCCGGGTCTCGGAGATATTCCTGGCCGTGGATACGGCGTTCCAGGAGGACGAAATCCTAGGCAATGCCCAGCGCCTTTTGGATCAGCTACGCGCGGGAGCGAGATTCCCTGCGCTGGCCCGGCAGTTCTCGGAAGCGGCTAGTGCGGCGCGCGGCGGCGACCTCGGTTGGATTCAGGAAGGCCAGCTTCCGGAGGAACTGGACGCGGTCTTGGTGAAGATGCGTCCCGGCAGGCTGTCGCCGCCGATTCGCAGCCTGACTGGTTTCCACATCCTACTGCTGCGCGACGAGCGGCAGGCCTCCCTCGGGGAGGTAACGATCCACCTCAAGCAAATAGTATTTGAGCGGCCCGAGGGCGCCGGCGAGGACCAAAAGCAGGCCGTGGCCGCGCGGGTCGAAACCCTGCGCGGCAGGATCGCCGGTTGTGCCGGGCTGGACGAGCTGGCGGCGGAGTTCGGGAGTCCGGGCTCAGGCGATCTGGGAACGGTAAAACAGGGCGACCTGCCGCCCCGGATCCGAGATGTCGTGCTCTCCCTGCCAATTGGCCAGGCGAGCGCACCCATGGAGATCCCCGGAGGCTTGCGCATCCTGGTCGTCTGCGAACGCACCGAAAACGCGGTAGACCGGGACCAAATTCGAGACCGCCTGTCTGCGCAAAAACTCGACTTGCTGGCCCGGCGCTACATGCGAGAGCTCCGCCGCAGAGCCAACGTGGACATCCGTTTGTGATTCGACCAATCCAGGGGGGGCGGGTCCAGGGCGGGCCAGCGACTTCCTTGAGACCGCTCGCGCTGACCATGGGCGAACCGGCCGGCATCGGGGGTGAGCTCGCGCTCGCGGCTTGGAGGGCGGCGCCCTGCTGCTTCTTCGCGATCGACGATCCCGCGCGCCTCAGCGCCCTTTCGTTGCGGCTCGGCCTCGATGTTCCGGTTGTGACCATCGCCGAGCCGGCCGAGGCCGAGGCGGTGTTTCCCCGGGCTCTGCCGGTTCTGGTCCAGGAACTGGCGGCCGGCGTCGAACCGGGCCGGCTCGACCCGGCCAACGCCGCAGCCGTAATCGCGTCGATCGAGCGGGCCGTGGCGCTGGTCCAGGGTGGCGAGGCGGCGGCCGTGGTCACCAACCCGATCCAGAAGGAAACGCTCTACCAGGCCGGGTTCAAATACCCGGGCCATACCGAATATCTCGCGGCTCTGGCCGGTATCGACACGGCGCCGGTCATGATGCTGGCCTGCCCAGGCCTCCGGGTGGTGCCGATCACCATTCACTTGCCGCTGGCCCAAGCGGCCGGCGCGCTGACCACCGAGGCGATCGTCCATGCGGGGCGTGTGACCGCGGCGGCGCTCGCCACCGACTTCGGCATCGCGGCCCCGCGGCTGGCAGTGGCCGGGCTCAACCCCCACGCCGGGGAGGGTGGCGCGCTTGGCCATGAAGAGGCGGAGATCATCGCGCCCGCGGTTGCAATCCTGGCGGCGGACGGTATCGCGGTCGCCGGCCCGGCGCCGGCCGACAGCCTGTTCCATGCCGCCGCGCGCACGCGCTACGATGCCGCGCTGTGCATGTATCACGACCAAGCCCTGATCCCGCTCAAGACCATCGATTTCACACGCGGAGTCAACATTACCTTGGGGCTGCCCTTCGTCCGCACCTCGCCGGATCACGGCACTGCCCTCGACATTGCCGGCCACGGCCGCGCCGACTCGCAGAGCCTGCTCGCCGCAATGGAGGTGGCCGGGGACATGGCCCGGGCGCGCGCCCTTGCCTGAAGCCCACTCCATTGACTGAGAATTCCCCCGCGCTGCCGCCGCTGCGGGAGGTGATCGCCCGCCACAAGCTGTCCGCGCGCAGGTCCTATGGCCAGCATTTTCTGCTCGATCTTAACCTGACCGGCCGCATGGTCCGCGCTCTGGCGGATTTCATGCCGGGTCCGGCCGCCGATCTTGCCCAAGGCACGGTGATCGAGGTCGGGCCGGGCCCGGGCGGCCTGACCCGGGCGCTGCTCGCCGCCGGAACCCGCCGTCTGATCGCGATCGAGAAGGACCGCCGTTGCCTGGGCGCGCTGGCAGAATTGGCCGCCGCCTATCCGGACCGCCTGGAGATCCTGGAGGCGGATGCGCTGAAGGTCGCGGCCGAAGACTTGGGTACGGCGCCGCGGCGCATCGTCGCCAACCTGCCCTATAACGTCGCGACACCGTTGTTGCTGCGCTGGCTCAAAGCCCTCGCCGCCGAGCCGGGTACGTTCGCCGGCCTGGTGCTGATGTTCCAAAAGGAAGTGGCCGAGCGCCTGACCGCGGTGCCCGCAACCAAGGCCTACGGCCGCTTGTCGATCGTGACCCAGTGGCTCTGCGAGGCCCGGCCGCTGTTCGAGGTGCCGGCGCGCGCCTTCACCCCGCCGCCCAAGGTGGTCTCCACCGTGGTCGGCCTGAAGCCCCGCGCCGAGCCTCTGGCGCCAGCCAAGATGGCGGCGCTGGAGCGGGTCACCGGCGCCGCCTTCGGCCAGCGCCGCAAGATGCTCCGCCAGAGCCTGAGGACCCTGGGCGTGGACACAAACGCCCTGCTCGCCGCCGCCGGAGTGACCGAAACCGCCCGGGCCGAGAATCTGACGGTAGAGGAATTCTGCGCCCTGGCCCGGGAGCTGGAAAAGCTGAGTTAACTTCCTCGGCGCAGGGTTTCGACGAAGTCGTGAACACCGACCCGCCGATCCCGGCGCAGGCGCTCGGCCTGAAGGATCGACGTCACCTCGGCGACGCCCTGGGCCACGTCCTTGTTGACCACGATATAGTCGTACTCGGGCCAGTGGCTCATCTCGTCGGCGGCTTTGGCCATGCGGCCGCGCACTACCTCCTCAGGGTCCTGGGCGCGGGCGCGCAGACGCCGCTCCAATTCCACGGTCGAAGGCGGCAAGATGAACACGCTCACCAAATCCTCGCGGGCCTTTGCGGCGACCTGCTGGGTGCCCTGCCAGTCGATATCGAAGAGCACGTCCCGGCCGGCGGCGAGCGCTGCCTCGACTGCCGCCTTGGGCGTGCCGTAGCAATGCTCGAACACCGTGGCGTGCTCGAGAAACCCGCCCTCGGCGACCATGGCGTCGAAGCGCGCCCGGTCGACGAAGAGGTAGTCCACGCCCTCGATCTCGCCGGGGCGCTTCGGCCGGGTCGTGGCCGAAACCGATAATGTGAGATTGTCGTCGCAGGCCAGCAGCTCACGCGCGATCGTGGTCTTGCCCGCGCCCGAAGGCGATGACAGGACCAGCATCAGACCGCGCCGTTCGATTCCCCCCTGGGTCATGCGCGTTCCTGCCGCCGGTCTATTCGATGTTTTGGATCTGCTCGCGCAACTGGTCGACCGCCGCCTTGAGGTCGAGTCCGATGCGGGTCAGGGCGACGTCCTGGGACTTGGAGCAAAGTGTGTTGGCTTCGCGGTTCAACTCTTGGCAC
>SMVA01007765.1_pt1 | contig 11895 bp, 10 predicted proteins | sample 2456451 | NCBI WGS metagenome assembly SMVA01 (sample SAMN11095933, study PRJNA526329) | marine sediment metagenome | biome: Marine sediment; feature: Surficial sediment; material: Deep marine sediment; isolation source: Hadal surficial sediment | place: Pacific Ocean | collected 2014-05 | depth...
CACGCGCATGAATACTCGAGGATCCAGAACGTCGACCAGGCCGGATAAAGTGAAACGCATTGGATAGCTCCGTTCTCCGCAGTTCATCAGTACGTAGTTACTGGCAGAACTGACCCAGTTGATCTCATCGACTCTCACCAGATATTCCCGGTTCAGCATCTTCACCAGGAATTGGTTCTTGTAGGTGTCTGGTTGAGTGGTGGCGGGAACGGAAGCAAGAAATCGCGCCTCGCCTTGAAGTCGCGTGAGAATGAAACGGTAGCTGTAGAGGCAGGCGATAATTCCGATGTAGACGAGTAGATCTTTGCGCATTTCAAACGACAATTCCCAGCCGATGGAACCGAACCGATAGGTCTCGCCGACGCTTGCCCACATCATCGTGCGCAGAGCAGAAAAGAGGGCGATGTGCAGCAGCGAAAAAGACAAAAATACCGGCAGATGCCACAGGATGCGCCAGCGCAGATTCGACCAGGAAAGGTTCAGTCGTTGGACGAATGCGACCAATGCGGGAACCAGGACTACGACCGCAAACACCGAAGACAACTCCTTAGCCCATGCGCCTCGCCAGTCGCTGGCGAGGCCTTCGCGCAGGTTTTCCATAATCTCGGTGGTGGCACCTGTGGCCGCGAACAGAACGGCTACGATCACGGCAATAGCAATTTCGTAACGCAGGCGGCTGTGCAGATACTGATTCAAGGTCATGGCGACAGCGTGCACAGTTAGCCGCGTCGGCGCTAGTATCCTTTACCTCGATCTGAATTAGGTTCACCCTTCTGAGCTCGATAATTTCCGGGGGAAGTCATGAAATTTGTGTCAGTTGCGATGTTAGGGTTGCTGGGTTGGGCTTCGCTCATCCAGGCCGCGGGCGTTCACGATCCGCGCGCGATCGACGCCGATCCAACACAAGCCCGGGAACCGATTGCCCCGCGGCTTGCGGGGCTTGGCACTCACAGTCTCAAGGTAAGCACCGACAACGAAGATTCCCAGTACTTCTTCGATCAGGGGCTGAGGCTCACCTATGGCTTCAACCACTCTGAAGCGCTCAGGGCTTTCAAAGAATCTGTTCGGCTGGATCCCAACAACGCCATGGCATATTGGGGATGGGCGTTGGTGCTCGGGCCGAATATCAACCTGCCAATGCAGCCGGAGGTGGCGGAACAAGCCTTTGAAGCGATCCAGGCGGCGGTGTTGTTGAAGGGCAATGCAACGGAGATCGAGCGTGGCTACATCGACGCGCTGGCCACACGTTATGCGCCGGTCGCCCCAAACGACAGACGTTCGTTGGACATTGCCTATAAGGATGCGATGGCGGCGTTGACAGCCAGATACCCGGATGAACTGGATGCAGCAACGCTTTACGGCGCATCGATGATGAATCTTTCCCCCTGGGACTATTGGCAAGGTGACGGCCAGCCGAAACCGGCCACGAAAAAGATCATGGCGGCCTTCGAATCCGTCATGGAAAGAGATCCCCGCCACCCCGGCGCCATCCACTACTACATTCATACCGTTGAGGTGGCGCTGCCGGCACAGGCTGAAGCGTCAGCGGACGTGTTATACGAACTGATGCCCGGAGCCGGGCACATGGTTCACATGCCATCGCACATCTACATGCGGGTAGGGCGTTATGCCGACGCCTTCCGGGTCAATCGGGAAGCCGCGGATGCCGATTCGAGATACATCGCGCAGTGTAATGCGCAAGGCATCTATCCGTTGATCTACTACCCGCACAACATACACTTCCTGGTGTGGGCAGCCATGTTTCAAGGCCGTAGTGTCGACGCGCTTGCGGGTGCTCGAGAGGTGAAAAGCAAGATTCCCCCAGGCATGGGCGAAGGGGCATACGAAATATTTCTGGCGCAGCCAATGTACGTCCTGGTTCGATTCGGCCTGTGGGACAAGGCGCTGGCCGAACCAGAACCGGAGGCCGGGCTTCGTTTCATGACCGGCGTATGGCACTACATGCGAGGTATGGCTTACTCCAACACAGGTAATGCGCGCCAGGCCCGGGCGGAACTTCGTGCGCTCAGCGGCCTTCGCGATAAGTTGACCGACACCTACATGGTCGGCTTCCAGAGTGCACCAACGCTGCTGACTATTGCGGAACAGGTGCTCGCCGGGGACATGGCGGCGCAGAAGAAAGATTTTGATGCGGCCGTTGCAATACTCAGCCGGGCGGTTCGAATGGAGGATTCTCTGCGTTACAGCGAACCGCCGGATTGGTATTTCCCGACCCGTCACGTACTGGGGGCTGTGCTGCTGCAAGCGGGGTTTCCTCGCGAGGCGGCCACCGTGTACTGGCAGGATCTTCGCAAAAACCCGGATAATGCTTATTCGCTGTTGGGGGTGAGTCAGGCTCTGCAGGCGCAAGGCAACGAGGCAGGTGCGAGAGAAATGGCTGCCAGATTCGAACGAGCGTGGGCGGTCGCCGATGTGGAGTTGAGTTCCTCACGGTTCTAGTTCGCGTTGCCGCTGATCGATAATCGTGAGAACCTTCCGCTCCGCGAGGAATCTTCGATAAAGTAGACGCCTTTGCGATACTGGGGGAAACCGTGGAGCAATCCGGGGAATATCGCATCGCCGCTGGTCGCGATGTGGTATGGCAAAGTTTGAATGACGCCGATGTACTGGCCAAGTGCATTGATGGTTGTCAGTCCATGACTAAAGTTTCCGACACCCGGTTCGATGCCACCGTCAAAGTCAAGATCGGTCCGGTAAGCGCCATGTTCAAAGCCGAACTCAACCTCACTGGCGTCAACCCACCGGTAAGTTACAGCATCAACGTAAACGCCAAAGGGGGAGTTGCCGGGTTTGGCAAAGGCACGGCTGTGGTTACTCTGGAGGAGGATGGTGGTGAGACGATCTTGCATTACCAGGTTAAAGCCAGCGTAGGCGGTAAACTCGCCCAGGTAGGGTCGCGACTCATCGATGGTGTTGCGCGCAAGATGGCGGATCAATTTTTCAGGGCGTTTGCGAACGAGGTTGGCGCCAGCGAAATTGTCGCCATCGAAGACAATGGTCAGCCTGGCGAACAAACAATTTCCAACGGTCAGTGGAAGATCTGGGTTGTCGTGTTTGGCGCCCTCATCCTCGCCCTGGTACTGGCCTTTTGAACAAGAACGAACAAGTGATGCGGAGTGAATCATGAAAGTAACGCTTACCGTCAACGGGTCTGAGCATCGGCTCGACGTTCCCGAGAACACCCTGCTGGTGGATCTGATCAGGGAAGAACTGCGGCTCACCGGTACCCATGTTGGATGCGATACCAGCCAGTGCGGCGCCTGTACCGTGCACTTGAACGGACGGGCGGTGAAATCCTGTACGGTGCTGGCAGCCCAGGCGGATGGCACGGATATCACAACCATCGAGGGAATCGGCGCGATCGATGATCTGCATCCCATGCAGGCTGCGTTCCGCGATTGTCATGCTCTGCAGTGTGGCTTCTGTACCCCGGGCATGATCATGAGCGCTATCGATCTCGTTGAACAAAACGACGGGCTCGACAATCGAGCGGTACGGGAAGGTCTCGAAGGCAACATCTGTCGCTGCACGGGTTATCACAACATTGTCAAAGCCGTGCTGCAGGCAGCTGGCGCGAAGCAGGAGGGCTGAACGATGAGCGAAACAACCCAATCAACTGATACCGGCATCGGCGCATCGGTCAAACGCAAGGAAGACGGACGTTTTCTCACCGGGCTTGGCCGATATACGGACGACATCAACCAGCCGGAGCAAACTTATGCCTATTTCCTGCGCTCTCCCCACGCGCGGGCGCGCATCGAGTCCGTCGAGACGACGGATGCCCTGGCGATGGACGGTGTGCTCGCGGTGTTGACCGGTAAAGACATGGCGGCGGATGGTTTGGGGGACCTGCCCTGTGGCTGGGCGGTGAAATGGAAAGACGGCAGTGACATGGTTGCTGCACCGCATCCACCACTCGGTGTTACTCATGTGAACTACGTGGGCGAGCCCTACGGGATCGTCATCGCAGAGTCTCTAGCGGCGGCCCGCCAGGGAGCGGAGGCGGTTGTCACCGAATTTAGGGAGCTCGAATGTGTGGTCGATCTCGCCTGTGCCGCCCAGTCGGAGCAGATATACGACAGCGTCGCCAACAACCTCGCCTTCGATTGGGAAATCGGGGACAAAGATGCCACGGAAGCAGCGCTGGCTGCGGCCGCTCACGTTACCCGCATCGATCTGACCAATAACCGGCTCATTCCCAATGCCATGGAGCCGAGAGCGGCGCTCGGGATATACGATGTGGCAATGGACGAGTACACGCTGTATACAACGAGCCAGAACCCGCACCTGGAACGGCTGATTCTGTCGGCGTTTGTGCAGATTGCCCCCGAACACAAGCTGCGGATAATCTCCCCGGATGTGGGCGGTGGATTCGGTTCGAAAATTTTCATTTATCCCGAAGAAACGACCGTTATCTGGGCCTCGCGTAAAGTGGGCCGGCCGATCAAGTGGAAGGCGGAGCGGAGCGAGTCTTTTCTTTCGGATGCCCACGGTCGCGATCACATCACCCATGCGGAGCTGGGGTTGGACGCGGATGGCCGGTTCACCGCGCTGAAGGTGCAGACCACCGCCAATCTTGGTGCGTACCTCTCGCTTTTTGGTGCGGCAGTGCCTACCTATCTCTACGGGACTTTGATGGCGGGGCAATACAAAACTCCCAACATCTATGTTGAGGTGCAAGGCGTGTATACCAACACGGCGCCGGTGGATGCCTATCGCGGGGCGGGTCGCCCGGAAGCTACCTACGTCGTCGAGCGAATCGTGGAAACCGCCGCCCGTGAGCTGGGTATGGACCCGGCGGAACTCCGGCGACTCAACATGATTCAGCCAGATGATTTTCCGTATCAGACGCCGGTGGCGCTCGTGTACGACACGGGTGACTATGAAGCAAGCCTTGACAAGGCACTGGAACACATCGACTACAAAGGATTCCCGGAACGGCGCGCGGCATCGGAAGCTGCAGGTAAAAAACGTGGCATCGGTTTTGCTTCCTATATTGAAGCCTGTGGACTCGCGCCATCTCAAATGGCGATTGAACTGGGCGCGGGGGTTGGACTTTACGAAAGCGGTGAGATCCGGGTCAATCCTACCGGATCGGTTACCGTGTTTACGGGTTCACACAGTCATGGCCAGGGGCACGAGACAACGTTCGCGCAGGTGGTCTCGGATCGCTTCGGTATTCCGTTCGAGGATGTGGTGGTGGTACATGGCGGTACCGGGCGGGTGGAATTTGGTCTGGGAAGTTACGGTTCACGCTCGATTGCGGTCGGTGGCTCGGCGCTCGTCGTCGCTGGCGACAAGATTATCGCCAAGGGTAAGAAGATAGCGGCACACCTGCTTCAGGCGGATGCAGAAGACATGGTCTTCGAAGAGGGCCAGTTCAAGGTCCGCGACAGCAACCAATCCATGTCGTTCGGCGAAGTCGCTTTTGCTTCGTACGTACCGGCCAACTATCCCGAAGATCTGGAACCGGGTTTGTCGGAGAAAGCCTTTTACGATCCGACGAACTTCACCTATCCGGCGGGCACGCACATCGCCGAAGTGGAAATTGATCAGGACACCGGCGTTGTCACTTTGACCAATTTTGTTGCGGTGGATGATTTCGGTTACGTCATCAATCCCATGATCGTTGACGGTCAGGTGCATGGTGGGTTGGCGCAGGGTGCCGGACAGGCGCTTCTCGAGCATGGGATCTACGACGAATACGGGCAACTGATCACCGGCTCGATGATGGATTACTGCATGCCTCGTGCAGACGATGTGCCGGACTTCATCGTCGACACCACCGTCACCCCCTGCACACACAACCCGTTGGGGGTGAAGGGGTGCGGCGAAGCCGGTGCGATCGGCTCGCCCGCCGCGATCATGAACGCGGTGACGGATGCTTTGGGAATTAACGATATTTCGATGCCGGCGACGTCCGAGAAAGTCTGGCGGGCCTGTAAAGGATTGGCGGGGTAGGGGAGCAATATGTATCAATTCAATTACCACAAACCGAACACCCTCGAAGAAGCGGTCGATCTCTTCAACGGAGCCGACGACGGTATCTACATCGCCGGTGGCCACACCCTCCTTCCGACAATGAAACAACGTCTGGCGGCGCCCACCGATGTCATCGATCTGGCCGGGCTGGAGGCGCTTACCGGCATCGAAGTGCTCGACGGTGTGCTGCGTGTCGGTGCTTTCACTTGCCACGACGAAGTAGCCAACTCATCCCGAGTCAAACAATCCCTGCCGGTGTTGGCCGCTCTTGCCGGTGAGATTGGTGACAGCCAGGTACGCAACCGCGGCACGCTGGGAGGATCCGTTGCGAACAGCGACCCGGCAGCCGATTATCCAGCCGCCGTGATCGGCCTGGGTGCGACGATTCACACCGCCACCCGGGATATCCGGGGCGATGAGTATTTCAAAGACCTTTTCGAAACCGCGTTGCAGCCGGGTGAGATCATCACCAGCATCGATTTTCCGATTCCGGAACGTGCCAGCTACCGGAAGTTCCCTCATCCTGCTTCGCGCTACGCGGTGGTTGGTGTGTTGATTGCGGATTTTTCGGGAACGATACGGGTTGGGGTAACCGGTGCAGGGCCTTGTGCGTTTCGTGCCAGTGGTATCGAGGAAGTGCTGAACGCGAATCTGGATCCGGAGGCCATTAATGGCGTCGAAGTTCCAGATGCGGGTTTCAACAGCGACATACATGCATCGGCCGAATACCGTGCACATCTGGTGAAAGTGATGGCCAGACGCGCCGTCGCCGACCTGCTCGGCTGACCTGTGAGCCCGATCGTTTGAAGGCGGTCATCTGTCAGGCGCTTTGTGACGACATCGGTAGCGTAACGCTCGTCGATGTCGAGTTGGGCGATCCCGGTCCCGATGAAATTCAGGTGCAACTGAAAGCGTGTGCCGTGAATTTTCCCGATCTTCTGATGATCCAGGGTAAATACCAGTTCAAACCCCCGCTGCCTTTCGCGCCTGGAGGCGAGGGTGCGGGTGATGTGGTTGCCGTTGGCGCGGGTGTCAACGAAGTGAAAGTAGGCGATCGGGTGGTCATTGGCATGCGTTACGGGGGGTTTGCCGAAGCCATCAACGTACCTGCGGACGCCTCCCTTCCCATTCCGGGTGGGATGAATTATGCCAAGGCAGCTTCTTATCAGACGGCCTATCTCACCGCATACGTTGCTCTGGTGCGGCGGGGTGATTTGCGCTCTGGCGAGACGCTACTGGTGCATGGCGCGACGGGTGGCGTCGGCATGGCGGCCGTGGATATCGGCAAGTGGCTCGGGGCCAACGTCATCGCAACGGGCGGGCGCGATGACAAACTCGCGGTGGTGAAATCGCGGGGTGCGGATCACGTGATCAACTACACCCAGGACGATGGCTCGTTGGGTGGTTTCCGCGAAGAGGTGAAGTCGCTGACCGATGGCCGCGGCGCGGATGTGATATACGATCCGGTGGGCGGCGATGTGTTCGACGAATCGATGCGCTGTATCAACTGGGGCGGGCGAATCCTCACCATAGGCTTCACCAGTGGCCGTTGGCCTCAGGCGCCGGTGAACCTGATTCTGATCAAGCAGATTGCCGTGATCGGGGTACGCGCCGGAGAGTTCGGACGCCGCGATCCCGAGAAAGGCCGGGAGAATCGCGAGAAACTGTATGCGATGGCGGTGGCGGGGGAGCTCGACCCCCATGTCTGTGCTGGTTTTCCACTCGAAGCGGCCGTGGATGCCCTGCGCATGCTGGAAAATCGCGAGGTCGTGGGCAAAGTTGTCGTTACGATGAACGGCTACGAACTGTAATGATCGTGGTTCGTTCCGCTTATTTTGTCGGGTCACTTGTTATTTTCGTCACAGTGGTTTTCGGTTTTCAACCGACCTATACCCATGCGGCCGAACGGCAGCTTCGACTGAACGAAATACAGGTGGTCGGTAGCCACAACAGCTACAAGCTCGCCATGGCCCCGGAGCGATTTGCGGAACTCCAAGCGTCCAATCCGGATCTCGCGAAATCTCTGGAATATTGGCACGCGCCGTTGGGTGAACAGCTCGATCTGGGTTTGCGTAAGTTGGAGCTGGACGTTTTTTATGATCCGGATAACCGTCTATTCGGGAAAAACCTCAACGATTCTCCAAGCCATTCGGCGAGCCGGTTTGCAGTGTTACACGTGCAGAGTCTGGATGATCGCAGCAGTTGTGCGAACCTGGTGACCTGTCTCACGATCATCCGTCGTTGGTCGGATGCGCACCCTCGTCATGTGCCGATCGTGATTTCAATCAACGCCAAAGACACCGTGTACGATCGACCCGGCTATGTACGGCCGCGGCCTTTCCTTGCGGATGCCTGGCTTGCCCTCGATGCCGAGTTTCGTGCGGTGTTTGGTGACAGACTCATCACTCCGGCAGAAGTGTTCGAATCCGGGATCAAAGTCTGGCCGCTGTTGGCGGATTCTCGAGGACGGTTTCTCGCGGTACTCGACGAAGGTGGCGAGAAACGCGATGAATACGCCAGCGTCTGGCGGGAACGTGCGCTGTTCGCCAATCTCCCGGCACACGAAGCAGGCGCTGCCGTGATGATCGTTAATGATCCTGTCACGGATTTTGAACGCATAAGAAATCTCGTTCGAGAGGGGTTTCTGATTCGGACACGTGCCGATGCGGATACCGCCGAAGCGCGTTCAGGCTCGACCGAACGTCGCGACAAGGCGTTTGCAAGCGGTGCGCAGATGGTCAGCACCGACTACTATCTCCAAGCCACGCACTTTGGTACAACCTATCGAGTCACACTTCCGGGTAAAGGCGCGGTGCGTTGCAACCCGGTACTGATCACCGAGCCCTGCAAGATCGAAGAATAGTTGCCGTCGAGCGTTTCCGCGTGATGTTAATCCACCTGGGCGTCGAGATAACGATCCTGCAAACGTCGCATACCGTGTAACCACCGGTCGTAGTCGGATGTTTTACGCTTGATGTATTCGGCGACTTGCGGATGTGGGAGTATGAGAAAACGCTCTTCGCGGAGTGCTTCGATCACCGTTTGAACCACCTCCTCCGGCTCGATCATACCGTCGACGCCAGCAACCCCGGGCCCGCCCGCCGTCATGGCGGTGCGTACCGCTTGCGGACAAAGCACGGAAACCTTGATGCCGTCGCGGCCGTGAGTGATGGCGATCCACTCGGCCAGCGCCACCGCCGCATGTTTGGTGACGGCGTAGGTTACCGAGCCGATCTGCGACAACAGACCTGCCGCGGAGGCGGTGTTCAACAGATATCCACCACCCCGGGCTTTCATGCGTGGCACGAGGTGGCGCGCCGCGTAGACGTGGGACATCGTGTTGACCTCCCATATTTTCTGCCAGACTTCGTCGGTCGCATCGAGCCCCTGCCCGAGGCCGATGCCCGCGTTGGAACAGAACAGATCGATTGGTCCGAACTGCGATTCCGTTTGTTCGATCAGTTCGACGATGTCCGCTTCATGGCTCACATCGACTTCCATGCTCCGGCCGCCGACGGCGTCGGCCACGGTTTTTGCTCCTGGACCATCGAGATCGGCGACGACCACCTGTTTTGCCCCGTCGCTGGCAAAACGTTCGGCCATCGCCCTGCCGATGCCGCTGGCACCACCCGTCACCACGATGACTTTGTCTCGAACTTCCATGAATCCCCCGGAAAAATTTACCAAGCGGGCAACATTAGACCTTATGCAGGATTGATTCTATAGTCGGCGGCCCATCGATTTGAGCGCTGGCGAAAGACCATGGCGAAACCCCCGTTCACCCTTGCCGAATTGGAACACGCGCTTGTTGTGGTCGGCAGAACCATGTCGAGTACACCCCAGTACGCGTGGCCGCTGTCGGGGGAGCGTGTCGGCGCGGAAGTCTGGTTGAAACACGAAAACCATACACCGATCGGTGCTTTCAAAGTGCGCGGCGGGTTGAATTACCTGGACGCACTTTGCTCTGGAGATAAGCACCCCAACGGGTTGATTACGGCGACCCGGGGCAATCATGGGCAAAGCATCCCTTTTGCCGCATCCCGATATGGCTTGGACGTTACCGTGCTGGTGCCGGTCGGCAACAGCGTGGAAAAAAACAAGGCAATGCAAGCTTGGGGGGCAAAATTGATTGAGCACGGTGAAGACTTCGACGAGGCAAAGCTGGAGGCTGCCCGGCTGGCTGAGCTCGATGGTCTGGAATTTGTCCCGGCATTCCATCCGATGCTGGTATGTGGAGTGGCGACCTATGCACACGAATTCCTGAGTTCCTGCAATGATCTGGAAACGATCTATGTACCCATCGGCATGGGTTCCGGTATCTGCGCTCTGATCACCACCCGGGATCTTCTCGGGCTGCAAACCGAAATCGTCGGCGTCGTTTCGACCCATGCGCCGGCGTACGCGTTATCGTTCGAGTCTGGACAAGTTGTCGAGACCGACACGGCAAAAACCTTTGCCGATGGCGTTGCCTGCCGGGTGCCATCACCTGATGCTCTCGAGATCATCTTAAGCGGTGCTGCGCGGGTTGTTCGCGTCAGCGACGATGAAGTCGCGGGCGCGATGCGCGCGATTTATGCAGACACCCACAATGTCGCGGAAGGGGCGGGAGCCGCAGCGTTTGCAGCCTTGTTAAAAGAGAAAGAGCGGCACCAAGGCCGCAAGGTCGGTGCGGTACTCACCGGAGGTAATATCGACACCACGCTTTTTGCACAGGTTCTTCGCGGTGAAACGCCCCTCGTCTCCTAGATGCCGCCAGGCATTCAAACTCAGCCTCTTACTCGGTTGCCTGTTGTGCTGGCACAATGTACTGGCAGATTCGCTTGCCGAGCTGATTCGACATTCGCTGGACTCCGACGGTCATGGCATGGTCGTGTGGTCGAAGGCACCGCTGGCCCCGCCCAGAAGTGTCATTCTGCTCGTTCATGGACGTACCTGGAGCACACGTCCCGATTTTGACCTTCAGGTTCCGGGAGAAGATCTTTCTCTCATGGACGGGCTCGTTGGCAAAGGTAGCGCCGTTTATGGTGTGGACCTCAGGGGATACGGGGCGACACCCCGAGATGAAAGCGGCTGGTTGACCCCGGATAAAGCGGCTGCCGATGTGGCGAACGTTCTGCGTTGGGTGGCAACTCGACATCCGAAACTCGCCAGACCGTACCTGTTCGGGTGGTCGTACGGCTCGATGGTTGCTCAACTCATGGTACAAACCCATCCCGAGTTGGTCTCCGGATTGATGCTCTTTGGTTATCCCATCCGTGATGGGATAACCCGAACACCTACGGATGCACCCGCCATTGCGCCCAGAAGGCCAAACACTGCGGAGGCTGCAGCTTCCGACTTCATCGTACCCGGTAGCATCAGCGATAAAGCCGTGGATGTTTTTGTCAACGCAGCCCTGCACCACGACCCGGTTCGCGCGGATTGGCGACAGCTTGATCAGTGGCGGCAGCTTGATCCGGGCAAGGTTGTTGTGCCAACGCTACTGTTGCAGGGAGAGCACGATCCCCTGGCCTTGCCGGACGTCCACGCGAGAGTTTTCTCAGGCTTCAATACGGCGGATAAACTCTGGGTGGTGATCCCGGGCGGCGATCATGCCGCGTTCATGGAAACGCCACGGGCGTATTTCATCGAGGTGATGGACGCTTTCATGCATCGAGGAGGATGATGTCTGATAGGATTCTGTTGGTTTTTCTTGGCGTAGGTTCAGATTTAGCGGGTGTATTTCAATGGTAGAAAATCTGGTTCCCAACCAGAAAACGTGGGTTCGATTCCCATCACCCGCTCCGGTTCCTTGGAATCGCGCTGTATACGGCTCCTAGAGCCTCTCAAGGGCAATTAATGTCTAGGGTGGTCCATTTAGGTGGTCCATTCTCTCTTGAGAGGCTTGATGGC
>SMVA01186354.1_pt1 | contig 11893 bp, 7 predicted proteins | sample 2456451 | NCBI WGS metagenome assembly SMVA01 (sample SAMN11095933, study PRJNA526329) | marine sediment metagenome | biome: Marine sediment; feature: Surficial sediment; material: Deep marine sediment; isolation source: Hadal surficial sediment | place: Pacific Ocean | collected 2014-05 | depth 0-1...
CCGGGGTTCATAATCCCCGCCGGGTCAAACGCCAACTTGATCTGCCGCATCAGCTGAATTTCGAGTTCCGAGCGGCTGTAGTGCAGGTAGTCTTTTTTCAATAAACCTACGCCGTGTTCCGCCGAGATGCTGCCGCCGTAGCGCTGCACAATTTCAAATACCCAGCGGCTGACCTCGGCGCACTGGGCCTGGAATTCCTCCATGGCGAGCGCGTCGGGCTTGAGTACGTTCAAATGCACATTGCCGTCGCCGATGTGGCCGAACCAGACTATTTCGAACTCGGGGTAACGTTGCTTCACCACCGCCTCTACCTCGACCAAAAATTCAGGCACACGAGAGATCAGGGTTGAAATATCGTTTTTGTAGGGGGTCCAACGCGAGATAGTCTCGGAGATATCCTCCCGCAGCCGCCACAAGGTGTCGGCCTGGGCCAGGCTCTGGCTGACCACGCCGTCCAGCACACAGCCGGACTCCACACACTGCTCAAACAGCGCCATGGCCTTGTCCATATCGGCGGACTCGATCTCTATCAGCGCATAGTATTCGGTGGCGGTGGGGAAGGGTCGCTGCAGGTCCTGATGGGCGATGACTTTTTGCAGCGCCAGTTCGGAGAAAAATTCAAAGGCGCTGACATCCATGGCACCCTGATAGTTTGCCAGCACTTCCATGATAGCGGGCATATCCGGGACACCCAGAACCAGTACTGCCAGTTCCCGGGGGGGCCTGCACAAGCGCATGGTGGCCTCTACCACCACGCCGAGCGTTCCCTCGGCGCCAATAATGAGCTGGCGCAGGTCGTAGCCCGCATTGTTTTTGATGAGGCCGCGGTTGAGGTCCAGCAACTCACCGGTACCGGTCACCACCTTCAGGCCGGCCACCCAGTCCCGAGTCATGCCGTGGCGTATAACCTTGATGCCACCGGCATTGGTGGATATATTGCCGCCGATCTGGCTGGAGCCGCTGGAGGCGAAGTCCACGGGATAAAACAGGCCCTGCTGTTGCGCAAAGTCCTGCAATCGCTGGGTGATAACGCCCGCACCGCAGCGCACGGTTCGATCCACGGCACTAAAGTCTTCTATGGCGTTCAGCCTGTCCAGGGCCAGTACCAACTCGCCCCTGGCTGCCACAGCGCCGCCGCTCAAACCGGTGCGTCCACCGGAAGGCACAATGGCCAACTGTTCAGCCGCCGCCAGCCGGACGATTGCCTGTACCTGCTCTATGGCGCCGGGTAGCACAACCGCCCCAGGGCTGGGTGTGTACACGGCAGTCCAGTCCCGCCCGTAAGTTGCCAACGAAGCATCATCGGTAAGAACGCGCGATTCCCCCACTATGTTCTGGAGCTTGGTTAAAACAGGGGCTGCTATGGCAGTTGACACGCACACTTCCTCAGGTAATTTCCACAAGGGGCAGTTTCGGAGGGCGCGTATGTTACCATACGCGCCCTCCGAAACTGCTCACTTTGTGTACATGCCGGTTTCGCAGATCGACCCGATACCACAACCATTATGGATACTCCTGAAATGGCCTCCGCAACAGTTCCAGGCAAGTCGCTTGAAAAAAGTAAAATCAAATTCCTTTTGCTTGAAGGCGTACACCCCTCGGCCATTGAAACCCTGAAGCGCGCGGGCTATGAAAATATTGAATGTCACAAAAAGGCCCTGCCCACCGACCAGCTAAAAGAGGCCATTGTCGGGGCCCATTTCGTGGGTATTCGGTCTCGCACACAGTTAACGGAAGAGGTTTTGGCGTCGGCAAAAAAACTGATCGCCGTGGGCTGCTTCTGCATAGGTACCAATCAGGTTGACCTGAAAGCCGCAACCCGCCGGGGAATCGTGGTATTCAATGCGCCCTTTTCCAATACGCGCAGCGTGGCCGAACTGGTTATTGCCGAAGCCATATTATTACTGCGCGGCATTCCGGAGAAAAATGCCGCGGCCCATCGCGGTGTGTGGCAAAAAACGGCCTTGAACGCCTATGAAATACGCGGCAAGAAACTGGGCATCATCGGCTATGGCAATATTGGCATGCAACTGGGCATCATAGCCGAGGGGCTGGGCATGCAGGTTCAGTTCTATGATGTGTCCAATAAACTGCCCCTGGGCAACGCGCGCCAGATACCGTCGCTGAACCAGCTTTTGGCCGATTCTGATGTGGTAAGCCTGCACGTACCGGAGAGCGCGAGCACTCAAAAAATGATAGGCGTGGAGCAATTGGCGCAGATGAAGAAGGGCGGCATCCTCATCAACGCCTCCCGCGGCACGGTGGTAGACATAGATGCCCTGGGCGACGCCCTGCAAAGTGGTGTCCTGGGCGGCGCTGCCATAGACGTATTCCCCGAGGAGCCGCGCTCAAACGAGGATGAGTTTGTATCACCCTTGCGCCGCTTTGAAAACACTCTGCTCACCCCCCACATTGGCGGTAGCACGGTTGAAGCCCAGGAAAATATCGGCATGGAAGTGGCCGAAAAACTCGCGCATTACAGCGACACCGGTACCACTACCTCCTCGGTCAATTTCCCCGGCGTCGCCCTGCCGGAACACAAGGGCAGTCACCGCCTGTTGCACATTCACCACAATGTTCCCGGCGTGATGAGCGCCATCAACAATGTGTTTTCACAAAACAATCTCAATGTCTCCGCACAATATCTGCAGACCAACGATGCCATCGGCTACGTGGTTATCGATATCGATGCCGATGCCGAATACAGTGACCTGGCGCTGAGCAAACTGGCGGGCATTGAGGGCACCGTGCGTTCGCGGGTATTATTCTAAGTGAGTTTTTTTGGCGCATGGCTTTGAGGGTGTCGGGGTTTGGTGGCGAGTAAAAAAGACGACTTTCTGGCCGAACTGGTTGCGCAACACGGGCTTGCTCTGCGCAAGTTTCTGGCGCGCAAACTGGACAGCCCGGAAGATGCCGCCGAGGTCTCGCAGGATGCCTTCTTGCGGCTGCACCGCATGGCGGAGCCGGAAAAGCTGGACAACGCCCGAGCCTTTTTATTTCAGGTAGCCAATAACCTCGCCATAGACCAGTTGCGCCGCAGAACACTGCATTATCGATTCCTGAATGCTGAGAAGAGCATGGCTGCCGGCGGAGAGCCTATAGATATCAATGCCATCGCCGCCTCTCCCGAGCAGATAATCAGCGCCCGGGAAAAACTTGAGGCTATCTACCGCGCCGTGGACGAACTGCCCTTCAAGGTCAAACAGGCATTCTTGCTGCACCGCAAAAATGGTCTATCCTACAATGATATAGCCAGACAAATGGATGTCTCGGTGTCCAGCGTGGAGAAATATATCTTACAGGCGCTGAAGCACTGCCGAATGCGCCTCGCAAGTTACTATGGGGACGAAAACGACGAAAACACTCGCGGGCAAAAATGAGAAAACCGGTGAGGTTTACCGCCTGTTATTCGTTTTATTACTGAGAGCTGGCAGCACAGGGCCAGGGCCATTATTTATCAGCAGCGTAGCACAGGGGTGCGGAGAAGCAGGATGCTTGCAAAACATAATAATTCAGAGGAAGACCGCGATACAGCGCTGGGCTGGATAGCCCGGTTCCGGTCTGACGCCGCCACCGACGACGACCGCGCGAGCTTCGCGCTGTGGTTGGCCCAGGATCCGGCCCACAAGCGGGCCATGGACGCCATGCTGGACATGTGGCAAGACCTGGCCAGCGTTCGCATAATGGTTGAGAACACATCACAGCAAGCCCCTCTTGATGCGGCCAATCAGAGCCGCCACTGGGCAAAAGCCGCCATTGCCACGGCGGCCAGCGTGGCCCTGGCCATTTTTATCTGGCCGCAGAGTGCGCCCGAGTCGGCCGGTCCGGTGTATTACCAAACCGCAGTGGGCGAGCAGCACACCGTGGTATTGGATGACGGCTCGAGCTTATCGCTGAACACCAATTCCCGGGTATCTGTGCGCTACAGCGAAGAGCGCCGCCACATAGCCCTACTCAGGGGCGAGGCCTTTTTTGAGGTCGCCAAAGACAGCGCGCGGCCATTTGATGTCGATGCCGGCAGTGCCCGGGTGACCGCAATCGGCACCGCTTTTAATATTTATAGGCAGGGGGACACTGCCAGTATTACGGTGGCAGAGGGCGTGGTTAGAGTCACTGAATTGGGCGCTACCGGAAACCGCCCAGCGGCAACCGAAATTCTCCGGGCCAACCAACAATTGAAGGCGACAGGCCAGGGCCTGCAGGCTGCAACCACTGCCGAGGCAAGCCTTTCCACGGCCTGGCAGAGAGGCGAGATAATCGCCCAGGGCATGACCCTGGCTGACCTGGTAGGGCAAATTGAACGCTACCACGACACCCATATTCTTATCACCGATAGCAGTATCGCTGCCCTGACTATCACCGGTGTGTTTCCGTTGCACGAAATCGAGCCCATACTACAAGCTCTGCAAGTCAGCCTGGGGCTGCAAGTTGTCCCCCTGGGCGACAAAACCCTGCAACTAATCAGGCCCACTCCAGCCAACTAAAATACCCCCGCTCTTGTCCATACCCCGCTAATGGCTTAACTTCTAGGAGCCATTTATTTTTCATCTGCGGGAGAGCGTCACGAGACCTCAGGGACACCTGTTATATACAGTTTTTCTGTGCGCTGCGATGTCGCTGGCGGGCCTGGACACGTCCAGCGCACAGGCCAACGTGCCCCAGAATATGCAATTTGTCATCAACGCCCCGCAGCTGGGGCCAGCGCTCATCCAGTTCAGTCACCAGAGCGGGCTGGCCATAGTTTTCTCCTCCCGCATCACGCGCAACCTGGCCGCGCCCCCCCTGACTGGAACCATGGACATTGATGAGGCCCTCAACTACTTACTAGCCGGCACCGAACTGTCCTGGGAATTGGTAGATGGGCGCATCATCGCCATCTTTGAAAGCCGCTGTAACGACCCGGGGGCGGCAAACGGGCGCTGCCTCAATTCCAGCGAGACCGTTAGCAAGTACCCATTGTATGTTCCCGGTATAGAGGAAACCTGGATATACGGTACACAGACCACCGGCTCCCGTATTCGTCAGGCCAGTCGCACTGGCATTGCCCCCGTGGACCTCATCTCCGCCCCCGACATAGAGCTCAGTGGTGCCCAAACCCTGGGCGAGCTATTAAAATTTGTTCCCGCCGTGGCCGGTAATGCAGCCAGTACGGCAATATCCAACGGCGGGGACGGCACTGCCACGGTGACGCTTCGCGGCCTGCCCTCCAGCAATACCCTGGTATTGATTAACGGGCGCCGGGTGGCCAATGATGGCCTGGCAGGCGAATCCGTGGACCTCAACAGTATCCCTCCCGCCGCCGTAGAGCGCATAGAAATTCTCAAGGGCGGCGCCTCGGCCATCTATGGCTCGGATGCCATTGCCGGTGTAGTCAATATCATCATGAAGCAGGACTTCCATGGCTTTCTGGCCGAGACCTTCTACGGCCGGGCCGAGCAGGGAGACTTGCGCACCCAGACGCAGACGCTGCAATATGGCACCGGCATTCCCAACGGCTCCTTTTTCCTCAGTGGCTCCTTTTACAAGCAGGACCCAATCTTCAGTCGGGACAGGGAGGTATCTGAAAACGCAGACACCCGCCCACTGGGCGGTACCGACCAGCGCTCCAGTGCAACTCCTTCGGCGCGCATCACCCTGGCTAACGGGGAGGCCGTTATTTTGGAGGGGGGTCGGTACAGGCCCGCCACCGATGAGGACTTGTTTAACTACCAAGCCTTCACTACGGCGGTGGTACCCCTGGAGCGCAGCAGCATTTACTCCAACCTGAGCTATGATTTCAATGAACAGGTAACCGGCCTGGTGGAGCTGGGCTACATTAAAACCGACGCCCAGGCGACCCTGGCACCCACGCCAGTCTTCACCGCTTTCGAGCAACTGCCCCTGACAGTGTCCGCCAGCAATATTTACAACCCCTTTGGCGTTGATATTGAGGACGTGAGGCGACGCCTGGTCGAGTTTCCCGAACGAACCCAGCAGAACAAATCGAAGACCCGCCGATTCAGCGCCACGGTGGAGGGCCTGTACGATAGCTGGAATTGGGACATGAATTATAACTGGAGCTACAGCGATGCGTCGGAGACCAGCCGCAACATCGTCAATGCCGACAATCTGCAGCGCGGCCTGGGGCCCAGCGAGGGCTGTCAGGGCACCCCCGTCGATAACTGCGTGGCCATTAACCTGTTCGGTGCTGCCGGCTCTATCACGGATGAGCAAATTGATTACATCAGGGTTAACGGAAAGGTCAGTGGCTACTCCAAGCTGTCTGGCTTCAGTTTTAACTTCAATAATGAAGCGGTAAAATTATTGTACGGAAGCATGGGCCTGGCGGCGGGTATTGAACACCGGCAGGAATCCACCAGCAAACGCCCCGACGCACTGCTGGCATCGGTGGGCACTCTAGGCGCCACAAATTTCGAGGCTACCCGCGGCGATCGGCGAGTGACCGAGGTCTACGCGGAGCTGGCCCTGCCGGTATGGAACAGTACCGGCGGGCTGTCCTCTGTGGACATAGACGCTGCCATTCGCTACTCGGACTACTCCGACTTCGGTGATACCACCAATCCCAAGCTGGGCATACGCTACCAGATAAGTCCCGCCCTGCTACTGCGTGCCACCTACGCCGATGGCTTCAGAGCGCCCAGTTTGAACGAATTGTATGAGGGTAACTCCGAGGAACAGTCTTTTATTACTGACCCCTGTACGCTGGAACAGAACGTGGGCGTTTTACCCGCTTGCACACAGTTGGCCGACCCCACCCGCAATCAGTTTCTCACCATAAAAGGGGGCAATCCGGCGCTGCAAGCGGAGACGTCCAAATCTTATGGCGCCGGTATCGTGTGGACGCCGCGGGCGAATCCCGGTGTGGTTATCTCGGCTGACTATTTCCAGATAGACCAGGAGGATGTTGTCGCCTCCAGCGCCCAGTTCATCGTCAACCAGAATGCCGCCCACGGCCGTTTTGAAGATAATATCCAGAGGGACGCCCTGGGCAATTTACAATTAGTCACAGCACGCAACATCAATGTGGGTCAACGCCGCGTACGAGGTATAGACTTCACCCTGATTTATCATCATCCGCGCAACAGTTGGGGACAATTCTCGATAGTAAGTGGCGCGACCTATATCGACGAATTCCTGACCAAGATCGACGCCTCTGCCGAGGAACTGGATCTCTCGGGCACTTTTCGCGACGAGGCCTCGGAGGGGCTGGGCGGCATTCCCAAATGGAAAGGCCAGCTGAGCTTTCGGTGGTCGGGCGAGCGCTGGCGCGGCAGCTACGAGGCCCACCTTGTGGGGGCCATGGATGAAATCATTCCGGGCACGGATCAAATCCGGGAGATAGAATCCTGGGTGATACACGACTTGCAGTTTGGGTATAAATTCGACGTTTTGGACGGTTTGCGCTGGTTGGTTGGTGTCGATAATCTTCTGGACAACGATGCACCCCTGGCTGTGTCTGCCTTTAACGACAACATCGACGGTCGCAGCCACGAGCTGAAGGGTCGGTTCTGGTATACCAAGCTAAGTCAGCAGTTTTGACACTCCAAGGTCGGCCGATGAACATAGATTCCTGGACCCTCTACTGGCAAAACGACAATTTGGAAAGTTGTATTGCAGGCCAGTCGTCCGAAGACACCCGGAAAATAGTAGATTATTGGCGCGACTTCGCCTCACACCTGGATCATAATGCCACGATTCTGGACCTGGCTACCGGAAACGGGGCGGTGCCCAGCATGCTGCTGGCGGGCAACCCAAGTCTTAGTATTGTTGCCGTGGACAAAGCACAAATAGATCCGGCGAAATATCTCAGCCAGGCCAATCAACTGGCTTCGGTTCGTTTCTTGCCCGATGTCGATATCTGTGGGCTACCGTTCGAACCTGAATCATTTGACGTGGTAACCAGCCAGTTCGGCCTGGAGTACGCCCCGCTACACGAAGCGTGCAGTTCCGCGGTCCGGGTCCTGAAAAGATCCGGTAGCATACGTTTGCTGATGCACCATGAAGATAGCGAAATAGTGCGCCCGAGCACAGAAACGCTTGCTGAAATTGCGCGACTGCTGGTTGCCAACGGCGTGATGTCCTGTGTCGTTGGGTATGTGGCAAGAGAAATCAGCCTTGATGAGCTGGAGGCGGCAGGACAGCACTACCTGATGGAAGAGAACAGCAAGACCCGACATATCAGCGGTCAGATCTTTGATGGCATCAATCAGGTAATCGAAGGTATGACAACAAATCCGGGCCACGCCAGGGCCCTGGCGCACAGTATGAGACTGCGACTCATAGCAGAGCAAACGCGATTGCAACAACTGCTACGTGCAGCGCTAAACCCAGAGCGCGCTCACAAGCTGGAGTTCGTACTGCGCGAGGCTGGGATTGAAATTGAGCTTTTCGAGACCTTTAAACTTGATGAAGATAGCAGTGGGAGCGCCTTGATCGGCTGGCAGCTCTCTGGCAGGAAAAAGTAGATGTCATAAGCTGCTTATGTCGATATCATTACCGGGTAAAGTAACTGTAATCACCGGAATTATCTAATGAGTACAACCGAATTTGCCAGAGGCGATGTATCGCTGGAGCTTCCCAAAGGTAGCATGTTTCTGTACCAGCAACCCGAGCTTCTGACGAAAGAAGACCACGGCCACCTGGGAATGAACCCGCTGGATAAACCCTACCAATTTGCCCAAGAAATTATGTCGGTGCCCTTGCTGGCGGCAGAAATTTCCTCTGCACAAAAGCATTACCCGGTAGTATTTTCCGGCCAGGACGGCGCACAGCCACTCGCGATTTTGTCGATCAATGACCAGGACAATTTATTTGTTGATGATCAGGGCAATTGGGAGGCGTACTGCTATGTTCCGTCCTATTTACGCCGCTATCCCTTTGCTTTCGCCACCAGCGAAGATGACAAATTCGCGCTGGTAATTGACCGCGCTTCAGCTGCCATTTCGGATCTGCCGGAACATCCGTTTTTTGAAGGCGATGAGCTGTCGCAACACACCCAGAGCATGGTGGATTTTTGCGGTCAGTATGAAGCGGAACGCCGGCGTACCGACGAATTTACGGCGATGCTCAAAGAACTGGACCTACTATCCCTTCAGTCTGCTACGCCACAATCCGAGCCCGAATCTAAACCGTTGGCAAGCTATTATGCCGTCGACGGTGCGAAGCTCGAATCATTGAGCCCTGAACAACTGCACGAGTTACATTCAAAAGGCTTTCTGTCCTTTATTTTTGCACACCTGTTTTCCATGGAGAACTGGAATCGTCTACTGGAGCGCAGCCGAATTTCCCAGCAGCCTGGCTAGCTGTCATGGACCACCGTGAGTTCGAGTCACAAATAGAGCGGGCATTTTCGGTAGGAAGCAATCAGGAAGGATTACAGCTACTTCGCGGGTTATCTGCCAGCAGACCAGAAGACGCGGAAGTCCACCACCGTTTGGCTGTTGTGGAAGAGCAGATCGGTGTTGAGGCCAATGCGACGGCAGCCCATTTACAGTGCCTGAAACATTCCCCCAGCAATCCCCTGGCTTACCTGTATGCCGGCTACTGGCTTGCGAAGCTAGGCCGCAAGGCGGAAGCGCTGTCACTTTACTCGCTGGGTATAGAGCTGACTGAGATGACCACTGCACCGGGGGAAGTCCAGGCACTATCGCCTGAAACCCGGCGCCGCTTTGATGCTGCGATGAGTGCGGTCCGAGTGCATCTAAGTGAGCAACATCGACGCATCGTAGGCCCGGATGAAAGCAACCGGCGGATTGCCGAAGCAGTATGGACCCGCACCCATGACAAGCCATTTAGCTTTCCGGATTCAGGGCAGAAGCCACACCTGCTTTGTGTTCCTGGTCTGTCCACCCGCATCAACAGGGAACGGTTGCCCTGGGTCAGGCAATTGGAAGAGGTTGCGGGAGATATAAAAAAGGAGCTTCTGGCTGCCATGCCACTGCTTGCCGAATTGGGTCGACCCTATTTATCTGCGGGGACGTCACCACAGGCCGGATTTGGTTCGCTGGTCGGGTCAATGGACTGGACCGCCCTGGACTTGTTCCGAGAGGGCGAGTGTCAGGCAGAGACCCTCCCGTTGTTTCCAAAAACGCACTCTGCACTTTCCCGCGTTCCCCTGTACGGTTTAACCGAACTGCCTTACGAGGTATTTTTCTCGGTACTCAAGCCTGGTCAGCATATTAACCCTCATTATGGCTTGTCTAATCACAGTTTGACGGTCCATCTGCCCCTCATAGTGCCTGAAAACTGTTGGCTTACCGTTAACGGTGAAAAGCATGTATGGAAAGAGGGAGAGGTCCTGCTATTCGATGACACGTTTTTGCATGAAGCTGTCAATAACAGCCCGGACGTACGAGTAGTTTTGATTTTTTCAGTATGGCATCCGGACCTTTCACCGGGAGAACAGGAGGCACTAAGGCGTACCATTCAAGCCAGGTCGGACTGGTTTTCCGCGCGCGCCGTTCCCGTACAGGTATAAGTCTCTAAAGAAGGCCGTGCTTTGTTAATGCAGTAAACATTTCCCCCAGCTCTTTTTCGTATTCTTTCCAACGGCCGATACGTTTTGTTGAGATGGCCTCTCTGACCTGCATTTCACTGAAGGTGAAGCTGGCGCCGGGGTTTTTATAAAATTCCAGGCATCGATCACTCCACTGCAAACCGCAGAACTCCACCACTTTTCTGCCTTCGGCCGATGGATTGGCGGCGAGGCTCTCGTAATTGACATCCAGCACTCGATCCGGGGCCAGCTGCGCCCAATGATCCATCAGTTGTCTGCTCAATTTGAATGCGTGCGCCAAAGAGTCAAAATCACTAGCGTAATTGTGACCGTCAGGAAATGAATGCGAGTAAATCGAGAGGCACACGTCTCTGGGATCGCGCCGCATCTGAATGACTTTGGCGCCGGGGAAAAGGGAAAGAATCATACCCACGTGATTAAAATTGTGCGGCAGCTTGTCGACAAGATACTGTTTAGAAACGGGTGCCCGTGCGTAATACTGCTGTGCAATTTCGCCCCACTGCTCTGAAGTCATGGACGCCGGCAGTGGGCTGTGCCGTTTATTCACGTCTATTCGATATTGCGTTGCCAGGAATCCCATTACCTCGTTTTCACCGCCCGCGGTTACGTCCTCCAGTTGTGACAGCAGCCTTTCCATCAGGGTTGTACCTGAGCGCGGCATGCCGACGATAAAAATAGGCGTGGGGTGGCCCGGTCTAGCACTCGCCTGAGAAAATATTTTTGAAAAATGTTTTATGGTGTTGTCGGTCTTATGTTCGCTCTGGGTGAAATTGTAATCGGCCTGCTTGGCGTGCAAAATCGACTTTTGCAGAGCATTTGCTGTCTTCAGCTTGGCAAAGGCCGCTGCCTGCTCGCCCAGTCTCTGGTGAGCATCTGCCAGCGCATAGTGGATCAATACCTTGTGGTGCTCACTGATAGCGTCATAGTCGACCCCGGTGTTAATCCGCTCAATCAAATTGCGAAGCTCTTCCAGCTCGGCAGTCTCAATCCGCACGCTCCATGCCTGGCCGTTGCTTGGTTGCAGGCCCAGTGCTTTTTCGCTGCTGGCGCGGGCGAGTTGCTTGTCTCCATTCAACCGCTCCAGACGAGCTTTTAATACATGGTACTCAGCGCTAGTGGCTCCTGATGATGCGGCCAAAAGCAGCTGTTCAGAGCTGTTGTTTATGTCTCGGGCGATCAGGTAAAGATCGGCAAGTTTCAAGTAGTCATGGGCTTCCGGAGAAATAAGTGCCATATAACGCCGGTAGCTGTCGATTGCCAACGGGTAGTCCCGAAGCCTGCCCGCCGCGATTGATAGTTCCCGGCATATCCCGGAGTCGTCCCGGTGTGCGTCGCTCAGCGCCCGCAGCAGCGATACGGCTTTGTCCCATTCACCCA
>SMVA01215531.1_pt1 | contig 11890 bp, 15 predicted proteins | sample 2456451 | NCBI WGS metagenome assembly SMVA01 (sample SAMN11095933, study PRJNA526329) | marine sediment metagenome | biome: Marine sediment; feature: Surficial sediment; material: Deep marine sediment; isolation source: Hadal surficial sediment | place: Pacific Ocean | collected 2014-05 | depth...
ACGGGGATAATTATCCGGCCTCGATGGGAAACAAGAGAGACGGAAAATAATGTCGACGATTACAGCAAAGTTGGTGAAGTCCTTGCGGGACCGGACGGGCGCAGGAATGATGGACTGCAAGAAGGCCTTGCTGGAGGTAAGTGGTGACGAAGAACTGGCCATCGACCTGCTCCGTACGTGGGGAGCGGCGAAGGCCGCAAAGCGGGCTCAACGAGATGCGGCTGAGGGCATAGTTCACGTAGAATCCGACGACGGCGGATTTGCGATGGTGACGGTGTCCAGTGAGACTGATTTCGTAGCGCTTAATGAAGCATTCCGCGACTATTCGGCGCGGCTCGCCAAACAGGTCTTGACCTCGGATCTTGCCGATGGCGAGGTGCTCAGCGGCGAGGAGTTGCTGAGTCGGGATTCGTTCAAGGTGTTGGAGGATGAGCTGACCGACTTACGCTCCAAGATCGGTGAGAACATCAGCGTGCGCCGGGTCGTACGTTTCGAGCCGGCCGGCGGATCCAGTGCCGCGGCGTATGTGCACTTCGGCGGCAAGATCGGGGTCCTGGTCGAGCTGACGGGCGCAGAGGGGCAGGAAGACGCTGCTCGCGATGTGGCGATGCATGTAGCAGCGGTGAATCCGGTTGCCGTGTCAGCAGACGACATTCCGGCGGAAGATGCCGAGCGGGAGCGTCAGATCCATATCGCGCAGGCGAAGGAAGACGGTAAGCCAGAGGCGATCATCGAAAAGATCGTCGAGGGGCGTATGCGGAAATTCTATCAGCAGAGCATACTCTTACAGCAGGCGTTCGTGAAAGACTCGGACGTAACGGTCGAACAGATGCTGCACCAGCGGGCCGATGGCCTTACGGTGCGGCGATTCGTCCGATTCCAGATCGGCGAATAACCAAGCGGAAGCAGGGGGCGGCATGGCCGACCTGAAGTATCCGCGGGCCCTGGTCAAGCTTTCGGGCGAGTCGCTCGCCGGTGAGCAGGGGTTTGGAATCGAGCCCGCCGTAGTGAAGTCTCTGATTGAAGAAATCGGAGCGGTTCACGCCGCTGGCGTGCACCTAGGACTGGTAGTCGGTGGTGGAAATATCGTGCGGGGGACCGTGGCCAGTCAGCAGGGCATGGATCGGGTGTCTGCCGACTATATGGGTATGCTCGCGACGGTAATCAACGCTCTGGCCCTCCAGGATGCTCTGGAAAGATCGGGTGTGGAGACCCGCGTGATGACGGCCATCCGCATGGAGCAACTCGCTGAGCCCTATATCCGACGCCGGGCGCTGAGGCACATAGAAAAGGGCCGGGTAGTGTTGTTCGCCGGTGGCACGGGCAACCCTTACTTCACTACGGATACTGCTGCCGTTCTACGGGCGATCGAGATGGAAGCGGACGTCATTCTCAAGGCGACGAAGGTCGACGGTGTCTACACGGCCGATCCCGAAAAAGACCCGGACGCTGAATTGCTCCCCGATCTCACATATCGCGACATTCTCAACAACGATTTGAGCGTGATGGACGCGGCGGCAATTTCCTTGTGTCGCGAAAACGATCTTCCTGTAATTGTGATGAATATCCGGCACAAGGGATCCATCCTGGCCGCACTGCGCGGTGAACGGATCGGCACCCTCGTAACCTGAGAGGCAGTGAGATGAGCAGCCCGGTACTGAAAGAAGCGTCGCACCAGATGGACCGAAATCTCGAGGCAATCGGGCGGGAGTTCTCAGGTGTGCGCACGGGTAAAGCCAGTCCGGCGCTTCTTGATTCCGTTCAGGTGCCGGCTTACGGTTCAATGATGCCTCTGAAGCAAACCGCGACCGTGACAGCTCCCGAGGCGCAACTGGTCGTCGTACAGCCATGGGATACATCTCTGATCGACACCGTAGCGAAGGCGATACAAACTGCCGATCTGGGTCTGAATCCCAGTGTTGATGGGAATCTGATCCGTGTTGCGATTCCGGCCCTCAACGAGGAGCGGCGCCGGGAGATGGTGAAGTTGCTTCACCGCATGGCGGAAGAAGGCAGGGTCGCCGTCAGGCACGCTCGGCACAAAGCGAAATCGGAAATTGAGCGTGAAAAGAAAGACGGTGACATCAGTGAAGACGAAATGCGCCGCGAGCTGGATGCTCTACAGGATCTTACCAACGAGCATATCAGCAAACTCGACGAACTCTTGCATCGCAAAGAAAACGAGGTCATGGAAGTATGACCGCTGAGTGGCGCCGTGCCCTCCACATCTATGTGAGCGGCAGAAACCGGGCCCTCACGGTTGACGAGAAACGAGATGCCGCCGGAGCCGGACCTGAAGATGCAGGTGTTACATCAGGCTCGGGCTTGACGACCAATGACTCGCCGTTGATCGCCATTTCTGTTCCGCGAACCCTTGAATATTACCGAAATGCGGGAACCTGGCGTAATCGGATTTAGGACGCTCGGCAGCGTAAGGCGGGCCTGGGGGCCTGACACGGAAGCGCTGACCGACCTCACGCGACGGCTGGACGCGCAATTGCAAGTGCAGCCGGATCTGCTTCCCACGGGCAGTCGCGTTCTTGTGGCCGTGTCTGGCGGCCCGGACTCCACCGCACTGGTTCACCTTCTGGACAGGCTATCTCAATCGTATGCCTGGGACCTCCAGGCGGCCCACTTTGACCATGGTATGCGGCCGGATAGTGCACGAGAGGCGGAAGACCTGGGTTCCCGCATGCGAAGGCTGGGTGTGCGCTTCCATGTCGGCCGACCGGCAAGGCAATTGCGAGCGGCGCATGAGCCGATGCGTCGGGCTCGCTACGCCTGGTTGGAAGGCATAGCGGGCGAGATTGGTGCGGATCGAATCGTGACGGGTCATAATCTCGACGATCAGGCTGAGACCATCTTGTTTCGTATGTTGCGGGGAACCGGTAATCGGGGACTTACCGGGATTCCAGAGCGTCGCGGATGGATCGTTCGCCCCTTGTTGTCTTTCACCGCAGGCGAGATTCGGGAATGGCTGAAGCAAGCCGGGCTCGGGGCTGTTGAAGACCCGTCGAACCTGGACGTACGCTGGGCGAGGAATCGAATCCGGCACCAACTGCTTCCAGCACTGGAAGCTCACGGTGGTTTCGACGTGCGGGGTCGGTTGCTGGCTATTCGGGCAGCCGCAGAATCCGTCGAGTGGAGGTCAATTCGGGTCGCCAGAATGGCGCTCGCCGCCGCCTCTTGCAGCGAGCCGGATAAATTCAGCCGTGCGTCCGTGCTTGGTTGGCCCGTGCCTCTGCGGGCCGAGATGCTGCGCCTCGCGGCTCGGGAGCACGGTGTGAGCCTTACGCGCGGAGCCGTTATGTGTGCGGCAAAGGACATCGATTCGTTGAGCAGCGGCCAGGGTTTCGACCTTGGAGGCGGTCTCCGGATTGAGCGTGAGTTCGACCAGCTGGTCATTCGGCCTGCGGCGACCAGGCTGAGAGGCTCGGATCGACTGATGATTCCAGGGATCAGTTCGGGCAGCGGGACGCTGAGGCTCTGCTCGCGAGCCTACCGCATTCGCTGGGGACTTGAGGTTGTTCCGCGCGGTGAAGCCGAACGCGTTGCTCTGGTCGTACCGGGAGACCATTATCCCCTTACGATTCGAGGGTGGGAGGCGGGAGACCGGATCCGCTTGCCGGCTGGCTCACGCAAGCTGAAACGCGTGTTTGGCGAGGCCAGAGTCCCCGTGTCGGCTCGGCACTCCATTCCAATCGTGGTAGACAGCCGGGGAAACGTATTGTGGGTTGCGGGCCTTACCCGATGTGCCGTTGAAGCCGCGGCGCAAAACACAGAATTGGTAATCGAGATCGAGCATGACTGAACTGACCGCGGACCACTGGTTGACCCGTGCCGTGGGACACGAGCCGAAGCGCATCGTGTATTCGGCCGAGGTGATTGCGCACCGTGTTCACGAGATCGCGGAAGAGATTTCACACTATTATCCACCGGACGAGGACCTGCTTGTTCTCGGATTGCTCAAAGGGTCGTTCATTTTTCTCAGCGACCTTGTACGGGCGATAAACAGACCCCTCCACGTCGATTTCATCGTCGCGTCGAGCTATGGATCGGGAACAACTTCGTCCGGAAATGTTAAACTCCTGTATGATCCGATGGCACCGATCGAAGGCCGGCATGTTCTTCTAGTCGAAGACATCGTGGACAGCGGCAACACGATTAACCGTCTTTCCGAAGCACTCAGGAAGAGGGGACCTGAGTCGCTGGAATTGTGCGCTCTGTTGCACAAGCACCTGGCAACGGACCTTTCTCTGGAGCCCCGGTGGACCGGTTTTGACGCGCCGTCGGAATTTCTGGTTGGATATGGACTTGATCACGCCGAGGACTTTCGCCACCTGCCGTTTGTGGCGAGCCTCTGACCGAGCATAAGGCTGTCGATGAATTCTTCTGAAGAAAAACGTCCGACCCGGAGCGCAAGCCGGTATCTCCGGGCTGCATCCTTTTGGGTGCTTATATTTCTCATCCCGTTGGCGATCTATGAGTTGATGGGCACGACTCGCGAACCGGAGAAGGAGCTTACCTATACCGAGTTCCGGGAGCAGCTTGCCGCCGACAATATCGTCAACGTCACAATTATCGAAGGCCTGCAAGTCGAAGGTGAATTGAAGAGCCCGTTGCAAGACGGAGGGGAAGTTGTTTCCCACTTCAATACATTGCTGCCAAGCGAGGCGAATGAGACGCTGCTTGGCGCGCTGGAGGAAGCCGGCGTGGATATCGAGGCCAAGACTTCGGGGCCGAACTGGGGCAGTTACCTGGTCAGCTTGTTGCCCTGGATTCTGATCATCGGCCTCTGGGTGTTTTTCTTTCGGCAGATGCAGGCAGGCGGATCGCGTGCGTTCAGTTTCGGGAAGTCGAAGGCAAAGATGCTGACCGCCGATATGACTGAAGTGACGTTTGACGACGTCGCCGGCGCGGATGAGGCGAAGGAAGACCTGAAGGAAATCGTCGACTTCCTCAAGGATCCCGCCAAGTACCGTCGTCTCGGTGGACGTCTGCCCAAGGGTGCCTTGCTCATCGGTGCTCCTGGAACCGGAAAAACACTACTCGCACGGGCAGTGGCCGGAGAAGCGGATCGCCCTTTCTTCTCGATGAGCGGGTCCGACTTCGTCGAGATGTTCGTTGGGGTAGGTGCCTCGCGGGTTCGCGATCTGTTCCAGCAGGGGAAGGCGCACGCGCCGTGCATCATCTTCATCGATGAGATTGACGCCGTGGGTCGGCACCGGGGAGCAGGTCTGGGCGGCGGGCACGATGAACGAGAACAGACGCTTAACCAACTGCTCGTAGAGATGGACGGTTTCGAATCCAACGAGGGAGTGATTCTGCTCGCGGCGACGAATCGGCCGGATGTGCTCGACCCTGCATTGCTGCGACCGGGTCGCTTCGATCGGCAAATCATCGTCGATCTTCCGGATATCAACGGTCGGGAGGGCATCCTCCGCGTGCATACCAGGGAAATCCCACTGGCGGACGACGTAGATCTACGGATTCTGGCGAAGGGAACGCCCGGTCTGTCGGGTGCCGATCTTGCCAACGTGGTCAACGAAGCCGCCCTCCTCGCTGCGAGGATAGACAAAGACCGGGTGTACATGGAGGACTTCGAGGAGGCCAAAGACAAGGTGATGCTGGGGGCTGAGCGCCGCAGCATGGTGGTGAGCGACGAAGAACGCCGGGTCACCGCGTTCCATGAAGCGGGTCATGCGGTCGTTGCCTTGCGGGTTCCGGGCCTCGACCCAATCCACAAAGTGACGATCGTGCCGCGCGGGCAGGCACTGGGCCTTACGGCGTCTCTGCCGGAAGAAGATCGCCATAACTATACGAAGGACTGGCTCAAAGGCCAGTTAATGATGCTGTTTGGAGGTCGCGTGGCCGAGGAACTGGTTTTCGGCCCCGGCAAGATCACGACCGGAGCCGGTAATGATATCGAGCAGGCCACCGGCATTGCCAGGCGAATGGTCACCCAATTCGGCATGTCGGAAGTCTTGGGACCGATCGCTGTTGGCGAGGGTGATCATGAAATCTTCCTCGGTCGTGAGTTCAGCCAGCGCAAGGAGGTGAGCGAGAGTATGGCACAGATGGTGGACTCTGAGATCAAGCGGTTCCTGGACGAGGCCTATGAAGGAGCCAAGACTACCGTGCAGAAGCATCGCTCCCTGCTGGACGATATCGCCAATGCGCTGCTCGAGCGGGAGACGCTGGATGCCCATGAGATCAAGCTGGTGGCCGCAGGCAAATCGCTGCCGCCCATGGTTGCTAAGCCTTCGAAGTTGACGGACCCGCCAGTGCCCGCCGTTCCGCAGTCACAGCCGAGGCAGGAAGAGTCACCGCTCGAAGGAACGGGCGGGGAGCCATCGCCGGCACTCGCCTGATCGAGGCCTGCAGCTTGGAGACCGTAACGTCATGGACCGTGCGTGGCGGTAGCGTGTCACTCGACCGGCCGGTCGTGCTTGGCATTCTGAATATTACGCCGGATTCTTTTTCCGACACTGATCAGTGGCTTGATCCTGCTGCTGCCCTGGACAGGGCATTGCAGATGGTGGACGAAGGGGCCGACGTAATCGACGTCGGGGCCGAGTCCACCCGGCCTGGTGCGCAACCGGTGAATGCGGAAGAGGAGTGGTTGCGCCTGTCCCCAATCGTTCCGATGCTGGCGCGGCAGGGGGTCAGGTTCTCAGTTGATACGACGAAGCTGGAAGTTGCTCGATGTGCACTCGATGCAGGTGCGGGGGCGATCAATGACGTTTCGGGTCTCCGGTTTTCTCCCGAAATCGCTCCATTGTGTGCGGAACACGGCGCAGGTTTGATCCTGATGCATATGCGCGGCGAGCCAGGGACGATGCAGGTTGACGTTGCATATGACGATCTGTTTGGTGAAGTCCGGGAATTTCTGATGGCGCAAGCAACGCTTGCGCGGTCCGCCGGGTGCATGGCAGACCAGATCGTCATCGATCCGGGAATTGGATTCGGCAAGTCGGCCAAGCAGAATCTGGAACTGTTGGGCCGGATCGAGGAGTTTGCTTGCTCTGGGTATCCCGTTCTCGTGGGCCCATCGAGAAAATCATTCATCGGCCAGACTCTGGACCTCCCCATCGAGGATCGACTTGAGGCCACGATCGCAGCCTGCCTGACTGCTCTTGAGGGCGGTGCTGGACTGTTTCGTGTGCATGACGTGGGCCCTGCTCGGCGCGCGCTCGACATGGCGGATGCAATTCGCAGGGTGACACGGGAGGGCGAATGAAAGACCAACAGGGCGATCACCGCTAGATGCTGCAAGGAATTCTGGACTATCTGACATTTCTTCGGCTTGACTTGAAGGACATAGTCGAGATTCTGGTCGTGACTTACCTGGTGTACCGTATCCTCGTTGCTTACGCCGGGTCACGCGCCTTTCAAGTGCTTGTCGGGTTCGTCGTTCTTTTTGGCGTATACGTCGTTTCCTCGGCCCTGCAACTGCGCCTGCTTCCGCACCTGCTCTCGCAGGTGTTCACCTATGGAGCGTTCGCGCTGATCGTCGTTTTCCAGCAGGAGTTGCGTACCGCGCTGGCACGGCTCGGGCGAACGAGGATGTTCCGCCTGTTTGCAGGTCATGAGAAAGAAGAAGTGTTTGAGGCGATTGTCGACGCGGCCGATCGCCTCGCCAGGGCTAAGATCGGCGGGATCATAGCGATTCAGCGGGAAGTCGACCTGTCGAGTCACGTGGATAACGGTACGACCCTGGATGCGACGATCTCTCCGGAATTGCTGACTACGGTATTCTCTCCTTACTCGCCGCTACACGATGGTGCGGTGATCGTCCGACAGGATCGCGTCGCGTCGGCCGCCGCGGTGATTCTTCGCCTCTCTCAATCCCCGCTCATCGATCGGACGATGGGAACCCGGCACCGGGCTGCAATCGGTCTTTCTGAAGAGACGGATGCACTCGTTGTCGTGATATCCGAAGAAACCGGCCAGATCTCGCTTGCGCACAGAGGTCTCCTGACCAGAGACCTCGCCCCCGAGGAACTCAGGGAGCGCTTGCAAGCGGAACAGCGCCAGGGACCGACGACCGTCAGTCGAATTGAGTCAGTCGGAGCCGATGCCATTCGTTCCGGGCGGCGGTCAGCTAAGCGGGAGCCCGCATCTTGATGCGGTTTGACGGGTCTACGGCCCCTCGGTAAAATAAGTGCGCCGCAATGCAGGAATGGAGTAGGGCAACATCCAGGCGGAATGGAGCGGGAACGAGTGAAAGACACCAGTTACGAGTTGCTGACAATTTTTGTGGACGGCGGGTTCATGATGTACCCGCTGGTGCTGTGCTCTCTCTCCGCGCTTGGAGTGATTCTGGCCAAGGGGTGGACCCTTCATGTGGCCCACAAGGAATCGCAGGATCTGATCAACGATATTGAATCGCTCGGAATCGCCGGCGATCTCGAGAAGGCCATTGAACGGGCTCACGAGACCAGGGGACCCGTTGCGGCTATTCTCCTGACAGGGCTAAAACGGTTGCGTGAGCGCCAGCGAGGCTCGGACATCGAAAAGGCGATTAAGACGACTGGTATGCTTGAGCTGGACTTTCTCGAGCGCGGACTCGTCGTTCTCGCGACCATCGCTAACGTCGCTCCGATGCTGGGATTTCTGGGCACGGTTATCGGGATGATCGCAGCTTTCGATGCTATCGAGGCCGCGGGTCAGGTCGAGCCGACGCTCGTGGCTTCGGGCATCAAGATCGCGCTGATCACGACGGCGGCCGGACTCACGATCGCCATACCCGTGAACATTGCTTACAACTATTTTGTAACAAGAATAGACGCGTTGATCGCGGACATGGAACAAGGAACGCAGGCGGTGCTGGAGATGATCTGGCGTGCACAGGACGCGGAATCGGCAGGTGGCACGTCGTGGTAAAGAGCTGCAGCTCGATCCAGAGACGAACTGACGACAGGAGCTGAAGATGGCGATACTTCATCGAAGAGAACGAGTGTCGGATGAAATCCCGACGGCGTCCATGGCGGACATCGCGTTTCTTCTGCTCGTGTTCTTTCTGACTACGACGGTGTTCAACGAGGAGAAGGGACTGCCTATAGTCCTGCCGGAGGAATCTGAAGTGCAGGACATCTCGGCGAAGAACATCATCTTCTTCATCGTGCGGGCTGACGGTGCCGTTATAGTCCGTCGTGGCGAAAGTCAGCAGGAACAGGTTATACCCTACAACCAGATCGAAAGCATACTCCGGACCGAGTTGGCAGCGAACGAAAACCTCATTGCCGCCATCAAGACGCATCCGGCAGCTCCATACAAGCATATGATCAACGTGCTCGACGAAGTAAAACTGGCGGGTGCAAATCGCATCTCCCTTCAGATGCTCGAGGAGTAGCATGTCGGCGAAACGGGGTGGGTTCAAACGAAAATCGAGCGTGAGCGAAGAGATACCATCGTCGTCGATGGCCGACATTGCGTTCCTGTTGCTCATCTTCTTCATGGTGTCGACGGTGTTCCGCAAGGAAAGGGACCAGCCAATTGAATGGGTGACCGCCGAAGCTACCGAGAAGATCGACGAGAAGCGCAAGAACATCTTGCATGTGTGGGTTGATGGGGATGGAACGGTATTCATCAATGATCAAATCGTCCCGTACGAGAGTATCTCAGGTGTTGTCAGGCCGCTCTACACTGAGAATCGCAACCTGGTCGTGGCGATTCGTGGTGATCGGGACGTGCGGTACAACCAGATCAACACAATCACAAAGCAGTTGCAGGCCTCGGGTGCCGTCAGGGTGACGTTTGCTACGCGCGTAGAGCAGCGGGTTCAGCGGGCAAGGAGGTAACATCATGGCAGATGACAGATCCTCTGCGATGTGGGTAACCGCGAATGAGCGGTTCAAGACGCGGAGTGAAGACTGGATGACTATGGGGGTCGTCGCGGCGGTAGTCGCACACTTTGCATTGTTCGCCTTATTTCCGACGCTCACTGCAGAGGACATCAACTTTTCGGCCGAAGAGATCGCGGTAGTCGACTTGCCGCCGGAAGTGAGAATCCCACCGCCGCCGGAGCAGATCGCCCGGCCCGCCACGCCGCGTGTCACCGCCGCAGCGGTTGATGAAGACATCACCATCGCGCGCACGGACTTCGCATCGAATCCGATCGAGAACCTGCCGCCGCCGCCTGCTGGAGCCCGTCCGTCCGACGTGCCGGCGTACATTCCGCGCGACGTTGAGCCACGGCTGAAGAATGCTTCGCTCATCCAACGGCTTCTCACGCAGCGCTATCCTTCGATGCTTCGCGAGGCGGGCATCAGCGGGAGTGTGGTTCTGTACGTATTTGTCGATGAACAGGGCGAGCCGACCAAGGCCCAGGTGCAGACATCGAGCGGCTACGCTCAGTTCGATGCGGCCGCCGAGAGCATCGCGGACGACATGGAGTTCTCGCCCGCGATGAACCGGGATAAGCCGGTGGGTGTGTGGATTCTCCAGAGAATCGACTTCAATACGCGGTAGGCCGCAGCTCTTGAAAGCCAGGTGATACCACTTACGGGGCCGCGGGCAATTCGCCGGCGGCCCTGTTCGCATTCTGAGAGCTGGTCGAGGATTCGCTCCCGCGTTGCCGGTCCGGGTCCTGACCGGTACACTCTCCGCCGTGGAAGATTCTGAGCGCGCGACGCGCATATCAGCGGTGAAACAGAAGGTGGCGGTAGCCGCGCTCGAGACCGGGCGTGATCCGGCATGTGTGTCGATATTGCCAGTAACGAAGGGGTTCGCCGCCGAGGTCTTGAGGGATGTCGCGGCTGCCGGATTCCGAGAAGTGGGAGAGAACAGGGTGGCTGAGGCCGTCACAAAACGTGACGTTCTCGATGAACTCGCTTTGTCATGCCACATGATCGGCCACCTGCAGCGCAACAAGGCAGTCGTTGCCGTGCAGATATTCGATCGAATCGACTCGGTGGATTCGCTCCGGCTTGCCCGACGACTGGACGCAGTCGCTGCCGAGGTAGATCGCACGGACCTGGCGGTCCTGGTCCAGGTCAATGCGTCTGGAGAGTCCTCGAAGGGAGGCTTCCCAGTTTCTGAAGCAGTCGAAGGCGTCGCGCGCATCTGTGTGCTTACGCGACTGAATGTTCAGGGGCTTATGACGATGGCACCGATCGACGCGGACGAGCGGACATTGCACGGCATATTCGGCCGCACACGTAGGTGTCTGGAGGAGTGCCGAAGGCAGATATCGAGATTCGAGGGTACTGTGCTGTCGATGGGCATGAGCGGTGATTTTGAGATTGCCATCGCCGAGGGCGCTACACAGGTGCGACTCGGTACAGCTTTGTTGGGAGAGAGAGAACGATGGACCTGACACCACTGGACGTACGAAAGAAGCAGGACGATTTCCGGCGCACGGTTCGGGGATACGATCCGGCACAGGTGGACGCCTTCCTCGAGGTCTGTTCGGAGCGGCTGGACGAGTTGGTCCAACAGGTCAGCCGCCTGCAGGACGAAGCCTCTGTGAGGCAGAAGCGACTCGAATCGTATGAGGAACGCGAGCATGCGTTGAATGAAGCGCTCGTAACTGCTCAGGAGTTGCGTGAAGAAGCCCGTGTCCAGGCTGACAAGAGCGCCGCATTGAAGTTGCGCGAAGCAGAGCAGGAGGCGGAAGGCATCCGTCGTGACGCGGACGCTTCTACGCATGCCTCGCGTCGAATCCTGAACGATCTGCGCGTACGACGTGCAGGCTTTTTGAGGTCCATGCGCTGGTCATTGGAGCGTTTTCTGGGAGAGATTGAAGAAGAGGAACGCCGGTTGGCGACGGAAGAAGCAGGATCTCCCGCCGAATCCGAGGCAGCCGAAGGATGAGCAGTGACTCTGTGGTGGGTCTGCTGCTCGGACCGGATCTGGAAGGCTTGACGACTGTTACAGGATCGGGCCC
>SMVA01068552.1_pt1 | contig 11889 bp, 12 predicted proteins | sample 2456451 | NCBI WGS metagenome assembly SMVA01 (sample SAMN11095933, study PRJNA526329) | marine sediment metagenome | biome: Marine sediment; feature: Surficial sediment; material: Deep marine sediment; isolation source: Hadal surficial sediment | place: Pacific Ocean | collected 2014-05 | depth...
AAATTCCAGTACTTCGTCGAGATCCTCTATTTTACCCGTTTCGCAACGGTCCAGTGCAGCAGAAACGACTGACGGAATCTGCAAAAAGCCGATGCGTTCCTTCAAGAATGCGTCGACTGCGATTTCATTGGCTGCGTTGAAAACCACCGCTGCACTGCCACCGGCTTTCAACACCTCGAAAGCGAACCCCAGACACGGGAAACTTTCCAGGTCGGGGGGGTAAAATTCGAGCTTGGGCTGTTTGGTCAAATCGAGAGCTTCCACTCCGGCATTGATACGCTGTGGCCAGGCCAGTGCATAGGCAATGGGTGTACGCATATCGGGCAAACCCATCTGCGCAAGCACCGATCCGTCACGGTATGCGACCATCGAGTGCACAATACTCTGCGGGTGGATTATAACTTCAATCTGGTCCGGTCTTGCATTGAAAAGCCAGCGTGCCTCAATCACTTCCAGGCCCTTGTTCATAAGGGTTGCAGAGTCGACGGAGATTTTTCGGCCCATATCCCAATTGGGGTGGTTACAGGCTTCGTCAGGTGTAATATCGGCCAGGGTGTGACGCGCCTTGTGTAAAAACGGGCCACCTGAAGCGGTCAGGATAAGTCGTTCAACACCGACGTTTTCAAGACCACTTTCAAAATCTTTGGGTAAGACCTGAAACAGTGCGTTGTGTTCGGAGTCTACCGGGATAATGGTGGTGCCGTGCTCAGTTGCAGCTTTGCGGAACAATTCACCGGCAATGACCATGGATTCCTTGTTTGCCAACAACAGGCGTTTGCCGGCCTGAACGGCATGCAATGTTGGCTCGAGTCCGGCAGCGCCGACAATGGCGGCCATGACGACATCGGTCTCATCCATGCTAACAACCTCACTCAGGGCTTCACGCCCGGCGAGGACTTCTGATTTGCAACCCAGTTGATTGAGCGCCGTCTGTAAGTCGGTTGCCTGTGTAGCATCACTGATGACGGCATAACGTGCCTGATGCTGGCTGCATTGCTCGGCCAGACGGGAAAAGTTACGGTTGGCCGTCAACGCCACCACCTGGTATCGATGCGGGTGAGCGGCCAGCACATTGAGTGTGCTTTCGCCGACTGAGCCGGTTGCTCCGAGTATGGTAATGCCCTGACCAGCCATCTCTTTGGTCCTCAAAAACCCATTACCAGGATGCTCAGCGCAAAGAACGGTGATGCCACCAGCAGGCTATCCAGGCGGTCGAGTATGCCGCCGTGGCCCGGCAGCAAGTTTCCGGAATCTTTAAAGCCGCTGGTGCGCTTGTGCAGGGAGATCATTAAATCGCCACCGACCGATACCAGTGCTACGACCAAACTCAGCAAAACCAGGTGGGTTGCGTCAATGTCCCCAAGCGGCATCAGCTTTGCCGCCAATAATCCCACCAGTGGGGCGAGGATCAACCCGCCCACCAAACCCGCGCGGGTTTTGCCCGGACTGATCAGTGGTGCCAGCCTGGTCTTGCCGAAAGTCTTGCCGGCAAAATATGCTCCGACATCGGCTGCCCAGACAATCAACAGGAGTAACAAAATCAGCCAGGCACCGTCCTCCTGAAGACGTATCCAGCAGACTGAAAACCAGCCAATGGTGATTGACATAATGGCGGTTGTAAAGGAAAGCCACCGGTAGACCCTGGTCACCGTTGCGCTGTCACGATATTGGACCAGACGCGTAAACATCAGCAACCAGATGGCACAACCGACGATCAGATCCATCAATATGGTGCTGTCCCAGTGGTCTTTGAACCAATACAGGAACAGCAGAATGATGGTCTGGGAAAGCATCAATAAATACCTGCTTGCCCGGCCGGATAAACCGGCCAAGCGCTGATATTCCCAACTTCCACCCAAAAATATGATGGCGAGCAAGATCGGAAACCATTGTGCCGGTAACGCAAAGATCGCTGCGATAACCATTGGCAGTAACAACAGCGCAGTCAAAATACGTTGCTTAAGCACCCGTTGCACTCCTGAGCTGTTCACTTGTTTGGCCAAAACGCCGCTCGCGTGATTGGAAAGCCGTGACCGCCCGATCGAGCTCGCTGCTATCAAAGTCAGGCCACAGCACGTCGGTGAAATAAATTTCGGTGTAGGCCACTTGCCATAATAAGAAATTGCTGATGCGCATTTCGCCACCGGTGCGGATAAACAGATCTGGATCCGGCGAGTCTGCCAGTGCAAGAAAGCTTGCGAAGCGGGATTCATCAACCTGATCCGCAGACAGATTGCCTGCAGAAACAGCCTCGGCGAGTTTTGCCGCGGCCTGGCTGATGTCCCAGCGCCCGCCATAATTAATGGCAATATTAACCAGCAGACGCTCGTTATCGGCTGTCAGTTTTTCGGCTGCCAGCATTTTTGTCTGGATGGCGGGCTTGAGAGCGGTTTTGTCACCGATAAAGCGAAGACAAATGTTGTTTTCATGCAGTTCGTTGACTTCCTTATCCAGCGCCTTCAGGAATAGTTCCATTAAACGGGATATTTCGCCGGCGGGCCGTTTCCAGTTTTCACTGGAGAAAGCAAAAACGGTCAGCGTAGCAACGCCCAGGCGTCCGCATTGTTCTATGGTGGCACGCAGCGCTTTGAGCCCGGCCTGATGACCCATGCTACGCGGGCGTTTTCTCTTTTTTGCCCAGCGGCCATTGCCATCCATTACAATGGCGATGTGACCGGGTATGGCAGGTTTTGCGGTCATTGGATGGCATCGCTTTCATGAGCAGGCATCAAAACTCCAGAAGTTCCTGTTCTTTATTTTTCACGATTTCATCTGACTGGGAAACGTGTTTGTCGGTGATCTTTTGAATCTCCTGTTCGGCCCGATGGTCGTCGTCCTCGGAGATATCCTTGCTCTTCAACAGTTCCTTGATTTGGTGATTGGCATCGCGGCGGATATTGCGAATCGCAATCTTGGCATTTTCGCCTTCGTTATGTACTACCTTGCCCAGTGAGATTCTGCGTTCTTCGGTCAGTGGCGGCAGCGGGATACGGATGATGGTGCCGGCGGTCACCGGGTTGAGACCCAGATCCGATGACATGATCGCTTTTTCGATCGCCTGGACCATGGTTTTATCCCAGGGAGTGACCGAGAGCGTACGTGAATCTTCAATGGAAACATTTGCAGCCTGACCAATCGGCACTTCGCTGCCGTAATAATCGACATGAACGTGTTCAAGTAAGCTTGGGTGCGCACGCCCGGTGCGGATTTTGGCCAATTCGGTGCGTAGCGCATCCAGGGTTTTAGCCATGCGGATTCTCGCATCTTTTTGAATGTCTTGAATCATGTTCTGCTCCCGCCTGCCAGCATAGGTTAAGTTTAGCTAATGATAGTGCCGACTTTTCCGCCCTTGACGATTTGCATCAAATTGCCACTACCGAATACATTAAATACACGGATGGGCATTTTCTGGTCACGACACAATACGATGGCATTGGTATCCATAACCCCAAGTTTGCCTTCGATAACCTCATCGTAACTCAGGGTTTCGAACATTTGTGCATTTTTGTCAATATTGGGGTCGGCGGAATATACACCGTCAACCTTGGTGGCTTTCAATACAATGTCCGCGCCTATTTCTATCGCGCGCAAAGCAGCGGCGGTATCGGTGGTGAAAAACGGATTGCCGGTGCCGCCGGCTATAATCACAACGCGGCCTTTCTCAAGGTGACGGGTTGCACGGCGCCGGATGTAGTCTTCGCTGACGTCGTGTACCGAAATGGCTGACATCACGCGTGCATCAACACCGGCTTTTTCCATTGAGTCCTGCAGGGCCAGAGAATTCATCAGTGTGGCCAGCATACCCATGTGATCGCCGGTAACGCGATCGATCCCGGATTCAGCCAGACCGGCGCCTCTGAAAATGTTGCCACCGCCGATGACGATAGCAATCTGAACACCGGTATTAAGGACTTCGAGAATTTCCTTGGCGATCCGGTCAATGATGGCCGGATCAATGCCATAGTCTTCTTTGCCCAGCAGTGCTTCGCCGCTGAGCTTTAGAAGAATTCGCTTGTAAACGGCCTCAGCCACCCTTCACCTGCTGCATGACTTCTTCAGCAAAATTGTCTGCTTTCTTCTCAATGCCTTCGCCAACTTCCAGACGGGTAAAGCCTTTGACGCTGGCGCCGTTTTGCTCAAGCAATTTGGCAATGGTAACATCGCCATCTTTTACAAAAGCCTGGCCCAACAAGGTAATCGCAGCGATGTGTTTGCGCATGCGCCCGGTAACCATCTTTTCAATGATATCAGCCGGTTTGCCGCTATCCGCTGCTTGCGAGACCAGGAACTGCTTTTCCTTTTCAAGAATTTCGGCAGGTACATCATCCACGTCGATGTATTCAGGATTCAGTGCTGCAATGTGCATGGCGATATCGCGGGCGACTTCGTTATTACCACCCTCGAGCTCAACCAGAACACCGATGCGGCCGCCGTGGACGTAAGCGCCAATGCTGTCGCCATTGTTCATGCGCACAATTCGGCGAACCTGGATATTCTCGCCAATTTTTGATACCAGCGCCTGGCGGGCATCTTCGAGACTTGCGCCATTGAGATCTGAAGCCATCAGCGCTTCAACATCGTTAGAAGTCCCGGCGAGGGCATTGCCTGCGACCGCTGTTACAAAGGTCAGAAAATTTTCATCCTTGGCAACAAAATCCGTCTCACTGTTGACCTCGACCAATACGGCTTCGCTGTTGTCGTCATTGGTCGCCAGAACGACCAGGCCTTCAGCGGCTACCCGGGATGACTTTTTGTCAGCCTGGGCAAGGCCGGATTTACGCAGGTGTTCAATTGCGGCTTCAATGTCGCCGTTGGTTTCAACCAAGGCTTTTTTGCATTCCATCATGCCAGCGCCGGTGCGCTGACGAAGTTCTTTAACCATTGAGGCAGTTACTGCCATCATCCTATTCCTTCTTCAATTCAACTTAAGATGTAAACGATTTAGTCTGCTGCTGCTTTTTTGGCGACTTTTTTCTTGCTCGTCTTCTTCTTGGCAACCTTTTTCTTAGCCACTTTCTTCTTGGCTACTTTTTTGGTCACTGCTTTCTTGGCAGGCTCGGCTTCGTCTTCGCTGCTTGCAGCGGCTTCAACCGAAGCGACCTCGGCTTCAGTCTTTTCTTCAGTTTCCGCCGGAGCGGCCTCTGTTTCAGCCTTTTTTTCTGTTGCAACTGGTGCGGCTTCAACGTCTTGACTGTCAGCCGCTTCAACAGGAGCTTCTTCAGTCACAGCGGCGGCCTCGGCAGGTGCTGCTTCCGTTTCAGCTGAAACTTCCGGTGCCTTCTTTACCACGACTTTCTTGGCAATTTTCCTTTTCGGTGCGGAATCGGCCTTGGCCCTGGGTTCTTTGGCTTCGCGTTTGATCGGGTTGCCGTGCTCGTCCAGCTCGACGAATTCATCGCTGTCTTCGATATGAGGAACGGATGCGCGGCCTTCCAGAATAGCGTCGGCTGCCAACTGCGTATAAAGACGGATAGAACGGATTGCATCGTCGTTACCCGGGATGACGTAATCGATATCGCTGGGTGAACAATTGGTATCTACTACCGCGATAACAGGAATACCCAATTTACGGGCTTCTTTGACGGCGATATCTTCATGACCTACGTCCAGGACGAACATGGCGTCGGGAATCTTCTTCATGTCCTTAATACCGCCAAGGGTTTTTTCCAGCTTATCGCGCTCGCGTGTCAGTTGCAGTACCTCTTTTTTGACCAGACGCGCAAAGCTGCCGTCTTCTTCCATTTTCTCAATCTGGCGCAGACGCTTGACAGATTGGCGAATGGTGCGGAAGTTGGTCAGCATGCCACCTAACCAGCGGTGGGAGACATACGGCATACCGCAACGCTGGGCTTCTTCAGCAACCGCCTTGGAAGCTGCACGCTTGGTGCCAACAAATATGATGCTGCCTTGCTTGGCGGCTATACTACCGATAAAGTTCATTGAATCCACTAACATGGGCAATGATTTTTCGAGATTGATGATGTGGATCTTCCCACGTGACCCGAAAATGTACGGAGCCATTTTGGGATTCCAGTAACGGGTCTGGTGACCGAAGTGCACGCCGGCTTCAAGCATTTGGCGCATGGTAATATCAGGCATTATTTTATCCTTCACATAGCAGAAACCCAGCGGCCGTAGATTTCGGAATCTGGCTACACTGGCTTCCCGGGTTAATCCTCCACATACCCTGTCCGGAAACCCTGATTTTGCAGGGCACCCAACCGAACGGTTGCGGTATGTGTGCGTATTTGATGCCGTGTAATCGATGGGAAACCCCGCCAAATCCGGCACCTCGTTTTCTGGTCATGACGTGCATGTGCCAGAGAGCAGGGCTTTATACCAGAATTGGGGTGGTGGGGCAAATTAATTGTGGTATTTCCATCATTCAACCCAACTCCCGTTTCACAGCATCCAGCCAGGTTTTTTGGCTTTTGCGAAAATGCGGCGGTGCCAGTTTGGCATCGTTCAGAACGGATTCCAACTCTGTTTTGGAGGCGGAGTCGTTGCCTGCGACTGCCAGGCAGAGCGCTAGTCGGTACCGGGCTTCCACACCGGGAAAGTAGCCGGAGACGGCTGAATATTCTTTAACCGCCTGGTCGATCTGGCCTTCGGCTTGAAGTGCCCTTGCGTAGAACAGGTGGCCCTCCGCGGAACGGAAATCAGGGTTGTGCTCTTGCAGGAGCTCGAGCGTAGTGACTGTCTCTGCGGTACGCCCGCTCTCAAACAGGAGTTGGGCTTTGAGTAATAGCAGTGTGGGTTCGGTTGCGAACAATCCCTTGAGGGCCTGCTTGATGATTTCTTCGGCTTCATCGGTTTTCCCCATATCCAACAAGGAGCGGGCATAGCGGCGGCCGTTGTCGACATTGGGGGATTGGTTCCAGGCTGCCTCGTTTTGTCTCAGATCAGCACCCGGGTTGAGCGTTTGTTTGACGCTTCTGACTGCGCGTTGCCCCGCGATACTGCCGGAAAACTCGGGCAGCAGTTCGATCACAAAATAGGCTATACCGCCAATCATGGGCATAAATATCAGCATCATGATCCAGTATCGACTGCGACCGGTTTTTAGTACATGAATGATCATGGCCAATTGGACAAGCCAGATTAATATGGTCAGTAATGGCACAGATTGTAATTCCATTTAATTGAAGTAGGGTCAGGTTGCCCGGCTCTCAAGCATATCGCCGAATAAAAGACTGCACCAGCGGATGTGTAGTGTCACGCGTTTACGTGAAATCCATTACAATTGATCGAATCATTTTGCCAAATGAAACGGCACTGAATTGTCTGAAATTGACGGAGCATTCCAGAAACCATGAAACTCGCATCTTTGAAAGCCGGCGGCCGCGACGGCAGCCTGATTATAGTCAGCCGCGACCTTGCCCATTTTGTGGCAGCATCCGATATCGCAGCAACCCTGCAACTTGCGCTCGATGACTGGCAGCAAACGGCACCGAGGCTCAATGCCCGCTATGCCGAATTGAATGATGGCGTGTGCAGTGGTATCCAGGAACTGGATGTTGGAGCGCTTGCGGCACCGTTGCCGAGGGCCTATGAGTTTGTGGATGGCAGCGCCTATCTGCCGCATGTTGAACGTGTGCGGAAAGCCCGTGGAGCTGAAGTTCCGGAGTCATTTTATGTTGATCCGTTGATGTACCAGGCGACTTCTGCCGGGTTTCTGGGCCCGCGCGATGGCGTACCGGTGGTCAGTGAAGAGTATGGGATTGATTTCGAATCCGAAATTATTGTGATAACAGACGATGTGCCCATGGCTGTCACAGCCGATAAGGCAGGATCCCACATTCAATTGATCGGTCTGATCAACGATGTGAGTTTGAGGAATCTCATTCCCGCTGAACTGGCCAAGGGCTTTGGGTTTTTGCAGTCCAAGCCACGCTCGGCGCTTTCGCCGGTACTGGTCACCCCTGATGAACTGGGAGAACAATGGCATGGCAGTAAGCTGTCATTGGCGCTGCACAGCACACTCAACGGTGAGTTTTTTGGTCATCCGGAAGCCGGTGTTGATATGCAATTTAACTTTGCCGAATTGATTGCTCATGCCGCCAGGACCCGGCCGTTGACCGCCGGCACGATTGTAGGCTCGGGAACCATCGCCAATGAAGATACCGGTAAAGGCGCCTCCTGCCTGGCTGAGATCCGCATGCTGGAAATTATTGCTGACGGCAAACCATCCACACCATTCATGAAGTTTGGCGACACCATCCGGGTGGAGATGTTTGACCTGCAGGGTGATACCATTTTCGGTGCCATTGAGCAAAAGATCGAGCAGTATGAAAGCTGAAGAATCGGGGCAGCTAACGCTTTATAGTTATTGGCGTAGCTCCGCAGCGTATCGGGTTCGAATTGCGCTGAATCTGAAAGGGCTTTCTTTTCAGACAATACCGGTACACCTGGTAAAAAATGGCGGTGAACACCTCAGTGAAGCCTACCGTGAGATCAACCCACAGGGCCTGGTGCCGGCATTATTGCACCAGGGTCAGGTGTTGACACAGTCCATGGCGATTTGCGAATACCTGGATGAGTGTTATGAGCATTATCCCCTGTTGCCGGCGGAACCGTTGGCGCGCGCGCGGGTTCGATCACTGGCTTTGCAGGTCGCATGTGAAATACACCCGCTTAATAACCTGCGGGTGCAAAAGTATCTGAATGAGCAGTGCGGTGACGGGCTGGATACCCTGGCGTGGATGTCTCACTGGATGAACGCCGGCTTTGGAGCCATCGAACAGCAATTAGATGACAGCGGTGACCGGCGTTCCGGATTTTATGGCGCACGCCCCGGCTTATTTGAATGCTTCCTGGTTCCCCAGGTATATAACGCTGAGCGTTTCAGCATCGATATGTCGGCGTTTCCAACGATCTGTGAGTTAGTCAGACTTTGCAATATCCTGACCGCTTTCAGTGATGCCTCGCCCGAAAACCAGCCGGATGCGGTTGGGGGTTGAATGGATGTCTGCAGATTGCCAATTAAAGGTTCAACCTTGGCTGTTGTTCGGTCATACTTAGGACATATTCTCCAGGTATTTAACTGATGAAACCCGTCTTAATTGCAATTATTTTTTTGGTGATGACTGCATGTACGACAGCGCGACCCCCTGCCAATGTTTTTAATGCAGTAGAGGACGCAATCAAGGCGGCTGAATCAGTCGGTGGTGATGAATTTGCACCGGTGGAAATGCGCTTTGCGCGTGAGAAGCTTGCAAGTGCCCGCCTGGGTATGGAGAAGCAGAAGTACAGCGTGGTTGTCTACCTGGTGGAAGAGGCGGAAATCAATGCGGAACTGGCGATTGAGAAATCCCGTACCGCCAAGTCCAGACGCCGGGTTAATGAATTGCGTAAAAGCAATGAAGAACTTGACGCGAGTCTGCGAGCAACATTTGGGGACGAATACGAATGAACCAGTTGTTGACCCGCTCGCTAACCCGGATACCATTGTTATTGGTTCTCGTGCTGCTTACCGCCTGTGTTGCTGCGCCCAAGAAGGATCTTGCACTTGAGCGGGTTCGTGTTGAATTGGATGGCCTGAAATCCAACACGGAGCTGGCCGGTTATGCGCCGTTGGCATTGGGCGAAGCTGAGCGGGCTCTACGTGCAGCTGAGCAGGCGGCTGGTGACGATTTATACCGTTCCTACCTTGTTTATATGGCAGATCGTCGTATCCAGATTGCCCGCACCATGGCGGAACGCGAGCAGTATGAACAGACGCTTGACGATCTTGAAGATGAGCACAGTGCAATGCTGATCAAATCCAGTCAGCTGGAAGCCGATCAGGCGCGGCTGGAAGCGGCGCGCGCCAGGTTGCTGGTTGCCACCACGGTAGAAGACGCGCAGCGGGCACGTGAGGAAAAGGAAGCCGCCCTGCAAAAAGAAGCTGAATCGGCTCGGGCTGCACAACTGTCAGCTGAAGAAGCCGACCAGGCACGTCGATTGGCAGATTCGAGTGCATCGGAAGCAGAATTCGCACGCCGTGAGGCTGAACTGGCCTCCCAGCAAATATCATCATTGACCCGGCAACTGGAGAATCTGCAATTACGCCGGACAGAAAGTGGCGTGGTCGTAACCCTCGGTGACGTGTTGTTTGCTTCCGGGCAGGTGCAATTGGTTGACGGCGGACTCTCCAGTCTTGAAGAAGTCGTCGATTTGTTACAGACCGAGCCCGATAAAAAAATCCGTGTAGAGGGGCATACCGATTCACGCGGCGATGCAGAAGCCAATTTGCAATTGTCTGCACAGCGTGCTGATGCTGTTCGTGAGGCGTTGATCAGCCTAGGTGTAGCAGCTGACCGGGTCACTGCGACCGGTATGGGCGAAGACTTTCCAATCGCCAGTAATGAAGATGAGGCAGGCAGGGCACGTAATCGACGTGTCGATGTTATTCTTTTGGATAATTAAGAAAAAACAACAGGATACATCCGCTTTTCTATAGATAAAGGAACCTCATTAAGACGCGTGGAATGTATTTGTAACTTGCCAGTCGCCGTGCTTTGCGCTAATGTTAGACCACTGCTATGGTTATTTATAAATTTATAATCGGAATTACCGACTAATGGCAGCGAGGGTACCAAGCCACTCGCGGTTCCTTCCTGATATTTGTAACACCCTGTCTCGTAATCTTAAAACTTCACTACCACCCGCAAGCCGGCCATTTATTTGCGCCCGCGATTTTGCGTGTTATTCATCCCGTATAGGAGTACAGCTATGTTTGAACACCGTCAGAATTTAATGGACGAACTGATGAAAGGAAATGAAGACTTTCGTCGCATTTACAACCGCCACCAGCAATTGGACAAGCGTGTAACTGCGGCTGTAATGGGGACTGCCCCGATGGATGATCTGGCATTGAACAAATTGAAGAAGGAAAAATTGTGGGCCAAGGACAAGCTGGCAACATTTATGGATGCCGCTCCAGCCTGACATTTATTCCAAAATGAAATAAAGTATGGTCGGGACTTTTCCCGGCCGTTTTTTTACCCGGAGTACTCTTTTTCATGCAAGTTTATGACTCAGTCCTCGATTTGATCGGGAACACCCCAGTGGTACGTATCAATCACCTTGACACGGGTCTCTGTAGTCTCTACATAAAACTGGAAAGCCAGAACCCGGCTGGTTCTATCAAAGACCGGATCGGTTTGAAAATGATCGAGGATGCCGAGAAAGCCGGCTTAATCAAACCTGGGGCGACGCTGGTTGAAGGTACAGCGGGCAACACCGGTCTTGGCCTGGCGCTGGTTGCGGGGCAAAAAGGCTACCAGTTGGTTTTGGTTATCCCGGATAAGATGAGCCGCGAGAAAATTTCAAATCTGAAGGCGATGGGTGCAAGGGTTGTTTTGACACGCTCGGATGTAGCCAAGGGTCACCCCGAGTATTACCAGGATCTGGCCAGGACCATGGCTGAAGAAATCGATGGCGCGTTTTTTATCAACCAGTTTGGTAACCCGTCAAATCCAAATGCACATGAAGAGGTGACCGGGCCTGAAATCTGGGAGCAGATGGGTCAGGATCTCGATGCCATTGTGCTCGGGGTTGGTTCCAGCGGTACGGTAACCGGTTTGTCGCATTTCTTTCAAACCGCAGCGCCTGATCTTGAGCTGGTATTGGCAGATCCCGTTGGCTCGATATTGGCTAAATATATTAATGATGGGGTGTTGACGGAAAAAAGTTCAAGCTGGCTGGTAGAAGGAATTGGTGAAGATTTTCTTCCTACGATCAGCGATTTCACCCGTGTTTCCAAAGCTTATGCGATCAGCGATCGTGAAAGTATGCTGATGGGTCGGGAGTTGTTGATGAAAGAGGGTATTCTGGCAGGCTCATCCACAGGAACGCTGATGGCTGCCGCATTAAAATACTGCCAGGAACAGACTGAGCCGAAAAAAG
>SMVA01395704.1_pt1 | contig 11889 bp, 12 predicted proteins | sample 2456451 | NCBI WGS metagenome assembly SMVA01 (sample SAMN11095933, study PRJNA526329) | marine sediment metagenome | biome: Marine sediment; feature: Surficial sediment; material: Deep marine sediment; isolation source: Hadal surficial sediment | place: Pacific Ocean | collected 2014-05 | depth...
GAGTCATGGCCGATGACGACGCCGAGGTCACGCCGGAACAGCAGGTCGATCTGTTGTGGGACTATATCAAGGGATTCCACGCGGTTCATTTGATCGACACCGGGGTTAATCTAGGACTGTTCAAGAAAATCGGCGCCGCGGACGCCGGGATCACGCCTGGCGAATTGGCGGCCGAGCTGAAGCTGCACGGCCACTATGTCGATATCTGGTGCAAGACGGCCTATGCTTATCGGCTGCTCGAGGACGCGGGCGACGGGCGTTTTCAGCTGGGCCCACATTTCGACACCATTCTGGTGGACGCCAAGCATCCGCGTTATCTGGCGCCCTACGCCATTGCCGCGACCACCTTTCTGACCGACGACCTGCGCCGCTACCCGGATTTTTTCCGCTCTGGCGACGTTTACAGCTACCAGGACCACGGCCAGGAATTCTCCAGCCACATCGCGACCATGACATCGGGCTTCCACGGCGTCATCGCGCGCAAGATGCTGCCCAGCCTGCCCGGCCTGGAGGCGCGGTTGAACGACGGCGCCAAGGTGCTGGACATGGGCTGCGGCGCCGGCGGTCTGTTGATCCGTATCGCCAAGGCGTTTCCGAACTGCGTCTGCGTGGGCGTCGACGTGGATGCCCACGGTGTCGATTTGGCGCGCGAGAACATCGCCGCGGCCGGGCTCGGCGACCGGGTGAGCGTCGAGTTACTCGATGGCGATTCGATCGGCCACGAGAACGAATTCGACGTGGTCACCTTGTTCGAGGTGCTGCATGAGATTCCCGTGGCCGTGCGGCCCCAGGTGCTGGCCAATTGCCACAAGGCGTTGAAGCCGGACGCGCCGCTTTTCATCCTCGACGAGACCTATCCGTCCGACCTCGAAAGCTTGCGCAAGCGCGAATACAACTTCGCCATCCAGACCGCCTATAACGAGCTGATCTGGGGCAACGTGGTGCCGACCGCGCAAGACCAGGAAAAACTACTTGGCGATGCGGGCTTCGCCGATGTCCAGCGCATGACCGTGGCCGATTACTTCACCGCGATCACCGCCTGGAAGCGATGACGCGGCGATGTCGTTGAGCTTGGCGCCGACCCTGGTCATACTCGCGGTGGCGGTCGCGGCGTGGGCGTTGGCGCATCACGAGGGCGGTCGGCCCGTGGAGGTCCGGCGAGCGCGCTGGGTGCCCTATACGGGCGTGCAGTTCCTCGCCGCCGTGGCCTTCATCCTGATGGTCGCGCATTTGGTGAGCCTGGTGACGGGCCAGCCACTCGAGGGCCGTTTGGGGTAGGGGTGACATGAAATACAGCGTGTTCAGCGGCGTATTGCCGGAACTCGACGCCGAGCAGGCGGCCGCGGCCGTGCGGCGCAACGGCTATGACGGCATCGAGTGGCGGGTCAACGGCGAGTACCATTTCAAGGAAGCCGAGATCGACCGCGTCGCGCCACGCATCAAGGCGGTCAGCGAGGCGGCCGGGCTCGAGGTCTGCGGCCTGACCACCTACGTAAGGCTCGACCAAGAGGACTCGGTCAAGCGCCTGGCGGACGCCGCCAATATCATCGGGTGTCCGCGCTTCCGCCTGTTCAGCGCGCTTTACGACGCCGAGCAAGGCTACCACGCGATTTACGACGACACGGTGGAAAAACTCAAGCGGGTCGAGGCGCTGCTGAAGGGCAGGGGCGTCAAGGCGCTGCTTGAAATCCATTTCGGCACCATCGTTTGCAGTCCCAGCCTCGCCTACGACGTGGTGCGCCACTGCGATCCCGCCGTGATCGGCGTGATCCACGATCCCGCCAACACCATCATCGAGGGCGGCATGAACCCGCGCATGGGGCTCGATATCGTCAAGGACTATGTCGATCTGGTGCACGTGAAGAACGTTCGCTGGGAACGCACGACTGAGGGGACCTGGCGCTGGCGTTTCGACGAACTGGCGGACGGCGCCCTCGACTGGCGCGAGACAGTTAGCGCACTAAAGGCGGCCGGCTACGACGGCTACTTCTCGTTCGAAAATCTTTACCGCGTGCCGGTCCAGCACCGCGGCTACGTCGCCGAGGACATCAGCGACACCAGCCTGCCCCCGCGCGATATCGACACCCGCCTGTCCGGCGACTTGGCATATATGAGGGGGCTGGTGGAGGGCACGTAGTCACTCCTCGGCCTTGCGGAACGGGGAGTGGTGGCGCTCTATCTGGGCGATTTCCCAGTCGACCTGGTCGCGTTCGCGATTCAGATAGTCCTCGACCGCGGCGCGGAATCCTTGATTGCCGATCCAGTGGGCGCTGTAAGTGTGGCACGGCAGGTAGCCGCGGCTGAGCTTGTGCGGGCCTTGCGCGCCGGCTTCCACGCGCTTGAGGCCGCGCGCGATCGCGAAGTCGATGGCGCGGTAATAGCACGCCTCGAAATGCAGGCAGTCGTGATGTTCGGCGCAGCCCCAGTTGCGCCCGTATAGCGTATCGGCGCCGATCAGGTTCAGCGCGCCGGCGATATAGCGCCCGTCGCGCCGGCACATGACCAAGGCGATGCGATCGGCCATGCGGTGGTGAATTTCTTCGAAGAACGCCCGCGTCAAATAGGGCGAGCCCCATTTGCGGTCGCCGGTGTCCAGGTAGAACGCGTAGAACGCGTCCCAATGGGCGGGGCGCAACTCGTCGCCGGTCAGGGTTTCGATCTCGATTCCGGTCGCCATGGCGCGGGCGCGTTCCTTGCGGATGGTCTTGCGCTTGCGCGCGTTGAGGCTGGCGAGGAATTCGTCGAAATCGGCCCAACCCCGGTTTTCCCAGTGGAATTGCTCGCCGGTACGGAGCAGGAAACCGGCCGCGCCAAAGCGCCGCCATTCGGCCTCGGTGGGAAAGGTCACGTGCAGGGACGACACGCCGAAGCGCTCCGCCACCTGGGTCGCGGCGGCGATCAGGCTGTCCCGGCGCGCGTCCGCCTCGGGGCCGGGCGGCACCAGCAGGCGGGGGCCGGTCGCGGGCGTGAACGGCACGGAACACTGCAGCTTGGGATAATAGCGCCCGCCGGCGCGTTCGAACGCATCCGCCCAGCCGTGGTCGAACACGTATTCGCCCTGGGAATGGTTCTTGAGATACAGCGGCATGGCGCCCACCAGTTTGCCGGAGGAATCCTCCAGCAACAGGTGCTGCGGCAGCCAGCCGGTCTCGGCGCCGCACGAGCCGCTTTGTTCGAGCGAATCGAGAAAGGCGTGGCTGACAAACGGATTATCGCCGCCGGCGCAGGCGTCCCAGGCGTCCGCGTCGACCTCGGCGATGCGCGCGACCGTGCGCGCCGACAACGCCGCCGTCGCGTTGCAGGTTTCTTCCGGCCGCCGCTTCAAGGACGTTTCCCGCTAGAACTCAAGCGGCCTTCCACGTGCCCTCGGCGGCCAGTTCGTCGGACAGGCGCCGAAGGCCGCGGGCGAACCGTTCAATGATGTCGTCGACATCGGCCTCGGTGATCACCAGGGGCGGCGAGAAGCACAGGCTGTTGACCGCGCCGCGGCTGATCAGCCCTTCGTCGAGCAGAATGTCGCTCATGCGGGCGCCGATTTTCTTGTCCATGCCGAACGCGACCTTATTGGCCTTGTCGGCGACCAGTTCGATCGCCGCGACCATGCCGACGCCGCGCACCTCGCCAACCAGGGGATGGTCGGCGAAGGCCTCGCGCAGGCGGCGCTGCAAATACGCCCCGACTTGCGCCGCGTGGGCCACCAGATTCTCCCGCTCCATGATCTCGATGGTCTTGAGGCCGGCCGCCGCCGCGATCGGGTGGCCGCCATAAGTGTAGCCATGGGCGAACGGGCCGGTCTCGGGCGAGCCCTCCTTGAGCACGGCCCAAATCTTTTCCGAAATCACCGCCGCCGACATGGGCACGTAGGCGCTGGTCAGGCCCTTGGCGATGGTCATCAGGTCGGGCTCGAGGTTGTAATATTCCGAAGCGAACATGGTGCCCAGGCGCCCAAAACCGCAAATCACCTCGTCGACGATGAACAGCACGTCGTGCTTCTTCAGCACCGGCTGGATTTCGTCGAAGTAGCCGTCCGGCGGCACGATCACCCCGCCGGCGCCCATCACCGGCTCGGCGATGAAGGCGGCCACGGTCTCGGGCCCCTCGGCCACGATCATGTCGTCGAGATCCTGGGCCAGCTTCTTGGAGAAGTCGCGTTCCGACATGCCGGCCGGCGCGTTCCAGTAATGGTGCGGCGACGAAGTGTGCAGGAAGCCCTCAAGCGGCAGGTTGAACGATTTGTGCAGCGGGGGCAGGCCGGTCATGCTGGCCGCGACAACCGTCACGCCATGGTAGGCGCCCTGGCGCGAGATGATCTTTTTCTTCTCGGGCTTTCCGCGCAAGTTGTTGTAATACCATACGATCTTAACCTGTGTGTCGTTGGCTTCCGAGCCCGAATTGCAAAAGAACACCTTGCTCATCTGCTTCGGCATGATCTGCAGCAGCTTGTCGGCCAAGCGAATCGCCGGCTCGTGCGACATGGAAAAGAACATGTGGTAGAAGGCCATCTGCTTCGCCTGCGCGGTGATCGCCTCGACCATTTCCTCGCGCCCGTAGCCGATATTGACGCACCACAGCCCGCCCATGGCGTCGAGATAGTCCTTGCCGTGGATGTCGACCAGGCGCGCCGCCTTACCCGAGGCGATCACGATCGGACCCTTTTCAAGGTGATCAACGATCGACGTGTAGGGGTGCAGCAGGCTCTGCTTGTCCATCTCCTCCAAGGAGATGTTGCGCGTGGCGTCGTTGGGGCTCATCGGATGGATCTCCAAAGGGATTTGCGCGGCGGTCGCGTCGACATTTATAGCAGATTTCCCGAGGCGAGAGTTAGCGTCTAGGGGTGAACCAGGTCGTCCTTGGTACGCCAAGATTTTCGTTGGCCGCCGAGGGCCTTTTCCGCCACGCGCAAGTCATACTGGTCTTGCAGGTTAAGCCAGAACCGCGGGTCGTTACCGAACCAGTGACTCAGGCGATAAGCCGTATCGGCGCTAATCGCCTGTTCACCACGCACGATGCGGCTGATGGTGGTTCCCGAGACGTCGATATCCCGGCCAAGCTTTCCGTGGCTGACCTTCATTTCCCTGAGTTCGTCGCCCAGGATTTCTCCGGGATGTATTGGCGGTCTGGCCATATTTCGTTCCTTAGTGGTAATCGGTTATCTCGACGTTTCGCGGGCCATCTTCATCTTTCGGCCATTCGAAGCAGATTCGGTATTGTTCGTTGACGCGGATGCTGAACTGTCCCGCTCTGTCGCCGCTCAGAGCTTTGAGTCGGTTACTTGGGCAGGGAAGCCAGATCCTCAAGTCTGGTCGCCGCGTTCAATATCTCAAGTCGTTTGTAGGCTTGTCTTCTGAACCCTTGCAAAGCTTTAACGAATTGGCCTTCGGCAAAATCATGCGTCCGCTTATTTCGATATGTCTCAATCACTTCATTTGGAACATATCATGTCACGCGTAACATGCAACACACGTTTCGTTCCAGTCTGCTACCGCGAACGCCGGCTCAGTCGATCTCGAAAATGCCGTCGGCCTCGGTGGCGACGTTGCGGGGCAGGGCGTTGGTCCCGACGGCGAATCGGGCGTGACGGCCGGACTCGCCGAACACATCGACCATCAGGTCGGAGGCGCCGTTGGCGACTTCCGGCTGCTCGGCGAAGCCATCGACGCAGTTCACGAAAACGCCCAACTTGACGCAGCGGCGCACCCGGTCGAGGTCGCCGTCGCAGGCGTTCTTGAGTTGCGCGATCAGGTTGAGGCCGCACAGGCGCGCCGCCTGCTTGCCCTCGTCGGCGGAAAAGTCCCGGCCGACCTTGCCGACAAACTTGACTTCGCCGTTCCAAAACGTGACCTGGCCGGCGACGAACACCAAGTTTCCACTGATCACGAACGGAACGTAGTTCGCCGCCGGCGCGCTCGCCTTCGGCAATTCAATTCCCAGTTCCTCCAGCCGCGCCTCGATTCGCCCCGCCATGTTCGCCTCCCGTGATGTGACGCGCAGCATAGCGCCGCGCCGAACCCGCGCGCCAGCCCGATTTTGCGGCGCGCGCCAGACGCGGCGAAGACGTGTTGTCTCGGGCAGCCGGCATCGCTAACGTGGATTGTGAAGCGTGGCCCCGTCGGGGAAGAGAGGCCGCGTTGCGTGGAGCGGAATCATGACGACGCCAAAAGAGGACGGCCTTTACATGCCGGCCGAATGGCGGGCGCACAGCCAGTGCTGGATGGCGTGGCCTTCCGACGGCTCGATGTGGGGCGACCGCCTGCCGGCCGTGGAGGAGGCTTATGCCGCCGTGGCCCGCGCGATCGCCGATTTCGAGCCGGTCAGCATGGTCGCCGCGCCCGAGAACGCGGCTCGCGTGTCGCTGGCCTGCGGGCGCGGCGTCAGCGTGCTCACCCTGCCACACGACGACGGTTGGCTGCGCGATACCGGGCCGACCTTCGTCGTCGATGGACCGCCCACGGCGGAAGGCGACGTCGGCGTGGCCGGCGTGGACTGGCAATTCAACGCCTGGGGCCAGGTCGCCGGCCACTTCGGCAATGACGCCCTGGTCGCCAAGGAGATGCTGAGCCATCTCAAGATGCGCCGCTACGCCGCGCCGCTGGTGCTCGAGGGGGGGTCTTTCCACGTCGACGGCGAGGGCACGGTGCTGGCCAACGAGAAATGCCTGCTCAACCCGAATCGCAATCCGGAACTGGGCCGCGACGAAATCGAAAAGCGGCTGTGCGACCATTTGGGCGCCGACAAGGTGATCTGGCTCGCCGGCGGCCTGACCGAGGACCACACCGACGGCCATGTCGATAACGTGGCCTGCTTCGCGCGGCCCGGCGCGGTCATCGCGCTGACCGCCCAGGACACCGACGATGAGGACTGCGAGATTCTGGAAGAAAACATCGCCCGCCTGCGCTCGGCGACCGACGCCCGCGGCCGCGAGCTGGAGGTAATCCAGATTCCCCAGCCCAGATGGCGGGAACACCAGGGCCGGCGCCTCGCCATGTCCTATGTGAACTTCTACCTCGCCAACGGCGCGGTGATCGCGCCCCAGTTCGACCAGCCCGAGGACAAAAAAGCGCTTGCCGTGCTCAAGGAAGCTTTCCCCGAACGCGCCATCGTGCCGGTCGATTCCATCGCCTTTACCTATGGCGGTATCCATGGCATCACCCAGCAACAACCCGCCGGCACGCCGTTGCCCGAGAGAAACTAACCAAATCCCGTGCCCACGCCGCGACATCCATTGGTCGCAAGCGACCTTGAATTTCCGCGTTAAACTATTTAATTCGTTGATCAATATCATTCCTTCTTGAGACGACGCATGAACGGTGCGCGCCGGATGGCCGGAGCGATACGCGCATTGCGTTCGGAATCGGCTTGTGGCAATCATGGGCTGGCTACCGACCAGACTCTTGGGGAGCTTCGACGACGGGTGGCGCCATTTTGAAATCCATGCGGTTCGTTTTCGGCGCGGCGATCCTGATCCTATGTAACGTGGTCATCGCCCCCCCGGCGCGGGCCGTCGACTTCGAGACGTGGCTGGACGGCGTGCGCGCCGAGGCCTTGGCTGGCGGCATCAGCCAGGCGACCGTGGACGCGGCCCTGCGCGACACGCGACCCATCGCCAGGGTGATCGAGCTCGACCGGCGTCAGCCCGAGGGGCGGATCACGTTCGCGCAATACTTGGCGAGCCGGGTGCCGGATTCGCGCGTCGAGGCGGCGCGCGCGCCTCCGGAGCCACCGGGCGCTGCTCGACGAGGTCGCGGCGCGCTACCGCGTCCAGCCGCGCTTCATCGTCGCCTTGTGGGGCCTGGAGAGCGATTTCGGTCGCTACATGAGCCCGTTTCCCGTCATCGATTCGCTGGCGACCCTGGCCCATGACGGCCGCCGCGGCGACTATTTCCGCGCCGAGTTGCTGGCGGCGCTGCGTATCATCGACGGCGGACACGTCGCGCCCGGCGAAATGCGCGGCTCGTGGGCCGGCGCGCTGGGCCAATGCCAATTCATGCCGTCGAACTTTTTCAAGTTCGCCGTCGATTACGACAACGACGGGCGGCGCGATATTTGGGGAACCTTGCCGGACGTGTTCGCCTCGATCGCCAATTATCTGGCCGGTTTCGATTGGCGCGACGACCAGACCTGGGGCCGCGAAGTACGGCTGCCGGCCGGATTCGATCAGTCCCTGGTCGGCCTCGACACGATCAAGCCGATCGGCGCGTGGCAGGGCCTCGGCGCGCGGCTGCCCGATGGCGGCGACTTGCCGGCGCGCCAATTGCCCGCGTCCATCGTGATGCCCGACGGCGCGGGCGGACAAGCGTACCTCGTCTACGGGAATTTCCGCGCCATATTGGATTGGAACCGTTCGACCTATTTCGCCTTGTCGGTCGGAATTCTTGCCGACCGCGTTTGGTCGCGCTAAACATGGTGCCACACAAAAGTTTCGTGGCTACTTGATGGGGTGCTTAGTGCCATGATGATTCGTCGGGGCGGCCTGGTGCTGCTCGTGGTGGCGCTGGCCGCGGGATGCGCCCAAACCGAGCTCGCGCTGCACGGAATAAAGGAGATCACCGCGACCGACGGGGACGCGGAGCCGGACGCGGGCGTCTACAAGGTCGGCGACCCTTACGAAATCAACGGCGCCTGGTATTATCCCGCCGAGGATCCGGGTTACGCCGAGACCGGCCTGGCGTCCTGGTACGGCACCGATTTCCACGGCAAGCGCACCGCCAACGGCGCGGTGTTCGACATGAACGCGCTCACCGCCGCGCACAAGACCTTGCCGATGCCGACGTTGGTTCGCGTCACCAACCTGAAAAACGGCCGCGTCCTGATACTGGAAGTCAATGATCGTGGCCCCTTCGTGCGGGGGCGGATCATCGACGTGTCGCGCCGCGCCGCGCAGCTTCTCGGTTTCCTGCGGGCCGGCGTGACGCCGGTGCGCGTCGAGGTGGTCCGCCGACAGCCCCGCCTGGCCGCCGCCGAGTCAGCGGCGGTCGAACCGGCCGCGCCAACACTGGCCGCGCCAACACCGATCGGGCCCGCCGTCGAGGCCGCGCCGGCGACACCGGTGCGCATGCTCGAAATCAGCGCGCCGAGCACCATTCAGCTTGCCGCCGTCACCGCCGCAGCGCCCGCGGCCCAGGGTCCGGACATGTTCATTCAAGTGGGCGCGTTCCGCGTCGAGGCCTACGCCCTGGCCATGGCTGGCGAGTTGAAAATGCTCGGCCCGGTCAGGGTCAGCGATATCGAGCGCGGTGGCGCGCCGTTGTACCGGGTGCGGGTGGGGCCCTTGGCCGACGCGGCAAACGCCGACCGGATCTTGCGCGGGCTGCTTGACGCCGGACATGGCGGCGCGCACCTGGTTCTCGAATAAGCGTGTCGCGCGCACAAAGGATATTGTCCGACGCCGCCGCGCGATGTTAATTAAAACCCTGGATACGATACATAAAGACGCGGCGGCGCATGGCCACGAGGTAACACCCATGTCCCTGAATCATTTTATGTCGTGGCGCGCCCTGGCCGTGGGCCTGGTGAGCACGGCTTTGTTGATCGCGCCCGCGACCCTGGCCGAGGCGTTCGAGACCACGGCGCGCGAGGCGCTGCTGATCGACGCGGAGACCGGCGCCGTATTGCTGGTCAAAAACCCGGACGATCCCATGCCACCAGCCTCCATGAGCAAGCTGATGACCGCCTACATGGTGTTCGAGCGGCTCAAGGACGGCTCGCTGAAGCTCGACGGCACCATGCATGTCAGCGAGAAGGCGTGGCGCATGGGCGGCTCCAAGATGTTCGTCGAGGTCGACACCGAGGTCAGCGTCGAGGACCTGCTGCGCGGCATCATCGTGCAGTCGGGCAACGACGCCTGCATCGTTATCGCCGAAGCCCTGGCCGGCAGCGAGGACGCCTTCGCCGAGATGATGACGGCGCGGGCGCGCGAGATTGGCCTGACCGGCAGCTCGTTCGCCAATTCGACCGGATGGCCCGACCCCAACCACTACATGACGGCGCGCGACCTGGTCCGGCTGACCCAGACGATCGTGACCGACTTTCCCGAATATTTCCCCTATTTCGCCGAGACCAGCTTCACCTACAATGAGATCCATCAGGGCAACCGCAATCCGCTGCTTTACAAGAACCTCGGCGCCGACGGCATGAAGACCGGCCACACGCAGGCAGCCGGCTACGGCCTGACCGCCACCGCCCAGCGCAACGGGCGGCGTCTGATCCTGGTGATCAACGGGCTTGAATCGACACGCAAACGGGCGGCGGAGGCCGCGCGCCTGATCAACTACGGCTTCCGCGAGTTCGGCAATTACGCCCTGTTCACCGCCGGCGAGGTGGTCGAGACCGCGGACGTGTGGCTGGGCGACAAGGCGCGCGTGCCGCTGATCGTCAACTCCGACCTCACCGTGACCCTGCCGCGCGCCAGCCGCAAGGACCTCAAAGTCGCCGTGGTTCTGAACGCGCCGGTCCCGGCGCCGATCGCGGCGGGCAGCGAAATCGCCAAGCTGGTGATCAGCGCGCCCGACATCGACTCGATCGAGTTGCCGCTGACCGCCGGCGAAAGCGTGCAACGGCTCGGCATGTTCGGCCGAATCGGCGCGGCGATCAGCTACCTCCTGTTCGGCCCCCCGGCGCCGTGATGGCTCGTCAATCGGGCAGAACATTTGGGTTTCCCTCAAAGCCATCGACATGTATCCAGTTTGTCACCAGACTCGTCGCACGTCTTCGGGCGTGCTAGGCGGGTGACTGGTGTCTCAGGAGTGTTGGGGGAGACGGATCGTGATAAATCCTGAAGGTCGAAGGGGGCTCTTTATCACCATCGATGGTATCGATGGGGCGGGGAAAACCACTCTTTCAAATAGCGTGGCGGCGGTATTTCATAAACTCGACCCATTGATCACCAAGGAGCCCACGGACCGAAATGAGTGGGGAAGACGTCTACGGCGAACAACCAAGGAAGGAAGACTGCCTAAGGATGTCGAGATCGATTTTTTCCACAAAGATCGCTTAGACCATCTTGAAAACGAGATTAAGCCGGCTTTGAGCAAAGCTAGAATCGTTATTTGTGATAGATACGTTGACTCCACGCTTGCCTATCAGTGCGATAACGCTGAAGAAGCCGACCTCTTATACGAACAAATGTCGCCGAAGATCTTGGTTCCCAACGTCACGTTTATTCTTTCGTGCGACGTTCAGACAGGTTTAGACCGGATAGCGAAAAGAGACGGGTTTGTCAAAAATGCTTTCGAGACCTACGAGACGTTAGAAAAAGCTAGAAACATTTTCTTGTCGAGGTCAAACCAACACTATATTCATATAGATAGTTCACAAACAGAAGATTTAGTATTTCGGGTAACTATGAACTGTCTACTTAAGAGTTTTGATTTTTTGAGTAATTTTATGATCAGAGAATTTAGATCAGAGGACGAGACTAATAATATTAGTACATTCTCAACGAAAAGGGCGATAGCCTGAGCTTTGCTTCAGGCGTACGGCGTTAACTGGGTGGCGTGGGTTTTATTTTGGTTGTCCTTCCGTCCTTTTTTGTAGCCGTCCATGTTTGGGGGACGGAGGGGAAGCGGATTAAACTTGACCACGCCCTCGATGGCTTGTTGCGTGGGTTCGGTCGTTTGCGATAGAGCATTTCGGTCGCCGAAACCTAACGAAAATGTTAGTATTTTTCATGGGATAAACCTATCATAATTGATGGGTTCTCGACCATGAACTCGAGCGAACTTACGCGTTACCTGAAGATGCGTGGCTGCGCCTTCGCCCCGGCAAAGGGCGGCCATTTGGTGGTGTATCTGGGAGATCGCAAGACGTTCATGCCGGTGCACGGCAGCCGCAAGGAAGTCGGCACGGGCCTAGTCAACAAGATCAAGAAGGATCTATGAGGGGACGGGTCCC
>SMVA01255584.1_pt1 | contig 11884 bp, 13 predicted proteins | sample 2456451 | NCBI WGS metagenome assembly SMVA01 (sample SAMN11095933, study PRJNA526329) | marine sediment metagenome | biome: Marine sediment; feature: Surficial sediment; material: Deep marine sediment; isolation source: Hadal surficial sediment | place: Pacific Ocean | collected 2014-05 | depth...
CGAGCGCTGGCTTCCCCGACAAGCCGGTCGACCCGTCCACGATCCGGGGTCTGGACCAGATCGATGACGACCTCACCCTGCCGCTGTCGGAACGCTACTTTCTCGGCGGACTCGGTGAGTTCCAGCTGCGTGGCTACCGCGGCCGCTCGGTTGGACCGCGGCGTCCGGTCCTCTATCGGTCTGTCCTTGGTGAGAATCTGTACCTCCCGGTGGGCATGTTGCCAATCACCGTGAACTCGGATACGGGCGAACTCGTACCGGCCAGTGATCCGGATGCCATCTGGACGACCGTGTGCGACGACGAGCCCGGCTCATTGACGGGAGGCAACCAAAACGGCGTATGCAACACCTACAGCAAGAACAATGACCTGGACGAGACCGACGTCATCGGCGGTAACAAGTTCATTTCCACCAGCTTCGAGTACCGCTTTCCCATCTCCGAGACCCTGGGCCTCCAGGGCGTGCTGTTCTTCGACGCCGGCAATGCCTTCGTCGAAGGGGACTCGCTGTTCGATCCCAGCGACTGGCGCTACGGTACCGGGGTAGGGGTACAGTGGTTTTCGCCTTTCGGGCCGCTCGCGGTGGTGTTGGGCTTCCCCTTGGACAGGGAATCCGAGGTAGAGGATTCACCTGTGTTCGAGTTCTCCGTTGGAGGACGGGATTTCTGACGTAGGGTCTCTTCCCCGACATACGGACCAACCGAGGTATAGAAAGACATGCGTGTACACAAGGCCATTGTGCTTCTGGCAGCCGTGGGGCTGCTCGCCTGGGGAACGGCGGCGACCGCTGAGGGCATCAAGATCGGCATCGTCGACATCGATCAGGCCATTAGCTCTACCGAAGCGGGCAAGGCGGCCCGCGAGGAGTTCGCTCGCAAGCAGCGTGAAGCCGAAGCGAAGATCCAGCCGATGCTCGACCGTTACAAGGCTCTCGAGGAAGAGCTCAAGGCCAAGAAGTTCGTGCTTTCGGACGAGGCACTGTTCCAGAAGCAACTCGACATGGTTGAGATGCGCAACGAGATCCAGAACAAGATGAAGCAGATCGAGGGCCAGATGAAGGTGGATCAGAAGCGACTCGAGGGGCCGCTGGTCGCCAAGCTCGGCGAGATCATCCAAGAGGTCGGCAAGAGTCAGGGCTTCACGATGATCCTGCGTCGCGGCGCCCCCGGTTTGCTCTACACCCGCGAGGCCCTCGACATCACCGACACCGTCATCGAGAAGTACAACTCAAAGAGCTGAACGACCCTTGACAGGCGTTCATCCCACAGCGGTTGTATACCCCGGCGCCAAGCTCGCCGACGATGTCGAGCTTGGCCCCTATGTCGTAATCGGCGACGGCGTGGAGCTTGCGGCCGGGGTGAAGATTTCGTCACACGCGATCGTCGTCGGACGCACGATCATCGGCGAGCGCACGCGCATCTTCCCGTTTTCGGTGATCGGGGAGGAGCCCCAGGTTCAGGGTGTCACCGGTGAGACATCTCTCCACATCGGTCGCGACAACATCATCCGCGAGTACGCTTCGATTCACTCCGGGAGTCCGGTGGGTGACGGTTCGACCCGGATCGGTGACGAGAACTTCATCCTGAACAATGTCCACATCGCCCACGACTGCCAGATCGGCTCGAGCACGATCGTCGCCAGCTTCTCGGCTGTGGCGGGTCACGTCGTCATCGAGGACTTCGCGGTACTCGGCGCGATGGTGGGCATCCACCAATTCTGCCGGATCGGCGAGTCTTCGTTCACGGCCGCGAGCACGAAGCTCAGCAAGGACGTGCCACCGTACTCCAAGGTAATGGGAGATCGGGCCCATTTCGCCGGCGTGAACAGCTTGGGCATGAAGCGCCGAGGCTTCTCAGCGGACAAGATTGCCGAGATCAAGCACGCCTATCATGTGCTCTTCCAGTCCCGTCTGCGGCTGCTGCCGGCCATGGAGCGCGTTCGGGACGAGATGAGCGAGTCCGCAGAGATCCAGAACCTGCTGCGCTTCCTGGAGACCAGCAAGCGCGGCGTCACGCGCTGACGTGACCCGCGTGACGCCCGAAGTCTTGGGACTGATCGCCGGGGCCGGCGCTCTCCCCTGCGAGGTGGCGCGAACCGCGGCGGAGCGCGGGCGCCGGGTCCGGGCGGTCGGCTTCCATGGCATCACGGATCCCGCCCTCGAGAAGGATGCCGACGTCCGCTGGCACCACCTCGGCGAGTTCGGGGCGGCCCTGGCGTCCTTGCGTGAGGGCGGCGTGTCCGAGGCCGTGATGGTGGGCAAGGTCTCGAAGCAAGGGCTCTACGTCGCCCCCGACGGCATGGGCGCGGACCCAGAAGCCCGGCGTCTGCTGGAGCGGTTGGCGGATCGCCGGGACGATTCGGTCCTCGGGGCGCTGGCCGACTGGCTCGAGGAGCAGGGGGTGCGGCTGCTGCCCCAGCACGAATGGTTGGGCGATCTGATGGCCGAGGAGGGTCTGCTGGGGCGGATCCAACCGGATGAGGCCCAGCGTTCGGACGTGGCCTTCGGCCTGCCGCTGGCCAAGGCCATCGCCGGCCTCGACATTGGACAGACCGTGGTGGTCAAGAACGGGGCGGTGTTGGCGGTGGAGGCCATCGAGGGGACCGACGCTGCGATCCGTCGCGCGGGCCTCGTGGCCCAGGGGGCCTGCGTGATCAAGGTCGCCAAGCCGGCCCAGGATCCGCGCTTCGACGTGCCCGCTGTCGGAACCGATACCCTGTCTGCCATGCGAGCTGCGAAAGCGAGTTGCCTGGCCATCGAAGCCGGTCGGACCCTGGTGATCGACCGCGCTGCATTGGTGGAGGCAGCCGATGCCTGTGGCATCGTGCTGCTGGGCGTCAGGCTGGAAGGGCGTCACGGCAGTCGGGCCGCGACGGTGGGCGGCGCGTGAAAACGGTTCGGATCGGCATCGTGGGAATGGGGCACATGGGGCGTCATCACGCCCGCAAGGCCTTGGAACTCGCCCAGCGGGGTGAGGGCGTCGAGCTGGTCGGCGTGTCCGACGCGCAGCCCGAGCGCGCCCGGTCGGGTGCCGCCGAGTTCGGCGTGCGGGCGCTGCCGGATTCCGACGCACTTTACAAAGCCGTCGACGCCGTGATCGCGGCGGTCCCGGCCGTGGACCACCACAAGGTGGTTAGCGCCGCGCTGGCGGCCGGATGTGACGTGCTGGTGGAGAAGCCCATCGCGGTCAGCGTGGCCGAGAGCGAATCGCTGATCGAGCTGGCCGGGCGTCGCGGTTGCATCCTGCACGTGGGCCACTTGGAGTGGTTCAACGCGGTGACGGGTGTGCTGCGAAAGCGGGTCCAGGGGCCGCGCTACGTGGAGGTCCACCGCAAGGGCATGGTTTCTGCGCGGCCCACTGACGTCGACGTGGTGCGGGACCTCATGATCCACGACATCGACATCCTCCAGCAACTCGTGGGGGATGAGCCCGAGCACATCGAGGCCGTCGGCGTTCCGGTGGTGACGGCCTACGTCGACATCGTCAACGCACGCATCGGCTTTGCCTCGGGCTGTGTCGCCAACCTCACCGCCAGCCGGGTGTCCCACAACAACGTGCGCAAGATGCGATTCTTCCAGGGAGACGGATATCTGTCGGTCGACTTCCTGGCGCAGACGGCCTCGTTCTACCACCGGGTTCACGAAGTGAACGGGGTGCCGGCCCGGATGGAGGTGGAAGAATTCGTGTTCGATCCGGAGGACGCCCTGTTGAGCCAGCTTCGCGTCTTCGTCGATGCGGTGCGCCGGCGCGATGTCCTGAATACTTCGGCGCGCAGCGCACTCGGTGCCCTGCGTACGGCGATTCGCGTACTCGACGCCATCCCGGACCTGGACGGTCGGGCTTCATGAGGCGCGCGGGGCGCTGATTCGTGCGCGTCGTCGGCCACGCAGTCGCGGCGCTGACCGCCGCGGCCGCGCTGCCGGTGGCTGCGGGCGCGCTGCTCTTGCAGCCCCGCTGGCGCATTGGACTGGACGAACGTCTGGGCCGCTCGCCCGAGGTCGCGACCGGCGCCGTCTGGATCCATGCGGCGAGTGTGGGCGAGATCCTGGCGGCGCGCCGTCTGGTAGATGCGCTGCGGGCCCGGGGGCACTCGGTCTTCACTACCACCGCCACTCTCGACGGTCGCGATGTCATGCGTCGGGCGCGCCCCGATGTTCCCTGCCATCTCGCGCCGATCGATCACCCCTGGTGTGTCGAATCGACCCTGCGACGGCTGGCGCCGGCCGCCCTGGTGATCGTTGAAACCGAGCTGTGGCCGGTCCGGATCGCTGCAGCCGAGCGGCGGGGTGTTCCGGTCCTGCTGGTGTCGGCGCGTCTCTCGGACCGCAGCTTCCCGCGTTATCGGCGCCTGGGCCGTCTTGCCGGCCCGACGCTGCGGCGCATTCGACGCGTCGGCGCGCGCACCGAGCTCGACCGGGATCGTTTCGTCTCGCTGGGCGTGCCGGCGGATCGCATCGAGATCACGGGCGATCTCAAGCTCGAACCGGTGGAGCAGGCAGCGCCGCTGTCGCCGGACCTTTCCGAAGTGCTGGGTACGCGGCCCCTGGTGGTCGCCGGCAGCACGCACCCGGGCGAGGAAGAGCAGGTTCTCGATGCCCTGTCGGCTGCGAAGGGAGCCCAAGAGTCCGCCCTGGTGATCGCCCCGCGCCACGTGCAGCGAGCCATCGAGGTCGAACGACTGGTTCGGTCGCGCGGGCGCAGCGTGCGTCGCCGCACGACTTCGCAGCCACGCCCGCTGGCTGCGGGAGAAGTCCTGATCCTCGACACCGTGGGCGAGCTGGCTGCCGTGTATGCGCGCGCTACGGCGGCCTTCGTCGGCGGTACGCTGGTGCCCGTGGGTGGGCACAACGTGCTCGAGCCAGCCTCGGCGGGGTGTCCCGTGCTGCACGGACCGTACGTTGCGAACATCCGTCATGCGGTCGAGCTGCTCGAGGCTTGTGACGCGGCCCGAATCGTGAAGGGTGTGGCAGATCTGGCCAGCGCGCTGTCCGAGATTCTGGGCGATCCCGAGGCTGCCGCGAAGCGCGGAGAGCGGGCGATCGCGATGCTGCGCGAACATCGCGGCTGCACGGACCGCACCGCCGAGCTGGTAGACGCGGTGCTGTCTGAGAACGCGGCGAATTGATCCCGGTGCGCGCGCGCTGGCTAGAGGTCCCGATCGAACCCGGGTGGCTCAAGCTGTTGCTGCTGCCACTGCTGCCGATCGGCTGGACCTATGGCGCCATCGCGGGCTTGCACCGGCTGCTCTACCGGAAGGGATGGCGCCGAGCGAACCGCGTTCCCTGCCGGGTCGTGAGCATCGGGAGTCTCGTGGCCGGGGGTGCGGGAAAGACCCCGGTGGCGGCCTGGCTGGCGGCTGCGTTGCATCGCCGCGGTCACAAGGTCGTGCTGGCCAGCCGGGGCTACGGTCGCCTCGGACGCAATGCCGTGGTGGTCGTTTCGGACGGTCGCTTGATTCGAAGTCGTTGGGAGGAATGCGGCGACGAGCCGCTGGTGCTGGCCGCCCACGCCGTGGGCGTTCCAGTGCTGGTGGGGGCCAATCGCTCCCTCGTCGGCTGGCGCGCGCTGTCCACCTTCGGAGCCGATGTGCTCGTTCTCGACGATGGCTTCCAGCATCATGCGCTCGAGCGCGACGTCGACGTGGTGCTCTTCGACGGTGGGCTCGGGTTCGGTAGCGGCTTCACGCTGCCCCGAGGTCCCCTGCGTGAACGTCCAAGCGCACTGCGAGCGGCGGACGTGATCGGTGTGATCGACGGTCCGCTCGCGCCATCCCAGCAAGCCCGCCTGGAAGCGCTGGCCCCGGACACGTTCTGCTTTCACGCGCAACGGCGACCGGTATCCCTTCGTCCGCTGGCGGGGGGTCCCGGGGAGCCGTTGCAGCGGCTGGAAGGCGCAGAGGTTGGAATGCTCTCGGGGGTTGCCCAGCCTCGCAATCTGCGGCGGACGCTGGAAGCGCTGGGCGCTCGGGTGGTCGCCGAGCGAAGCTTCCGAGACCACCATCACTATCGCATCGCCGATCTGGTAGGGCTCGACGCGCAAGCGCCGCTCTGGATCACGACCGAGAAGGACGCCGTCAAGATTCCGCGCTCCTGGGTTCGCGATGCCGATGTGCGCGTGCTCGGGATCGAGCTCTACATCGAGGATGGCGGTGCCTTGCTCGACCAGGTCGAGGCCCGTCTGCGTGCGGCCCCCCGGCGATATCCGAGGCGGTGAAGAGCCAGGCGGCCGCGGCTGCGGCCTCGACCCGTTCGCGTGCGGGTCGCGCAGCCAGGAAGGCAGCTGCATCGGGAGCCCGTTCTTCGTGAACGGTCGCGAAGGCGGCGATCCACCAGGGTCCGAGCCCGCGTTCGGCGACGACGAATGCGGGTGCGGGAACTGGTGCTCCCCGGTTGCGTAGTGCACGATGGACGCGCAGCTCCTCGAGCGGGCGAGCGATTCGGAACAGGCGTTTTCCGGGCAGCGTCGCCAGCCAGCCCCCGTGGCGTAGCGGCCGGACATGCAGGCGGACATCGAGGGCGTCGAGCTCCAAGATGACGTTGCCTGTGCGACCCGACGGGCCTCCGCCGCGCGCGACCAGCCCGGCGAGCCCACCGGGTTCGAGCAGGCCGAGTTCGCGCACCACGGATTCGAAGCGCACCTCCGTCTGCACGAAGCAGGAGCCGGCGCGCAGGGTGACGAAGCCGTCCGTTGCGCCCGGCTCCGCGACTGACACGGCGGGGCCCTAGTTGGGGAGGTATCCTACGCCCCGCCCGAGCTTGGAGCGACCGAGCTTGGAGCGATCGAACCGGGAGCGAGGCCAGTCATCCGAGTCTGTCTCAATCCGCTGCTGCAACCGCCGCGTGCCGACCGGATCCTCGTCGTCCGACTCGGTGCCGTGGGTGACGTGGTGCGTACGCTTCCGGCGGCGGCGGCGCTGCGGCGCGCCTATCCGGGGGCACACCTGGCTTGGCTGGTGGAGACACCGTCCGCGGGTCTGCTCGAGAGCCAGCCGTGGCTCGACGAAGTCATCGTGTTTCCTCGAAGACCCCTGGTCGAGAAGCTGCGCGAGTCCTACTCGCCAAAGCTGCGCGAGTCCTACTCGCCAAAGCAGCGGGCTGGGGCGTTCTTCGGCGCGGCCGGTTCGTTCTTGCGATTCGCTGGGGAGTTACGACGCCGGCGCTTCGACCTGGTGCTCGACTTTCATTCGATCCTGCGTTCAGCTCTTCTCGCCCGGCTGTCGGGGGCGCCGCGTCGGATTGGCTATGCGGCGCCGGTGGGTCGTGAAGGTTCGCAGTGGCTGGCCACGGAGCGAGCCACACTGATCGATCAGAAGATCAGCCGCTTCGATCGCAACGATGGATTGCTGCGCTACCTCGCGATCTCTCGCGAGCCGGTCGCCGCGCCCCTCGTTGTCGATCCGGCGTTGCAGGAGCGGGTGGCCAAGTCGCTGGACCCGGGTCCGACACCGATCGTGATCCATCCGGGCTCGAGCGACCGCACGCACCACAAGCGTTGGCCCGCAGAGCGCTTCGCCGAGGTGGCGCGCCGTCTGTCTGAGCGGGACGCGGTTCCGAGTATCGTCAGCTGGGGGCCGGCCCGGGACGACCACGCCCGGGCGAGCGCCGTGGTCGAGCAGTCCAAGGGAGCGGCGCGTCTGGCACCGGCAACAGCGAGTCTGGCGGAGCTGGCGGCACTGCTCGCGACGGCGCGTCTCTACATCGGTGGCGATACCGGGCCCATGCACGTGGCGTCCCTGGTGGGCACGCCCGTGATCCAGTTGCTGGGCCCGACCGATCCGATCGAGAATGCCCCGTGGCGGGAAACACCGTCTCGCAGCTTGCGGTCCGAGTCGGGCGGCATGGACATCGGGCCCGACGAGGTCGTCAGCGCTGCGCGAGCGCTGCTCGCCGAGGGGGGGATCGACTACTATCGAACGCCGGAGGTGCAGCGTTGAGTCTCGATCTGTCACGCCTCGAGTCGCTGCTCGACGGCTTTGCGCGGGTGCGACTGCTGGTGTTCGGCGACGTGGTTCTCGACGAATACATCTGGGGCGACGTCGAGCGGGTGAGCCCGGAGGCTCCAGTGCCCGTGGTGCGCGTCCGGGAAGAGACCGTGATGCTGGGCGGCGCCGGAAACGTGGTGCGCAACATCGTGGCTCTCGGCGGAGGCGGTTCGTTCTGCTAAGTGGTGGGGGACGATGCGGCCGGGCGTCGCGTGGCTTCCCTGCTGAAAGACCTGGACGTCGATCCCCGGGGTCTCGTCGTTGCCGATTCCCGCCCGACCACGCGGAAGACCCGGGTCGTGGCTCGCTCTCAGCAGATCGTTCGATTCGACCGCGAGACCTCCGAGCGCACAGACGACGACGTCGCGGGTCGGTTGAGGGGCGTTCTCGAGTCGTCGCTGGCCGACTGCGATGGCGTGGTGGTCGAGGACTATGGAAAGGGCGTGTTGGCGCCGCCCATGGGGAGCGACGCCATGGCGATCTTTCGTGCGTGCAACCTGCCTGTGGTGGTGGATCCGAAGTCCGATCTCGAGACCTTCCGCGGCGCATCGCTGGTCAAGCCGAATCTGCGCGAAGCCGAGTTACTCTCCGGCATTGAGATTCATGACGCCCAGGATCTCGCGGCGGCCGCCGCCCGGATGCGCGAAGACCTCGGTGGAGCGGACGTGATCGTGACCCGCGGCGCCGAGGGCATGACGCTCTTCGAAGGTGGCACCAAGGCGGTGGAGGTTCGCACCGCGCCGCGCGAGGTCTTCGACGTCCAGGGTGCCGGTGACACGACGATCTCGGCGCTCGCCCTGGCGCTTCGAGCGGGCGCGTCGCTGCTGGAAGCGGCGGTGATTGCCAACGCCGCCGCCGGCGTCGTGGTGGGCAAGGTGGGCACCGCCACGGCCAGCGCCGCCGAAGTCCGTGAGTTGCTTGGCGGGGCCGTCGAAGCGGCCGGAGCCGGATCGTGATCCGGAGCATGACGGGCTTCGGTCGCGCCTCGTTCGAAGTGGATGGCCTCCACTTCGACGTCGAGGTGCGTTCGGTAAACCACCGCTATCTCAACACGCGCGTCCGCTTGCCCCGACTCATCGGGAGCTTCGAGGCGGAAGTCCGGAGTCGCATTCAGTCCCGCTTTGATCGCGGCAAGATCGACCTCTCCGTCAATACACCCGGTGGGGGCGCACCCCAACCCCAGCTCGACGTCGATATCGAGGCCGTGAGACAGTACGTCAAGGCGGCGGCCGCGCTGCAGGCCGAGGCCCAGGTCGAGGGAACACTGAACGTGAACACGCTGTTGGCCCTGCCGGGTGTGGCTCGTTTCGACGAGTCGGAGATCGACGTCGAGCTGCTGCGAGACGCCCTGTTCGGTGCGACCGATGCGGCGCTCGATCAACTCGATTCCATGCGGTGCAGCGAAGGCGAGGCCCTCGAACGCGATCTTCAGTCCCGCCTGGGTCGTGTCGGAGAGCTGACGCATTCACTGGAAGGGCGAGCCGGGGAGGTCCAGATCGCGGTGCGTGCACGCCTGCGCAAGCGGGCCGAGCAGCTCGAGCAGGAGACAGGACTGCTCGACTCGGCGCGCCTGCACCAGGAGGTCGTGCTGGCGGCCGACCGCCTCGACATCACCGAGGAGATCGTCCGTCTGCGTAGCCACGTCGAGCAGTTCCAGCGCTTCCTCGCCGGAGCCGATGCCGGCGAACCGGTCGGACGCCGCCTCGACTTCCTGCTCCAGGAGTTCGGGCGCGAGGCCAACACCATCGGCTCCAAGGGCTGCGATGCGCCCATTGCCCACGAGATCATCGAGCTCAAGGCCGAAATCGAACGCATGCGGGAGCAGGTGCAGAACGTTGAATAGCCCGGTTCTGTTGAACCTCGGGTACGGCAACCTGGTCGTCGCTTCCCGGGTTGTGGCCATCGTCTCGCCCCAATCGGCGCCCATGAAACGTCTGCGCGACGAGGCCAGCAGCCGCGGCAAGCTGGTCGATGCGACCCAGGGCCGTCGGACCCGTTCGATCGTCGTCACCGACAGCGACCACGTGATCCTCTCGGCCATCAACCCCGACACCATCGCGGCCCGCTTGCGCCTCGATGGCGCCGAGGAGGGCGAATGAGCCGGCGCCGGGGCATTCCCTTCGTCGTGGCGGCACCGTCCGGAACCGGCAAGACGACGGTCTGTCGGCGCCTGGTCGCCGAAGATGACCAGCTCGAATTCTCCGTCTCCCACACCACGCGCCCAGCGCGGAATGGTGAGACCGATGGTGTCGACTACTACTTCGTGTCGCGCCAGGACTTCGAGGCCTTGCGCGCCGAGGGCGCGTTTCTCGAGTCCGCCGAGTACAACGGCAACCTCTACGGCACGAGCTGGGACACGCTGCGCAAGCTGCGGGAGCATGGCCACGATGTCCTGCTGGAGATCGAGGTCCAGGGAGCGCGCCAGGTGCGCGCGGGTGAGCCCGATGCGCGCTTCATCTTCCTGCTGCCGCCCTCCATGAAGGAGCTGGAAGCGCGCCTGCACGGCCGAGGGACCGACTCGGCGGAGACGGTGCGAAAGCGCCTGCGCTGGGCCGAGGGGGTAGAGCTGCCTGCCATCGATCTGTTCGACTACGCCGTCACCAACGACAATCTCAAAACGTGCATCGAGGACGTCCGCGCGATCCTGGCGGGCGAGCGCGCCGGCGAGACCGGAGCGCTGCGCCGACGATTCGATCCCAGCGCCGCCCGGGACCGGCTGGTCGGGTCCTAGCACCCGGTCACCACGGACTGCGCCGAATCCAGCGTTTCGGACCCTGTGCTTGAGACTTGTCCCCGGCGTTCAGCTCGGTATCTTGGTCCAAATGGCCGGCAACAAAGGGAAAATACATCGCCCGGCGTTTCGGTTCAACGATATCGCCGACCGGGTCCTCGAGTACGACCCGGGCGCCGATATCGAGCTGCTCCAGCGCGCGTACATCTTCACCGCCAAGGTCCACGAGGGCCAGGAGCGGTTGTCGGGTGAGCCCTACCTGATCCACCCGCTCGAGGTGGCCGGCATCCTGGTCGACCTGCGTCTGGACATCGTGACCGTGACCGCGGGCCTGCTCCACGACACAATCGAGGACACGCTCGCGACCACGGAGGAGATCACGCGGCTGTTCGGCGAGCCGGTGGCCTTCCTCGTCGAAGGTCTCACGAAGATTGCCAAGATGGAGTACACGTCGGCTCGGGAGCGGCAGGCCGAGAACTTCCGCAAGATGCTGATCGCGATGTCCGAGGACATCCGCATCCTGCTCATCAAGCTCGCGGACCGTCTTCACAACCTGAGGACCCTCCAGTACATGGAGGAGGACAAGGCCCGGCGCATCGCCCAGGAGACCCTCGACATTTACGCGCCCCTGGCCCACCGCCTCGGCGTGTACTGGATGAAACAGGAGCTCGAAGAGTTGGCCTTCCGGACCCTGCGTCCGGACGCGGCCAAGGATCTCGAGGAGCGGCTCCAGTCGAGCCGCGAGGAGCGTCAGGCCTACATCGAGGAGGTGATCGACATCCTGTCGGGACGCCTCGCGAGTTCGGGCCTCGAATCCGAGGTGACCGGTCGTCTCAAGGAGCTCTCGTCCATCCAGGCGAAAATGGATTCCCAGGGCATCGATCTCGACGACATCTACGATGTGATCGCCTTCCGGATCATCCTCGGCGGTGCCAAGGATCAGGTCTACACGGCGCTGGGCATCATCCACTCGATCTGGCGACCGGTTCCCGGACGCTTCAAGGACTACATCGCCCTTCCCAAGCCCAACGGTTACCAGTCGCTGCACACGACCGTGATCGGTCCCTATGGCGAACGCATGGAGGTGCAGATCCGCTCGCGCGAGATGCACAGGAACGCCGAGCTCGGAATCGCCGCACACTGGAAGTACAAGGAGGGTGGCGATGGCGACTCC
>SMVA01289314.1_pt1 | contig 11883 bp, 10 predicted proteins | sample 2456451 | NCBI WGS metagenome assembly SMVA01 (sample SAMN11095933, study PRJNA526329) | marine sediment metagenome | biome: Marine sediment; feature: Surficial sediment; material: Deep marine sediment; isolation source: Hadal surficial sediment | place: Pacific Ocean | collected 2014-05 | depth...
ATCACCGAAAAGTCGCCGACGATGCTTTGATTCGTCCGCAACGACAAACTGATCAGCCAGTAGATGGGTACGGCGAGATACAGCCCATAGAGGTAGAGCAGCCAGTGCGTCCGATCGTTCACCGTGGGTCCTCATCAGCGCTGGAACTCATCACGCTCGTGTAGAAAAGCCAGCACAGCAGCAGCACGACCAGGAAGTAGAGCACGGAAAACGCCGCCGCCGGTCCAAGATCGAACTGACCGACCGCCATGGTCGTCAGGTACTGACTGAGGAACGTCGTTGAGTTGCCCGGTCCGCCGCCGGTCAGGACGAACGGTTCGGTGTAAATCATGAAACTGTCCATCAGTCGCAACAGCACGGCGATGACCAGAACGGAGCGCAGCCGGGGCAGTTCAATGAAGCGGAATATCTGCCAACGTGTCGCACCGTCCAGCACAGCCGCCTGATAAAAAGGCTGCGGGATAGCGCTGAGGCCGGAAAACGTCAGCAGGGCGACAAGCGACGTCCAGTGCCACACGTCCATGCACAACAACGTGATCCAGGCATCCAGCGAATCAGCGGTGTAATTGAAATCGATACCCGCCGCGACCAGAGCAGAACCCAGCAAGCCGATGTCCGGCCGGGCAAAAAGCTGCCAGATCGTGCCAACGACGTTCCACGGAATCAGCAGTGGCACTGCCAGGAACACCAGATAAATCCCGGTCATGCGGCCGCTGCGCGGCAGGCTTTTTGCGACCAGCACGCCCAGTGGCACCTCGAGTGCGAGAATGATCACACTGAAGCCGACCTGGCGCAGCAGTGCATCGGCAAATCTGGAATCGCGCAGGATCTCCCGGTACCAGTCAAAGCCGACAAACAGCCGCGTACTGACGTCGAATATATCCTGCACGGAATAATTCACTACAGTCATCAATGGGATGACGGCGCTGAAGGCAACAATCAGCAACACGGGTAGCACACCCAGCCAGGCACGATTGTTACGTACTTTCACCAATCCTCCAGCCATCGCGAAATCCCATGACCCTGGCGGGATCCACGCTCAGCCATCCAGATCCTACATTGAGATTGCTCAGCGTTTGTCGGCTTGTTATTTCGCTTGTGCCGAGCCTCGCGTGCGCCAGGCCAATCTGCTCCTGACGCAATGTTCCAAGTGTTCGCTTACTCAGGATTTCCACCGCGACAGCTTGCCTGCCGGTCGGATGAACATTACTCAGCTCACAGTGTTCCGGCCGGAAACCGACACGACAGGGTCCTGGCACCGAATCGGTCTGCGCAAGCGGTGAACCTGCCAGTTGGTAAAAGCCTGCAGAAATTTCACCGTCGAGCAGATTCATGCCCGGTGTTCCAACAAAGTAACCAACGTGTTCGTGGGCGGGTAAATCGACCAGCGATTGGGGTGATCCCGTTTGCAGAATCTTGCCATCGTGGAGAATGCTTACCCTGTCAGCGAATGTCAGCGCTTCGGTTTGATCATGTGTGACGTAGATCATTGTTGCGCCCATTTCCCGCTGCAACGACTTCAACGTCTGGCGCAATTCCCACTTGTGCGCAGGTTCCGCCGCGGTCAGCGGTTCATCGAGCAGCACGAGCGCAACATCGGGCCGCACGAGTGATTTACCGATCGCCACGAGCTGTTTTTCGAACAACGACAGGTTTTTTGAAGCCCGGCCGAGAAGGTGGTCGATCTTGAGCCGCCGCGCTATCTCGTCGACCCGGCCACGTCGGCCGCTAGCCGAATCCTTCAGATTGCGTAACGGAAATGCGAGATTTTCCTCGACAGTCAATGCTTCGTAGAGGACGGGGAACTGGAATACCTGGCTGACTCGACGCTCATGCGGAGCCACCCGGCCAACGTCGAGCCCGTCAAAGAGGATGCGGCCGCTTTGCACTCCCAACAGTCCCGATAACAGATTCAACAACGTAGACTTGCCCGCGCCCGAGCCACCAAGCAGCGCGTGCGCTTCGCCACTGTTGATCTGCAAATCCAGACTATCGAGCGTGTTCTCAACCGCGTCCGGGTAGCGAAAACTCAACTCGTCGAGAACGATCTCAGACATCGGACGCGAATTCCAGGACGCAGCCTGCCGCTGCGTACAACGTTCGCGCCTGTCCCGGCTGGTCGTCGATGAGGCCATTGATCTTGGCGACCCATTGCGCCCTACCATGTAGATCGTCAACTTCGCAGTGGAGGTACGTTTCAGAGCCGTTCGTCTCGATGCCAAGGACCGTCGTGGCAAACGACACATCATCGGCAGCGTGGGCTTCAAGCTCCAGATGTTCCGGCCGCACCATGCGCAGCACCTTGCCCTCGTGCAGTCGATTCGCCGCCGGATCACTCATCAGATCCGCCGCGAGTGGCGTAGCGGGCCGCTCGTAGACGTCCAGCGGCGTGCCTGTCTGCACCAACGCGTGATCCGCCAGCAACATCACGGTGTCGCCAAGGGCGAAGACGTCGCGCGGATCCGACGTGGTATAGATAACGGTCATGTCGAACTCATGCAGCAGCGCGCGCAACTGCAGCTGCAATGATTCGCGCAGCTTGTAGTCGAGATTCACCAGCGGTTCATCGAGCACCAGCACGCGCGCCGACTTGGCAAGCGCCCGGCCGATAGCGACGCGTTGCTGCTGGCCGCCTGACAGCGCTTCAGGATAGCGGTCAAGCAGAGCAGAGAGTTCGAGTTGCCGGGCAATGGTTGCCACCCGCTCCTTGATGAGGTCTCGCGCAAGCCCCTGGGCGAGCATCGGTGAAGCGAGGTTCTGCGCCACCGTCCAACTGGGGTAATTCACAAAAGCCTGGTACACCAGGGCGACGCTGCGCTGGCCCGGCGCCTGCGCGGTAATATCCGAACCATCGAGCAGCAGGCGGCCACCGTTGCCACGATCGAAGCCGGCAATAATTCGCGCCAGGCGCGTTTTACCTGAGCGGTTGCGCCCCAGTACCACCGTGATCTCACCGTCGCGAAATTTTCCGGACAGCGGCGCGCTATCCGGAATCAGGCAGAGGTCTTCAATCTCTAACATTGCGGCTCAATGGTGACAGAGCGCTTATGCTAACAACATTTCCGAAAGTGAATCATGAGCGACGACGAATGGTTCGAAGTCTTCGACTCGAACGGCCAACTGGAGGGTCGAAAATCGCGTGCGCGCGTTCACCGCGAGGGTTTCTGGCACAAGTCCGCTCAGGTCTTTCTATTCGACTCCGCAAACCGCCTCTATGTGCAGCAGCGAAGCTCCGGCAAAGATCTCTACGCCGGGCTGTGGGACTACAGCGTCGGCGAGCACCTCATACCCGGAGAAACCTACCTCGCCGGCGCACAGCGTGGTCTCTTTGAGGAGCTTGGGATCCGCGGCGTAGAACTGCGTGCCCTGGGGGCCGTGCAGTCCTCGCGCCACACAGCGCCCGGCATCCGCGACTTCGAACTGCAACAAGCCTATCGCGGCGTTTATGACGGTTCGCTGAGGCCGGATCCGAGTGAGGTCAGCGACGTGCGCAGGCTGCCACTTGATGCAGTAGAACGCTGGATTCGGCGTGAGCCGGAAGTTTTTACGCCCTGGTTCGCGCGCGACCTCGCCAACTACGGCTTCCTGCGTGACGGCGTGTCTGAAACAACGCCCGGCGGCGACTGCTAGACTGGACGTACGCGCAATCCACCGAGTAACGGCTCTGAATCCCGACACCGACGCCATCCCCGAGAACGCCCGCGACCCCGCACCCGAGCACGGCGCGAGCGAGCACGCCGCGGGCGATCGCCGCTCGCCAACTGCCAGTGAGCCCGGCCGGCTGCAGCGTTATCGCGAAGACCGCTTTCTCCAGATCAACGTCGCAATCGTCGCCGTGTTGTTCACCCTCGGCGCGTTCGATCTGGTTGCAATGGATTCTCCGGTCGGCCATGCGGCACATGCGGTACACGAACTGCTGGGGACCATGTGGTGGGGTCTGGTGATCGCCGTGGTCGTGATCGGCATACTCGAAAAACTGCCACAGGAGCTGATCATCTCTCTGCTCGGCCATCCCGGCAGTAACAATGGCGTCTACCGCGCCGCCGTTGCCGGTGTGCTGCTCGACCTGTGCAGCCATGGCATTCTCGCGGTTGGCGCCAAGCTCTACCAGCGAGGCGCGAGTGCTGGTCAGGTCATGGCGTTCCTGATCGCAAGCCCGTGGAATTCTCTGTCTCTGACGATAATCCTCGTCACCCTCATCGGCCTCGGCTGGACGCTTGCATTCATCGCACTATCCCTCGTCATCGCCGTCACCACCGGACTCCTGTTCGACGCGCTCGTGCGCCGCGGCGCGCTCCCGGCGAACGGCCAGGCGGTTGCACTGCCGGCAGACTATCCCGTGGCCGAGGAAGCCCGCCGCGCCTTCCGCCAGATCGACTGGGGACCCGCCGGTCTCTGCGACATCTGCATCGATGGGCTCAAGGGGCTGCGCATCGTTCTGCGCTGGTTGATGTTTGGTCTCGTTGTGGCATCGCTCGTCAGAGCACTTGTCAGTGCCGAGGATTTCGCGGTCTGGTTCGCACCCAGCATGCTCGGTCTCGGCGCCACACTCGTCGCCGCCAGCATTTTCGAGGTTTGTTCCGAAGGCTCCGTCCCCATCGCGGCCGATCTCATGAACCGGGCAGCGGCACCCGGCAACGCGTTTACCTTCCTCCTGGCCGGGGTTGCCACCGACTACACAGAATTCATGGTCATGAAAGAGACCACCCGGTCGTGGAAGCTGGCCTGCATGATCCCCGTCATCACCGTGCCACAGGTGCTGCTCATCGGTGCGGTACTGAACGCCATCGGCCCTTAGCAGGAGCCACATCAGCGTCGGACGCTGGCCAGATTGGGGATGGCACAACGTAAATCAGGCGTGCTACGCTTACTCCTGCGTCAGGCTGATGCCGACGCACACAAGCCACCGGAGGCGGCCGCAGCGAAAGTCGCAAGGCCACGCAGGAAAAGCCCCGGTGATAACCCCACGGTCAACGCCGGTGTAACACCGAAAAGTTGTATCTCGCCGGTGCGACCAGATTGGAGGAATGCCATGTACCACAATTGTCGTGGTTGGTCTCGTCGATATGCCTATGGCTGGGTGCACGCCCCCAGGTACGAAGACAGTGAGACCACAAGTTCACACTATGAATCGCGCCATTACGGCGGCCGTCGCCGAACCTCGCGCAGCGGTGGATTCGGCGCGCGGCGGCCCCTGCGCTATCTGAGTTACAACCTGGATCTCGACGATAACCAGGTGCGCCAGGTGGCAACAATCCTCGACGGGATCAAGATGGAGCGCGAGCAGGCAACGCTCGATGAGAAGAAGACCGTTGCCGAGCTTGCGAGCCTCGTGACCCGTGACGATCTGTCCGTCGAGGCGCTGCGTTCGGCTCTTGCCCCAAGGCTGACGAGCGCCGAGCACCTGCAGGTGAGCATCGCCAAAGGACTCCACGAGATCGTCACACTCCTGGATGCCGACCAGCGCCAGGAGTTTGCCGACCTGCTGCGCTCGGGCGCATTCAGAATCTGAGCCACAACCGCGGGGGCCGACACGGCCTCCGCTACCTTACCCGCGAGGAACCGTCGAATCAGAAGAGTCCCAGTTGCCGGTCATCGCCGACCACCCGGGCGAAATCCAGACCCAGCGTCGCAAGCACGGGTTCGGCGACCGGCTTCACTTGTTTTTCGACATAGTGTTCCCGGTCCGGCTCGTGCACGATCTCGGCAAGCGGCTCCGGCCCCGCCGTCGTCATGACATAAGCGATGACCCGCGGCGCAGGCTGGCTGAGCTTGCGGGCAGCCGCCACATGGGGTGGCGTGTTCGCCGTATAGCTTTCGAGAGATTTGCGCAGACCCTTACGGTAGACGAGCTGCGCATCCAGCGCACCGGCGCGCACCCGGGCCACGACTTCTGCCAGATAACGATCGACCGGTTCCCCGGCAAAAAGCCTCGCGTAAAGCTCACGCTGCACATCCTTGGCCAGATCCGTCCAGTCCCGCCGGACGACTTCCATGCCAACGAACTCCACCTTCTGCGCCGCATCACCGACACGTACTCCGGCATAGCGCTTGCGCGCACCACCGGCACCATGTCGCACGGAGGGCAGGAACAGTTTCTGATAGAGCTTTTCGAATTCGAGCTCGAGCCGGCTGTGCACCTGCCAGCGCCCGCTCACATATTCACTCAGCTCAGCCGTCAGCTCTAGTGCAAGCTCAGGCCCAAGGGCCTGTGCCGCTGCACTGTCGGCCATTGCGCTGGACACGAACACACTATCGGTGTCGCCGTACAACACCACATAGCCGCGGCGTTCGAACCAGTCCCGCGACCACTGCAGAAAGTGCCGGCCCTGACCGGTGATGGCGTTGGCAATTTCCGGATTGTGAAACCTGCAAGCCGGAGTACCCAGCACGCCATAGAACGAATTCATCAGTATTTTGATCGCCTGCGACGCGACGCTATCGTCGTTGCGCTTTGCCTCCTCACGCCGCGGAAACAACGTGTCCAGCATGCCGGGCAGAATCGCCGGTTCGCGGCGAAATCCGACGTCGTTGACACATCGGATGTCCGCCGGTGTCACATCGGCTGCCGCGACAAAGCCGAGAGGATCGATATTGAACGTCCGCATGATGCTTGGATAAAGACTCTTGAAATCGAACACCCAGACGAGATCGTGCACGCCGATCACGGGCTCGAAGACGTGACCGCCGGCTTGCGCTGCAAACACCCGGGAGTCATCGGAATGTACCGTGGGCGCAACAATGCGCCTTTTATTGAGCGCCGCCAGATAGAGAAAATCGAAAGACGCGATACTGGCCGCAACGCGATCCGGCGTCATCCCGGTCAACGCGCTGCGGGTAAAAGCCAGGTTCACGAGATCCAGCCGCTCGACGATCTGTAGAGCAAGTCGGGCGTCCGTGCGGGCATAGTTTGCGAAACCCGGAAGATCCTGCTCATAACGCTCGATGATTTCAGCCGCGCGATCGCGGACGTCGCCCTCGAGTGCTTTGCCTTCGCCAAGCACTTCCCGCGCCACCGCGTCCAGACTGAACTCGGCAAAACGCAGAAACGCACCTCGCGTGAGATCGATGCCATCGAGCACGAGTCGACCCGGAATGCTCGCATTGCCGCTGCCGAAATAACCCCGCGCAGGACGAATTCGCAGCGCGCCCGGCTCACGCCCGAGCTGCAGCGGATGGCGCACCCGCGCAGCGACCCGCGCCAGCACGCTGAAATCGAAATCGATCACGTTCCAGCCGGTGAACACGTCGGGGTCGATGGCGGTCACGCGCTGACAAAATGCCTCGAGCAGCGAATGCTCATCGGGAAAACCGAAGGCTCCGTCCGGCATCTCCCGCGCCGCAGGATCAACAATCAATACTTCGTCGACCGGCTCAAGCGGCGCGGTCCCAGCAACACCGGCGCCCGCACCCGGAGCGCAATACAGCGAGATCGCCAACAGGCGCGTCGCACTCGGGTCGGTCTCGATATCAAATGCCAGAACGCGCGGTGTCACCGAGACTTCGGCACTGCTGAGCTCGGGTTCGTCGAACACCCAGTCGAACCCCGAGCCAGCCTGTGCCGAGCCGGTGGACGCCCGCCCGGGCCGGGCAGGGCCACGAATCAGGCAGCCACCGCGGATATCGCGGTCGATGAGATAGCGCACGGCGAAACGTACGTCCGCCTCATAGGTCACAACACCCTGCGCATGGAGACGATCGCGCACTCCCGGGGCGTCTTGTGGCACGGCAACCTCCACCCGGCTCACGGCCTCGCCGCGAAACGTCTGCCGGTCGCTGGCCTGTACGGCCACAGCACCCGCCTGCCGGGCGAGCTCGGCGGCGGCGGCCGGCACATAGAAATGGGGCCGCGGTCGGCGGTCGCGCACGAGGAACGTCTCGCCATTTTCCAGACAGCCGTACAGATGCACCACGGGCCCATTGCCCTGAACGCGGTAACTCGCCTGCAAGATGAAGCCCATTGCTTCCATCTGGGCGATTGTGCGCTCACCCGTGCAACTCACCAAGTAAGCGTGTCTCGCGTACGAGACAAGTCAGTGTCTCGCGTACGAGACAAGTCAGTGTCTTTTGAAGCTGGTTCCTGTCCAGACTATTCGAATCCGGAGTCGCTAAGCGTTGCGGCCACCATCGAACGCAGTGCAGGAATTTCTGGACAGGAACCAGCCAAGGGGTTTCGCTGGTGCGAGAGCGTCCAGCTACGCTGGACGGTTCAGTCGAACAGGACGCCGGGATTGAGAATTCCGTTCGGATCCAGCCGCTGCTTTACCGCCCGCAGAGCTTCGATGTGCAGGTCCGGCATCTGCCGCGTCCAGCCGGTGCGGTGCAGGCGGCCGACCGCGTGGTGGTGGGTGACGCTACCGCCAGCACCGACGACCGCCTCGGTGGCCGCCGCTTTGATGACCTGCCACTGCTCGAATTCGGCGCCCAACGCGGCAACGCCCGAGAAGCTGTAGTAGGGCGCGGGACCATCGGGATAGACGTGCGTGAAGCGGCAGCTCAGCTGTGTCCCCTCGCCCAGCGTCTCGCGCAATGCCTGACCAACCTTTTGCCGCACGTGGGCGTCGAAGGCCGGCCACTTGTCCCAGGTGATGGCGGTTTCGAACGTGTCGCTCAGAAGGCCGAGCCCGTTGGCCGCGCCCGCGTTGACGCCGATGAACGCCTCCCGCCAGGCACCGACCGCGCCCTCGCGGCCGGTTGCCTTGCCGGAGCCATCGTCGATGCGGATGGCGTCATCGGCGATCTGACCCCCGCCCGCCCTGGCGATCTCGACGGCCTCACGAATGAACGCGCCCTGCGGCACGTCGGCCGATTCAAAACCGATGATCAGCAGCGCCTGGCGGCCATCGAGCCCGGCGCTGTGCTGTGCTTCCGCCGGATCCAGTAAACGCAGATTGGCGGGCCAGAGTTTCGCCTGCACCACCTGCCGGGTCGCATCGGCCGCCGTCGCCCAGTCGGCAAACACCACGCCGGCAGTGGCCCGATAGACGGGTCGTTTCTGCAGCCGCAACCAGCACTCCGTAATGATGCCGAGAATGCCTTCCGAACCCATGACCAGGCGATCCGGACTCGGTCCCGCGCCACTGCCGGGGAGTCGTCGGGACTCCCACCAGCCACTGGGCGTGAGCATCCGAATGCTCTCGACGAAGTCGTCAATATGCGTGTGGTTGGTCGCGTAGTGGCCGCCGGAGCGCGTGGCCACCCAGCCGCCGACAGTCGACCAGGGGAAGCTCTGTGGAAAGTGCCGCAGCGTGAGACCCTCCGGCCGCAGGCGGTTTTCGAGATCCGGTCCGAGCACGCCCGCCTGAATGCGCGCGGCGCGCGACGTCTGATCGATTTCGAGCACACGGTGGAAATTGTCGAGATCGACGGTGACCGCGGCGGCGGCAGCTTCCGGCACACACACCCCCCAGACGACCGATGTCGCCCCCCCATAGGGAATCGCGGCATAGCCTTTGCTGTCACACCAGGCGAGGGTAGCTTCGAGCTCCGCATCATCGCGCGGGTGCGCCACCGCGTCCGGCGGCGCGGCGAATTCGCCGCGCAGGCCCGCCAGCAGTTCCAGCGGATGGCCACCATGGGTGTGCAACACCCGTTCGGCGTGCGCAGAGCTGACCCAGTCGGTGAGCGCAGCGGGGACTTTGATACGAGCCGCGCGCAGCTCGATGTCCTCGATTCGCGGGATGTCTGGAGGCTTGACCTCACGGCCAAGCCGCTTGGAAATACTGGCCGCTGCCTGCTTGCGCACCGCCTCACTGGGTTCATCGGACTCATAACCCCAGGTCCAGAAACTGCGCCGCTGCTGCCACTTCGCGATTGTTGTCATCTCACCACGCATCCTGTTCGTTGGTCGCTGCAAGCACCGGGCTGCGGCGCAACTTGACGGCCTGCTCCAGGGCGTAGGCCATGCCCAAGAGATCCGCTTCCTGCCACATGCCGCCAAGCAATTCTATGCCCACCGGCAGGCCGTCCGCCGTGAATCCTGCCGGTACGCTGATCGCCGGCAGCCCGGTGTTGGCACTCAAGCGACAGTTGCTGCCCGGTTGCACTTCACCCAGGAGCGAGGCTTTGCGGCGGATCGTCGGATACGCCAGCGCATCGAGTTCGGATTCCGCCATCGTCTGTAGAACCGCGCGCCGGAACACCGCTCGATGTTGCAGCTCAGCGAGATAGTCGGCTTCACTTGCTGCGTTCATCGCTTCTGAGTTGCGCAGCGGTTCAGCCACCGCCGGGTGATAACTGCCGCTTTGCAGAATCTCGCTGAGACTTTTTACCGGTGCATTGGCATGTCCGGCAAGATAGCGGTTGATGTCGTACTTGAAATCATACGTCAGGACAAAAAATCCATTGAGGCGGGTGCCCACCAGCTCAGCAAAATTCGCAATCCGGATCCGCTCGAGGTGCGCACCCAGCGCTTGGATCGCATCCAGTGCATCGCCAATCACCGAGACCACTTCCGTGTCTTCAGGGTCTACCAGCAGCAGATTTTCCACCACGCCAATCCGTTTACCCCGGAGCGCATCAGGCTGTAACGCCGCAAGATAGGTCTGCGGGATTTTGCCAACGCTGTCGGCCGTCTGCGGATCGCCCGCATCAAAGCCTACCGTCGCATCGAGCAGCAGCGCGAGGTCGACCACACTGCGCGCCAGTGGGCCGCCAATGTCCTGGGTGTGGGAAAGCGGCACAATGCCGCGCCGGCTCGACAGGCCCTGGGTTCCTCTGAGTCCAACCAGGTTGTTGTGTGCCGCCGGAATCCGGATCGAGCCACAGGTATCGCTGCCCATGCCGGCGACGGCGAAGTTGGCGGCGACAGCGGCAGCCGTGCCGCCGCTCGAGCCACCCGGATTACGCTGCGTCGAGTAGGGATTGCGCGTCGCGCCAAAGCCAGAACCCACCGTCGTGATGCCGTAGCCCCATTCGTGCATGTTGGCTTTGCCGATGATGATGGCTCCCGCTGCGCGCAGCCGTGAGACCTGCAACGCATCATTGTCCGGCTGAAATCCCTCGAGCAGAACGGAGCCGACCGTGGTGGGCATGCCGATCGTCTCGTAATTGTCTTTGACGATGATGGGAATGCCATGCAGTGGACCGCGTGGTCCCTTATCGGCACGCTCGCGATCCAGCGCGTCAGCAATCTGTTGGGCAGCGGGGTTGATCACGGCCACGGCATTGAGCTTCGGTCCTGCACGATCGAAGGCTGCAATGCGCGCCAGGTAGTAATCCAGCAATTGCCGCGCGGTGAGCTTGCCTGCACCCATGGCGATCTGCAGTTCCGGAATACCGGCTTCGAGAATTTCAAATGGCACCGTTTGCCTCTCTGCGGAACCGTCCGCGGCTGCCGCCCGCGCGTAGCCAGCCGGCACCAGTGCCAGGAATACGACAACCAGTATGCGCAAGCAGTGCATCGCTACGGCCACCCCAGCCCCAAGAATCTTAGCGCTGAGTATACGGGAATCACCGATTCCTCATCGGCATGCCCGGCAGTAGCCGCGGCCGGCTACCAGATCGGGACCCCTTCGGATTGCAGCGGTGCGTCGATTCCGAGCAGGCGGCAGACCGTGGCCGCAACGCCGAAGGTAACGGCCGCTCCCAGCAGCAGCCGGGCGCTGCCGCACACGTTCATTCCGCGAGCTCGCTATCGCGGCGGTGCCGCTGTAACTCCCGCAACTCAGTGAGAATCGGCATCGCCAGCAGATCGGCGGCGTCGAGCCGCGCCCAGTCAATCCCGGCAGGCGCGGCAGGCGGGGATGCGACAACGATGCTCTGGCTCGGCGTGCAGATCAGCGTCAAGGGCAGATCAAAGCTCGCGCACGGGAAGTCACCGACGAGCTGGGCATCGTGCACGGTGGTCGCGACGGGTACCGGCGCGTGACCGAGCTCACGCAG
>SMVA01343930.1_pt1 | contig 11882 bp, 9 predicted proteins | sample 2456451 | NCBI WGS metagenome assembly SMVA01 (sample SAMN11095933, study PRJNA526329) | marine sediment metagenome | biome: Marine sediment; feature: Surficial sediment; material: Deep marine sediment; isolation source: Hadal surficial sediment | place: Pacific Ocean | collected 2014-05 | depth 0-1...
CTCTTCTGGGTCTCCCACGGCAGCCGGCGATCGGCATCGTCCGACTTGGGCTCCGCCGCGCGCTGCCGTTCGCCGGATTTCTGTGCTTGCGTTGCGGACTCCGACCGCTCCGGCGCCGGTGTGTCCTGCGACGCCCCCGCAGGTGCGGACGGGGCCGGGGCTTCACTTGCCGCCGCGGGTCGCGATCGCTGAGCCGATTGCGCGGACTGATCGCGCGGTTGTTGCGGCTGTGATTGCGGCGGAGCCGGGCGTTCGGGCGCGGTTCGCGGTTGCTGTGCGGCCTGCGGTGGTTCGCCCGGTCGCTCGGCGGCCGGTTTTTGCGGCGCCGCCGGTGGCTGCGTAGTCGGTTTCTGGGCCGGGCTTTCGGGCGGTGTTTGCGGTGGCCGTGCTGCCTGCGAGGGTTCGACCGGTCGCTCCGCGGGCGACGGTTGTGGCTGCGCCGATTGCTGCGGCGCTGGTTTCTGAGCCGGGCTTTCGGGCGTCGTCTGCGGCTGTTGTGCTGCCGCCGGCAGCGGTTCGGCCGGTCGCTGTACGGGCGGTGCCGGGCGGGACTGGGCCGCGTCCCTGCGGTTGCCGTCCACGTCCGGCGTGGTGTGCACCTCGCCGTCGCGCGGCTCCACTACGTTGCCGGATTTCGGTCCGGACGGCGCGGCCTGCTGCTGGCCGTCCTGGTTGCCACCACGCTGTTGTGAATTCGATGCTTCCTGGTTGTCGCGGCCTTGCTCCTTCGCGGCATTTTCACCCCCTCTGCGTCGCCGCCGGCGGCCGCGGCGGGAACGCGGGTTCGGCGCCTTGGCCTGGCCCTGACCGCCGTCACCCGCCACGTTTTTCTGTGCCGGTTCGCTCCCCGCACGCTGCTGGGATTCCTGTTTGCCGTCATCCCCGGCTTGCTTGTCACGCGACCGGTTGTTTCGGTCCCGCGAACGCGTGTCCCGGCTGCGGCCATCCTTGGACTGGCCATCACGACCCTGGCCTTCACTGCGTCGCCGACGGCCGCCGCGACCACCGCTACCGCGTCCCTGTTCATCGTCCGGGCGGCGCTTGCCGGATGACCTGCGGCTCTGCTGCGGCTTCGGCGGCTCCGTGGCCGTCGTGTCCGCGTCGCCGGACAATGCCTTGAAGATTCGTGTGAACAGCCCGGGTTTCTTGTCCCGGTCAGCGGTCGGTTTCGCCGGCCTCGGTTTCGGGGTTGGCGCCGGTGTTTTCGGGCCCGTCATCTGCACCACGGGGACTTCCGGCGTGACCTCAGTATGGATCGACAGCGCAAGCGAGGCCTCGTCGAGGGCGCTCTCCGTGGCCACGAGGTTGTAGCTGGCGCCGGTATTTTCGGTCAGCACGGTCTGGTCTTCGCGCACCCGGCGAATCGAGTAATTGGGGGTCTCCAGGGCCGGATTCGCAACGAGAATAGCCTGAATCTGGTTGCGTTCTTCGATATGCCGAATCCAGTCGCGCTTCTCATTCAGCAGGTAGGTTGCAACGTCAATCGGCAGTTGAGCAATGATCTTCGCCGTCTGGTCCTTGCGGGCTTCCTCACCGATCAGTCGCAGGATCGACAGGGCCAGCGATTCGACGCCGCGGATGTTGCCGATGCCGTTACAGCGCGGGCAGACGAGATGTGCCGATTCGCCGAGCGACGGACGCAGCCTTTGCCGTGACAGCTCGAGCAGGCCGAATCGCGAGATCTTGCCGATCTGGACGCGGGCCCGGTCATTTTTGACCGCCGAGCGCAGTCGATCTTCGACATCTCGCTGGTTTTTCGCCGGACCCATGTCGATGAAATCGATGACCAGCAGACCGCCGAGGTCGCGCAGCCGGAACTGGCGGGCAATCTCGTCGGCGGCTTCGAGGTTCGTCGCCCGCGCCGTGGCCTCGATATCGGCGCCTTTGGTTGCGCGTGCCGAGTTGATGTCGATCGACACCAGCGCTTCGGTGTGATCGATGACGATACTGCCGCCGGACGGCAGATTCACGCTGTGCGCGAAGGCCGATTCGATCTGACTCTCGATCTGGAAGCGGGTGAACAGCGGCGTCGGATCGTCGTAGTACTTCAACTTGTTCTGGTTGTGCGGCATCGCGTGCGTCATGAATTCGCGCGCTTCCTCGAACGTGTCGGGGTCGTCGATCAGGATCTCACCGATATCGGATGACAGGTGATCGCGGATGGCGCGGATGATCGCGTTGCTGTCCTGGAAGATCAGCGTCGGCCCGGAGGACGCTACGACGGCCGTCTTGATCGACTCCCAGATGCCCATCAGGTAATCGAGGTCCCAGTTCAGTTCTTCATCGGAGCGGCCCATACCGGCCGTCCGAACGATAACGCCCATGCCGTCGGGGATCGTCAGCTGGCGCAGCGCGTCGCGGATCTCATCGCGCTCCTCGCCCGTGATGCGGCGCGAGACGCCGCCGGCGCGCGGATTGTTCGGCATCAGAACGATGAATCGCCCGGCCAGGCTGATAAATGTTGTCAGCGCCGCACCTTTGGTGCCGCGCTCTTCCTTGTCGACCTGGACGACGATGTCCTGGCCTTCGCGCAACACTTCGCGAATATTGAGCCGCGAACCCGGCTCGGGTTGCTTTACGAAGTACTCGCGGGAGATGTCCTTCAGCGGCAAAAAGCCGTGTCGGTCTGCGCCGTAGTTGACAAAGACGGCATCGAGGCTCGGCTCGATGCGGGTGATCTTGGCCTTGTAGATATTTGCTTTTTTCTGTGCCTTCGAGGGTGTCTCGATATCAAGATCGTACAGTTTCTGGCCATCAACAATGGCGACTCGCAACTCTTCTTCCTGAGTTGCATTGATAAGCATCCTTTTCATAAGCCCCTACACAATATGTATGTTGAGGGGCATCCGGCGAGGGGAGTATTGACCATGACGCAAATCTCGCCATGGCGCTCACGCGCGCGCGTCGAACACTGTCCGATGCGTGCGGTTTGTTGCGCTTGTTTATAATCTAAACCGACCAGCTGTATGCGTACAGCAGATCCCTCGATATTCTTAGCGCGACGGGAGCCATTCAACTCTCATTCCGTCTGCCGGGTGCCCAGTTGCTGATCCGCTCGGCGGATCGTGACTTTGACGATCGCTGGCCCGGAATCCGTGCTTCGGCCTGTGCCCACGGCTCGGGCCCGGGTTCGCAATTGTGGTGAAATCTAAACGTATTTGCCGCATCTGCGGTCTGCCGCATACTTGTTGCATGCGCAGGTTAATATAACAGCGCCTGCCGTTCACATCAATCGGCCGGAACGCGTCGCGGGCCATTGAATTCATGGGAAAAAACTTAAAGAAATCGGCCGCGAGGCTCGTGACGGTCGCCGAGGACGACGGCCAGCGGCGGCTGGACAACTTTCTGATGAGCCAGCTGAAAGGCGTTCCACGGTCACGGGTCTACCGGATGATCCGGGGCGGCGAGGTCCGGGTGAACAAAGGCAGGGCCCGGCCCGACCGGCGCCTGATGCCGGGTGACCAGGTCCGCATACCCCCGGTCCACACCGGTTCGCCGGCCGTGGGCGCGCGACCGGGCACGGTCGATACGACCTGGATCGAGGCGCGGATCCTCTACGAGGATCGCGACCTGCTGATCCTGAATAAACCGTCTGGCCTGGCCGTGCACGGCGGCAGCGGCATCAGCGCGGGCGTGATCGAAGTGCTGCGTGCCGCCCGCGGCAGGCAGGCCGACCTCGAGCTCGTGCATCGCCTCGACCGGGACACCAGCGGGTGTTTACTGATCTCCAAGCGCCGCCCGGCGCTGCGTCGCCTGCATGAATTGTTTCGCGAGGGTGAAGTTCATAAACGTTATACCGCGTTGCTGCTCGGCGCCTGGAAGGGTGGCAACCGCGCCGTCGACGAGCCGCTGTTGACCAACCGGCGCAAGGGCGGGGAGAGGCATGTCAGTGTCGATGCGGCGGGCAAGCCGGCGTTTACGCGCTTCATCCCCGAACGGGCATGTGGGCCCGCGCAGCTGACGACGGTGGAGCTCGGCACGGGTCGGACCCACCAGATTCGCGTACATGCGGCATTTATCGGTCATCCAGTCGCGGGCGACGCGCGTTATGGTTCGCCGGACGATCCGGTCGTCCGGTCGTTCGGCCTCGAGCGCCTGTTCCTGCATGCCTCGTCGCTGGCCTTCGACAGCATCAATGGAGAGCGCGTCATTCGTGCCGATGCGCCCCTGGACGACGGTTTGCTCGCGGTCATCGCACGCCTCGAGCACGCCGCGGTCAGTTGATTTCCTGCCGGGGTAATCGAGCTCACGCCGCGTCAGGGCAGCGTGATACCGCAGCGATTCAAACAGGCCGCCAGCCAGATCAGTGGCAGGCCTTGCAGGGCCGTCGGGTCCTGCGACTCGATCTTCTCGAACAGGCTGATGCCGAGACCCTCGACCTTGAAGGCTCCGGCGCTGTCGTAGGGCTGCTCGGCATCGACGTAGCGTTCGATGGCCTCACGGGTCAGCGCGCGGAACGTGACGATCGTGCGATCCACGTGATCGTCTGGCTGGCCGTCGGGTCCGAGGACCGTGACCGCCGTCCAGAATATGACCGAGCGACCGGCACATTCGCTGAGTTGGGCAATGGCGCGTTCGCGGCCACCGGGCTTGCGCAGGATCTCCCCGTTCAGGGCCGGGACCTGGTCGGCGCCAATGACAATATGTCCCGGATGCGCTGCGGCCCCGGCGCGGGCCTTGAGATCCGCGAGTCTCGTGGCCAGCTCGATCGGCGCTTCCGCGTCGATCCGGGTCTCGTCGATACCGGGCGATTCGCAGTCGAATGAAGGGAGCAGCCGGTCCAGCAGCTCTCGCCGGTAAACGGAACTCGACGCGAGCAGGATGCGGGACGGGGTAGTCATCTCGGAGCCAAACCCTACAAGATTTTGACACGCCAAACCACCACCCCTAAAATTGACCGATTATGCTCAGAAAGTGTATCGGTACCGCCGAGTTGAGAGAGCTGGCGGGCCAGGGAGTACGCCTTGAGCTGAGTCCGAACGTTGAGGATCTGACCCGACTCGCGGAGCTTGTGGTCGAGCCGGGTGACGGCCGTCAGGCGCCAGGGCAGCTGGCGGCCAGGATCAGCTTCGAAAACGGGTCGGAAGGGTATCCCCGGATGCGGATTTCGGTCACCGGCAGTCTGATACTGCGGTGCCAGCGATGTCTGCGCCCGGTCGAATGGTTGGTTGACGTGCGGACACGGCTGACGGTGCTGGGCAGCGATGCGCAGGCCGCACGGCTGGCCGAGCCGTTCGACAGTATTGTGATGAGCGCCGATGGGCTACGCCTGGCGGCGGTCATCGAAGATGAGATTCTGGCCGCATTGCCGATGGCCCCGGTTCACGAACCCGGTGTCGACTGTGCCGAGGCAGGCGCGCCGAATGTCGAATTGCAAAGCAAGGCAGAGCAGACGTATCGACCCTTTGCCGGTCTGGCGACGCGAGTTGCCGGGGCCGCGAAGGACAGCGAGCACTGACGTTCTGACAGGAGATTTATTATGGCAGTACAGAAAAGCAGAGTGACGCCGCGCAGGCGCGGCAATCGTCGATCACACGACGGCCTGAAAAAACCGGCGGTGTCGATCGATCCGACGAGCGGCGAGACGCATCTGCGTCATCACGTCAGCCCGGACGGCTATTACCGCGGGCGCAAGGTGATCGATACCCCGGACGACGAACTCGAGTAGTTCGATTCTCCGGGGCTTGATGCGCCGGGATCGCGGCCGTAGGCCCGCTACCAATGGGCGATACCGGCCGGAACCCGCCCGGCGGTCCATCCGGGTCGCGGGCACCGCGAACCCACGCGAAAGTCGCATGCGGACGGCCGCCGGTCCGTGACGGCGGTCGCGGCCGCTCATGCTCGTCAGCGCTGGCGCTGGTAAGACGGGGGGCATTACGGAGATAATCTCGTTGGGCCGGCTCAGTGCCGGCCGATTAATGGAACAGGGGAGCGCGTGGTCAAACCAGTAACAATCGCCATCGATGCCATGGGTGGGGATCAGGGCGTCGCTGTCGCCGTGCCGGCATCGCTGGCCATGCTCAAGACGCGTGAGGAGTTGCGGCTCATCCTCGTCGGGCGCAGCGAGATGATCGAGCCGTTGCTCGTAGGGCTCGGCCGAGCGGCAGATCGCGTGCGCATCGAGGATGCACGTGAGGTCGTCGCGATGGATGAAGCGCCCGCCGATGCCATGCGCAAGAAGAAAGATTCGTCGATGCGTGTCGCGATCAATCTCGTCAAGGACGGCCGCGCCGGCGCATGCGTCAGCGCCGGCAACACCGGCGCATTGATGGCGACCAGCCGCTTTGTTCTGAAAACTGTTCCCGGCATCGATCGCCCGGCCATCATGGCCGTGTTGCCGACGAAATCCGGACGTGCTCACATGCTTGACCTCGGCGCGAACTCGGATTGCAGCGCGGAACAACTTTTTCAGTTCGGCATCATGGGCTCGGTTGTCGTGCAGGGTATCGAGGACATCGATAAACCGCGTATCGCGCTGCTGAATATCGGTGAAGAGGCGATGAAGGGCAGCGGCACGATTCGCGAAGCGGCCGCGATGCTGGCCGACAGCAGTATCAACTACATCGGATTTATCGAGGGTGACTCGATCGCCGAGAGCGTTGCCGACGTGGTCGTCTGCGACGGCTTCAGCGGCAACGTCACATTGAAGGCGATGGAGGGGACGGCGCACCTCGTCAAGCATTTCTTGCTGGAGGAATTTCGTTCCGGCCTGTACGGCCGGCTGGCCGGGCTCATCGCGTGGCCGGTGTTGCGATCGTTATCGCGGCGTGTCGATCCCCGTCGCTATAATGGCGCCAGTCTCGTCGGCTTGAATGGCATCGTCGTCAAGAGTCACGGCGGCGCGGATATTGTCGCGTATCAACAAGCGATTCACACGGCGATGGTCGAGGTCGACAAAGACGTGCCCGAGCGCATCAGGACGATCATGGCGGAACATGGACAACCCGAGGTGCTCGAGGCATGACGCCAATGTATTCCCGAATTGCCGGCACGGGCCGTTACCTGCCGGAGCGGGTCCTGACCAATCAGGATCTCGAGAAGATGGTCGATACGACCGACGAATGGATTCGTTCGCGCACGGGCATCGAACGACGGCATATTGCCGCGGACGATCAAACCACCGCGGATCTTGCCGAACTGGCCGCGCGCCAGGCGCTGGATGCCGCCGGCCTCGAACCCGAGGCTATCGATTTCATCGTCGTCGGCACGACCTCGCCGGACACCGTGTTCCCGAACGTCGGGTGCCTGGTCCAGGAACGCCTCGGCATTCGCGGCTGCGCGGCCTTCAGCATCGAGGCCGCCTGCAGCGGCTTCATCTACGCGCTGAGCGTCGCCGATCGGTTCGTGGCCACCGGCGGCGCACAGCACGCACTCGTCATTGGCGCGGAGACGCTGTCCCGCATTGTCGATTACGAAGACCGCGCGACCGCCGTAATCTTCGGCGACGGTGCCGGGGCCGTGGTGCTCGAGCCGGCCGATGAGCAGGGCATTATTTCCTGTCATCTCCGTGCGGACGGTCGTTACAAGGACCTGCTTTATCATCCCTACGGTGCGTCGAAACATCGCAAGCCGGAAGACACCGAGGGGCCGTTTATCCACATGCGTGGCAACGAGGTGTTTAAGGTTGCGGTCAAGAGTCTCGAAAGCATCGTCGACGAGACGCTGGCGGCGAACGATCTCGAGAAGGGAGCGATCGACTGGCTGATTCCCCACCAGGCAAACCTGCGCATCATCCAGTTAACCGCCAAACGCCTGGATATGCCCATGGAAAAGGTCGTGCTGACCCTGAAGGACCAGGGCAATACCTCGGCCGCGTCCGTGCCGATGGCGCTCGACGTTGCCGTGCGTGACGGCCGGGTCCGGCGCGGGGACATGGTGCTGCTCGAGGCATTCGGCGGCGGTTTCACCTGGGGTTCGGCGCTGGTTCGGTATTGACGCCCGGAATTGATGTCCGGAATGGATACCCGGAATGGATAAATAACCGATGAGGACCCGAGCCCGCCTGATCGGACTGCTCGCCGGCCCCCTGGTCGCGATACTCCTGTGGCTGTTTCTGCCCGAGCAATACCTGAGCGTGCAGGGCGATGTGATCGTGCTGCACGTCGGTGCGCGTGCAGCCGCCGGCGTCGCGGCATGGATGGCGATCTGGTGGATGACCGAAGCGATCGCGGTTTATGCGACGGCGCTGTTGCCGCTGGCGGTTTTTCCATTGACCGGCGTTGCGCCCATCAAGGCCGTGGCTGCATCCTACGGTCACCCGCTGATCTACCTGTTTCTCGGCGGTTTCATCGTCGCACTGGCGCTCGAGAAGTGCGGCCTGCACAGACGCTTCGCGCTACGCGTATTACAGTCGGTCGGCACACGGCCGACGCATATCATCGGCACGTTCATGGGCATCGCCGCATCCGTCAGCATGTGGGTCACGAATACCGCGACGACGATCATGCTATTGCCGGTCGCGCTCAGCATCACGGCATTGCTCGATGACTCCAACCCACCCGACGGCGGCAGTGGCGAGCCGGACACGGGTAACCCGTCCAAGAACTTTACCGTGTGTCTGCTGCTGTCCATTGCATACGCCGCGTCGATCGGCGGGATTGGAACGATCATCGGCACGGTGCCGAATGTCTTTCTCGTGTCCTATATCCAGGAGCAAATGGGACGGGATATCAGCTTCGTGCGCTGGATGATGTTCGGTGTGCCGCTGGTTGTCGTGTTCATCCCGATTGCCTGGTGGCTGCTTGCGCGTCGCGTGTACCGCGTGTCGACGACGCCGATCCCCGGTGCTGCCGCCATGCTCGCACGCATGAATGACGAGCTCGGGCCGATGAGTCGGGCCGAGAAGCTGACTCTGACGATTTTCCTGGCCACGGCTGCCTCTTGGGTTTGTCGCCCGCTGCTGAATCGGCTTGCCATCGGGGACATGACGCCGTTCGCCGGATTGACAGATGCCGGTATCGCAGTGATTGCGGCATTGCTGTTATTCGTGACTCCGGTGCAGATCCGCAAGGCCGAGTTCCTGATGGACTGGAATACGGCCATCAAGTTGCCCTGGGGCCTGCTGATCCTGTTCGGTGGGGGGTTGGCCCTGGCCGCGGCGCTGGACAGCACCGGGTTCAGTCAGTTTCTGGGCAGCCGCGCGGCGGTGCTGGCGCCGCTGCCGACGTTCGTGATCGTGACACTGGTGACCGGCATGATGGTGTTCCTGACGGAGTTGACCAGCAACATGGCGACCACCGCTACGCTGGTGCCCGTGCTGTATGCCGTAGCCTTAGGTCTCGGGCTGGATCCCTACCTGCTGATCGTGCCGGCCTGCGTCGCGGCGAGCTGCGCGTTCATGCTGCCGGTGGCGACCCCGCCAAACGCCATTATTTTCGGCTCCGGGCTCGTATCGGTGCCACAGATGAGTCGCGCCGGGTTTTGGCTTAATATCGTCGCTATCATGCTGATTCCTGTCATGGCCTATGTCGTCATCCTGCCCGTGTTGGGGGTGGCCGGGTGATGTCGATGCGGCATGCATCCGGTGCCTGGTTGGCGATGCTTGGCGTCGTCCTGGTGCTAGGCAGCGGCGCCCGGGCCGACGACGATGCAGATGCGCTTTCGTCGATCGGTGGGGCGCCCCTCGAGAGGCACGCTGCTGCGAAATTCGTCGTCGACGATTCCGCGGCGGTCATCGGCCAGGTCGGCCAGGTTCGGTCAGTCTACGAGAACACGCTGATCGACATCGCGCGAGTGCACGGACTGGGGTACGAGGAAATTCGCATCGCGAATCCGGGCGTCGACACGTGGCTGCCGGGCGAGGGCACCGACGTACGCCTGCCGACGCAGTTCGTGTTGCCGCAGGTTCGCCGTCGCGGGCTGGTCATCAATATTGCGGAATATCGCATGTACTACTTCGTCCCCGACGGTGACCAGACGGTGGTACAGACGTTTCCGATCAGCATTGGCCGCATGGACTGGGAGACGCCGCTCGGCCGCTCGTCGATCGTGAAGAAGGTGCGTAATCCTGCGTGGTATCCACCGCAGTCGGTGCGCGCCGAGTGGGCGGCCGACGGTCGCACGCTCGGGTCGCGCGTGCCTCCGGGGCCGGATAATCCGCTCGGTGCGTACGCGATGCGGCTGAGCATTCCCGGCTACCTGATTCACGGCACCAACCGTCCCGCCGGCGTTGGCATGCGGGTCACGCACGGCTGCATCCGGATGTTCCCGGAACACATCGAGCGGTTATTCCCGAACGTGCCGGTCAATACCGTGGTCGAGATTATCAATCAGCCCTATAAGCTCGGCTGGTCGGGCGACGATTTGTATCTCGAGGTGCATCCGCCGCTCGAAGGCGAAGGCATCGATGAGGCGGGCAACTGGACCCTGACGTCCATCACCCAACTGTATATCGACGTCACGAAAGACCGCGCGGCTGATGTGAACTGGACGCTCGTCAACGAGGTCTACACGGCGCGGCTCGGCATTCCCGTCAAGGTTGGGCGCGCCGCACGCATGCCGAGCCTGTCAGGTCAGGCGGAGACGGTCTCGCTAAACACGCAGTGATCTTCGGCTCAACCCGGTGTGTGTCGTTACCGCAGCGCCGGCGCGACCCGTTCGCCGATCAGCCGGATCGCATCGGCCGGGTCGTCGTGGACGCGCAGTGCGATCTCGGTCAGGCCGACATCGGCGAACTGCTGCAGCGTATCGATGGCCGCGTCGATCTGGTCGAGTCCGCCGACGAACGAGATGTTCTCGATCATCTTGTCGACCAGGTCTTCCGGCACGTTCTCGATGACGTCGCTGCCGCGCAGGAATGCGTTCAGAAAATCCTGCTCATGGTCGCGCATGATTTTCAGTTCGCCTTCATCGAGGAACGGGGCGAAATATTTGTCGCGTAACCAGCCGCGCAGCATCAGTTCGCGGCGCGCCTCGGCACGCGACGCTTCCGCGTCTTGTTTGATATGCCAGGCCCAGAAATTGCTGATGCGAAAATCCGCAGGCGTGCGGCCGGCCTCTTTAAGCTCGGCGTGTGCGTCGTCGATGAAATCCTTCATCATCGGCACGACAAAATCGCTCGTGATCAGTCCGTCGGCGAGCTGGGCCGATAACTTGCGACTCTGCGGGTGATTCGAGCCGAAATAAATCAGCGGCGGCTCGTCGGTATACCATTCCGGCTTGTAGCCATACACTTTATATATGTCGCCGGTGTAATTCATCGTCTTGTCCGGCGACGCGCCTTTCAGGATTTCCAGGCACTCGCGCGTGCGTCGGATCATGCGCTCGCGTTTCAGCCCGATCGACTGCAACACGGCACCGCCACCGCCGACCATGATCATCGCGCGGCCGTTGGACAGTTCATTCAGGCTGAACAACAGGTTCGCCATCTTCAGCGGGTGCAGCTCTGCGGGGCTGATGGCCATCGGGCCGAGGCGAATGGTCGATGATCGATCGGCCAGCAGCGACAGCGTGAAGAACGGGTCGCGTGACCAGGCGTAGTTGCTGGACCAGACGCCACGCAGGTCATAGCTTTCCGCCAGCAGGCCGAGCTCGGCGGCGTCCTGCGGCGAGGTGAATTCGTTCAGAATGATATCGATTTCCATGTGCAGCTCCGGTTCGAATCGGGAATGTTGATGTCGGATTATAGGGCGGCGTTCGCCGGGATTGCGGTCATGTGATCCGGAGTCCGTTGATCGGCCGGTTTGTTGCGTGGTCGTCGTGGGAGCCGCGTCCAGCCGCGATTCCGACAACCAAAAAGGCCGCAGCATTGCTGCTGCGGCCCCGGATACTAATACCCCGTATCAGTCAGATCGTTACTTCGACATGCCCTTCTCGAACATGCGATCGATCTTTTCATTCGTAGCGTCGCAACAGGCCTGCGCCTGGTTAGCCGCGTTCAGGGC
>SMVA01112983.1_pt1 | contig 11881 bp, 13 predicted proteins | sample 2456451 | NCBI WGS metagenome assembly SMVA01 (sample SAMN11095933, study PRJNA526329) | marine sediment metagenome | biome: Marine sediment; feature: Surficial sediment; material: Deep marine sediment; isolation source: Hadal surficial sediment | place: Pacific Ocean | collected 2014-05 | depth...
GGCCGTAGTTATGGCCGGGCATTAACAGCGTTGCATCGGGCAGCTCGGCAAGCTTCTGCAAACTACGGTACATGTCTGCAGAATCCGAACCCGGCAGGTCCACCCGACCGCAGCCGTTGATGAACAGGGTATCGCCGGAAACCAGGGTGTTTTTGATGCGGAAGCACTGCGAGCCCGGCGTATGACCGGGCGTGTGCAGGAACTCGACTTCGATCTTGCCGACATCGAGTTTGTCACCCGAGGCGACCTTCACGAGGTCGCCATCGGCCAGGCCGGTTACCTTCTTCAGCCCGTCAGCCTCGATTTTGTGGGTGTAGATTTTCACCGACTTGCTTTCGAGCAACTGGGCAACACCGTCGACGTTGTGGCCACCGAAGGACCCGCCGCAGTGATCGGGATGGTAATGCGTGATCAGGACGCCGGTGAGAATATAGTCACGCTCCGCGATACGGTTCAGCAGCTTCTCGATGTCCCAGGCCGGGTCTACGATGACGACTTCGCGCGTACTGCGCGATCCCACGATGTAGGTGAAATTCTGCATTGGCCCGATTTCGATCTGCTCGATAATCAGCTCTTCTTCATCCTGCATGGTGGCTGTCCTTACAATACTTGCCTGTCGCTCATAGTCGCTCGCAGCACCCTACCTGCTAGGCCAGGTGAATCATACTGATCTCACAGCGCGAGCCTAAACGCAGAACGGGGCCCCAGGTGCCGCTGCCGGGAGAGACATAAAGCTTGAGCCCGGCGATGCTGTACAGACCGCAGATGTTCGGAAAGAAGCGTCGCACGAGCAGGTTGAAGGGCATGATCTGACCATTGTGCGTGTGCCCGCACAGCATCAGATCAACGCCCCAGTCGGCGGCGTCGGCGGCGCCTTCGGGACGGTGATAAAGCAGAATTCGAAATTTATCGGCCACAGGTTCGAGCTGCGCCAACACGCTGGCAAGCTGGGTTTTCGCCTCGGCGTCATCGATGCCGATGAGCTGTATATCGCCCAACGTGCGGCTTTCGTTACGCAGTACCTGCACGTTGAGGCCGCGCAACCGTTCGCAGATTGCAGCCAGATCGACGTAGCGTTCGTGATTGCCGATGATGAAGTACGTTGGCGCACGCAGTTCAGCCAATGAGCTCAGCTCGGCCGTGGAGATGTTGCGGTGATCAATCAGGTCGCCGGTGATCAGGACGTAGTCCGGTTCGAGCGCGTTCACGCGGCTGACGATTCGCTGCAGAAACCGGCCGCTGCGGGAACCAACATGCACGTCACTGATCTGGGCGAGCGTGGTGTGCTTGAGCGCCTCGGGTGCGGCGATGTTCACGTGCTTGACCACGAGAGACTGCGCGCTCCACAACCCATAGATTGCCGTAACGCTGACGAGACAGAGCAGCGACATGCCCCAGGTTTGCGCGTCCAGCGCAATGAACAAGCGGACGAATTCCCACACTACGACCAGCGGAAACGCCAGGAAACAGACGCCGAGCCAGGTCAGTGCGAGCGCCGACAACCGGCGGCTCCACGGTGCGGGAAACCGTTCGCAGACCAACCAGCAAACGATGGGACCGACCATGATGAGCAGTAGCTCTGGCGTACCTGGCGCCTGCGGCAGCAGCAAATTTCTGATGCGCAGCACCGGGTAGACGAGCACGCCGAAATAAAAAGTACCGACGACGATGATCGGTGCGAGACGGCGCCAGATGTCGCGGGGTGTCACGCCCGTTATGGTTTGATCGCTCACAGCCCGGGCGCTGCGACGAGACAGATGGCGGTTTGCGAGTGGCGGTTGACGAGTGTTTTACCCGCAGCGTCCCCGGGTACGAATGCGGCGTGTTCTGCGGTAAGCGATAGCGTTATGCCGCCTGCCACGACGTCGATCGCACCCGTTATCACCATACACACGGCATAGGGCAACTCATCGGGGATGGCTGTCTCGCGCTCGGCTGCGATCTGCACGCGCCACACGGCAAATTCATCGAAAGCGACGATGCGCTCGACCCCCGGCGCGATGACCTCGAAGTCGACTTTTGCAGGTGGGTCGAGCTGCATGCGCGCGATCGCAGCGGCGCTGTCCCACTGGTCCTGGGTCAATACCCTCTGGCTGGAGGAGATGATGTGGCGTTCGTACGTCGGTGTTTGAAACTCCACCACGCGCACGCCATGCTGCAGGGAGTGTGGCAACCAGGTGGGGACGACGACGACATCAGCCTGGCGCAGCGGCTGCAGTACGCTGAATCGTTCGACGTTCTCGCGACAGGCGGCCTGCTGCCCCGTTGCCGTGGCATCGCCCGCATCGACCCGCCGGCATACCGCCTCATACTCGGACACCGCCGCAAGAAACGCCGCGCGAAAAGCGGCGTCATCGGCGTACTCGGCGCGCAGCGTCTGATCCATGCCCAGCCGGACGTAGCCGGTACCCGCGGGCCAGGCAGCGGGGTCGATGTGCGTGACCACGTAGACTTCGCGCTTTTCTTCGTGCACTTCGAAATACAGTTCGCCGGTGACCGGTTCGGGTCGCGGGTTGAGAACCTTCAGCAGGACAACCGGGCTGCTTTTGCACAAGCGTTCGGGTGCGAGGCTCAGATAGGTTGCCAGCGGCAAGCTGCCCCCGGCGGTCAGAATTTCGCTTTCACCGCGCGCTTCGATGGCCGTGTACCAGATCTCTTCGCCCCATGGCTTCGGGATTTTCACGGGAGCCAGTTCCACGGGCGAGCGCAGATTCAGTGTCATGCCCGGCAGCTGCGCGGTGATGGTCTCCGTAGCGGGATCGCCGGTCGGGTTGGCAAACTCGTAGGCCACCTGCAGCGTTTCCCGGCGTGGTGGTGTCTCCCAGTGACGGTCGATTTCCAGCGCGGACTCGAAACACCCCGGGCCTCCGGCGCGCCAGTCGCGCAGTGCTGCGTCGAGCGCAACTTCGTGTCCGGGATATTTCAGCAAAATGTCCGATTCCAGCGAGTTTTTTCAGCGAACCACAATTATAGTGGTTTCTCCTGCGATGGAGAGCCAATGATTCCCGCTCCGGCAATTTGTAAAAGCGCGCGCCTGGCGCGAGATCCCCGCTTTGATGGACGCTTCTACACCGGCGTACTGACCACGGGCATTTACTGCCGTCCGGTGTGCCCGGCGCGCACACCCGCCGAGGACAACGTGCGGTACTTTGCAACATCCGCTTCTGCACAGGATGCCGGCTTTCGTCCATGCCTGCGCTGTCGCCCGGAAACGGCCAGGCGCCTGCCGGAATGGACGCTCAACAGCCAGACCGTGATCCGCGGCTTGCGGCTGATCGATGGCGGATTTCTGCTGGACCATGGCGTCGATGAGCTTGCGCGGCGCCTGCACATCAGCGCGCGTCATCTCACCAGGCTCTTTCAGCAGGAACTCGGTACGACGCCCAAGAGCCTGGCAAAGGTCCGGCGGGTGCATCTTGCGAAGCGCCTGATCGACCGCTCGCAACTGACCTTCAGTGATGTTGCGATGCGCGCCGGTTATGGCAGCGTGCGCCGGTTCAATGATGAAATTCGTGAAACGTTTGGCCGCACCCCACGGGGATTGCGATCTGTGGGACGACGGGTGAGCGCCCGCGGCCTGCAGAGCGTCCGCGGCCTGCAGAAAGCCGGTGAGGTACAACTGCAGCTGCCGGTGCGCGAGCCCTATAACAGGGCGTGGGTATTCGGCTTCCTCAAACAGCGGGCGCTGCCCGGCATCGAGGAGGTTGTCGGTGAGGTTTATCGGCGCCGCCTGCCCGGCGCTGCAACCAGCGAACACTGGCTGGAAGTGGCGTGGCAGGACGCCGGGCTCAGGCTGACCATTCCGGCCGAATGCGCGCTGGATTTTGGCGACCTGCTGTGCCGGGTGCGGCGTGTGTTCGATCTCGATGCGGACTGCGTGGTGGTGGATTCACACCTGAGCCGCGATCCACTGCTCACGCAGATAGTGCGCCGCGAACCCGGACTGCGGGTGCCCGGGGCCTGGGATGGCTTTGAGACGGCCGTGCGCGCGATCCTCGGCCAGCAGGTGAGCGTCGCCCGGGCAACGACACTGGCCGCTAAACTGTGCGAGCAATTCGGCACGGGTGACTTCCCCACGCCACAGCACCTCATGGACGCCGACATCGCCGCCATTGGCATACCCGGTAAACGCGGTGGCGCAATCCGGGAACTGGCACGAGCCGTGGCGGATGGCCATCTTGTGCTCGACGAAAGTGCCGATCACGCCGCGCTGAGTGCGGCGTTGTGTGAACTGCCGGGGGTCGGACCGTGGACGGCCGGTTACATCGGTATGCGGGTCGCGCGCGATCCCGATGCGTTCGTGGAAAGTGACTGGGTCGTCCTGAAGATGCTCGATGTCACGGCGGCCGCGGCCCGGCAGCGGGCTCAGGCGTGGCAGCCCTGGCGTGCGTATGCGGTGATGTACCTGTGGCGCATGGCGCAGGAACGGCGCGCACAGACCGGCCGCTTGTCTGCAGGCACGGGTGCGGCGCAGACGCGCCCGCCGCAGGTGGCTGCCACAACTTAGAAGAGGTTGATGATGTACTACAGCTATCTCGACACACCCATCGGCCGGCTGTTACTTGCCGGCGAAGATGAAAAACTGAAAGTGATCGGTTTTCCCAGCGGCAATAAGGCGCGGGATGCGGCTGTGGACTGGGCGCACCGCCCGGAGTCGTTCGCCGAGGCCAAACGTCAGCTGAGCGAATACTTCGACGGCGCAAGACAGCACTTCGATGTGGCGTTGGCGCCGGAAGCGACGGCGTTTCAGGCCAGCGTGCTGGCTGCGTTGCTCGAGATACCCTATGGTGAAACCTGTTCGTACCGCGACATTGCGCGCGCAATCGGTAAACCCAAAGCGATGCGCGCCGTCGGTGGTGCCAATGGCAACAATCCGATTCCCATCATCATCCCGTGTCACCGGGTCGTGGGCGCGGATGGCTCACTGACGGGTTTTGGCGGTGGGCTTGAGACCAAGCGCTATCTGCTTGATCTCGAGCGCAGTCATGCGGGCCTGTTTGGCTGAACGTTACTTGTTGGTCTGCCAGTACTTGGTTCCCTCGAGCGACAGGTCATACATCAGGCCCTTGTTGCCGAAGACGAAGCCGATGATCGGATCCTGCCCACTGTGGGTGTCGATGCTTTCACCCACGCCGAACTGGACGATGGCGATACTGCCATCGACACCCGCCTCCCAGCCGTCGCTCTGGCGAAAGGCCCGGAGTGCCTCGGCGGTCATGAACATGAGTACTTCACTGCGTGCCTGCACGCCGAATTGAAAGCCAATGGACCCCGAAGCCACCCGGTAATACTGCGCCGTTGCGTTGTTGATCAGCAGCGCGCCTTCGCCGAATTTTCCACCGAAGCCAAAGCCTGCCTTGTAAACCCGTGGAAACACCAGGATTCCAGCGGCCTTGCCGGCCAGTTCCCGGGATTCGGGGGAGTCGACGTAGAGCTTCTGCATGGCACTTTTGACGCGTGCGTCGACCTCCGTTTTGGAAGCCGACCAGGCGCTGCCCGGGAAAGCGAGGATCAGGAGACAGGTCGCGATAGTAGAGATTACAGCTCGATGCATGGGGATGCCCATAGACTGGAAAAAACGCGCCGTTATACCACTCCGCAGGCGCCGGGTCGAGGACTGGAATCAACAGTAACCATATGGTTACATATAAGGATGACTAACGTCTGTTACACCGCGCGCTTTGGCCGGAAAGCCGTCTGTCGACCGCTGAGTCGATGATAAGTAACTATATAGTTACAAATATTTCCAAACAATGCGCGTGAGGCCATTTCTCTCAAAAAATAAGTAACTATATGGTTAACTCAGTGTGAGTGCAGCCGTGAAACGCGATCCGGAAGCCCGCAAAGCGCGAATTCTAGCCGCGGCTGCGATCGTGTTCGCGCGGGATGGCTACGGCGGTGGCCGGGTGGATACCATCGCGCAGCAGGCTGGGGTGAATAAACGCATGCTGTATCACTACTTTGGTGACAAAGCCGCACTGTTCGAAGCCGTGATAGCCAACCAGCTGCCGGTATTCGATGCGTTTGTTCGCGGTGGTCCTCTGCAGGGTATTCCTGCTGCTCAAGGTGTTCCTGCCGCACAGGGCGCCGCTGCAGCGCGGGGCGCCGCTGCAGCGCAGGGAGCGGCTGCCGCGCCCAGCCAGAGACAGCTGCAGACGCTGTGGCGGTTGCTGGCGTGGGATGCGCTGCGGCCTGCACCGGCGGCGTCCGCGCAGGGACTGCGGGCGATTCTCGCTGAGGCGCATGGCGCAGCCGGCCAGCGCGAGGCTGTGCTGTTAGGGGTGGCTTACAGCGTGCTGCAGCATCTCCTGCCGGCAATCGCCGAGCATCTGGGCGGCGTCGCACGCGCGCTGAACGAGCAACTCGAGACGCTGGCGGCAACCGCCAAGCCGCGGGTCAGACTCGCTCCTGTCATCACACCGTCAGGTACGGCATCAAGCCGCAAGTGAGCGATAGATAGCAAAATACTCGGGGAAGGTTTTGCTGACGCAGTCCGGGTCGTTGATCGTAATCGGCACCCCGCCGAGGCTCGCAAGCGAAAAGCACATTGCCATGCGATGATCGTCGTAGGTATCTATGGTTGCCGGGTGAAACTGCTCCGGCGGGGAAATGGTCAGGAAATCCCTGCCCTCGATCACGCTGGCGCCGAGTTTGCGTAGCTCACAGCTCATCGCCGCAAGACGATCCGTTTCCTTCAACCGCCAGTTGTAAATGTTGCGAATAGTGGTAGTGCCTTGCGCGAACAGGGCGAGAATCGCGACGGTCATCGCGGCATCGGGAATCGCGTTCAGATCGAGGTCCACCGCCGTCAGCGGACCGGGTGTCACGCTGATGCGAGTCTCGCCTACGTCGACCTGAGCGCCCATCTGCCGCAGCACATCCACAAAAGCGACATCACCCTGCATGCTGTGGGTACCGATGCCTTCGACGGTTACCCCGGCTCCGGCAATTGCCCCAGCGGCGAGAAAGTAGCTTGCAGATGACGCGTCGCCCTCCACCAGAAATTCGCCCGGTGACTGGTAAACGCCGGGTGTTACTTCGAAGTACTCGTAGTCATCGTGGCTGATGTGTGCGCCGAAGCGGGTCATCATCTGCACGGTGATGGCCAGATATGGCTTGGAAACCTGCTCGCCCGTAACGGTGACGACGACAGGCTTGCGGGCCAGTGGCGCACTCAACAGCAACGATGTGAGGAACTGGCTGGAGAGGTTGCCGGCCATGGTCGCGCGGCCGCCTTCCAGGGCGCTGCCTTTTACGCAGATTGGCGGGAAGCCGTCAACGCCACGATATTCGATGTCGGCACCGAGCTGTCGCAGGCCGTCGACCAGCGGCGCGATGGGACGCTCGCGCATCCGCGGCGTGCCATCAAGGACAAAAGTGCCGCGGCCGAGGGTCAAGGCGGCGGTCAGCGGCCGCAGCGCGGTACCGGCAAGTCCCAGATCCAGATCGAGCTTCACGTCACGGGTCACCAGTGGTCCGGCCGCGCCAGTGACTGTGTGGCCCCGTGGGCCAGTTGCGATATCGATGCCGAGTGTGGTGAGCGCGCGCAACATGAACGTGACATCGTCGCTGTCGAGCAGGTTGCTGATATGGGTGGAGCCTTGTGCGAGTGCGGCGAGCAGCAGTGCTCGATTGGATATGCTTTTGGAGCCTGGCAGCACGACCGTGCCGCTCAAGGCAGGGGTAGGCGGAAGCGTCAGAGTCTGCATCGTTGTGGGTGAAAGGTTGTAGCGTGAACGCGAGAAGTCGCGCATTACATCACTTGCAGTGGGTTAAACCAACAACGCCTCGTGTAGCAGGTTCGTCACGCCGGGTTGCTGATCCCATTGCGTTCGCTGGGTTTTGCTTTTAGCGCCGCTGCTGGCGGGCGGGGCTTTTGACTCCCCGCTTTGCTGGCGGTCTGCGGGGCTACGGTTTTGCGTGTGCGTGACTGTAGGGAGAGCTTGATGAATCCTGTGCTTTTATCGACGAGCGCAAACGAAGCACCCTTGGCTTTCGCCCAGGCGGCGAGAAATTTGAGTTCACCCGGCTTGCTGATGTTGCGTGCGAGGATGACAAAATTCTTCGCGAGTCTGGCGTCGATCTGTTTGATCGCGCCAATGACGCCGCTCGGAGTTGCCCGGGCGCCTTCGCATATCACAAGTGAATATTTCTTCGCCAGCCTGTCGGTGTTGATGCCATACCAGGCATAGCCTTCGAACATCTCCGCTCGCGCGCTGATCATGTGCGCTTTCTGAATACGATATTCCGTCAGCCAGGAGCGCATCACATTCGCCCAGTGCTCGTCGTGCTCGAGGCACCAGACGTGCTTGGCCTCGCTGTCGGTGCGATCGCACACCGTACCGAGCAGCAGCGTCATGAGGCTGGTGCCACATTGCAGAATGGCGCCTTCGGCGACCGCCGCCTCCGCCAGGCAACTGCGCAGGTATACCTCATCGTTCTGCGTGAGCGGATCGCCCCAGTTTGCATAGAGTGCGGCCAGGATTGCATCGGGAATGCGGCGGCCGTCTTCCCGCAGCAGCTTGCGCATGGATCGATCGAAGGCGTGTTGCCGGCCGTGAAATGCGGCCTGTGCCCGCAACGCCCGGAGGCGTTCGGACTTGTCCAGCAGACTAGGCATTTGTAGTGATCGCATGTGTCGGATCGGGCTCTCGTAATGCCTCCCAATGATAGACAGCGTGCGCATTGTTGCAGGCAACCAGTTCACGCTTCTGACCACAGGCCTGGCGCGTCTGTCTGGCAACCTAATTGAAAAAAGCGCGCAGCGCGCTTTTTTCCCACCTTCGGCCATCCCTGGCCTCGGGGCTCCCCCATTTATCAAGCACTTGACCGCTCGATAAATGCTCGCGACGTCCTGTCGCGAGACTAGCAGCGTGTTTTTCAACACGCTGTTAGCTGGTGGCCAGGGCAATTCGCGAGCAGGTCGGTTCGGCGATTGAGAAAATGGGCGCAGACACGCGGCACTGGTCGCCGGGGCAAAGGTAATGGTCGTAAACATTATTGTCATATTGCGCTCAGCGCAGGAAGGCGCGTTCCGGGTGCGCTGCCGGCGCGGCCGGCACGAGGCTGTCGAGAAATTCGGTCAGGCTGTCGGCAACCTGGCGCAGCGGCTTGTCTCCCGGACGTTCGAGCATTATCGACCCGGAGCCGTTGTCCACGCTCAAAAAGAGGTCCGACTCGGGCTCGGTACAGGCGAAAAATACGCTGAAGGGACTCTTCGCACGCTTTTTCGCCAGCGCATGGCCGATCAGATTCTCAATGAGTCTGGCCAGGTCTTCGTTGTTCCACAGAAATATCAGACTGACGTGGCCGGCGGGCGCATCCGCCTCGAGACCGCCACCATAAAAGGCGCCGTAGTAGGCTTTGATATCGGGGTGGATCTGCAGGTCCAGGGCGTCTTCGAGACCGCTGAAGTCTTCGCCAATGGTGTCGGGGTGGCGCTTCACAGGCTGCCAGAGAATTCGCTCGACGCCATCCTCGCCGGCCACGGGCTCACCAATCTCACAGACGGACCGCCACTGCCGATCGTAGGCTTCCTCGAGGTGGGGAAAGGTCTTCAGGTAGTGTGAGACAAAATCGCCCAGTGCCTTTTCGACACTCATGCAATGCACTCGGCTGCGACCACAGAAACCCGATGTTAACAGGCACGCTCAGCGTGGTGGGCGTGGGTGGAGGCCTCCGGGGCGAAGGTCGCCGGCGCGGCGCGGCTGGTGGTGGCGGCCGTTGCGCGGTTGCTGCATGCGGGCCACGAGCAGCGCCCGCTCCTGGGGGGTCAGCGACATGATGAGTTCGATGAACGCTGAATGGCTCGCGGTCTGGGAAGCGTGCAGATGATCGCGGAATCGATCCAGTGACGATCCGAGTGCCGCCTCGTCGAAGGGATCTGCCAGCAGCGCCGATCGCAGATCCTGCTGGGCGCGGTGGACTTCACGGGCGTCTGCGCGCGCTGCGCGCATGTGGGCGCGATATTGCGGCCACAGTGCATCACGCCGGTCGGCCGGAAGATCGCGCAGAATGCGTGAAACGCCCCACATCAGATGGGTTGCTTGCGGCGGATGAATCTGCCCAGAGGATGCCCGACCGAGGAAGAAGCCCGCGAGTCCGAGATTGATTCCCAGGGAGACAATCAGGGCAACGATGAGCCACCGGTTAGAACTCATCGGCGATTTCCTCCGCGCCGGCAATCTCTATCGTTGTTGTGAACGCCAGCAGACCGAGCTCCTCGGCAAGCGAATCCTCTGCAGCGATCGGCGCAGCCGTGCCGATGATAAAGCCGAGCAGCAGCGGTACTGCCGCGGCAACCGAAGGTCGCCAGAGCGATGCGGCGAACCATTGAATCAGCCGGTCGAGTCCATCGAACTGTTTGCGCCCGGCGAGCGCGCTCGTGATCCGCTGTTGCAGCTGCGGATTTGCCGCCAATTCTGCTGGCTGTGACAGCTGCGCGTCCAGCTGCTCGGCCCGGATCAGCAGCCGACGGGCGGCTGCGGAACGCTCGATGAGTTCCCGCGCTGCTGCTTCGTGAGCGGGCCACTGTGACAGCCGGCTACCCCAACGATCCAGAGCGTTGGCAAATGCGGCTTCATCCATTTGCGCGGCATCTTCGCGCCCCGCGGCATCTTCGCGCTCCTGCGCGGCATCTTCGCGCTCCTGCGCGGCATCTTCGCGCTCCTGCGCGGCATCTTCTGCCCGTTGCGTCATCGGGTGTCACCTTCGTCTATGAACACTTTCTGTTTCAGGCTCCTGCGGGCGCGCGCCAACAGGGATTCCAGCGCCGCAAGATTCAGTGCCATAATCTCAGCGGCTTCGGCGTTGCTGAAACCGCGCACCTGACACAGCAGCACTGCGACGCGCTGGTTTTCCGGCAGCGCGGCAAGTGCCGTTTCCAGCCTGCAGCCTGCCTCCCGTGCCGCCTGCTGCTCAAACTGATCGCCAGCGTGGGAGGTGGCCTCGGCTGTTGCGCTGTTGCTCATTTGCCCACGCTTTCTGAACAGGTCTATGCACAGGTTGTGGGCGATTCGATAAATCCATGTGGAGACTTTGCCGCGCCGGCGATGGTAGGTGTGGGCTTTCTGCCATATCCGCAGGAACGTTTCCTGTGCGAGGTCTTCTGCGTCGCTGCGCGATGCCGTCAGGCGCGCAAGATATGCGTGCAGCGGATCCAGATGGCGCCGCATGAGCTCCGTGAATGCCGGGCGGTCGCCTGCGCGCACCTGGTGCAGGAGTTCCTCATCTGAGCTGTCTGCCGCACAGAGCAATCGCTGGTCGATCCGTCGCCGGCTAACTGGCCTCAGCGTGTCGCTTGCGCATGCCATTTCGCATTTCTTCACGTGTGATCTCGCCATCCCCGTCGGCATCGAGATTCTGCAGACGATCGGGTGGAAATTCCTCTGCGCTCAGAACGCCATTGGCGTCAGTATCCAGGCGCGCAAACATCCTCGTGGCGGCGACCTGCTTGCGCGCGGCATGCTGCTTTTCGGTTGAATACTCCGCTGCGGAAAGCTGGCCGTCGTCGTCGGTATCCAGGAGTGCAAATATTTCCGCGTCAATTTCCGCGCGGTCTGCCGGTAGGCCATGACCATGACCGCGCCGATCCGTGTGTTCGCGATAGCGCATCATGCCGTCGTGCAAGCGGCGCTGCCAGTCCGCCGAACCTCTGCCAGCGGCGAACTCTGCAGGCGTGATTTCGCCGTCGGAGTTGCTGTCGATGCGGCCAAACCGTTGCGCGTGCCGCGCTTCGAGATCCGCCACGGCGATCGGAAAATCCGGTCTGCCGGCAGCGGCTGCCGTTGTTGCGGCACATGCCGCCGTGACGAGCAAAATCCAGTTCAACCGTCTGTGCAGGCGGGTCTTAGTCGGGTGCTGCATAATAGGGTACTCCTGA
>SMVA01127445.1_pt1 | contig 11881 bp, 10 predicted proteins | sample 2456451 | NCBI WGS metagenome assembly SMVA01 (sample SAMN11095933, study PRJNA526329) | marine sediment metagenome | biome: Marine sediment; feature: Surficial sediment; material: Deep marine sediment; isolation source: Hadal surficial sediment | place: Pacific Ocean | collected 2014-05 | depth...
AAACGCCACCGTGCGGGCCGCCGCCGCCGTGTCGGCGGTCTCATCGACCGAGATACCGCCGACCGAGAAAATGTCCGCCGCCGCGGCCGCCGATTCTCCGGCAGACGCCCCTAGCGCAACCGTGCTAGCAAGGACCAATACCAGCGCGGCGCGGCGCAGCAGACACCCGGTTAACGGATAGATTACAAACGGCATCGGAAGACCTATTGTTGAGCACCTGCCGTCGAACGGCGGCGAGCATCATTCAATAGCATGATTTTGACAAATACGTGGCGGACGGAGAAGCATCATTTCACTGACTTATGAAGAGTCCGGCGTCAACATCGCGGCCGGCAACGCGCTGGTCGATGCCATCCGCCCCCTCGCCGCGGCGACGACCCGCGCCGGCGTGGTCAGCGGGCTGGGGGGGTTCGGCGGCGTCTTCGACCCCAAGGCCGCCGGCTATGACGATCCCTTGCTGGTCGCGGCGACCGATGGCGTGGGTACCAAGTTGAAAATTGCCATCGAGGCGAACCGGCACGCCACCATCGGTATCGATCTGGTGGCCATGTGCGTCAACGATTTGGTGGTCCAGGGAGCCGAGCCCCTGTTCTTTCTCGACTACTTCGCCACCGCGCATCTGGATACCGACGTCGCCACCAAGGTGATCGCCGGCATCGCCGAAGGCTGTACGCAAGCCGGCTGCGCGCTGATCGGCGGCGAGACGGCGGAAATGCCCGGCCTCTACGGCGGTAGCGACTACGATTTGGCGGGCTTCGCTGTCGGCGCGGTCGAACGCACTGGCCTGCTTCCCAGTAGCGATAACCCCGCCAAGCCCGGCGACGCGGTGATCGGGCTGGCTTCGAACGGGTTGCATGCGAACGGCTTTTCCCTGGTGCGGCGGGTCGTCGAGGACTGCGGCGCCCCGTTGGACGCCCCCGCCCCCTTCGCCCCTGAACACACCCTCGATGCGGCCCTGCTAGAGCCCACCCGCATCTATGTCCGTTCCTGCCTCGCCGTCATCGGCGGCGGCAAGATCAAGGCGCTGGCGCACATCACCGGTGGCGGCTTGCTGGAAAATATTCCGCGCGTGCTGCCGGAGAACTGCGGCGTCGAGTTGGATGGATCGGCCTGGACCGCACCGCCGGTGTTCGGCTGGCTGCAACAACAGGGAAATATCGCCGACGAAGAGATGGCGCGGACGTTCAATTGCGGCGTTGGCATGACCGTGATCGTCGACCCCGCTGATGCGGCGGCCACTGTGCAGGCATTCGCCGAGCACGGCGAGACGGCTATGGAAATCGGCCGCGTGGTGGAATCCCCCGATCGGGCCGTCACGTTGCATAATCTGGGCTCGGCCCTGAACGCCGCCGTGGGCGCAAGTTGACCTGGGCAGCATGTCCAGGCTGAAGTTAGGCGTTCTGATCTCCGGGCGCGGCTCCAACCTGCAGGCGCTTATCGATGCCTGCGCCGACGCCGGCTATCCCGCAGAAATCGTCCTGGTCATTTCCAACCGCCCCGGCGCAAAGGGTCTGGAGCACGCCAGCGCCGCCGGTATTCCGGCCCAAATCATCGAGCACACGGCCTACAGCGGCCGCGAAAGCTTCGACCGCGATGTGGACGCCGCACTGCGCGCCGCCGGTGTGGAGCTGATCTGTCTGGCCGGCTTCATGCGGCTGTTGAGCGCCTGGCTCGTCGAAGCGTGGCCGAACCGCATCGTCAATATCCATCCCTCGCTGTTGCCCGCCTTCAAGGGCACCGATTCCCACGCCCAGGCCCTGGCCGCCGGGGTAGAGGTCAGCGGCTGCACGGTGCATTTCGTGGTTCCCGAAATGGATGCCGGCCCGATAATCCTGCAGGCCGAGGTCCCGGTGCTGGCCGGCGACGACGCGGATAGCCTGGCCGCGCGGGTGCTGACGGCCGAGCACCAGTGCTACCCCCGGGCGGTGCGTTTAATCGCGGAAAACCGTGTCGCCGTCGCGGAGGGACAGGTCGTGATCGCCGGTGGGGAATAGAATAGCCCGTTAAGAGATCGGTAGACTAATTGCCGCAGGGTGGCAGAGAACGCTTTCCTGGCTCGGCGGCTATTCCTATAACCAGCCGTCGCTTACCCGTACCCGATGCCGACAGAGGACAGGACATGGCCGAAACTCAACAAGAAATCGAACAACATCTGCTCACCTGGAACCGATTCATTAAATCGTCGTTATGGCTGGCTGGCGGCGGCGCGGTGACCATGGCGCTGCTGTGGATTTTCCTGGTCTAGCCACACACGCCCCTGCCGGCCGTTAAAGCCAAAAAGGCGCCCCGGGGGGCGCCTTTCTTATGGGGCGGTAATCTATCTCTGAAATCAGCCGACGATCTCGTCGTCGGAGAAGAAGAACGCGATCTCCTGGGCGGCCGTGTCCGGGGCGTCGGACCCGTGCACCGAATTCGCCTCGATCGATTCCGCGAAATCTTTGCGAATGGTGCCCTCGGCAGCTTCCGCCGGGTTGGTCGCGCCCATCACCTCGCGGTTGCGGGCAATCGCGTCCTCGCCCTCCAGGGCCTGAACGACGACGGGACCGGACGTCATGAAGGCCACCAGGTCGTCAAAGAAGGGGCGCTCCCGGTGGACGCCGTAAAATTCCTCGGCGCGCTCTTTGGAGAGCCGGATCCGCCGCTGGGCGATGACGCGCAGGCCCGCCGATTCCAGCCGGTCGATAATCTTGCCAGTAAGGTTGCGGCGCGTTGCGTCGGGTTTGATGATCGACAGGGTTCGCTCGACTGCCATGTGAATTAACTCCGTTGACTTATTATCTGTGTAGGATCGTTTTTGATCCGGCGGGCGCGTTATATCGGTGACGCCAAGCTGGGGCAAGCGCGGCCCGGACGCTTGATTAACTTTCGGCTTTCCGCTCCCAGCCACCGCTCTCGGTCTGCTGCCAATAGGTCAGATCGTGGTCGCCCGCCTGGTAGCCGCGCCACTGACCGCGCGTCCGCGCTACCACCTCGTCATCGCGCCCATCGAATAACGCACACACCAGATCATAGTCGTCGACCGCGCCCGATTGTGCGCCGTCGGCGAGGAAGAGGACAGTCGCCCCGTTGGGGTTCTCGTCGCTATCGGTCAGCCACACCGGCTGCAGGTCGGCGGCGCCGTCTTTCGCGCTGCCGTGGGGCAGAAAGCCGCGGTCGTTATAGGTCCATAAATGCGCGTTCAGATGCTCGACCCGCTCGGCCGAGCCGAGCATGACGACGGCGCGCTTGTTATCGCGGCCCAGCACCCGTTCCAACATGACCGGCAGGACGTCTTCCAGTGTCCGGCGGGTGAGATGATAAAACCGTATTTCCGTCATTTGCTTTCGTAATTATCGCGGATGAACCGATCCAGCGCGCGCACGCCAAACCCGGTCGCGCCCTTGCCCATCAACGGCCGGTCGGTGTCCGACCAGGCGACGCCGGCGATATCCAGATGCGCCCAGTCCACCCCATTGGAAAACCGCTGGAGAAACTGCGCCGCCGTGATGCTGCCACCCCAGCGCGGCCCAACGTTTTTCATATCGGCGCGCGGCGTGTTGATCTGCTTGTTGTAGGCCTCGTCCAAGGGCATGTGCCACAGCTTTTCGCCAACCGCCTTACCGGCGCTGATGATGCTGTCGGCCAGCCCATCCTTGCTGGCGTACAGGCCGGCATATTCGCGGCCCAGCGCCACCATGATGGCGCCAGTCAGCGTCGCCAGGTCGATCATGACATCGGGTTTGAAGCGTTTTTGGGTGTACCAAAGCATGTCGGCCAGCACGAGCCGCCCCTCGGCGTCGGTGTTGATCACTTCGATGGTTTGACCCGACATCGATTTGACGATGTCGCCCGGCCGTTGCGCGTTGCCGTCGGGCATGTTTTCAGCCAGGCCGACAATGCCGACTACATTCGCCTTGGCCTTGCGGCCGGCAAGCGCGTGCATGGCGCCGATGACCGTTCCGGCGCCCCCCATGTCCCAGATCATGTCCTCCATGCCGCCGGCCGGCTTGATCGAGATACCGCCGGTATCGAAGGTGACGCCCTTGCCCACCAGCGCCACCGGCTTCGCGCCGGTCTTGCCGCCGTCCCAGCGCATCACCACGCATTGGGATTCGCGCACGCTGCCCTGGCCGACGCCGAGCAGGGCGTGCATGCCCAATTTGCGCATTTGCGCCTCGCCCAGCACCTCGACCCGCACGCCCAGTTTGGAAAGCTTGCGGCATTGCGCCGACATCCATTTGGGCGACTTTACGTTACTCGGCTCGGACACCAGGTCGCGGGTGAATTCGACGCCGTTCGCGATGGCCGACAGCGGCGCATAGCGACGCCGCGCCACCGCCGGCCGAGCCACCATGATGGTCAACCGGCGCACGGGTGTATTCTTGTTGTTGGTGCCGGCCGCGCCGGTTTTGTATTTGTCGAAGCTATAGCTGCGTAACACCGCGCCGTAGCCGAGATGGGCCGCGATGTCGTCGAGCTTTGCCGGCGCCCCGGACGGCGCGTCGGCCAGTATGGTGGCTGCACTGCCATCGACCGATTGGATGGCCCGGTACACGCCCGCCCCGAATGTCTGGGCCTCCAGTTCGCCAAACTCCTTCGCCGCGCCGGTGCCGACGAGAAGATAGGTGGCGTTCTTGCGCCCCGCCGGGGCCAGTACAGCGAGATATTCGCCCAGCTTGCCGGTGAACCGCGCCGCGGCGCCAGCGCGTGACAGGGCGCCGTCGATCTGTTTGTCGATGCGCTCGGCGGGGCCGCTCAATTTATTCTTGGCGCCAACGCCGACGACGACGATACCCCGCGTGGGTATCTTCAGCTCTGTGAAAGATATTTTCATGCTCAAATCCCCTGCCCTAGCTACGATGGCGCGCGTCAGACGATTACCCTTGCGGCGCAGCATATACGGCTACCGTCGTGTAGTTCACAGGCCCCCCGAGCGCAAGACGCGGCGCACCTGCGATGTTTGTTGCACGCGGGCGATCTGTTACAAATCGGCGCGAATCGGGCAAACTCGGACGACCATGAACAGGCGACATCACCGGCGGGAGGCTTCCGCATCGAAGCCGCATATCGATGACGGCAATTAGCCGCTACATATTTCGACAACTCGTCATCGCCGCGCTGTTTGTCGCGATAGCCCTGACGCTTATCGTTTCGCTGTTCGGATCGCTGCGGCTTATCGACTTCATCATCAACCGCGGTCTGCCCATATCGGTGATGTTAGAGTTGATCTCGTTCCGCATCCCGGGTTTTCTCGCCATCATATTGCCGATCGCCACGGTTGGCGCGATCCTCGCGGTCTATAACAAATTGTTGAATGACAGCGAACTCGTCGTCATGCGCGCCAGCGGCGTCAGCCAGTGGTCGCTCGCCGCGCCGGGCATCGCTCTGGCGCTTTGCGTAACGGCCATCAGTTTTCCGCTGTACCTTTATGTCACGCCGCTGATGTACTCGAATTTCAAAGCGCAGCAATTCGATTACCGCAATGCGTTCGGCAGCATCCTGTTGCAGGAGCGCCAGTTCAATACCCCGAGCGACCGGTTCACCGTCTACATTCGAAAACGCGAGGGCCCCGGAGAACTGCGCGGCATTTTCGCGCACGACGCCCGCGATCCGAAAAAGCCGGTGACTTACCTTGCCGAGCGCGGCACCGCGACCCAGACCGATCAGGGCATGCGGATCATCCTGTATAACGGCAGTCAACAGCTCATCGATCGGGACACAGGACGGCTGACTTTGTTTTATTTCGATCAGTATTCGCTCAATGTGGGAGTTTTGAATAAAACCAACGAAGTCCGATGGATCGGACCGCAGGAGAGATTCATTGGCGACCTGCTTCACCCCGACGATAGCGACAACGATAAATTCTACACGAAGGATCTAATCGCCGAAGCGCATCGCCGCCTCACCTCACCGCTGTACATTCTGGCCTATGCGATGATCGGATTGTCGGCGTTATTGATCGGCGACTTTAACCGGCGCGGGCAAACGGCCCGTATACTTGCCGCCATTTCGATCATTGTTGTCCTCCAACTTGTCGGACTGAGCCTGTTCAATTTATCGCGCAAGACACTGGCGTTCGTTCCGCTGACATATGCCTTGCCGATTGTGACCACAGCCGTCATGGCGTTCTATCTGTTCCGCGAACGCCGGAAAACCGGCTCAACCGCCAATGGCGGACCCGCGGCTGCGTCCGGCGGCCCGGCAGCGGGCGACCGATGACCCTGTCGCCGACATTATTCATCTATATCGGCCGGCAATTCCTGCAGTGGTTTGTGGCGGTGTTTCTCGTCATGATCGCCATCATCATCTTGGTCGATGCGGTCGAACTGCTGCGCCGCAGCTCGACCAAAGTGGACGCAACGACCGCCATTGTGATCAGCATGGCGCTACTGCGGGCGCCTTTTCTGGCCCAGGAAGCGATTCCCTTCGCGGCGATGTTTAGCGGAATTCTGACTTACTCCCGGCTAACCCGGAATCATGAGCTCGTGGTCATACGATCGGCGGGCGTTTCGGTATGGCAGTTCATGCTGCCGTCATTGCTGGTGGTGATGATGATCGGTGTGGCCAAGGTAACTCTGCTCAACCCCTTATCGTCTCTGATGCTGACGCAATTCGAGGCACTGGAAGGCGAATACCTTACGGGGCGTTCGTCGCTTCTCGCGGTCTCGTCGTCGGGAATCTGGCTCCGGCAAACTTACGGCGACAACGGCCTTGCGGTCATACATGCCGAATCGATCGAACCCGATGATGTGGAATTGCGCCAAGTTATCGTTTTCCTATTGACCGGCGAGGATCGTTTTATCGGCCGGATCGACGCGAAGACCGCCCGGTTGAGAGAAGGGCGGTGGGACTTTACCGACGCCTGGCTGACGGGCCCCGAAAAGCCCGGCGAATTCGTTCCCTTTCACAGCATGGCGACCGACCTGACGTCCGACAAGATTCAGAACAGTTTCGCCAGTCCGGAAACCGTTTCGTTTTGGCGCCTGCCGCGATTTATCCGTTTACTTGAGGAAACCGGGTTTTCGGCGCTGCCCCACCGGTTACAATTGCATACCTTGATAGCCGAACCGGTCCTGCTTATTGCCATGGTTATGATCGCCGCCAGTTTCTCGATGCGCCTGAGCCGCCGCGGCGGCACCCCGCTGCTTCTGGGCGCCGGCGTCCTATCCGCCTTTCTGCTCTTCATCGTCACGAACGTCGTTCATGCGATCGGTCTGGGCGGTACGGTTCCTGTGGCGCTGGCGGCCTGGACTCCAGCCGGGGTCAGCTTGATGGTTGGCATTACCTTGCTCATGCATTTGGAAGACGGCTAATGCGGCCCTGGCGCGACATATCGGTATGGCCATTGCGAATAATAATGTTCGCGGCCGCCGTCGCGCTGGCGCTGCCGGACCTGGCCCACGCGCAGATACCAGAGAGCGACGCGCCGATCTTGATGACCGCCGACGAGCTTAGCTTCGACGACGATCTGGGTATCGTCACGGCAAAAGGGAATGTCGAGATCAGCCAGAACGAACGGATCTTGCTGGCGGATATGGTGACCTATAACCAGCGCGACGACGTGGTGACCGCTTCCGGCAATGTCATTATCGTGGAACCCACCGGCGAGGTTCTGTTCGCCGAGTATGCCGAGTTGACGGACGATATGCGCGAAGGCTTTTTACGCGGCTTCAGCATGTTGCTGGCGGATAATTCACGCCTGGCCGCGGTCAGCGCGCAACGGCGCGGCGGTGTAGAAACGCGGCTCAACCAGGCGATCTACTCAGCCTGCCGCGACTGTATCGGGTTCAACGGCGAGCCGCTGTGGAACATCAAAGCGTCCAAAGTCACCCATAACCAGGACCGCCGCGAAATCGTGTATCGGCACGCAAGGTTGGAATTGCTCGGCGTGCCGATCGCCTATACCCCCTATCTGAGCCATCCCGATCCGACTGTGAAACGCAATACCGGACTGTTGACGCCCACGTTCGGGTCTTCCACCGCGCTGGGCACGTCGCTGCGCACACCTTTTTTCTGGGCTATTTCGCGCGATAAGGACCTGACGATCGAACCACAAATTTACGCGTCGTACTATCCGCTTATTACCGCCGAATACCGGCAGGCGTATGGCAACGGCGAGCTGCGCGCCAGGCTCAGCGGCATTTACGACACCACCGACACCAACAGGAAAAGGGGCCGCGGCCACATCGACGCCGAAGCGCGCTTCGACATCGACGAATCCTGGCGCTGGGGCGCCAACCTGGATCTAGCCTCTGACGACACGTATCTTGCCCGCTTTGGATTTCCCGGCAACGACACACTGACCAGCCGGGCCTATGCCGAGCGGTTCGGATCGCGCAGTTATGCGGCGGCAGAGGGCATATATTTCCAGGGGCTACGCGATGGGGACATACAAGAAAGAATTCCGCTGGTTTTACCCAAGGTCGATTTCAATTTTGTCAGCGAGCCCGGAAAATACGGCGCCTATACGACGCTCGACGCCAATTTCCAATCGTTGGCGCGCGATGAAGGTACGTCGAGCCAACGTTTAAGCCTGACCGCGGGCTGGCGCCTTCCGCACGTCAGCAAGAACGGCATCGTCACCACCGTCGGCGGGACCGTTCAGGCCGACCTATACAATGTAGCAGACGTCCCGGTTCCTTCGGGTGGAACCGAGACAGGTCTAACCGGCCGCATTTTTCCGCAGTTAATCGGGGAATGGCGATATCCCTGGATTCGGCGTGGCGAGTCCAGCGGCATGTTGGTCGAACCGATCGCCGCATTAATTCTGGCGCCAAACGGCGGCAACCCGGACAGGATTCCCAACGAGGACAGCCTGGCGGTCGAATTCGACGAAACGAATTTGTTCAGCTCCAACCGCTTCCCCGGAAAGGATCGGGTCGAAGGTGGTAGTCGTGTCGTGTACGGTCTGCGTGGCGGCCTCTACGGCTCCGGCGGCGGCAGCAGCACGATTTTTATCGGCCAGTCGTATCAGTTCCGCGAGAGCAGCACATTTGCCAGCGGCTCGGGGCTCAACAACAACCAATCGGACATTGTCGGGCGCCTGACAATTTCGCCGAACAAGTTTCTCGACCTGGTTTACAAGACCCGTCTCGACATCGACGATTTTACGGCAAAACGGACCGAGATTACTGTCACAGCGGGTGGCCGGGCCATCCGCACCGATATCAATTACATTTTCTTCGATCAGATAGACGACGAGTTTCCGAGGCGCGAGGAAATTTTCGCTAGACTGTCGTCTGATATTACCGACCAATGGACCGCTCGCATCCACGCGCGGCGCGATCTCACCGATGACGCCACTCGTTCCTGGGGCGCCTCTCTGCGCTATAATTGCGATTGTCTTGATTTTTCAGTAAATTTCTTACGAACGTTTACCCAAGATCGCGATGTGCCCCCGTCGGACACTGTGTTTGTGCGCTTTGTCTTTAAAACCTTGGGTGAGTTTGGAACGGCTTTCTAACGACCGCCCAGACCGTACTTTAAGGGCACAGGCGATTGTGGACAAAATGGACCGGAATAGCATATGACGCGGCAATGTTAGGTGTATCGGTGATTAGGAACTTGTGTAGAAATTGGCGCCGGGCAACGCGCTGCCAACCGGGCAAAGGCTGGCTGCGGCAAAGCCTGCTTGCCGGCGCCGTGGCATGCGTTTCGATAGCCCCGGCCGCCGTGCCGGCCAGCGCGCAACAAGTCGAACGCATTGCCGCGGTCGTCAACGACAAGGTCATTTCGGTATATGATTTGCGGCAGCGGATCGAATTGTTGATTTTCTCCGCCGGCCTGCCGAACACCGCCGACCAGCGCCGCAACATGGCGCCCCAGGTCATTCGCGGCCTTATCGACGAAGCCCTGCAAACGGAAGAGGCCGGGCGGCTTAATATCCGTGTCTCCAAGCGCGATATGGAAACTGCCGTGGAAAATATCGAACGGTCAAACAATATTCCCGAGGGACGTTTCGAAGATTATGTCCGCAGCCGTGGTATTTCCAGCGACGCCGCGCTGACGCAGATACGCGCGGGCATCGCCTGGCAAAAATTAATAACCCGCCGGGTCGTGCCGACAATCAACATCGGCGAAGAGGAAATCGATGCCGTAATCAAGAGCATCCGCGCAGGCCAAGGTCAGACCCAGTACCGCGTGTCGGAAATATTATTGCCGGTCGACGACGCCAGCCAACGCCAGGCCATCTTTGATTTGGCCAACCGGCTGGTCACGCAGCTCCGTCTCGGCACCGACTTCGGTGGCATAGCCCGCCAGTTTTCCAAAAGCGCCAGCGCTGCGACCGGAGGCGATATCGGATGGATTCAGGATGGCGAGCTCATCGCCGAAGCCAACCGGATCCTCGCCTTGCTCGATGTCGGGAGGGTCTCCGACCCGATCCAGACACCCGACGGATATCTGATCCTGAAGACGGCCGAACGGCGCAAACTCAAGTCTCCCGGAAAAGAGGATACGGGTATCCAGTTGCGCCAGATCGTTCTGCCACTTCCCCCGGACGCACAAGACATTGACATCCAAAGCCAGGTTTCGCTGGCGCGAGAAGTCGCCGCGATTACAAATAGTTGTGACGATTTTGCCGAGCTCGCCAGGGAAATGGGAACCCCGCAGCCGGCGGCGCCGGCGGAGTTCCGCCTCGGCGACCTCAACGATCAATTGCGCAATGTAGCTGCGGAAATAGCGGTTGGCGTTGCCAGCGAACCCCTGCTCAGTTCCACCGGAGTTCAGATCATCATGGTTTGCGGGCGCCAGGAGGCCGGGGATCTGCCGCGCGATCAGATCCGCGATACCCTGTTGCGCCAGCGCGTCGATATGTTGTCGCGCCGCTATTTGCGCGACTTGCGCCGTGCCGCCTTCGTCGATCTGCGGGTATGATTTTTGACACTTCCCCGTTCGCTGCCATGCGACATGCGCCGATTGCCGTCACCATGGGCGAACCCGCGGGTATTGGCGGCGAGATCGTTTGCCTCGCATGGGCCCGGCACGCCGCGGAACTACCGCCCCTCATGCTGATCGACGACCCCGGCAGGATCGCTGAATTGGCCGAGGCCATCGGGTGCCCGGTCATCGTTAAGTCCGTGACCACTGCCGCGGAAGCGGTGTCCATCTGGCCCGATGCCCTTCCCGTATTGCCCTTGACCCTGCCCGCGCCTGTCGAGCCCGGCCATATAAATCCAGTCAACGCAGCAGCCGTTATTGCCTCGCTCGACCGCGCCATAGCGCTGGCGGAAAGCGGCGATGCGGCGGCGTTGGTGACAAACCCCATACAGAAAAGCGTTCTCTACGCGGCTGGTTTCAGCGAACCCGGACACACCGAATATCTTGCCAAAGCGACCAAGACAGACAGCGCGGCGGTGATGATGCTGGCCGGTCCCGAACTGCGCGTGGTGCCGGTGACCATCCATTGCTCGCTGGCCGACGCGGTGCAAGCGCTGCGCAGCGAAGACATTGTCTATTGCGCCCGCGTCACCGCCGAAGCGCTGCGCCGCGATTTCGGCATCGCGCATCCCCGCCTGGCCATCGCCGCGCTCAACCCCCATGCCGGCGAGGACGGCGCGTTCGGCGCCGAAGAAACCACCGTGATCGCGCCGGCAGTGGCCGAAATTCGCGCCGCCGGAATCGACGCGACAGGACCGGTGGCGGCCGACACGCTGTTCCATCCAGCGGCGCGGCGGAACCATGACGCGGTTATCTGCATGTATCATGATCAGGCTCTAATACCCTTGAAAACATTAGATTTTCATCGATCGGTCAATGTCACATTAGGGCTGCCGATTATCCGCACCTCGCCCGACCACGGCACCGCCCTGGATATAGCCGGGACCGGGCGCGCCGACCCCACGAGCTTCATTGAGGCGGTCAAGATGGCGGCGCTATTGGCCGGGCGCCGGCAACAATCCGT
>SMVA01229082.1_pt1 | contig 11881 bp, 9 predicted proteins | sample 2456451 | NCBI WGS metagenome assembly SMVA01 (sample SAMN11095933, study PRJNA526329) | marine sediment metagenome | biome: Marine sediment; feature: Surficial sediment; material: Deep marine sediment; isolation source: Hadal surficial sediment | place: Pacific Ocean | collected 2014-05 | depth 0-1...
AGATCAAGTGAAATTTTCCTGCAAATTCAAAATTAGAACATATCCTGTTCTTCTATATTAAACTCTTGATTAAGTATTCAAGAATGGTTAGGTTTCCATGCACTTATCATATATGTTGAGCTAAATTTACCCTCATTAGTATCTGTTCCTGTTACAGTCATTTCGCCTTCTTTTTCTGGCACGAAGTAGAAACGCAATGTTGGATCCATGCTTATCGCATACGTTAAATAGGCTTTTACGATTAGTTTATCGTTATATACAACTTCAAATGTATCCACATAAAAAGCAGGTGGAATAATACTGGAACCAGCTTTCAAAGGTGCCAAACCAGTAAGATTCGGATGGCGCATTTTTACTTGCATCAAATTAGGTTCGCCCATTTTTACAAGACCAACAACTTTCATTTTTATTTTACCAAGTGATTTGACTGATTCCGCCATACTGGCTGGTGGCGGTGCAGAGCAGGCCCCTTTAGCCTGTACAAAACTCTTGCTCATATAGAGCTCACCGGTATTTAATTCAGCAATGGCACGTATATAACTTGATGCATTAACGCGAACGCGAACGGCTATATCAGCCTTGCCACTATCAGGCGTAAATTCAAACTGTCCGACTAGCGGCAGCGGATTATTATCGATGTAGATATGTATCTTCTTGATATAGCGATCTTTGGTCTGTGATATTTTGGTATGAATGGATACGGGAACGATGGTTGCATCTTCAGCACGAAAGGGTGCCTTTAATTCCAATATGTTTTGAGCCTTACCAACAATAATTTCCCGATCCTGGAAATTCTGCTTTCTTAAATTCACTTCCCAGGCCTGGTCAGAAAGATCTTTCGGAGAACCTGCTAGCGCTTCATCTGCCAGGACATGAGATGAAACTTGCATTAGAAATACTATTATTATAATTTCTAATATGCCTATATTTACTTTTAAATGCTTCAACGTAACTACCTCACTAAATCCTCTTTCATATGCCAATATCTTCAACTAAAATGCAGTACAACATCTATGCATAATGTGTGGTTCGATTAATTAAATCAAGGGCTTGTATAAACCCAGATTTCACTAATGTACCAACATAATCACATCATATCAGACAAGGATAAAAAATATAAAAAGGCCTCCATGTCGCACGCCATGGAGGCCTATGTAAGTACAAAGCCTTTATTATTAAGAGGAGAAGTAGGTCATGCTACTTTTTCTGGTGCCGGTAATCCGACCCATTTATAAAAGGTTTTAAGATCCGGTTCAAAATCATGCATGACTGGATACCATGGTGTCGGCGCTTCGACATCATGTTGTACGCCACACTCCGGGCAATAGTATTCCCGATAGACTTGCCAACTGGAATCTGGCGCCATTAAGGCTGGATAGATCTCTGCGAGTTTTTCATTGGTATCTCGCACATATATGAGTGCATTCATCTTCCAGTTGTCAGTGTAAGGACCAAAGTCATAACCGCAATCACATTGATTGACAAGGTCCTTGTCCTTGTTCTCGACTATATAAAGGTGGGGTCCAAGCGGCAGGATGATTTTTTCATCAAAGGTTACCCTTTCCTGCAAAACGTCACGATAGAGCTTGAAACGCTCCTGGTCCTTCGGCATAAATAACATGCGACGAACTGTTTCCCAATCTAGCTCACCGTCAATCAGGTCGGCGACTTGTTTACTTGTATATGATGTAGACATTGTTGACCTCTACTAATTTTTTAAAGTTTTAGTTAAGGGCGTATTAATCATACGCCCGCTAACACAGGCGATTATTCGTCGACCAACACAACGGTGGTCACATCCGGCATCTGGCTCAAGTCCATAGCATGCTTGGAGCCGAATGCGGGGATTCCCAGTTCATTCTCGGTGACTAGCCAGTCAGACGGCAGGTCCCAAAAGGCGCGGAATTTATCCAGGAATGGCTGCGACAACTCAAAAGTGGAGGCAAACATTTGCTGGACTTGTACTGATGCGTCTTTATCGAGAATGCGTTGACGTTCCCCTTCCATCCACTTGCGCACCGGCGTACCGCGAGCGATACGTTCTTTGCGCATTTCTTTTTGTCGTGCCCGTGTCTTGGCCTCGTCTACGACATAATCTCCGTTGTCATCCTTTGAAAATGATGCACCGTAAATTTTTTCCGCGAATTCAGTTAGAAGCACATCGTCATTTAAATCCTTCTGGATATTCTCGATGGTACGATCCAGCGGATCACCAAATCCCGGGCCGCCGCGCAGATAATTCAGGTAAAGATCACCGTTCTCGAATATTGTTTCGGTGGTGATACACTGTTTATCACGCTTAACGATAGCCCCCGGTTCCAGATGATTTTCATAGTCTGGATTCCCCGGATCGTAATCATGTCCCCCGGGCAGTGATTTGCCTTCAGCGATACGCTTAAGCAATCCCGTATTGTGCGCTTCAAAACGATAACCGGTGGCCGACGGATAACCGCCCATCAGGCCCCAGTCACTGTTCATATAGCCGTTACCCATGAAGAACATGGTCCAGTCAGCTGAGTTATGTACCATGCGTAGGGTCTCAAAACCCATACCACCGCGATACTTGCCATAACCACCGGTATTGGACTTGATAGCACGACCCAAATAGAGCAATGGCTCGGCCAGCTCCCAAATCTCGCAGTCGCCCATATCGCCTTCTGGATTCCAGATAGCTGCAGCGTGATTAAGACCGTCTTTCATGGCACAGGCGCCGGTACCACAGGCTGCTGTTTCAAAACTGTTGACCGCGTGGATCTCTTCTTCCTGATTGAATCCGCCGCCTTGCATCCAGTTACACGGGTTTGAATTACCGGCATTGACTTCTTCCAGATAACCACGACCAAAATAACCACGGCTGATTGCCCGCCACAGGCAACTCCAGGAAGACACCAGGAAATGCCAGGCATCTGAGTGCGCTGTGCGCCGATCATTCGGGTTGGTCCAGGTGCCCTTGGGTAGACGGAATTCCGTCGCAAACATAGCACCATCGTTAATACGTTCTGTGGGCACCAGCGTTTGCGTCATCATCACCCAGATACCACTGGTAAAGGCGGTTGGATTGGCGTTATAGGTATGCCAACCCCAACGGCTACAACCTTCAAAATCAAGTTTCCAGGTACAATCGGGTTTGATGGTGATTTCACAAGGTGCGTGCATGATGGTGTTGACCTTGGCAAACGGTGATGGCAAAGACACGTCTTCATGTACATAGGGTACATCGACAAAGGCGACGGTGTTGTACTTACCCGGGATAGTGAGGTCGTGTATACGGCTAATCAAACCACGGCGACCGTCTTCAATGATCTCGTGGGAGAATGCCATGTAGGCATCGATGCCAACATCAGCAATGACCTCTTCAACGACATTCCGGATCATGTGATCACCGGCAATTCTTGTTCTTTCATCGAGTATCCAATACTTCGGTGTACGTACATTGCGTTGGCTCTCATGCAGCCAATCACGCATCGGTGTATCATTGATGCCGGTCTTGCGACAGGTGATTTGCAGACCATCACCAAAGCGCTGGACCTGGCCATTAGACATTGAACCTGGCCCTACAGAACCGGTATCGATAACGTGGGTCACACCACCTACCCAGCCAACCAGGTAGTCTTCGTGAAAGATAGGCACGATGGTACAGATATCACAGGGATGCACATTACCAATTTGACAATCATTATTGGTGAACATATCTCCTGGATTGATAGTGGGATTTTCTTCCCAATTATTCATGATCATGTACTTGATGGTCATACCCATGGTTCCCACATGGATGATGATGCCGGTGGAGGTACAGATGCAATCTCCTGCCGTGTTGTACAAGGTGAAACAAAGTTCACCTTCCTGCTCGACGATGGGTGATGCCGCGATCTTTTTAGCCGTTTCACGGGCATGCACCACACCGGCACGAAGCTTGGAAAAGATCCTCTCGAAGAGAATGGGCTCGGACTTCTTTAACTTCATCTCTTTTAAACCGTCGTAATGTCCGGTTTCCTTGGTAATGCTCTGGATATCCTTACGGTTCTGTTCGAGCGTTTTGCCATTCGCGAGGATGGGCTTCGTTCTCGTTTGAAAAGCCGAGATTGGTTCTGGTTTATTCATAATTTTTCCTCATTCTTACAAACGTAATAAGTGTTTATGCCTGAAACTATTTCTTCTCGACAAGATGGAAAAGGCGGTGTTTATCCATCGTCGTCTCAAACCCGGGTGGCACCACAAAGGTCGTGGCATCGGATTCAATAATGCACGGACCGACCATTTTATTTCCGGCCCTGATCTTCTCCATAATATAGAGTTGTGCATCATGCCATTTCTTGTCAAAGTAGAATTTTCTCGAGCCCGATTTTGCGTCATCGGAGGGCTCAGGACCAGCATCTTTTTCTGACGGGATGGCCGGCTTCTTGACCTCGACGGTACCGTGCATGACGGCACCGGTGATGCCATATCCCAGCTCAGGAGAGGTTGCGGCACTGGCATAGACACGGGCGAAGGTCTCTTCGAAGGCGTCTACCAGTTTGTTCCAATCATCGGCTCCACCTACGGTTTGCACTGGCGAAACAATTTCAAGGTCATTCAGTTGTCCCATGTATTGCATGGTGAATCCCGGATCGAGACTGACGTCTTCGTCTTTGAAACCATTGTTTCGAAATTCGTCAAGTACCTTCACTTTCAATTCATCCCAACCGGCCTGTAACATAGCCGTTGCATTGGCTTTTTCCTCATCGGTACCATCCGGTGGGATGGCGATATCGATACTCTTGTCATAGCGGTATTCAAATTCCGCTGCGGCACAACCAAAGGCAGAAAAACCGGCCGCCCAGGCAGGAACGATGATCTCCTGAAAACCCAGGCCTCGGGTATAACCATAGGAATGGACAGGACCGGCACCACCGTAGGAGAAACAGACGAAATGCTCTGGATTGTAGCCCTTAGCTGAGATCATATCGGCCAGATGCTGACGTAACGAGGCGTCAAGTAGTTCGATCACACCTGCCGCCGCATCTTCAACCGACATTTCCAGTTTATCGGCGATCTGTTCTTTAATATTTTTTCGGGCAAGCTCGATATCGAGTTTTAATGCGCCGCCGAGAAAATTGTCCGGATTAAGGTAACCCAGGGTTATGTGACAATCTGTCACGGTAACCGTGTCGATACCGCCCTCTGGCCAGCAGGTTCCCACCAGAAAACCGGCGCTATCGGGCCCCAGCTTGATGGCATTGGAATAGGGATCGATACGAACAAAGCTACCGGCACCGGCACCGACGGAGTCCATCATTACCAGTGGCAAGGACAATACCAGACGGGCCATATCTTTATCACGGCCGATAGCAAAGTTACCCTTAACGATAAGGGCCATATCAAAGCTGGTTCCACCAATATCGGAACAGGCTATATTTTCATAGCCTAGTTGCTTACCCAGATAAGCGGCGCCAATGACCCCGCCAATCGGACCTGAAACCAGGGTACGGGCCAACTCTTTGGCTTTCCAGCTGATGGTGCCACCATGACTGGCCATGACCCGGACGTCGAACTTGCCGCCCAGCGCTGCCATTTTATCACTCAAATTCTTCAGCGTGATGCGTGATGGTTCAGCCGCATAGGCTTCGAGAATGGTGGTGTTGGTTCGGTGACTCTCTTTACGACTAGGATAGTAATCAGTGGAGGCAAAGACCGGGATCTTCTTACCGGCTGTTTTTATTTCTTCCAGTACCACATCGCGAACGGCACGTTCGTGTTCGCCATTGGTATGTGAGTTCAGCAGGCTGATTACAATTGCCTTGACACCGCGTGCGATCAGTTGTTTTGCTGATTCTCGCGCTTCGTGTAAACGCACCGGGATCACAATCGTACCCTGACAATCGATGCGCTCAGTCACGCCACGGGTGTCTTGTATCGCCACCAACGGCTCATCATAACGGTGTGTATTGAGGTGAATACGGTCTTCGAAGGCATAACCCAGGTAACTCTGTAAGGCACGTCCCATACGGTGATTGTCTTCAAATCCCTTATTACATATAAGGCCAGTACGTACGCCTTTTCGCGAGACTACCCGGTTCAACATGGCCGTACCGGAATAGACTGCGGTTAACATTTCTGCATACACGTCTTCAATCGAACGGTCCCAGCCAAGGAGTGCATCTTTACTGGATTCAATCACAGCAGCTGCCTCATCAATACTGCTCTGCGCTTTACCTACGATAAATTGGCCATCGGCCGCGACAAAAAAGGTATCGGTCATGGTGCCGCCGGCATCAATTCCTAATACTTCTACAGGATTTTCTGAAATCAAAATAAGCCTCTCCTCAAATAATTATTTTAAGTTTCTTATAGTTCATACAAAACACGAAATCTAGACAGTGTGCTTGTACCTAAATTAATAGAGCAATACTCGTGCCGATATAAAAAACGAAGTGAAGATTAATCTTATCCTATTGATTTATAATATTATTTAGTCGAATAATGGAAGTTAAGATGGGTTTGAAAGCGTATGATTTTCGTTCGGCCGAATGAACTCCGGTCGTATTTTTGCCCAATCTTATTAAATATATTGTTGATCTTTAATTAGATAAATAATGGCAATTTTTTGGTGACTGATATGGCCAAATTACCCTGTTGAACAACCCATTCCTTAATCGTATTACGAACCACCGAAGAAATATAATTAACAACAACCCAGAACATTAAATAGCTATAAAACATGAAGCTTAGGAAGTCATGGAGCTTAGGAAGTTAAGCACTTGATTAGCATATACTTATACTTTATAAGATCTTAAATAATATAGCCATAACGTACATTGTCACGTAGCTCGGGGTGTTCAGCATATTCTGCCTTCAATCGAGATATCCCGTCATTTTTTACTAGTTTGAGTACTGATTGAGGGTCAACTTTATACAACGCTGCTGAATTTAAACCAAAAATCCTGTTTTTAACTTCTCCATCTGCAGGCCCCAGTGGAGCAAAACCGTGCTTTTTTTGCATGTCTTCAGGGATCTCCAGTCGACGCAAGGCTTCTATCTGCCACTGTGGCGATCCGTACCAGACCGAGTCTGTCCCCCAAACCACATGATCAGCACCGAAGCCTTTAATCAATGTTCCTAACAATGCAGCAGCAAAACGTGGGTTAGCCGTTGCAGAGTTAGCAAAACAAGTACCTAGCTCAGCATAAACATTATTTACACCATGTTTTTCTGGAATACGTGCTAAATCGCTTGACCATTTTATTTCGCCAGTTGCTTCAAACTCCGCTAATGCTTGATCAGGCAATTCAAAGGCCGGACGCAGACAGGCATGATAAATAATAAAATTCATTTGCGGCCAATCTTTGGCGGCTTTAGCAATGTCCCAGGCCGTCGCATGTTGCCAAACATTGGGCCAGCTTTTCTCATAATCTGCAGGCAACAATCCTTTATGAATTGCCAGATTTGTAACTCCTGCTTTTACCACCTTCTCATAAAAGGGGTACATTAATTTTTCATCATCAAGCCGCCAGGGGTGCTTTGTTGTTGAAGTTAATGGATCACCAATGGTGTAGGCTTTCCATGAATCTACATGACCTGTTTCAAGAACTTCAGTGACCTTATCCAGCCAACCGGATTGTTTAGGGGTGATAATAAAATGACCATACATGCGTCGGCTACCGGCAAGTTTATTGACTGTATCTACCGCAGCCCGTATCTGGTCATTAGCCAGGAACCACCAATTCGGATCATCAAAAGGGGCTCCACTTAATAATGCAATTTTGGTATCGCTATTTAAAAATATTTGCCGAATATAATTTTGAAATTTTAAATCACTCAGCGATAACTGTTCCTTTGAAAGACCTGCTTGCCAATGTTCGGCTGCAAAGCGAGGTATATTTAACAATTCATCCTGTTCGAAATTATCGTGTACAAAATGAGTTTGGTCATCAAAGATAAATTGATCTTGTAGTGAATTTGCCCGCGCTATTGCACGTTCCGGTTCTGCCGCTTCGGCTTTATTTACCATAAACATGGTACCAAAAACTTCATTCATTGCTATAAAGGCAGCTGCCATACCAGAAGCACTTATTAGAAATTGACGACGATTCAATCCTTGTTTTTTACCAAGATCATCTGCTAATGCTTTTATTAGTGATTCAACCTGAGCTTGCTCTTTTGATTGTGGTGATGGAGTAAATTCACCATTGGAAATAATTTGCGTTGGAATTGGGGAGTGGAAGGCATCTGTTTGTGCCGACTTAAATCGTTTTAATTCCTCATCGCTAAATATTTGTGCCATACATACTCCTACAGCGGACTTTTGAAAGTAATAGCCAAAATAAAATGAGCCCCGCAATTAAAAACTTTGAGTTAATTACCCTGTAATGTATTTAGTTCTAACTTTTAGATTATCTTTTTATGGCTGAATCGAACTAGCAATAAAATACTTTATTCCTTGAGTTTAAAGACCAATATCTCATCACCCATTGCATACTGGAAAAGGCCACTACCACCCGATGCAACGGCTATGTATTGTGTTCCATGAAGTTTATAGGTGATGGGTGGTGCATTTACACCGTATTGACTTTTGTATTGCCAAAGTTGTTTCCCGGTTGTGGCTTCGTATGCATTAAAATTGCCATTGCCCTCACCGGCAAAAAGAAGTCCTCCGGCAGTGGCCATAACACCACCAACCATCGGTTGCTCTGTTTTGACTTCCCACTGTACTTTTCCTGTGCTGAGATCAATAGACGTTATATTGCCCCAGGCAGGGTCAGTTGTTGGTTTAAAAAATGTAAAACTCGTCCAGGGTTTTCCCGGTTCAGGTATTAATTTTCTGGAATAAAATGTGGCAGATGTATAGATGCCTGCAATAAACATTGAATTTAATTCAGGGTAATAAGCCGCAGGTGACCATGACGTGGCGCCAAAGGTGCTTGGTGCTATACGAGCACCCTCTTCGCTGGGTCTGGCAAACAAATTTTCCTGAGGCACGAATGCATCTGAACGTAATAATAATTCTCCCGTTGCTCTGTCATGGATAAACAACCAACCAATTTTGCTGGCCTGTGATACCGCCTTGATGGTTTTATCGTCTTTAACGAAATCAATCAGTACTGGTGGACTGGCAACATCATAGCCCCAACGATCATGCGGTACTTGCTGATATGCCCATTTAAGTTCGCCAGTATTGATATCTAAAGCGACCAAACTCACCGTATTTAAATTATCACCCGGACGAGTGGAATCTTCCATTTGCGGGGAGGGATTGCCTGTGCCGAAATAAAGTAAACCAAGTTCTGTATCTAAAGCGGGCGTTGTCCAGATAGATCCCCCTCCCAGTTGCCAGGCATCTTTGTACTTTTCGTAGATTTCTTTTTCTGCTTTAATATCTCTATTGAAATTTTCACCACTGGCAGTTGCTTCAACCCAATCACCTTTCCAATTATTCTCAGAGGAACTATACCAGCGCCATACCTCTTCCCCCGTTTCAACATCGTAGGCGGCCATAAATCCACGTAGACCATGGCCACCACCAGCAAAACCACCCACGGCTAAAGTAGGTTTGCCGTCCTGTTCTACTTCCATATGTAAACCATAACCAGCACCTGTAATACCGGCGAATACTTTTCCATCATAAACTTGGGGCGCAAGGCTGGCACTATGACCTGAAGCACCAACAACAACTGCACCGCTTAATTCTTCTATGCCCATGAGCGGCTTTAATATTTCATCTATACCCGAATTGGGATCGGAAATAGGGACATCCCATAATTTTTTACCTGTCCCCTGATCTAATGCTATTAAACGTGCATCAATTGTCACCGTGAATACCCTGCCATTTGCAACAGCAGGACCTCGGTTTGCAGGCCCACAACAAAATTTATCACCCTGTAAGTCGTGCTTGTAGCGCCAGATTTCCTGTCCATTATCAGCATGTAAGGAAATTACATCATTCATAGGTGTTGTGATAAACATAACGCCATCGACAACAATAGGGCTAGTTTGAAATGTTTTTTTAATACCTGTTTTATACGACCAGGCAAGTTCCAGCTGATCCACATTATCAGTTGTTATCTGCTTCAGATTACTAAAACGGTGATTTGAATAATTATTCCCATACTTTGACCAATCAACCGAATCATTCGATTTTGTAACTTCTGTACTGGGAGATTTTGCGTCATCTTCATCTGTGCAAGATGACAGGAAAAAAATCAGCAGTGAACAAGTGACAGTTTTTATAAGTAGCGTTAAATGATTATTTTCCATGGTCTTATAGGTTACCCAAAGTTATATAATAGGGAAATCCATTTTGCACAATATACCAAAATCAATATTCAAGTATAAGCAATTAGCCTCCACCACGATGATATGCTCTATCGAAATGCTTGAAAAATTCTATTTTCTTCTTTTCTGTAATATTTTCTTGCTGGAATGTCACGTCAGTGACAGGAAGATTCAAACTGGCAATTTTTCGGATTCGTTCTTTTGATAAACTGATAATTATCTCGCCTTCAATACCATCATCATCAATATAAACCGTAATAATATTATTCTGTCGCTGATATCGAAGCTTGCCCAGGGCTTTGGGTAAAATTCTGAAGAAATCACTATGTGAAATAGTCATCTCACGTTGTAAGGTTCCTGTCATATTAAATCTGCCCATTCATCTGTCATATAGAACACCCACCCGCCCGAACCCACCGGGGTGTAAGTGGAACCTAATCAGAGACTTCTTAAAATGAACAAAATTGTTACCCCCCAGCAACAGGTGGCCAGACAGCAAGCGTATCGCCTTCTTTAAACATGGCTTGCTCGCGTTGTTCAGGAGTCAGATAGACACCATTGAGTAATACCAGGTGGGCCCGTTCTCTTGGCACATGGTAACGTTCGATCACGCTATAGGCCGTTTCTTCATCGGCAATTTCCAGGACAGTCCTGTGTTTTTTTGAACCTTCTGGAAGATACTCGCTTAATGTGGCGTAAAACTTGAGGGTAATTTGCATATCCGCTGATTTTACCATATTAGGAACAGGCTTAAACCTATCCAAATATATTTCTGTCATTTCGAATCTGATCGGATGAGAAATCTAGTTCCACGGCCTCGTTTAAATACAAGATCCCTCATATTCATTCGGGATGACAGTATGGAACCGCAGCAAGCTGACTGGATACAGACGACGTCATGCCGGTTTAATTCCGGCATCCAATCAAAGAGTTTTCCGCTGAAAGCGGACTTTGTCTTACTGGATTTCTGCTTTCGCAGGAATGAGGTTAGTACCACAAACTTCCAGGATTTAAACCCCCAAATAAATTAAATTACACCCGCATTATGCCCAATCGCCTGAGTACATCCTAAATAAGCCTCCATGATACGTGTTGGATCCTTCATCAGGTGCTGCTTCCATTTACCCAGTTTTATTCTGGTTTGAATCAGACCTCGCAATACCCCGACATGCTGAGTCAAACCCAGGGATTGTGCGCCCACCAGCACATCTTCTTCGAATTGCAGGTTGAGATAGCGATAGCGTTCTGGATCATAGAGTTCGGCAGAATCTCCCCCTTCTACGCCCATCCATAGCCCATAGGAACTTGAGATTAAACCAAGTGTATCTAAAACGTTGAGATTGATACTGCCCTGATGGACTGTGTCCTTACCAGCCATATTCATCGCAGTAATACGGCCGTGGTCAGCCGCCGTTGGCTGAATCGCCTGGACACTGTATTCGCCCGTAGAGAAATCCTTACCCTGACACACATCCCCCGCTGCATAAATATCAGCATCACTGGATTGCAGGCGATTGTTCACCAACACACCGAATTCAGTCTCAATATCGCTACCTTCCAGGAATTGAATATTGGATTTCACACCTGTGGCAGAGATCACCACATCGGCATCGACCGTTTTGCCATTGTCAAG
>SMVA01067308.1_pt1 | contig 11880 bp, 12 predicted proteins | sample 2456451 | NCBI WGS metagenome assembly SMVA01 (sample SAMN11095933, study PRJNA526329) | marine sediment metagenome | biome: Marine sediment; feature: Surficial sediment; material: Deep marine sediment; isolation source: Hadal surficial sediment | place: Pacific Ocean | collected 2014-05 | depth...
AAACCGTCCGGGCGCGGGTAAAATCGAACTCCGGCATAGATTTGTGCTGGGAAATCCGGCGCATAGGGGTTATCGTCTCCGGATCAGAGACCGCATAAGCGGCGTTGGCCGAATCACCCTGCGAATCACCTGGCGAATCATGTGGTGATCACGCGAATCAGGTTTGGCCGTGTAGGTGGGGCGCGGATGTCGAGCAGGACATTTCCTCGCGTCGTGGTGCTTAAAGGCGGCCTCTCGGCCGAGCGGGAAGTTTCGCTGGTATCGGGCCGGGAATGCGCAAGCGCACTGCGTCGCGCCGGGTATGAAGTCATCGAGATCGACGCCGGGCGCGATGTCGCCCGGGCGCTGAGCGATGCTGCGCCGGACGCGGTGTTCAACGCGCTGCATGGCCGCTGGGGCGAGGACGGCTGCGTCCAGGGCATCCTCGAATGGCTGTCGATCCCCTACACCCATTCCGGCGTGCTGGCCTCGGCGCTGGCGATGGACAAGGCCCGGACGAAGGAGGCCTACCGCGCGGCCGGGCTTCCCGTCGCCGAGAGCCTGATCGCACCCCGTGCCGAGGTCATCGCCGGTCACCCGATGGCGCCGCCCTATGTGGTCAAGCCCAACAACGAGGGTTCATCGGTCGGCATCTATTTCGTGCATGAGCACGCCAACGGCCCGGCGCAATTGGCGGACGATGCCCCCGAGACCCTGATGGTCGAGCGCTTCGTGCCTGGCCGCGAACTGACCGTCGCGGTGATGGGTGACCGGGCGCTGTCCGTCACCGATATCATCGCGGTGAGCGGGTGGTACGACTACCACGCCAAATACGCCGATGGCGGGTCGCGCCATGTGGTGCCCGCCGATATGCCGGCTGAAATCCTCGACGCCTGCCTGGCCCATGCGCTGACCGCGCACCAGGCACTGGGTTGCCGGGGCCTGAGCCGGACCGATTTCCGCTGGGACGAGACGCGCGGGCTCGACGGGCTGGTATTGCTGGAGACCAACACCCAGCCCGGGATGACCTCGACATCGCTTGCCCCCGAGCAGGCGGCCCATTGCGGCATTTCCTTCGACGAGCTTTGCGACTGGCTGATGGGGGATGCGTCATGCGTGAGATAGTGCCGCGGATCGCCCCGGACGAGGTGCGCCCGGCGTTCAACCCGAAGCCAGGCCCAGAGGCGCGCCCAAAGGCGCCCCCCGAGGTCAGGCCCAAGGCCAGGAAGTCCCCCGGCCCGTCGAAGCTGACCTACCGGCTGTCGCGCGCCTGGGCGAAACCGATCGTGCGCAATGCGGCGCTGGTCTATCTGCCGCTGGTCGCACTGGCCATCGCCGGCTGGCGTGTCGCCGCCGATGACGGGTGGCGCGGCATGATCGAGGCGAGGTTCGTCAGCGTCGTCGAGCAGATCGCGGCCCGGCCCGAATTCGCGGTACGTGGCGTCGCGGTCTTTGGCGGCAGCGACCAGTTGCAGGCGGATGTACGCCGCGCCCTGGATATTCGGCCCGGCATGTCGTCGCTGAAACTCGATGTCGAGGAGCTGCGCCATCGTGCCGAGGCGCTCGGCGCTGTCGAGAAGGCGACGGTCCAGTTCGATCCCCAGGGCACGCTTCGCATTACCGTGGTCGAGCGGATCGCCGTGGTGCTGTTCCGCCGCGCCGACGAGGTGCTGGTGATGCTCGACAAGGGCGGCGTCGAGATCGGCCCCGCGGGTCGGCGGGCCGACCATCCCGAACTGCCGGTGATCCTGGGCGCCGGGGCGCCGGATCACGTCGGCGAGGTGATCGCGCTCCTCGGCGGCGCCCCCGGCATCATGCCGCGACTGCGCGCCTTCGTGCGCGTCGGCGAGCGGCGCTGGAATCTCGAATTGGACCGCGGCATGACGATCATGCTGCCGGAAACCGGCGCCGTCGAGGCGCTGTCGCGCATCATGGCGCTGCATTACGGCGAGGAATTGCTCGACCGGGACATTGTGGTGATCGACATGCGCCTGCCGGGGCGTCCGACGCTGCGGATGAAGCCCGAGGCCGCCGAGACCTATCAGATCAGAAGAGCTGTCGCCGCGTTAGGCGGGGAGGACACATGAATTTTGCCCAGTTCATGCCGTTCCGGAACATGCGCTCGCGCCTTCATTTGGCGATCAAGCGGGGCCGGCTGGCGGTTCTCGACATCGGATCGTCGAAGATTACCTGCCTGGTCCTCAAGCTCGACCCGGCGCGGCTGGCCGAGGCCGGGCGAAACGACCACCTCGGCACCAGCCTGTTCGGCGCCATCGAGGTGGTGGGCGGGCGCACGGTGCAGTCGCGCGGTGTGCGGCGCGGCGAAATCGTCGACATGGACGAGGTTTGCCGGTCGATCCGCCTGGCGCTGCTGAACTCCGAGAAGATGGCGGCGCCGAAGGTGGGCCGGGTCGATCAGGTCATCGTCTCCTTCTCCGGTGGCAAACCGCAGAGCTTTTCGACCACGGCCGAGGTCGAGACCGAGACCGGCCAGGTCACCGAACGCGACATATCGAATGTTCTGGGTGCCTGCCCGCCGCCGCCGGTCGGCGAGGCGCGCCAGATCCTTCACGCCCAGCCGGTTGAACTCTCGGTCGACCACCAGACCGGGATCACCGATCCGCGCGGCATGACCGGGCACAAGCTGACGGTGGCGATGCATGTGTTGACGGTCGACGCGCGGCCGCTGTCGAACCTGATGGAATGCATCCGCCAGTGCGATCTCGATCTCGCCGGGGTTGTCGCCGCCCCCTATGCGAGTGGGCTGTCGGCGCTGGTCGAGGACGAGCAGCGAACCGGGGCGGTGTGCATCGACATGGGCGGCGGCTCGACATCGTTCTCGGTTTTCCTGCGCGATCACCTGATCTGTGTCGAGCAGATCCGCTATGGCGGCGACCATGTGACCAACGACATTGCCGCCGGGCTCCTGATGCGCTCGGCGGCGGCGGAGCGGATCAAGACGCTCTATGGCGGCGTGATCTCCACCGGCGCCGACGACCGCGACCTGATCGACGCGCCCCGGATCGGCGAGGAGGAGTCGCCGAACCGGCGCCAGATCAGCCGCGGGATGTTGATCGGTGTGATCCGGCCCAGGGTCGAGGAGACCTTCCGCCTGGTGCGCCAGCGGCTGGTCGAGCTTGGCATCACCGAAATGCCGGGTTGCAGCATCGTGCTGACCGGGGCGGCCAGCCAGATGCCGGGCGTGGATGAGATGGCGACCCGCATCATGGGCCGGCGGCCGCGCATCGGCCGGCCGATCCGGATCGCGGGATTGCCGCAGTCTCTTGCGGGGCCCGACTTCTCCACCGTGGTCGGTCTGGCGACCTATGCATTGCGGCCCCATGACGAACTCTGGGACTTCGCCGCGCCCCGGCCGTTGTCGGCGCGGGGCCGGGCGGCGGAAATGTTCCGGTGGCTGAAGACGAGTTGGTGAAATCCCGCGTGACGTGAGCACCGCTTTACGGTAAGTTGAAAGAAAAACAAGAGCAGAACCAAGGCCAAAAAGGCCGGGAACAATGAAGAGGCAGGAGTTATGGTACTGAATCTACGTGAACCGGAAGATCATGAATTGCGCGCGCGGATTACCGTGTTCGGGATCGGGGGCGCTGGCGGCAATGCCGTCAACAACATGATCGAGAAGAAGCTGCAGGGCGTCGAATTCATTGCCGCCAATACGGACGCCCAGGCGCTGTCGCACTCGAATGCGACGCGCAAGATCCAGCTTGGCGCAGGCGTCACCCGCGGGCTTGGCGCTGGCTCGAAGCCGGAGGTGGGGCTTTCGGCGGCCGAGGAGTCGATCGAAGAGATCGTGAACCACCTCGACGGCTGTCACATGTGCTTCATTACCGCGGGCATGGGCGGGGGCACCGGCACCGGCGCGGCGCCAGTGGTCGCCCGCGCCGCGCGCGAGATGGGCATCCTGACCGTCGGCGTGGTGACCAAGCCGTTCCAGTTCGAGGGCACCCGGCGCATGGAGCTGGCCGAGGTGGGCGTCGCCGAGATGCAGGCGGTGGTCGATACGCTGATCGTGATCCCGAACCAGAACCTGTTCCAGGTCGCCTCGGAGCGCACGACCTTCGTCGAGGCCTTCATGATGGCCGACGACGTGCTCTATCAGGGCGTGCAGGGCGTCACCGATCTGATGGTGCGTCCGGGCATGATCAACCTCGATTTCGCCGATGTCCGCTCGGTGATGCAGGAGATGGGCAAGGCGATGATGGGCACCGGCGAGGCCGAGGGCGAGACCCGGGCCATCGACGCGGCCGAGAAGGCGATCGCCAACCCGCTGTTGGACGAGGTCAGCCTGAAGGGCGCGCGCGGCGTTCTGATCAACATCACCGGCGGCTACGACCTGACGCTGTTCGAGATGGACGAGGCCGCCAACCGGATCAAGGATGAGGTCGATCCGAACGCCATGATCAAGTTCGGCTCGGCGATCGATCCCGAGATGGAAGGCCGGATGCGCGTCTCCGTTGTCGCTACCGGCATCGACGCCGAAAGCTATGCCCAGCGGCCACCGCTGGAGAGCGCACCGCGCCGGCGCCCCCAGACCACCGATCCGGGCATGATGTCCGCGGTGCGCAGCACCCAGCGCCGGGCCGAGCCGGTCGCCGAGCCGGTCGCCGAGCAGGAGAGCGCGGCGGCCGAGGCGGGGCGCACGGTCGAGGCCCGCGCCGCGACGACGCCCTCGCCCGACGACATCCGTGCCCGCGCCGAGGAAGTGCGCCAAAGGGCGATGGCCGCGCGTGCGCTGCGTGATGCGGAGCACAGCCGCCCGGTCGCCGTCGCCGATGACGAACCTGAACTGTTCGATGCCGACCGTGGCTCCGTCGCTCCGGCGCCGCTGCGGGCGGAGGCGCATTCTCAGCCGGACCAGCGCCCCAGGGTCGAGCCGGCTCTGGCCGCCGAGCGTAACCCCGAACGCCGCGCAACGGCCAAACCGGTCGAGCCGGAGGGCCGTGGCCATGCCGGGCGTTCCGGCCTCTTCGCGATCAACAAGCTGATCCACCGGGTCGCCGGCGGTGGGCAGCAGAAAGCCCCGGCCGATCCTGCCGGGGGGGTCGATCGTCGTGGGGTCGATGAGGACGAGGGCGAAATCCCCGCCTTCCTGCGCCGTCAGGCCAACTGAACAGACAACACTCTCTCTTCTTTGTATCTGGGCCGCCCGATACCGGGCGGCCTTTTTTTCTGCCCGGTATTCGCGCGCTGATGTTTCAAAGGGTCATAAAGATTGATTTGAGCGCCATCCGGCGTTTCGCTAGACAAACTGCAATACAGAATGAGGTATCGTCCATCTTGAGCGTCGTCGCTCGCTGACCGGACGAGAGGCGTGCAGGATCATGCGCAGAACAGTGAAAAAGGCGGTGAGATTCCGCGGTGTCGGTCTGCACGGCGGGCAACCGGTGGTGTTGACGGTTGCGCCGGCCGCCGCGGAAACCGGCATCGTGTTCCGCCGCACCGACGCAGGTCCCGCTGCCCGGCCGATCCTGGCCCGCTACGATCTTGTCCACGATACTCACCTCTGCACCCGGCTGAGCAATGACGACGGCCTTTCCATCGGTACCGTCGAGCACCTCATGGCCGCGTTGGCGGGCTGCGGCATTTCCGATGCCCGGATCGCCGTGGACGGCCCGGAAGTGCCGATCATGGACGGCAGTGCCGTGGTCTTCGTGCGCGAGTTCATGCGTGTTGGCATTCGCGACCTGGGGGTGCCGTGGCGGGCGATCCGGGTGCTGGAACCGGTCAGCGTGAGGATGGAAGGCAAGTTGGCCGAACTTGCCCCGGCGCCCCGCTTCGAGATGGAGTTCAGTATCAGCTTCGCCGATCCAGCGATCGGCGGACAGTCCAAGTACCTGGCCCTGGCCGGTGGCGCCATCGTCTCCGAACTCAGCGACAGCCGCACCTTCGGCTGCCTGGCCGATGTCGAGATGCTGCGCCGCATGGGGCTGGGGCGCGGCGGTAGTCTGGAGAATGCGGTCATTGTCGACAACGGCCGCGTCCTGAATCCCGAGGGGCTGCGACATCCGGACGAGTTCGTCCGCCACAAGATGCTGGACGCGGTAGGAGATCTCGCGCTCGCCGGGGCGCCGATCATCGGGCGCTATACGGGCATCAAGGCGGGTCACGAGATGTCCAACCTTTTGCTCCGCAAGCTGTTTTCATGCCCCGAGGCCTGGACCTGGTGCGAACTTCGGCCCGGCCAGGGGCCGGGAGGCACACTGCATCCGCCCGCGGTTCATCTTTCGGACGCTCCGATCGCGGTCTGAAGTGCTGCGGGAATTCCTCCCGTTAGGCCGGATAAGGCTCTAACCCTCTTCCCGAACCGGCGCGAGCCGACTATTCTGCGCCGCGAAGCGCCATGACCCCGTCATGACCCCGCCGGGCCCCGCCCACCGGGGCGCGCGGCCCGCGAACCGGAGGACCCGACGGATGACCACCCTGCGCCTGATCCGCCTCGCCGCTGCCCTGAGCATGGCAGCCGTTCTGGCTGGCTGCTCTCTTTTTGGCGACGACGACGATATCTCGCTTGAGGACGCGCCGCCTGGCGAAATCTTCCAGTTGGGCGAGGCGCAACTGGCCGATGGCAACGAAATCGAGGCGGCCCAGACCTTCAACGAGATCGAACGGCTCTACCCGTTCTCGCAACTGGCGAAACGGGCGATCATCATGTCGGCCTTCTCGTCCTACACGGCGGGCGATGTCGGCAGCGCGCGGTCGTCGGCGCGGCGCTATCTCGATCTGTATCCGTCCGACAAGGATGCGTCCTACGCCCAGCATCTGATCGCGCTGACCTATTATGACAACATCGTCGATGTCGGCCGTGACCAGGCGACGACCCAGCGGGCGCTGAAGGCGCTGCGCGAGGTTGTCAGCCGCTATCCCGACAGCGATTTCGCCCGTGACGCCCAGTTGAAAATCGACCTGACCCTGGACCACCTCGCCGGCAAGGAAATGGCGGTCGGCCGCTACTATCTGAAACGCGGCCATTATACCGCCGCCATCAATCGCTTCCGGGTCGTGGTCGACAAGTATGAGACCACCAGCCAGACCCCCGAGGCGCTGCACCGGATGGTCGAGGCGAATTTGGCGCTGGGGCTGGAGAACGAGGCGTTGGCCTCGGCGGCGGTGCTGGGCCACAACTACCCAGGTTCGGACTGGTACGCCAACAGCTATGCGCTGCTGACCGGCAGGAACCTCCTGCCCGAAGGCGAGGATCGGGATGGTTTCTTCAGCCGCGTCTATCGCCGCGTGATCCAGGGCAAGTGGCTCTGACTCGGGCCAAGGGGAACGGGACGGGGAACGAGGTGCGATGCTCCTGAGCCTCGAGATCCGGAACATCGTTCTGATCGAGGCTCTGGTACTGGAGTTTCATACCGGCCTGAACGTCCTGACCGGCGAGACCGGGGCAGGAAAGTCGATCCTGCTCGATGCGCTGGGCTTCGCCTTGGGGCGCAAGACCGGGCGCGACCTGGTTGGCACCTCGGCCGGGCAGGGGGCGGTCACGGCGATCTTCGGACCCGGCGCCAAGCATCCCGTCTTCGGACTGCTGGACGAACTGGGGCTGGAGGCCGCTGCCGGTGAGGTGGTGCTGCGCCGGGTTGCGGCGCGGAACGGGCCGGCGCGTTGTTTCGTCAACGACCAGCGCACCAGCGCCGAGGCGCTGCGCCGGATCGGCGAGCTGCTGGTCGAGATTCATGGCCAGCATGATGACCGTGGGTTGCTGAACCCGCGGGCCCACCGGCCGTTGCTGGATGCCTTCGGCGACCTGGCGGCGTCGATCGACAAAACCCGCGCGGATTGGGCCGAGGCGGCAACTGCCGAGCGGCGGCTCGAGGAGGCGCGGGCGCAGCTTGCGCGCGCCGCCGAGGATGCGGAGTTTCTGCGCCACAGCGCCGCCGAGCTCGACCAGCTGGCGCCGGAGCCCGGCGAGGATGACCGGCTCGATGCCGAGCGCCGGCTGATCCAGGCCGCCGGGCGCATTCGCGATGACGTCGCCCGCGCCGCCCAGGCGCTGTCCCCGGCGGGCGCCGAGGGAACCCTGTCCGAGGCGCTGTCGTGGCTCGGTCCTGCGGCCGGCAAGGCGGACGGGCTGCTCGACGCCCCGATCGAAGCGATCGACCGGGTGATGGTCGAGTTGGGCGAGGCCCAGCGCGGCGTCGAGGAGGCGCTGGAGCGCCTGAGCTTCGATCCCGGCCGGCTGGAGGCGGTGGAGGAGAGGCTGTTCGCCATCCGCGGGCTGGCCCGCAAGCATCGGGTCACCGCGGACAGTCTGCCCGACCTGGCATTGGAGTTCGCGCGCCGACTCGACGAGATCGATGTCGGGGCCACGCGGATCGCGGCGCTGGAGGTGGAGGCGGCGGAGGCACGCCGGCGCTACCAGGCGCGGGCGGAGGACTTGTCGCGAGCCCGCGCCGAGGCGGCGGAGCGGCTCGATGCGCTGGTGACGCGCGAGCTTGGCCCGCTGCGGATGGAAAACGCCCGCTTCCACACCGTGATCTCGCCGGGAAAGCCGGGGCCGGAGGGTCACGACGATGTCAGCTTCTCGGCCAGCATCAACCCGGGCGCGCCGTCCGGCCCGATCGACCGCATCGCCTCGGGCGGCGAGCTGTCGCGGTTCCTGCTGGCGCTGAAGGTCTGCCTGGCGGCGCGCGGGCCGGATTTGACGATGATCTTCGACGAGATCGACCGCGGCGTCGGCGGCGCTACCGCGGATGCCGTCGGGCGGCGGCTGGCCCAGCTCGCCGAAGGCGCGCAGGTGCTGGTGGTCACCCACAGCCCGCAGGTGGCGGCGCGCGGAACCCACCACTGGCGCATTGCCAAGACCACCGACGGGACGGTCACCCGGATGGATGTGGACCCTCTCGGCCCGGACTTGCGGATCGACGAGATTGCGCGGATGCTGGCGGGCGAGGTTATCACGCCCGAGGCGCGCTCGGCGGCCCGGGCCCTGATCGGGGACGCGGGCTGACATGCTCGACACCGTTCTGGACAAGGCCGGCCGGAGTGCCGGAGAGGCCGTCGGCGCGGGGGTCGAGGGCGTCGCCGGGGGCTATATCGGTTTCATGCTCAGCCCTTGGGGCTTGGTAGCGGTGGTCGTGGTCTTCCTGCTGATCCGCGCGATCCGGTGACCGTCCGGCCCGAGCCCGGTGCTTCGGTGCCTGGAGCCGTTTCGGTGAATTAGGGATCATGGATACGGCTCTCAAGCTGCTTTTGGCGGAGCAGGCGCTTGCCCGATACGGGCTTCCACCCGGCACTCCAGGCACCGTTGCATGCGTGCACATGGGGTTAACACATTGATTTCATTAGAAATGCGCTGCGATAGTGTTTTATCAAGAGCTTCAACCTGATGGCGCTGAACAACGACTTCACCCATTCGATGATGGACGGGTTCGTCGAGGTGGTGGGGCGCGGCACGCTGCTGATCGGCCCGTTTTACTACAATGGCGGCCAGTCCTCGTACCGCTCCGAGGTCAGCCAGTTGATCGAGGGCGACCCGGAGGCGGTGTTCATCCCCTCCTACGTCACCGACTTCACGTCCGTGTACAAGGAGATCTACCGCCAGGGCTACGAGGGCCAGGTGATCACCGTCTCGATTTCGACCGGCGCCAAGTTCAAGGACGCGGTGGGCGACGCCGCCAACGGCATCATCCACGGCCTGCCGGTGCCGCCGATCTCGAGCCCGGCTTACGCGGAATACGTCGGCGAGGCCGGGCTCGAGGCCACCGACGGCGTCCAGCACCCGTTCGGCACCGCCGGGCGCGACTAGATGTCGACGCTTCTGCTGGCGATCGAGGCGGCCGGCACCACCGATACCGCCAAGGTCGCCAGGGCGATGTGGGAGGTGACCACCGGCGAGGGCAAGAAGACCGTCTACAACGTCACCGACGGGCTGGCCGCGATCCGGGCCGGCGAGGCGATCAACTACTCCGGCGCCTCCTCCTCGGTCGAGTTCGACGCCGAGGGCATGGTGCTGGGCCGCGACTTCCAGCTTGCCGAGATCAAGGACGGCAAGGACGTGGTGATCGAGCGGCTGGAGTTCTGAGCCTCTGGCGCCCGCTCCGGCGACGGCCGGAACCGGCGCGGGCGCCATGATATGATGGAATGCAACCGACAAGGAGAATGACCGATGGCGAGAGTGCGCGATATTGAAATCGACGAGGTGCCGGAGGACGCGCGCGAGACCTACCGCCGCTTCGCCACCCAGTACGGACTGTTCCTGAACCAAGTGAAGGTTTTTGCCCACCGACCGCCGGCGCTGCGGCACATCATGGGGATGTTGCTGGAGCTGGCCGGCGAGCAGATCCTGCCCAAGCGTCATCTGGAGATCGCGCTGGTGGTGGTTTCGAAGATCAACGAGTGCCGCTACTGCGTCGCCCACCACACCCCACGGCTGATCGAGCAGGGCCTGACCCCCGAGGCGGTCACCGACATCCTCGAGCCGGTTGTGCCGGGCTTCGACGAGGTCGACATGCTGGTGCGCGACTACGCGGTCGAGGTCACCAACAATTTCCAGTATATCCGCGATGGCATCTTCGAGCGTCTGAAGCAGCACTTCACCGAGGAGCAGATCGTCGAGCTGACGCTGCGCATCGCGCTGTGCGGCTTCTTCAACCGCTTCAACGACGCGTTGCAGATCGGCATGGAGGACGGCGTTGTTGCCGACATGCTGGCCCACGGCGCCGCCGAGGACAGCCTGCCGCAGCACCACGCGGCGGAATAGGAGGCGGAAATGTACGGATGGCGCGGCCGCATCGGCCTGATGGTTCCGACCGGCAATTCGGTGATGGAGCCGAGTTCCAGCGCATGGCGCCCGACGGCGTCACCACCCATGCCAACCGGGTGGAGTTGAAGGACGTGACCCCGGCGAGCCTGCTCGAGATGGAGGGCGACGTCGCCCGCTCGGCGCGCCAGATCGCCCAGACCCGGGTCGGCGTGATCGCCTTCGGCTGCACCTCGGGCAGCTTCGTCGGCGGACCGGGCTATGACGACCGGCTGATCGGCATCATCGAGGGTGAGACCGGCGTTGCCGCCACCACCACCACGACGGCGGTGATCTGGGCCCTGCAGGCGTTGCGGGTCAGCCGCATCGCGCTGGCGACGCCCTATACCGACGAGGTCACCCAGCTCGAGGTCAACTACCTCCAGGCCAACGGGTTCGAGGTCACTAACTGGCAGGGCGGCGGCATCGTGGGGGGTGGCGGACATTCAGGAATGCCCGCCGGAGGTCTCCTACCGCCGCGCCCGCGCCGTCGACAACGACCGGGCCGAGGCGGTTTTCATCTCCTGCACCGGTTGCCGCACGATCGAGAACATAGCCAAGCTGGAGGCCGATCTCGGCAAGCCCGTGATCACGTCGAACCAGGCGACCTATGCCGATTGCCTGCGCATCCTGGGTGTGGGCGATGCCCGGTCGGGGTTCGGGTCACTCTTCGACCGGCTCCGCGCCCCGGACACGACCTTGCCGCCGGTGGCCGGCAACGACATCGCTGCCGAATAGAGCGACCGCGGCAGGCGGGCCGCTTTGTCCGGACCAGAACGGCCCGCCATGCGCATGCACCGCCAAGCGCCGGCTTCTGGTGTTTTCATGGTTCCCGGGTCAATGGCAGACGGATCGACCGGGATGTGAACCGCTATTTCACAGCCGTTGCGATTGCCTGCAATGGGATAAAATACGTGCTCGCAACCGGCGGTGCGGCCGTCTTGACCGTCTGGAATGCCCCTAAAAATTGCCCTTCGCGCTAGGCAGTGTCATCATTTAAGCCATATTACGCTTGCAGCGAGATGGATTGCGCCCAGGAACGCCACGGCGCATTTGTCGTATCTCGTGGCGATCGCCCTGTAATGTTTCAGTTTTTCAAAGAGGTTCTCAATCAGATGCCGGGCCTTGTAGAGGGCCCTGTC
>SMVA01240265.1_pt1 | contig 11879 bp, 10 predicted proteins | sample 2456451 | NCBI WGS metagenome assembly SMVA01 (sample SAMN11095933, study PRJNA526329) | marine sediment metagenome | biome: Marine sediment; feature: Surficial sediment; material: Deep marine sediment; isolation source: Hadal surficial sediment | place: Pacific Ocean | collected 2014-05 | depth...
ACTGCGATTCCAGATTGGTGAGATTAATCGCACAGACAAAGGTGGATTCCTTAGGTTTTCCAGTGCGATTTAATGGTAAGGTTTTTAACTCAACTCCGATATGTAGAAAATCTGGTTCAGGAAGTGATCCTGCCGTTGCACCCAGGCTGAGTTCAAGTAATTGTCCTACCCAACCTTTATGGTGGGTTTGATTGTCTGGTGTTTCGAGTCTTTGTTGGTTGGCTATTTGGCGCAGTGTTTTCCCGGCAATTTTAGAGGCACTTTCCAGTAATTCATTTTCTGAAAGGGGAGGGCTTGTGACCATATTTTTCAGAAAAGTGTTTTCTTAGGAAAGTATTTCAATAATGAAGTTAGTCAGGCTTTCAAATTTAACCGGATCGGTGATTGGTTGATCTTCTTTATCTGTGATGAAAAAAATATCTTCAACACGCGAACCATAGGTGGCTATCTTCGCCCCATGGAGACGAACGTCACAAACTGAAAGAGCGATGCCGATACGCGATAGAAACCCTGGCCTGTCCGAGGCAATCACTTCCATGATTGTTCTATTATTTTCTTCATCCTGTGTGAATTGTACGGTTGTTGGAATGGGAAACACTTTTTGTTTTCGTGACCGTGGGCGCGATATTTTTTTAAAGCGCTGTTCCAGATTTGATAGTGCATCATTAAGTTTAGTGACAATGTCTTCCCTATGTTTTTTTTCTTTAATTGCCTCGCCTGATTTATCTAGAACGATATAAGTGTCCAGTGTAAATCCGTGCGCTGAGGAAATAATCCTTGCATCGACAATAGTGAGACCAAGTTGGTCCAACACACGCGTTGTTGTGGCAAAAATATTGTCCTGATTTTTCATGTAAACAAAGATTTCTGTGCCACCTCGAATGGCTTGTTGACGAACCTTGATTAAGGGATATTGCTGTTTTGTATTATCTGCGATCGATTTGGTATGCCATGCAATTTCATCTGGTGAATAGCGAATAAAATAATCTTCACCCAATGATGCCCAGAGCTGGTCAACATCGAACCTTGATTTTGTCCGTTTACTCACCAGCTCTAGTGCGGAGTGCTTGGTTTTCTTGATGCGGCCTTCTTTATTGAACGGGTTTTCCAGGCCACGTCTGAGCGCACGCGTTGTCTCACTATATAACTGGTTAAATAACGAGTCTTTCCATGCATTCCAGAGCTCAGGATTGGTGCCAACAACATCAGCAACGGTCAACAGGTACAGATAGTTCAGGTGTTCCCGATCACCCATTTTTACTGCAAATAAATTAATGACTTCCGGATCATTGATATCTTCACGTTGTGCTGTTTTTGACAGGATGAGATGGTTTTCAACCAGCCAGCCGACAAGATCAGCATCATATGTGCTCAGGCCGTGTCGCATACAAAAATCAACGGCATCTTTTGCGCCTAATTTGGAATGGTCTCCTTGTCGACCTTTAGCAATATCGTGAAATAAACCAGAAAGATATAGTAGTTCCTGTTTTGGCAGTATTTTCAAAATTTTCTGACACAGAGGATAAGTGTCAGCATATTCTGGCAGCCCGAAACGTCGCATATTTTGAACCACAAAAAGGATATGTTCATCGACACTGTAAACATGGAAGAGATCGAATTGCATTTGTCCTTCAATTTGACCAAAGGCGGGCAGGTATTTGCTGAGTATGCCGTAACGGTGCATACGTCGAAGTTCATGGCCAACGTATCTTGGTTGTCGAATGATTTCCATAAACAGGCTTTTGTTACGAATATCATTTCTGAAATCATCATCAATCAGGTATGAATATTGTCGAATCAGGCGAATGGTGCTTGCGCGGATGCCCTTGATTGAAAGGGTTTGTTGCTTGAGCAGGAATATTTCAAGTAAGGCAAAAGGGTGCCATTCAAAAACCTGATCATGACAGACTTCGATAAAATCATTGCGGATCTGGAAACGCTTGTTGATGGGTTTAATCTTTTCTTTGCGTGTCGCATAAATGATAGCTTCCTGAAAGTGCTGTAACAGTATTTCGTTGAGACGACTCAATTCTCGTACTGTTTGGAAATACATTTTCATGAATTGTTCAACGCCGCTGTTATCTTTAGCCTGAAAGCCGAAGATCTGCGCCATGTGACGTTGATAATCAAACAAAAGTCTGTCGTCATGACGACCTGTCAGATTATGCAGGGCATAGCGGATACGCCATAGAAAAGTCTGACCTGCGTAGAGAGTTTGATATTCTTCTTCGGTCAGAAAGCCATGTTCAACCAGATCATAGAGGCTATCAACACCAAAATGACGCTTGGCAACCCAGCCAATCATCTGAATATCTCTTAAACCACCGGGTCCTTCCTTGATGTTGGGTTCAAGACTATGTTCAGTATTGGCATATTTTTCATGGCGTTTAATTTGTTCTTGCCACTTGGCCTTGAAAAATTTTTTGGTCGGCCAGATTTTTTTCGGTCCAGTTAACTTACGCATGGATTCGAATAAAGTTAGTTCGCCTGCTAGCAGACGTGATTCCATGATGTTTGTAGCGACAGTGATGTCAGCACGACCTTCGGATACGCAATCCTTGATGGTACGGACGCTCTGGCCTACTTCAAGTCCGATGTCCCATAAAAAGGTCAGGAATTGCTGGATCTGTTGATTGACTTTCTTGCTGCTTCTGGATCTTTCCAGAACCATTAAATCAATATCAGAGGCAGGGTGAAGTTCTCCTCGTCCATAGCCGCCTACGGCGACCAATGCCAAATTTTTAGAAGACTGATTTTCATTGGTAATTATTGATTTCCAGGCATGAATCAGAAGTTGGTCAATCAACCATGCACGTTTATGCACAAGTTCCACCACGTTGAGTCCGGAATCAAAAGCATCTTTAAGCGCCTCGGTTCCACTATATAGGGCATCTTTAAATGTTTTTAATGGTGATGATGATATTTCTAAGGATTTTGTAAAGGTTTCACTATCAAACAAAAACTTATAATCAATTTGTGATGGCTGGTTTGGAGTGACAGAGATAGAATTTGACATGTTCTAGAATTCTTCATCATCTCTCTTGGTCAGGACTTCATGTCCATCAGATATAACAAGAATGGTATGTTCCCATTGAGCTGAAAGACTTCTGTCTTTGGTGACGACAGTCCATTCATCGGAGAGTAATTTGACATGGCGTTTCCCCATATTAATCATAGGCTCAATGGTGAAGACCATTCCTTCTTCGAGTGTGAGTCCAGTACCTTTTTGTCCATAGTGTAGCACCTGTGGATCTTCGTGAAATTCCTTACCGATGCCATGACCACAATATTCACGAACGACTGAATAGTGGTTATTTTCTGCGTGTTGTTGAATCGCGTGGCCAATATCTCCAAGATGCACCCCGGGTTCCACCAGTTTGATACCCAGTTCCATGCATTCATAGGTGGTTTGTACCAGTCTTTTTGCCCGGATAGATGGATCGCCCACAAAGAACATTTTGCTGGTATCACCATGAAAATCATCCTTGATGACAGTGATGTCGATATTGATGATGTCTCCATTTTTCAGTTTCTTGTTTCCAGGAATGCCGTGACAGATGACATGATTCACCGAGGTACAAATAGATTTTGGAAAACCCCGGTAATTCAGAGGGGCCGGGACGGCTTTTTGTTCATTGACGATATAATTGTGGCAGATCTGGTCCAGTCCCTCGGTGGTCATTCCAGCCTGAACATGAGGTTCAATCATCTGTAGTACATCCGCAGCCAGACGACCCGCAATGCGCATTTTTTCGATTTCTCCAGGTGTTTTGATGGTAACTGGCATAATCTCTATGAATCTGGTTCTCAGGAACTGGGCTAAGCGTTTGTTATCAATGGTCTTGTGTGTTATAAAGCGCCCGCAGTTTCGCAAATTAATGTCACACGCACAACTACAACTGTGTATTGGGTGCCGAAAGGTTTGTACATAGTGTGTGCGGAGGCGTAACCCTAATCGGAGAGAATTAAATGTCAAATGTCACCATGCGTGAAATGCTGGAGGCTGGTGTCCACTTTGGTCATCAGGCCCGGTACTGGAACCCCAAGATGGCGCCGTATATATTCGGCCAACGCAACAAAATCCACATTATAAACCTTGAAAAATCATTGCCAATGTACGATGAGGCCGTTAATTTTATTGGCAAACTGGCGGCCAGAAAGGGCACGATTCTATTTGTGGGGACCAAGCGTTCTGCCCAGAACGTCATTCAGGAAGAGGCCCTTCGTTGTGGCATGCCATTTGTAAACCGTCGCTGGCTAGGAGGTTTGTTGACTAACTATAAAACGGTCAAACAATCTATTAACAGGATGAAGGGTCTGGAGGACAAGGAAACAGACGGCACATTGGAAAAAATGACCAAAAAAGACCAACTCCGACACAAGAGAGAACATGAAAAGCTGTCACGTGGCCTGTCCGGAATCAGGGATATGAAGGGCGTGCCGGATGCCTTATTTGTGATTGATGTCGGTTACGAAAGCATCGCGGTCAGTGAAGCGAAAAAACTGGGGATCCCGGTCATCGGTGTCGTTGATAGTAATAATAATCCGAGTGATATTGATTACATTATCCCTGGTAATGACGATGCAATGCGTTCAATTCGTCTCTATGCCAAGGGCATTGCTGATGCGATCCTGGATAGTCGTGCTGCAATAGCTCATGTGGGCGCTGGACGAGAGGATGATTTTGTTGAACTTGATGAATCTGGTGAGCCAATCATCAAAGAAGTCGCTGAAAAATCTGTCAGCAAAAAAACTGTAATCAAAAAGAAGGCAAGCAAAAAAACAGTAATCAAAAAGAAAGCTGAAAAAGCGATTTCATCAGATGCCAGGACAACGGCAGAGGCAGAAATAACAGAAAAAAAAGAAGCAGCTGATAGTACTGATGGTGTAAAAGTCACTAAGAAAAAAGTCACCAAGAAAAAAGTTACCAAAAAGAAGGCCAGGAAAAAGGTCGCCAAAAAGGCTGCTGAAGGTGAAGACAAGTCAGAAAGTAAAGCAGGTGAGGAAAAATAAAAATGGCAGTAACAGCTACAATGGTAAAGGAGCTTCGCGAGCGCACCGGTGCTGGCATGATGGATTGCAAGAATGCGCTCCAGGAAGCTGATGGTGATATTGAAAAAGCAATTGAGGACATGCGTAAATCCGGTATGGCGAAGGCTGCCAGGAAGGCTAGCCGCATTGTAGCAGAAGGTCTGGTTGTCATTAAGAAAAATGAAAAAACTGGACAGACAGTGATTGCTGAAATAAATTCTGAAACAGATTTTGTTACCAAAGATGACGGCTTCAAAGGATTTTGCGATGAAGTTGCGACTTGCATTTTGGATGATCAACCAGCAGATGTCGATGCCTTAATGGATAGCAAAGTGGGTGATACTGAGCAGACGGTTGAAGAATCGCGACAGCAACTGGTTTCAAAAGTCGGTGAAAATATCAGTGTCAGACGCTTTTCACAGCTTGATTCAGCACAAGGTACATTGGGTGCATACCTGCATGGCGTTCGTATTGGTGTCCTCGTTGAACTAGACGGTGGTGATGAAGCCCTGGCAAAGGATATCGCTATGCATATCGCCGCCAGCAACCCGGCATGTATTGCCGAAGAAGATGTACCACAGGAACTACTTGCTAAGGAGAAGGAAATACTCGTTGCACAGGCAGAAGAGAGTGGCAAACCACCGGAAATTATCGAGAAGATGGTTGGCGGACGAATTAACAAGTTTCTAAAAGAGATTACCTTGCTAGGTCAGCCTTTTGTCAAAGAGCCAGACCAGACGGTCGCTAAATTACTTGAGTCTGCTGGGGCAACGGTTAAAAATTATATCCGATATGAGGTTGGCGAAGGGCTTGAGAAGCGAAATGATAATTTTGCAGATGAGGTCATGGCCCAGGCAAAAGGAGAATAAGGAACTTGTCACCCCCGTCAAAAACATTGAAATACAGACGGGTCTTGATAAAACTCAGCGGCGAAGCATTAATGGGTGACAATGCCTATGGCATCAGCCCGGATGTTATCCGTAGAATTGCCAGTGAAGTGAATGAGTTGATTGAATCTGGTGTCGAAGTCGCCATCGTCATTGGGGGTGGCAACATATTCCGTGGTGCAGGGCTCGCAGCCGCAGGAATCGATCGGGTGACAGGTGATCATATGGGCATGTTAGCCACCGTCATCAATTCTCTTGCTATGCAGGATGCATTGGAACGACTTGGCATGGTTGCCAGAGTCATGTCTGCTATTTCAATCAATGAAATATGTGAAGACTACATTCGTAGAAAGGCAGTTCGTCATCTGGAAAAAGGTCGGGTTGTCATATTTGCTGCGGGCACAGGGAATCCTTTTTTCACGACCGACTCGGCGGCGAGTCTTCGTGCTATCGAAATCAATGCTGATTTGCTTATCAAGGCAACCAAGGTAGATGGTATCTACTCAGCAGATCCAGTCAAAGATAAATCAGCCAGGCGTTATAGTAAGTTGAGTTATGATGAGGTTCTGGACCAAAAGTTAGGTATCATGGATGCGACGGCGATAGTCCTATGTCGTGAGAACAATATGCCTTTACGTGTGCTTGATATGACACAGTCGGGTTCGATGATGAGGGCTGTTCAAGGATTGAATGAGGGGACATTGGTAACGGCCCAGGGTCAAGATTAAGCAAGCAAACGGATAGGCCCCAGAAGGATAAACCAGAGAGAAAACGCCAATGATTGACGATATATATAAAGATGCAGATCAGCGCATGCTCAAGAGTTTGGAAGTGCTCAAACAGGAATTCAGCAAAATAAGAACCGGTCGAGCACATCCAAGCCTGCTGGATCATGTCACGGTCAGTTATTATGGATCCAATGTCCCATTGAATCAGGCCGCCAACGTAGGTGTACAGGATGCACGTACATTAACTGTGACGGCTTTCGACAAAAATACGATCCCGGATATTGAAAAGGCAATTATGAATGCAGATTTGGGTCTAAATCCGGTAACAGCCGGAGAAGTGATTCGTGTTCCATTACCGGTGTTGACTGAAGATAGGCGTAAAGAATTGATCAAGGTGGTTCGTGGTGAAGCAGAAAAAGGGAAAGTTTCCATACGAAACATACGTCGTGATGCAAACCATACCTGCAAGGATCTCCTTAAGGAGAAAGAAATAACCGAAGATGAGGATCGTGGCGCAGAAGAAAAAATCCAGAAACTGACTGATAGTCACGTCCATGAAATTGACAGGCTTCTGGCAGGGAAAGAAAAGGAAATGATGGAAATTTAGCCATTAGCAAACGGTAGAAATATTAATGGTTAAAAAACGTGCAGCTAGCGGTGAGATAGATAATTTGCCGAAGCATGTTGCTATTATTATGGATGGTAATGGCCGATGGGCAAAAAAGAGAGGATTACCCCGAATTGCTGGACACAGGGCAGGTGTTGGGGCGCTTCAGGAAATCGTCAACTTGAGTGCCAAGGCAGGGATTGAAGTTTTGACTGTTTACGCCTTCAGTAGTGAGAATTGGAAAAGACCCCGAACAGAAATTTCCATGCTCATGGAATTGTTTGCTTCATCTTTACGGCAACGTTTTAAAGGTCTGCATGATAATAATGTCAGACTTCGTTTTATGGGAGACCTGTCTTTATTCCCTGAAAAACTTCGTACATCTATGAAAGATGCAGAAAATCTTACGACAAATAATACGGGATTAAAATTGGTTGTTGCTGTGAATTATGGTGGGAGATGGGATATAACAAACGCCTTTATACAGTTGTGCAATAAGATTAAGGATAAAGAGGTTCGTATTGAGGACATTAATGAAGCTTTAATTGGCGAATATGTCTGTTTGTCCGATTTGCCAGAACCTGCTCTATTTATTCGTACTGGTGGAGAGATGCGTATTAGTAATTTTTTGCTTTGGCAGTTGGCGTACACTGAGCTTTATTTTGATGATTGTCTATGGCCGGATTTTGGGACAGCGAGCCTGGAAAAAGCCTTCGAATGGTATGCTGGACGAGAGAGAAGGTTCGGGCGGACAAGTGAACAAATAGAACATGCTTAAACAACGGGTGATAACGGCAATGATATTTGCTGGTCTGATTATCAGCGCCGTCATTTTCTTACCAACAATTTTGCTGGCACTTGTACTCGCAATCATTATCTGTGTAGCTGCGTGGGAATGGGCAGCTTTTGCTGGTTTTGGTGCCAACTCACATAAAATTTTATATGTATCGGTGATATTGCTATGCCTCGTGGCTTGTCTGAAATTCCTGGATAATCAGTGGACTATTTTAATCATTTATTGCGGGTTAGTGTGGTGGTGTGTCGCCATGTTTTTGGTGATGCGCTACCAGACAAATAAGAATATCAATCTATCATCCAGCTTGTTGAAAGCAATGATAGGTGGCGTCATTCTTGTCCCATCCTGGTTAAGTTTGATTTTAATACACTCTGGCAAATCTGGAGCTGCGCTGGCGAATACATCTGGTGCCGGACTGGTGCTGTTTTTGTTTTTCCTCATATGGTTGGCTGATAGTGCTGCCTATTTTTCAGGCAAAAAATTTGGCAGCAAAAGGCTCGCAAGTAATGTGAGTCCTGGAAAGAGTTGGGAAGGTGTCTTTGGGGCCCTGTCGATGTCGTTTTTAGTCGGTGTTAGCTATGTGTTCTATTCGGAGATGCAATTCACCTATGCTATTTTATTTCTTGTGTTGGTTTTATTGACGGTTAGTTTTTCAATTTTGGGCGATTTGGTAGAAAGTATGTTCAAACGTATGGCAGGCATAAAAGATAGCGGGCATATTTTACCTGGACACGGTGGGGTTCTGGATCGTATTGATAGCCTGACATCTGCGGCGCCAGTATTTTTTGCTGGTCTATGGGCCATGGAGAGAGTGTTGTGATTGGATTGACCCTGCTAGGTGCAACAGGAAGTATTGGTGTCAGTACTTTAGATGTGGTCTCTCGTCACAAAGATAAATATCAAATTGTTGCATTGACTGCAAACCGAAATATTGAATTACTTGCTGAACAATGTGAGATGTGGAAACCAAAATATGCCGTGATCGCTGATCATGACCGGGCAGAGTCATTACAAAATAGTTTAAAAGAAAAAGGACTTGATAGCGAAGTTAAAATTTTGTCAGGCACAGAAGGTTTACAACATGTTGCTGCCTTACCTGAAGTAGATTACGTGATGGCTGCAATTGTCGGGGCGGCTGGTTTGTTACCAACACTTGCAGCTGCAAAAGCTGGGAAACGTGTCTTGTTGGCCAATAAAGAGGCACTGGTCATGTCGGGACAATTATTTATGGATACCATTCACGAATCCGGCGCCGAACTTTTGCCGATAGATAGCGAGCATAATGCGATCTTTCAGAGTATGCCCGACCATTTTAAAAATGGCCTGACGGAGTCGGGCGTAGAAAAAATACTTTTGACTGCATCGGGAGGGCCATTCAGAAAAACGCCTCTTGATGAATTAAGAACAGTAACTCCTGACCAGGCATGCGCACATCCAAACTGGGACATGGGCAGAAAAATTTCAGTGGACTCTGCCACAATGATGAACAAAGGTCTGGAGGTAATAGAGGCCTGTTGGCTGTTTAATACAGGTCCCGAAAAAATTCAGGTTGTATTGCATCCTCAAAGTATCATCCATTCTATGGTTCAATATGTTGATGGATCTGTTTTGGCCCAGTTAGGCAATCCAGATATGAGAACACCTATCGCCTATGCACTTGCATGGCCAGAGCGAATTGATTCCGGCGTTGCATCACTCAACTTGTTTGATATTGCGCATCTTGATTTTGAAATTCCAGATATGGAAAGATTTCCCAGTCTGAGACTGGCATCTGAAGCCATGGCTGCGGGCGGGACATCAACAGCGATTATGAATGCTGCAAATGAAATTGCGGTTGAAGCATTTTTGAACAGGCAGATCAGATTTACAGCGATACCTGAACTCGTTGAAGAAACACTGGAAAATATTTCTGGAGTAGAAGCTGATTCTATTGATACCGTTTTAGCAGCTGATGCTGAAGCGCGGCAGTTTGCGCTTGCGTACGTTGTAGATAAATTGGCAAGGGAAGAACTTATTTCATGATTGATTTTTTATATTATCTTTTCGCCCTGATTTTCACGCTTGGCATTTTGGTAACGTTCCATGAATTTGGACATTTTTGGGTGGCACGAAAATGTGATGTCAAAATATTAACATTCTCAGTTGGTTTTGGTAAACCACTGTGGTCAAGACATTTCGGTCAAGACAAAAGTGAATTGGTGATAGCAGCACTACCTTTGGGTGGTTACGTCAGAATGCTGGATGAGCGAGAAGGAAATGTTTCCGAGTCCGAGCTGGATCGTGCATTCAACAGGAAGTCATTGGCTCAGCGGTCTGCAATTGTTATGGCCGGTCCAGTATTTAATTTTATATTTGCCATTGTTGCATTTTGGCTTATGTTTATGATCGGTTTGACCGGGCTAAGACCGATTGTGGGTGATGTGCAAAACGGGTCAATCGCACACCAGGCCGGACTCGAAGAAGGTGTTGAGATTATTGCTGTTGATTCACGAGAAACGAATACCTGGGCTATGGTCGTTGACGCGTTTATCAACAGAATTGTTGATGGCAGCAAAGTGGACATTACCATTCGCGATGGTTCGGTCGTTAAGATCCTGACTGTCAATCTTAAGGAAGTATCAATTGATGATTTAGCAGAACAAGGCCTGCTAAATAAACTTGGAATTACACCAAAACGGTTTAAAGTGCCTGCGATTGTAGGCGATGTACATTCTGGATTACCTGCGGATATGGCGGGTCTGATTGCGGGCGATTTAATTATCTCCGCAAATGGTGATCCGATCGATGATTGGATGCAATGGGTTAAATATGTACAGGCCCATCCTGATTTAAAAATAACCATAGAAATAGAAAGGCAACGTCAATATTTAAGCCTGGAACTTACCCCGGACAAAAAAGTAAAAGATGATGGTCATGTGATAGGGTTCATTGGTGCTGCGAACCAGCCTGTTGAAATGATATTGGGCAAGGAGTCCTATACGTTTGTACCGGCATTTTTCAGAGCAGTAGAAAAGACATGGGATATGTCGTGGCTAACACTCCGTATGCTTGGCAAAATGATCACAGGTCAGGCGTCGGTCAAAAACTTGAGCGGTCCGATAAGTATTGCACAATATGCAGGTGACTCAGCTCAAGGTGGTGTTGCAGCGTTTTTATGGTTCCTCGGTATCGTCAGTGTCAGTCTGGGCGTACTTAATCTGTTACCAATCCCATTACTTGATGGTGGACACCTGCTGTATTACATCGTTGAGTTCTTTAAAGGAAGTGTAGTATCAGAATCAACACAAATTATCGGTCAGCAGGTCGGATTCACATTATTACTGGGTCTTATGGTGCTTGTATTTTATAATGATATCGTGCGCCTGATGGGATAAAGGCATATTAGTTAATAAAAATATAAAAAACAATTAGATGCATAATTTATTTAATAAATTACTTTACATAATATTAATCTGCACGATGTCACAAATGAATGTTTATGCAGTTCAGGAGTTTGTGATTGAGGATATTCGTGTAGAAGGGCTACAGCGAATTACGCCAGGAACTGTCTTCAACTATTTGCCAATGAAAGTGGGTGATACATTTGATGATCAACGATCTGCCGAGGCGGTGAAGGCTTTATTCAGGACAGGATTCTTTAAAGATATCAGGTTAGAACGTGATGGGGGAATACTGGTCATTATTCTGGAGGAACGCCCTTCAATAGGCAGTATCACCTTAAGCGGGAATGAAGATATTCGTAGTGAGGATCTGATTGATAGTTTAAGACAGATAGGTTTTGCCGAAGGCCGTGCCTTTGATCGTTCACAGCTGGAAAAATTAGAGCAGGA
>SMVA01359033.1_pt1 | contig 11878 bp, 11 predicted proteins | sample 2456451 | NCBI WGS metagenome assembly SMVA01 (sample SAMN11095933, study PRJNA526329) | marine sediment metagenome | biome: Marine sediment; feature: Surficial sediment; material: Deep marine sediment; isolation source: Hadal surficial sediment | place: Pacific Ocean | collected 2014-05 | depth...
AACAGATTTACTTTCCAAGTTCATTTCCAAAAAGGGAAGGCCATTTTCAGCCTATCTAGTAGCTGGCAAAAATGGAAAAATGGGATTTGAGTTTGAACCGAGGCGAATAAGAGCAGAACCTGAAACTAAGACAGCCAAGCCCAAAACAAAAGTACCCACTGTCAAGAAATCAATTGCTCGTTAAACATACATTTGACTTAATATAGAGGGTAACAGCGAAGTTTGTCTTTCCTTTGTTTTAACTCGAAGTAATAACATACCCAATATTCTGTGTTGTTTCTTGGGAACAACATTGTCTATAAGCGCGTGCCAAATATAGCAGGAAATATGTATCTCAATATAGCTCCCATGACCCAGATCGTTAGGATCAAACTTGTGATAAGCGCTAATCCCTCTCCAAGAGTTGATATTAGCGTTGAACCAAGACTTCCAAACTCCTCTTGTCCGGATTCGTTACGCCTGATTCTCTTACGTTTCCTAATCCATATATGGAGCCAGATAACGATAGGAATGAGGGTCAATGAAATTAACAAATTAAATGTAGGATCGTCCATAAGTAATCTACCTTTTTAGTAATGTATTGTTGCTAACATCTTAATTCCCATTTCTAACATTATGTTTGGTGCAACCAGTGTAAGAATAGATCCAAGCACATGGTAATGCCACATTTTGGACTAATTCAAGCCCGAATTGTTGCATCTTCTATTGCAGAATTTTAGTAGCGTGGCTGTATTTCCTTTTCAAGAATGTTTAAGTCCTCGATTGTAATTCCTTATAATATAAGCATAAAGATCTGTCGTTTTTCTTGTATCTTATAGTATGTCTCGTATATAAGAAAGCAACAACTCTTTTTTGGAAGGCACAGGCGGGGGGAGGGGCACCACTTCCCCTTGTTTTAGTTTTTGTGAATTAATTGCTCTTATCATCATAAATATCACGAATGCTATAATTATAAAATCAAGGGTTGTTTTGTATAAACTTGCCATAAGAAAAAAGCTATAGCAGTGACATCATCCGATGCTTCCTTCAATGTTAAAGCGAGTTTGTTGAAGTCTGCTCCCCCAATTAGTAGGCCAATTGGTGGCATGACTACATCATTGACAAAAGAAGAAACGATCTTGCCAAATGCAACCCCAATGACAATACCAATTGCCATGTCAACTGAATTTCCTTTTATTGAAAACTCTTTGAATTCAGTCCCCATGCTCATGGTTTTCTTTCCCAGTAAAATAATGTGCTGAAAGACAAATCTATTTGATCCCATTGATTATGCTAGTGATGATGCTTTGTGATTATATCGACAATTTTAATTTAATCACAGTCGAGCCCCCCTATGTGTAGGGCTTAATGATAAGTGTCCTGAAAATTAAACAATCTTATACTTGTCTCATGCCATGAATGAAAAGCCTAGCCTACCAATGTCTGCAGCGGTTACTGTGCATCCAGTTACAAATCGTCATGAAAGAAGAACATTTATTGATATCCCATGGCGCATCTACGCTGATGATTCCATGTGGGTACCACCGTTACGTCTCGAGAGACGCCTGCACTTTTCCAGATTTAATCCATTTTTCAAGCACGGAGAATGGCAAGCATGGATTGCATACCGGAATAATCTTCCGGTTGGAAGGATTAGCGCTCAAATTGATCAACTTCATCGTCAGCGTTATGGTGCAGATACCGGTCATTTTGGTTTGCTAGAAAGCGTGGATGATACAGAAGTATTCGCAGCGCTTACGCACACTGCAGAGACATGGCTTGCTGAGAGACATACCAAGCATGTCAGCGGACCATTTAGCCTTTCTATCAATCAAGAGTGTGGTGTCCTTGTGGACGGATTTAATACACCGCCTACGTTTATGATGCCGCATTCACCTAAATGGTATGGTCACTTACTTGAAGAACAAGGTTATCGACCGTTGAAGGATCTACTTGCGTATTGGGTGAATTTGGACTTTGAGATTCCTCGAGTCATGCGTATTTTGTTGAGTCAGTTTTCTAGTCGGATACATCTTAGGACAATACGCCGTAATATATTTAAAAAAGAGATGGAGGTATTACGTAGTATTTTCAATGACGCTTGGTCAAATAACTGGGGCTTCATTCCATTTACTGAGGCAGAGTTTTCTGAGCTTGGGAGCATATTTCGTATCCTTCTGAGGGATGAATATATGCAGATTGCTGAGGTTGATGGTGTTCCAGCGGCTTTTATGGTGTCGTTACCAAATTTGAATGATGTATTTGCTAAGCTTAATGGAAGTCTCTTCCCATTCGGATGGATTCGCTTGGTCAAGTTTCTTAAATACGGAGAAGTTAAAACGCTCCGAGTACCATTGATGGGTGTGCGTAAGCAATTCCAGAACACTCCCTTGGGCATAACGCTAGCCTTCATGGTGATTAATGCACCACGAGAATTTGCGCTTTCCAAAGGGGTACGAGAAGCTGAAATGTCCTGGATACTTGAGGATAATAAATCGATGCGTGCAATGCTCGATAGCATAGGTAGTAAGGAGTATAAGCGTTATCGAATCTATGGAAAAAGTCTATGATCAATATTTTGGACAAACAATATAGTGTCTTAGGTTCAAATTCCAAATGAAAAAAACAGATAAATTTATTGCGCTAGTACTGGCTGCAGATCGTACTTCTAACGATCCTGTTGCCAACAAATCAGGTATGGCCTGTAAGGCATTTGCGTCGATCTGTGGAATACCAATGATAATTCGCGTACTAGATGCGCTTGAGGCAAGTGGTATGATTAGAGCGATTGTTTTGTGCGGCCCCCCCGAATCCATGCTTCCTGGTTGCCCGGAATTGGAGCAACGGATAGGACGTGGGTATGTCACCTGGCTACCTAACCTGGATTCTCCTAGCCGAAGTGCTAATAGGGGGCTTGAGCATATAGATGATGACGTTCCGGTTTTATTGACAACGGCGGATCATGCGCTATTGACACCTGAAATCGTGCAGTATTTTTTACGTGAGTCTAGTAATGCGGATAGTGATGCTACTGTGGGATTAGTTAAACACGAAAATGTCATAGCTGCATTTCCGGGCACCAAGCGTACCGTAATACGGCTTCGTGATGGGGATTTTTGCGGTTGTAATCTCTATACTTTTCTAAACCACCATGGCCGTGATTTGGTTTCATTCTGGGGACGAGCGGAAGATTTGCGAAAACAGCCTTGGAGATTAGTTGGTGAGATACTGGGTCCAATGGCTATTTTGTTATATCTGCTCAGGATGTCAACTCTTAATCAAGCGCTGAATGCTGTCTCTGCTAAAGCTGGTGTTAGATCACATGCAGTGATCATCCCCTATGCTCAGGCTGGTGTCGATGTAGATAAGGCGGAGGATATAGTGCTTGTAGAATCAGTTTTGGAGGAAGCAACGCCCCTACCATTTGATAAAAATGGAACTTCGCACCATTTTCCCATGTAGCAAGTTGATTCCATTCCAAGGCTTGCAAGAGAGAGTCCGTGAAAATAATAGAAAAATATATCACACGTGAGCTATTGATACCGTTCACAGTGGTAATCGTGATTCTGACCGGACTATTTTCTGGCTTAAGCAGTGCCAATTTTCTCGCGGGGGCTGTGACAGAGTCGCTTGGTATTGCCGTTATGCTGAAGTTAGTACTACTTAAGACTTTAATTGCCTTAGAAGTGCTTATACCACTCTCCCTTTATATTGCCGTAATCGTCGGCCTTGGCAGAATGTATAGGGATCAAGAAATTACTATATTACGTTCTGCGGGTGTTGGCGAACATCGCATAATATATTCTGTGCTTTTGGTTGCAATCCCAGTCGGGATTATCAGTGGTGCGTTTTCTATTTTTGTTCGCCCTTGGGCTTATGAAGAGAATTATATTTTGAATGCACAAGCGGAAGCTGAGTTAAATATCGATCGATTCCAAGCCGGACGTTTCTATGGAAGCGAAAAAAGTGGCAGAGTGATTTATATTAACTCTAAGGATGAATCTGGTAAACAGATGAAAAACATATTTCACTACATAGCCAGGATTAACGGAAGTGAGATCCTCGTTGCCCAGGAGGGAAGGAAGCTGAAGACAGATCGCGGTCAACGACCCCAAATACATTTGTTCAACGGACATATTTATCGACTCACGCACACTTCGACAAAAGATACCGTTGCTCATTTTGAAAAACTAGTGTTATTCACCGATGACGGTACTGAATTAGACTACAAGCGTAAGTCTGCCGCCACTACGGTGCTGATGGACTCAAACCGCCCACGTGACATTGCTGAGCTTCAATGGCGCCTTTCTCGACCCATTGCAACAGTCTTGTTAGCCCTGATTGCCGTACCATTTAGCCGTACTTCACCTCGACGAAAAGAGGGAGAGAAAGTCTTTTTTGTCGCCGCCCTTGTTTTTTCAATCTATTACATTTTGAGCGGATTGGCCCAAACGTGGGTGGAGCAGGGAATAATAGGCAGCACACCTGGAGTTTGGTGGCTATATATATTAATGCTCACTATTTCACTCAGTTTGCTTTTTCCTGGCTTCTGGAAGCGGTTATTTCATTCTAGATGACAATAATAAATCGTTATCTTGCTTTTCAGGTCTTTATTGGTCTGTGTATTGCCACTGTGGTACTTTTGCCATTGATTAGTTTTCTAGATTTGCTAGGTCAACTCGATGATGTGGGCAAAGTGGCACAAGATCGCAAAGGGTTTTACGGCGTCAAAGATGCATTCTTGCATACCGCGCTATTGATGCCACGCAGATTTATCCAACTTGCTCCATTTATTGCATTATTGGGTAATGTGATCGCATTAGGACGACTAGCCATCAATCAAGAACTAACCGCATTACGGATTGCGGGTATTTCTCCTATTCGTCTAAGCTGGGCGCCACTCGGTGTCGGTGTAATCCTTGTACTATTTGTTGCTTTACTAGAACAATTTGTTGCTCCACAACTTCAGCAGAAGGCCATTTTACACAGAGCTATAGTGCTTGAACAGAGCGTACAACTTGGTGGAGATCTTGGTATTTGGGCACGAAATGAAAAAAATATATTACGTATTGGCAAGATGCTAAATTCCAAGAGGGCAGCAAATGTAGAGGTGTTACATTTTGATGACGATGGTTCTCTGCTAACTTATACCTATGCCAAATATGCTGACATCATTGATGACAATTTGTGGAAATTAAGCGACGTCATTACCAAGACGTTTACTGGGGAACAAATTGAGTCTGTAAGCATAAGCTCGATGAATTGGAAATCATTCCTGAATCCAGACGATATTTCAACTTTAAATAGACCACCGGAGAGTCTGTCACCTTTTGAATTATTTCAACATATACGTTTCTTACAAACTACAGGCCAAGAAGCGGATGCATATGCACTGGCCTTGTGGCGAAAAGCTGGTGGGGCATTGACAACAATTGCAATGTTGCTACTTTCCATACCTTTCGTCCTAGGATCTTCTCGAACTGGTCTTGTCAACAGGTTGGTACTTGCAGCTATGGTCGGGATTGGTGTCTATTTGCTTGATCAGATTATAGCAAATGCGGGCCTATTGTTACATTTTAACCCAGCTCTGACCGCCCTATTCCCTGGTTTAGCGCTGATCGTCTTAGCTAATTTTTGGTTACGGAGGATTCCTTAGTCATTTTCATAACAGTTTTTGGTAGGGCTTTATAGCACAAAAATATATTCTTGGATAACTTGTTACTGTAGCGATAATATCGCAAATATAGTAATCTATGCGACATTTTTTGATTAAATAGATGTTGCTGAGCTTATTGTAGATCTCTATTTCATGATTTCAAATCAATATAAAATCAGAAAATAATCTAAAATTTTTAAATGACAATTTTTGTTTATATCATTGGTAACAGTGAAATTGACGTTTGGGGCCTAAGTGGTCGAGAACGCCTGCAACGTATGTTAAAGGCTTTCAACAAGCAGGTTACTCTGGTTGATGACCTTAGTAATATTCCAAAGGGAGTACAGGCACTGCTTCTATGCGCGGATCATTTGTTTGATGCGAGAGTACTATCAGCATTAGTTCACACGCGATTGAATCTGGTGTTGGATAGTCATAGCGATCAAACGGTTGCTATCTGCATTGCTGATGGCAACGTGCCTAATATACTAGCGGATTTTCTGGGTGAAGGTAATGGACAGGCTATCTCTACTTTTTCTCATTATACACTGGAGGATCTGAATTTAAAGCTTCAGCAAATGAATCTGAAGAAGAAAGATGCGCCCTACGTGTTGTTTATTAATAGTTCTAATTACAAGATACTTGAATCAGAATTGTTTGCTGGGTCATACAAGGGTGTAACTGATTTAGTTACGAAATGGATCTGGCCTATGCCTGCATTTTGGGTTACTCACCTTTGTGTGCGCATTGGTTTGCAACCTAATTATGTCACACTAATTAGCCTTGTGTTTGCTGTGTTGACAGGGATTGCATTTTGGTACGGCAATTACGGTATAGGCTTAGTGATGGGATGGTTCATGACTTTTTTGGATACGGTGGATGGAAAGTTGGCAAGGGTGACTGTCACTTCGAGTCGTTTTGGCGATGTGCTCGATCATAGCCTAGATATTATTCATCCACCACTTTGGTACATGGCATGGGGTGTGGGGTTAACCGCGGTATCAATATCGGCACCCGACTTGCAGATATTGATGTGGTTGATGTTCATTGGTTATATTGGTGGTAGGGTATGTGAAGGGGTGTTCCAGTTCTGCATAGGGTCATTTGATATGTTTATCTGGCGCAAGTTTGATTCATTTAACCGGTTGATTACCGCACGGCGCAACCCCAATCTGATTTTATTGACATGTAGTTGGTTGATGAATCAGCCTGAGATCGGATTCTTGTCAGTGATTATATGGCAACTACTCTCTACGGCTATTCTTGCTATGCGAGTAGTTGTCGGCTGGCGTGTACGGAGACATCATGGCCCCTTGAAGTCGTGGTTTGAAGAAATTACCCATGATCGGAATGAAGGAGAGTTGGCTGTACGGATTTTTACCCGTACACCGATTAGTATAAATGACAGAAGAGTTACGAATTAAAAAATTACAAACGGGGAAAGCTAAAATTGGTTTACTTTTTAATCCCCTTAGTGGACGAATTCGCAAGCGCAAGAAAGTAATAAAGCATGCGCTGGTAGAAATTCCCGGTGTAATTATTCGAGAAGCAACGAACGTATCTGAGTTCAATGCAACCGTGAGCGATTTCTTATTAACTGGTGTTGATTTGCTGGTAATTGCTGGTGGAGATGGTACGGTGCAAGCAGTTCTAAATCATTTGTTCACAGTACATCCTCTTGAAAATTGGCCGATTCTTGCAGTAATACCCGGTGGTACAACCAATATGACGGCGCTTGATTTAGTTAATTATGATGTTCCAGAAGACGCTGCACGACGATTAAGCCAATACTTGTTGACACGAACTTTACCCTCACTATTACGACGACATGTATTATGCATAGAACAAACGGGTTCTGCTAAGGTATATGGTATGTTTTTCGGTGTTGGTATTATTGCTCGTGCTGTAATATTCTCTCGGAGCGGGATAAAGCAGATGGGGATCACTGGAGAAATCTATTCGGGCCTAATTGTGTTATTTTATCTTGCTGGACTTTTTCTTGGACGTCGCAAAGGGTCATGGGCGCCAGCACGGATGACAACTATCAAGGTAGGTGGAAAAACTTGCAATGGTTCCCATCTGTTTTTATTTGCCAGTGTGCTTGATCGCTTGCTATTTAATATGCGTCCGTACTGGGGGGAGGAGCAGGAACCGTTTCATGTTACATTTATCAAGCAGTTGCGCATCAAGGATGTCATGAGGATGATTGTAGGTCGAGGCGCAGTCCTCAAGGAGCATAACGGTTATCATAGTCACAATAGCAGTGCACTGGAGCTGGTGATAGATGACGATTACATTGTCGACGGCGAATCCTACCGAGCATCAAGTCAGAATGGGCCGTTAAATATTACGGCTGCTGGCCCAGTTACTTTCTTGACTTGGTAGTATTCAAACGGGTTCTATAAATTTGTATCAATGACAGATCATGCATCAACATTGGATAGAACACTCCCGGATAGCTTAGTTTCCGAAGTCACATCTATGGGATCAAGGGCTGTGTCAGCAGATTTTTCAATCCTTGTTGAAGAATTGAAATCACGTTTCGAGTCATCGCTGGATGCCATTCTTCTTTACGGGTCCTGCTTACATTCCTACGAGATTGGCGACGGGGTTGTGGATTTTTATATAGTGGTGGATGACTACAGTAATGCTTACCAAGAACATTACTTGCGTTATTTCAATGCATGGTTGCCACCGAATGTGTTTTATCTAGAGGTATTTAGGCAGGAAAAAACATTTCGTGCCAAATATGCAGTCATCTCAATGACAGACTTCGAGAAAGGAAACCAATATTGGTTTCACTCATATTTATGGGCGCGTTTTGCCCAACCTGTGCGGTTGTTATATGTTCGAAATAAAAATATTCGCCAGCGTGTCTACAATTCATTAGCACATGCGGTAGTGGCATTTCTTAAACCTACTATTACGGCGCTGGGCCCATGTGTAATAACTCCGGAAGAAATTTGGGTCAAGGGTTTGACACTCACCTATACGGCTGAACTTCGGCCTGAACGCGAATCGCGTGCACGTCAACTTGTTGAGCTTAATCTGGATGACTACATGCATCTGACCGAGCATGCCTTGCCTATGTTGGTGGGAATGCTTGAGAAATTACCGCAGGAGTATCAAGGACAGGGGCGCTACCGATGTTTAACTGATGAGGCTGAGTGCCGAAGTTCATTGCGTCGTTGGCGGTTGCGTCGTTGGCAGGGAAGAGTTCTCTCAGTGCTTCGGCTGATAAAGGCGACATTTACCTTCCGGGACTGTATCGATTATGCCGCATGGAAGATTGAACGTCACACTGGGGTTCGAATTGAGGTTACTCCCAAACTTCGACGCCATCCCGTGTTATGGGGCTATAAAGTTTTTTGGAAATTATTGCGACGAGGTATATTACGCTGATGATTGGTTCATAGAAAACATGGAGACTAGTAGTTTTTAGCTTATCAAAATGATCAAGCAACAGACGTGACAGCATCCATTTTTATGGATGCTTTTCTTATTGAGCTATTCAAGAATAAGACACAGATCGTCTTCAACAAATATATGTTGGCCCCATGTTGCCATGTGCGTTCAGGTGATATAAAACATTCCAGAATATGCTTCAGATAGAAAGGACAGGCAATTTCGACTATCTAATTGGAATAGATGTAAGTTCAAGAATTGCGTTCTTTGTTATCAAATTAGTTTCTTTCAAATACGAAACAAGTCTCGCCCCAATTTTTTGTTGTTTTAAGCTTTACTCTTAGGCCTGTCTGTTCCATCAGGCTTACTGCCTCTTGTTGTTCTTCATCAGTGCCCAATTCTACGATAACAGACTTAATAGCAAGATTGCTAAGTACATTCATAGCACCTTTAATAATGGGTATTTCTATGCCATCGACATCGATCTTAATATAATTGGGAAATGGGAAATTCCACATGGTGCACAAGTCATCCAGCGTTACTCCAAACATACCCTGGATATGATTAGTTGGCATTTTCATGTTTTTAAGGTTTTCTTCTCCAAATTGTGAACGGTTTCCCCCGGGAATAAATTTAGGAATATACAATTTAGAAAATCCACTATTTCCGGATACGGCAACACAGTAGGGCGTAATATTATTTTCAAGTTTATTTAGGTATATATTCTTATTAAGCAAATAATAATTTATGCTCTGAGGCTCAAAGGCATACACATGAATTTTATTGCCATGTTTTTTGACGGGGTATAAAGAATATTGGCCAATGTTTGCACCCAGATCAAAATAACATGAATCAGGTTCAAAACTATCGAGCCAATCTAAAGTATCCGGTTCTTTAACAGAATAAGTTTTTGCTCGTTTAAGAGTTCGCCAATTATCCACTGCAATACGTATTGACTGCCCTCGCACGTTCACTTTTGTATAGCCGCCTTTTATTCTGTAAAGAGTCAATAGAAAACCAGACCAAACATTTTTTAAGAATAAATACGTGTTAGAAATCATAGATTCAACTCATTCGTGAAGTTGGAAAATTAACACCGAATAATCCTTAGATAACATTATAAACTTCAAACATTCTCGTGTCCGGGTAGATCGAATAGCTAGAGCAGAATTACAAGGACTATATCAGCCATGTTCAACAGGTAATGGTACAAAGTGTTGTCCCTAAATGCCGTAGATTAGCCATATTGTTTTTAGTTAGTGCAATACTGGAACGGCAAGGCTAGGGGAATCAGTAGACAAATGTTTCTTATTTGCATTAACACAACTACTTCAGGTTAGTAATGTATTCAAATCGAATACCGTGTTCACCTGATCTGGAAAAGGATTTTTATCTCCAGTGCGCACACGTCCCAAGAAAACGACATTGTTATTCTGTGCGCTTTGATAATCAATGAGTGCATCGCCAATCATCAGCACACCTGTTGGTGTAAGGCTATAAGTAGATAGTATCTCTGCAATCAGAGTTTGTTTTGATTTTGGCGATCCACGTACTTCGATGAAATAGGGTTCTAGTCCACGACGAGTAATGATTGTATTCAGTTCTATTTCAGGTGTGCCTGAGACAATAAATAACGGTATTCTAGTGGCTTCTTTATGCACTAATTCGTTGGCACCGGGTACTGGCTTGCTCGCAATTACAGCTTCGACTACCAGTTTGGAGAAACGTCTATCGAGTTCTCGTTCTTCATCTTGTGTCAGTGGTGGCATTTCCAACAAATGTTGTTGGAAATGTCGAAATTTTTGGTAACGTGATAGGCCGCCGTTCAGACAGTGATAACGCACTACTTTACTTACTATCGTTTTCCCATAGGATTGATAAAGATCAGCAAAGGCTTGTGTTTTAATGTCTCCCGATTCGACCAATACTCCGTCAAAGTCAAAGATGATGGCCTGCCAATCTGCGGCCTTCATGCTTTGTTGTCGGATGCTGCCGGTGTAGCATCATCGTCTATGTCGGAGTGATGAAATTCTTTGTGAATTTCCCTAATACAATCCAGTAGGCCCTGACCCAGATCGACATGTTCGTTGAGTACTAATTTACGGCCAATACGTGGCTGAAATGCATAAGGAGTCACCTCATAATGATGTACCGCATTAGCTTCGTTAAAATGTAGTTCTATCGGCCATGGCATGATTTCCGAAATCATCGTCATGACGTCCTTGATGCGTAATCGTTCCTGCCCGGTAAGGATTAGATGGCGATTAGCGAATTCTGGTGCCAGCACCTGCACGCTCATACGTGCGGCATCCTCAACATGAATGTATTCGCGGATAGCTTCACCACTACCCCTGTAAGTGATCGAGTGTTTCTCTACTGCTTCATGTAACATCCGGTAGATGCCATTACGTGCATCAGTACGTCTACCATACAGAGAGCCATAGCGCAGAATGGTGTAGTCAAGTCCATAGCGCTCATGATAGGTTTCGATGAAGCGCTCCGCCGCCTGTTTACTCGCACGATAGAAAGAACCAGATTCGGAGTATACATATACTGTACTAGCGAAGATAAAACGACGTGAACCGGCGAGTCGAGCGGCTTCTAGTACGTGCATATTTCCCAGAATGTTGACTTCTGCAGTAGCCAGTGGCTTCTCGTGGGCTTCATCGATGTCAGCGATTGCAGCAAAATTGTAGACTACAGCGGCACTCTGTGTTGCCTTTATTACTTCTTTAAGATCCATAATGTCACCAACGATCATTTCCTGATCATGTTTCTGATAGGGCGACGGAGAGCGATCGAACAAACGCACTCGGTAGCCCTCAGCGGATAGTGCCT
>SMVA01157482.1_pt1 | contig 11877 bp, 10 predicted proteins | sample 2456451 | NCBI WGS metagenome assembly SMVA01 (sample SAMN11095933, study PRJNA526329) | marine sediment metagenome | biome: Marine sediment; feature: Surficial sediment; material: Deep marine sediment; isolation source: Hadal surficial sediment | place: Pacific Ocean | collected 2014-05 | depth...
ACCTTGAGGGCCTCGAAGCGCGCGCGCGCTTCGCCCAGTGCCATCTGGACCCAGGGCGTCTCGATGACGGGGTGATCCTTCTCGTCTCGGGTCTCTCGCGCCCAATCTGCTACGTCGTTGATCAGCTCACCCGCCAGGCATCCCATCGCCGCGAGTCCGACGCGCTCGTGATTGAGCTGAAGCGTGATCAACTGCCAGCCGCCGTTCTCCTCGCCGACCCGCATGTCTGCCGGCACGCGAATGTTGTCGTAGTAGGTCATGGTCGTGGCGCCGCCACCCACGGTGTGGATGGGGGACCACGAGAAGCCGGGCAGCTTCGTGTCGACGATCAGGATCGAGATGCCCTTGTGTTTCTTGGCACCGGGATCAGTGCGGCAGGCCAGCCAGATGTAGTCCGCCTGGTTGGCGCCACTGGTGAAGATCTTGGTGCCATTGACGACGTAGTCGTCTCCGTCCCGAACCGCAGAGGTCTTCAGCGATGCTAGGTCGGTTCCAGAATCGGGCTCGGTGTAGCCGATCGCGAAGTGGATCTCGCCGGCCAGGATCCTGGGCAGGAAGCGTTCCTTCTGGATCTCGCTGCCGCGCGCGATCAGTGCGGGTCCGACGGTGTTCAGGGTGACGAACGGGATCGGTGCACCGGAGCGGCGTGCTTCCTCGAACCAGATCATCTGTTCGATGCCCGTGAGGCCCTGGCCGCCGTAGACCTTGGGCCAGCCCACGCCAAGCCAGCCGTCCTTGCCCATCTGCCGCACCACGTCACGGAACATCGGACCGCCCTCGAGACCGATCAGGCCGTCCCGGATTTCGGGCGTCATCAACTGGTCGAAGTAGGCGCGAAGCTCAGCGCGGAGGGAATTCTGTTCGGGGGTGAAATCGACGTACACGGGGGCAGGCTCCTGAGGCGAGCCGCAGCATAGCAGCAATACCGAACGATCGTTCGTCTGCGCCGTCGTGCCACCCTACATCGCGTTCCACTGGCGTGTGGATCCTGCCCGGATCCGCAAACGCCTTTTCAACGCCGATAGAGGTCTTCGAGAATCGCGGTGACGAAGGGCAGGTGTGAGACATCGATCCAGTTCGTGGCGGCCGAGAGCGCGAAGAGGCCGCTGGCCGCGATGGCGGCAACAGCCCAGCGCCAGCGCAGTCTCGCCGTCTTGCGGACGACCGGCGTTGCAAGTCGGGTGGCATCGTCTTGATCCAATGCTTCGAAAACCTGCTGCGCCCAGAGCCACGCGGAGATTTCGGCGCGACATTCGGCTGGGGTGGGGGATCCAAGCTGTCGTTCCAGGACGAAGCGCAGGTCCAGGGCGGAGGCCATGCGCTTGCGGGCGCGCGGCTGGAGGCAGCGCCGCACCAGCCGACGCAGGCTCCGCGGCGTCGTGCCCGCGACACGGCCCACCCGTGTGTACTGCCGATTTTCCATCTGGCGCAGCAGTCCGTCGCTCTCATCGTCGGCCCGGAACGGGGGAAGACCAGCGAGCATCTCGTAGAGGAGCGTCCCAAAAGTGAACAGGTCGCTGCGCGTGTCCACCCGCTCACCCAGGAATTGTTCGGGCGACATGTAGGCGGGGGTACCGACGGCGTGGCCCGTCTGGGTGAGGCCCGGCGCCTTGCCGTCGAGGGCGATGCCGAAGTCTGCGATCTTGACCTCTCCGGCGCGGCCCAACAAGATGTTCGAGGGCTTCAGGTCGCGATGGACGATGCCCTGGGCGTGGATCTCTTCGAGGCCTCGGGCCAGCTCGAGGGCGATCAGGGCGGCGATGCGGGGTTCGAAGCGCCGCACCAGTTCCAGTGCCGTCGCCAGGTCCACCCCATCGACGAATTCCTGGCAGATGAAGCGTTCGCCGCGCCACGAGAAGTAGTCGTAGACGGACACCACGTTCTGGTGGTGCACGGCGGCGGCGGCCTGGGCCTCGCGGCGGAAGCGCTCCTCGCACTGGTCGTCCTCGCCCAGGTCACGGCGCAGTCCCTTGATGACTACGCGCCGGTCCAGAGCAGGTTGTCGGGCCAGGTAGACGACGCCCATCCCCCCCTTGCCGAGTTCTCGCTCGACTTCGAAGGCTCCGATCGACTTGCGTGCCGCCGGGCTCATCGGAAGGGCTCCAGTCCGTCGACGCCTATACGTCGTCGATGACGTAGGTCTTGGGCTTGTGATCGCACTTTTCGAGGATGAACTGGAGGCAGCACTCGCCCAGCTGGAGCCGGTCGCCGTTCTTGAGATCGGCGGCCTTCACATCGCTGCCGTTGACCTTGCAGCCATTGGTGCTGCCGAGGTCGCGTATCCGGATGCGTCCCTCTACGAGTTCCAGGGCCGCGTGCTCCTTCGACAGGGTGTCGTGATCGATGATCCAGTTCGCACCGGCTCCCCGGCCGATGCAGACATTGGCGGACTCCATCACGAACTCCGTTCCGGCTGCCGGGCCCTCCAGGACCACGACCGTGGCCTTCCACTTCGCCCGGAAGGACTCCCAATTCTGGTCGATCTCGGCGACTTCAACCCTGCGTGTTTGTCCATCATTCATCGAAGCGAGTCCTCCCTCTGGCGCTCTTAGGTGCGTAGCGGCGAACGAAGCTTGATCTTGAACGCATCTCCAAGCGGAAGGCGGGTGGGAAGCCCCGTCGGCACCTTCCCACGTATGCGGCAGTATCCACCCACCTCGAAATTTTCCAATAAACCTGGGAACGCGGCCGCCCGATGAGTTGTCTGCCCGGGTCCACTGAAAATCTCTTGATCGGGTTGATCTGATGGATGTGCGGAAGCGGAGCGGTACTTGGCTGCAAACGCTTGATTCTTCTGGATGATGTGGTTCCCGATGCGGTTGGAATATTCAGCTCTCGTTCGCAGTGGTCCGGGCAGCCATACGGAGAACGCGCTCAGCGCGTTCTCCGTATGGCCTTGCGCCGACGGGCCCCGCTCAGCGGGGCGCCTGATCGCCCAGCCGAGGAGCCGGTAGGCGGCGGGAGGCGCGGTCTCGGGGACCGCGGTCTCGGGACCGGTGTTCCAGAGCGACTCTTCGCAACCGCGAGTGCTGCGTCTCATGGGGAATCACCGAGAAACGGCTTGCGTACGTTTAGTGGATTTTTCAGCTGCGGGTGCAAGAACGAGCGGCGCCCCGCCCGACTGATCTGCGGCAGCCGAAGTCCGGCGCGATCAGCCGCTTTCGGCGTGGAGGGGAGCGTCAGGGCGCGTCGAGATTCGGAGTTGCAGTCGATCGGTACCCCTTCGGCGGCCTGCTAGCTTCCCGGCATGCCCAGAAGCCTCTTGATCGTGACGGGCGGTTCCAGCGGCATTGGCCGTGCTCTGCTCGACGCCTGTCCCGACGCCGAAGCGCGCAAGATCGACATCAGTCGCAGCGGTGGTGTTGACGTCGACGTGCACTTGAAGGTCGATTTGTCCCAGCCTGCGTCGTGGCGGGAAGTGTCAAGACTCCTTGCGCACGAATTGTCCGGCTTCAACGGCGAACGCGTGGTCTTCTTTCACAGCGCGGGGACTCTCGATCCCATCGGCTTCGCCGGAGAGGTCGACTCGGAGGCCTACACCCGCAACGTGATCCTCAATAGCGCGGCGCCCCAGGTGCTGGGCGACGCCTTCCTGCAGGCAGCATCGGGGACCCAGGCGAAATGCTGCCTCGTGATGATCGGTTCTGGTGCCGCGAGTTCGGTGTACGAAGGCTGGTCCTCATACTGCGGCGGCAAGGCGGCCGTCGATCAGTGGGTCCGGACCGTGGGCGCGGAACAGAAGCGCCGCGGTGGACGAATCCAGGTTCTGTCGGTAGCGCCCGGCGTCGTGGAGACCGCGATGCAGGAACAGATCCGCCAGACGTCCAAGCGCGATTTTCCCGAGGTCGACCGCTTCGTCGAGCTTCACGAGGGTGGAGATTTGCGGGATCCGAAAGTCGTGGCGGGTGAACTCTGGGGCCTGATCGAGAAGGATCTCGAAAACGGCAGCGTTCTCGATCTCCGCGACTCCTGAACCCAGCCACGGTCATGCGCTAACGTAGCCGCCCCGTCAGGAGGCAGTGCGCGCCCAGGAGGCTGGGCGCGCCCAGAAGGCTGGGCGCGCCCCGACGGTATCACCGAGGAATCTGGATTCATGCTCGATCCGAAAGGCGCCGGTGTCAGCGAGGAGGTCTGGAACGAAGCCATCGCGTCCTGCGTCGCCCTGCCCGTCACCGAAGTCATTCGCGAAACGCACGATTCGTGCTCCCTGGTGTTCGAAGTTCCGGCCGGCTTGGAGGAGCGCTTCCGCTACGAGGCGGGCCAGTTCCTGAGCTTCAAGGTTCCCTTCGAGGGCAAGGTGCTCACACGCAGCTACTCGCTGTCGAGCTCGCCCGTGTGTGATCCCAAGCCCAAGGTGACCGTCAAGCGTGTCGACGACGGCCGGATTTCACACTGGATCAACGACGAGGTCAAGGCTGGTGATACCTTGATGGTGGTTCCGCCCGCCGGGCTGTTCGTCCTGAACGACAAGAAGCGTCCGGTGACGTTCTTTGCTGGCGGCAGCGGCATCACACCCTGCATCTCCATCATCAAGACCGCGCTCCTCACGACCGAACGCAAGCTGCGCCTGGTCTATGCGAACCGCGACCAGCGCTCGATCATCTTCAACGACGAGCTCGAGAAGCTGCGCGGCCAGCATCCGGAGCGCTTCGAGATCCGCCATTCGCTGGACGACCGCGATGGCTTTATCGACCTCAAACGGATCGAGCACATGGCGGTGGACGAGCTTGAGGGTGACTTCTACCTATGCGGGCCCGGTGTCTTCATGGATCTGGTCGAGCGGGCGCTGGCCGCACTGCACGTCCCGGCTGAGCAGGTTCACATCGAGCGCTTCGTCTCACCCCCGGATCCCCAGGTCCTGAAGAAGGACGAGGCCCCGGCTCCGGCCGCCGGGGCGGAAGGCGTGCCGGACTCGATTACGGTCGTGCTCGACGGCAAGCCCCACGAAGTTCCCTACCAGGAGGGAGAACGTGTGCTGGCCGCCGTGCGCCGTGCAGGACTCGACCCGCCGTTCTCGTGTGAGGAAGGCTACTGCTCGTGCTGCATGGCCAAGCTCACCGAGGGAGACGTTCAGATGGAAGTCAACGACTGCCTGTCGCCCGACCTCCTGAAGGAAGGCTGGGTCCTCACCTGTCAGAGCGTGTGCCGCAGCCACAAGATCAAGGTCGAGTACCCGAGCTAGGAGGAAGATCCCGATGCCGAGTCGCCGCGAGTTGATCCAGATGACCGATGACGAACGCATGGCATTCATCCGAAGTCACAAGACGATGAATATCGTCTCCAATGGTCCGGGCGGCTTCCCCCATCCCATGCCGATGTGGTTCGTCATCGATGCAGACGGAACCGTGCGCATGACGACGTTTCGCAAGAGCCAGAAGGTGCTCAACATCCAGCGTGATCCGAAGGTCTCGCTCCTGATCGAGGATGGGACCGAATACGCCGAGCTGCGAGGCGTCGTCCTCTACGGCCACTGCGAGATCGTTGACGACATTGACGCGGTCAAGGACACCTTGATCGACATCACGGGCGGCGAAGCTGCCGAGACGCCCGAGGGTCGCGAGGCCATGGGCAAGGTGATCATGGACACGGCCGCCAAGCGCGTCTGCCTGAAGCTCGAACCCGAGAAGATCGTCTCGTGGGACCACGCCAAGCTCGCAGGCAAGTACTAGCGCCACCTCGCGCAGTTCGCCGCCGCGGCGAACTGCAAGCTACCCTTTGGCTGGCCGCACCCCTTGATCTAGAAGCTCCACTTCAGATCGAAGAAGACCCGGTCGTTGTGGCCCCAGTCGGCCAACGGCGGCAGGTCGCCTTGCTGGTACATCAGGAGCCCCAGCGTGGCCACGAGTCCATCCTGGATCGTGTAGTCGCCCTGCAGCCGGATGATGGCGCCGTCGTCCACTGGGCTGGTGTTCTTGCCCCAGCCGCCCAGCAGGATGCCGACCACGCTCGTGTTGAGCCGCGCGTTCATCCACTCCGCCGTCCAGCGCAGCGCGATCTCCGCGCTGTTCTCCCGAAGCGAGACTGGAATCGTGAGCAGGGGCCGCGAGTAGTCGGTGAGGTGGCGCTCGACGAGCTCGACCGAGAGCGTGTGGTCCGTGAAGCCGTAGTACTCGATGCCGAACATTGCATCGAGCCGCGACGTCTTCTTGCTGAGCGTTGGCGGCGGGGCGGGTGGCGGGATGAAGAGCCCGCCCGGAAACGACGCGAAGCGGAAGCCGTGCTTCCAGGCGAACTCGGCCTTGATGAGCCACGACCCGATCGCGTAATTTCCGCCAGCTCCTATCATGCGAATGCGGTCGTACTTCAACAACACGCCGAGTGGGTTCTGGGGCGAAAAGGTCACCGGCTGTAAACGCGGAACGTCGGTCCATGTGTCGGCGAAGTGGAATGACACGTCGAAGCCCGAGAAGATTCCGGAGAGGGCCACGCCGAATTCCGTGTCCTCGAAGTCATCGGGCTTGATCTCGCGAATCGGCAGCGGCGGGAGAGGGTTGAAATCGCTTCCCTGTTCCGGAAGATCGTCAAGCCGGATCTCGGGAATCGCCACGCCGGTCAGGCGCCAATTGGGCGTGATCTGCCAGTCCAGTCGGATCATGCTGACCGAGAGTCGCAGATCCTCGATGTCGGCGCGGCCGGGAACTCGGCTATCGACCGGGTTCAGCACGTCCAGCACCCGCACGGAATCCGACTTGCCCCAGACGACGACCTGCCGTCCGAGCTTGAGGTCAACTCCTTCGTAGAGTTCGCCTTCGATGTAGGTGTCGGCTAGATCGATCTCGTACTCCATGTCGTCGATCACATCGTCGCTGAACTCGTTCTTTCCCCGGGCGAGGTAGGTCCAGTCGTACCACGCATAGGGCGACACCCGCAGCTCCCACTCGAAGGGGAGGTCGATGTCCAGCTGGAGGTTGAGCCGCGTTCGCAGCTGGGACAGGCCTCGCCAGTTGGTCTTGCGGGAAGCGGTCTTGAAGGCGTGGTGTTTCAGATAGTTGTAGGAGCTGCTCAGGCTGAGGCTGCCGTCCAGGTCCCACCAGGTCTCTTCTAGCGGGACGGCCTCCTCGATCTCGACGTCGAAGTTCTCGTCTTCGTCACCGAAACCACCCATGTCGTCGTAGTCGTCGGCCCCGGCGCCTCCCGCACGCGAGAGGAGAGCGCAGACCAGCACCGCGCTGAACGCGGCCGACGCGATGCGTCGGTGCACGGAGATCTAGATGCCGTCTTCGAGCTTGCGAATGCTGAAGCTCGACTCATCCATCGGCTGGTTGAATTTCACGTTGTCCGAGATGAGCACCGTCTTGTGCAGGGTCTTCTTGCCCTTCTTGGTGGTCATGTGCATCTCTGTGGCAACCCAGATGTCGTCGATCAGCTCGAGCTTCTTCACGTCGAGATACTTGTGGCGGCCACCCTTTTTGAGCCAGCTCTTGGCGCGGACCACCACATAATTGTCCTTGCGTACGAACATGATCTGTTTGGTGTAGCCCGTCTCGTCGATCTCGTCTTCGGTGTTGGGGGTCGCTTCGATCACCCAGACCGGATGCCCACGGACCTCGGATTCCTGGAGGATCTTGTAGTCGTAGTAGTCGAGATTCCGGTCGGTCATGTCCGCGAAGGTGAAGTCGGACCCCATGAAGCTGCCGCTCTTGTCGCCAGACGCAATTCGCTTGGTTTTCTTCAGCGCCGGCAGGTAGAGCCACTGGTCGTCGTCCTTCTCGCCGTCATCGTAGTCATAGGTGAGAAAGCCCGTGTCCTTCACGTCCGCGGGAGAGAGGAAGAACATGATCGAGTGGCTGTCTTTGCCCTCGTCCATTGCCCAGGAGCGGATCGTGCGCTTGCGCTGGCTGCCGTTTTTGTCGATCAGGATCATGCGCAGGTCCTGTGTGATCTTGTCACCGTCGTCACGGTCGTCCACCCGCTCCATGATCTCGCGAGCCGTCAGCTCGTCATCGTAGCCGTCCACCCGCACCATGATCTTGCTACCCGTCGGCCCCACGTCGTCCGCTACGACCATGGCCGCGGGAAATACCAAGGCGATCGCGATCGTCCACACGCCAGTGAGTCGACTCATCCCGATGCCTCCATCTTCAAGGCTGTGCCGGACTGGACCGGTTGCGGGCGCGCAATCAGGACCATCAACGCCGGCGCAAGGATCACGTCGGCAAGGAAGGCGATGATGATCGTAACGCCGGTAAGCAGTCCGAAATAGAAGAGGTTCGTCATCGATGCGAACATGTAGATGAAGAACCCGCCGGACAGCACCAGCGACGTGAACAGCAGGGCCTGGCCAGTGGAGGCGAGGGTCCGCCGCACCGACTCCTTGGGGTCGCCGGTCTCTTCGTAGTAGCGCCGGAAGTTGTGCATGAAGTGGATGGTGTCGTCCACCGCGAGGCCGATGGCGATGCTCCCGATCAGCAGCGTAAACGCGTCCATCGGGATCTTGAAGACGCCCATGATTCCCAGGATGATGATGATTGGAGCCAAGTTGGGAAGCATAGCGAAGAGCCCAATCCGCAGGTTGCCGATCAACAGGACGATCAGGGGCGTGATTACCATCAGCGCCATCGCGTAGCTCTGGACCATGGTCTTGATTACCGCGTCGAGCGTGTACCCGATGATCACGCCCATCCCCGTCAGCTCGAAGCTAGCCTTCGAGCCGATGGTTTCAGCAGCCAGCGCCTCGAGTTGCGCGAAGAATGGCGGGTACTGGACGGCATCTTCGAAGGGGAAGCGGATCGTGATACGGCCCAGGCTGAACTGGGAGTCGACCCTGTCCTCCAAGTCGTCAGATCCGCTGTTCTCGAAGAGCAGGAGTTCCTGGGCCACCAGCAGCCGATCTTCCGGGACCCTGTAGTATTCGGGTCGGTTCTCGTTCAGCGCTTGATTGATCTCCTTGACGATGTCCACCAACGAGATCGATTTCCCGGCGAAGACAGCGCCAGCGTCGAGGTCGAGCGACCTTCGCTGGAACTCGCCGATCGCGGCCAACAGCTCCGGGTCGTGGAGACCGTTCACCTGGTGCGTGTCAACCAGGGCTTCGATGGTGGCCGCGCCCCGCATCCGGTCGTTCACGAGCTCGGTGGCCTGGCGGATTTCACTGTTCGGATTGAACCAGCGCAGCACGTCGTGGGAGAAGGTAATCCTCGATGCGCCAGCGAGGCCAGCCACGACCAGGATCGTCCAGACGGCGATGACGGATCGTGTGTGGGTCGTCGCGAACTCGCCGACCCGAACCAGGATCCGCTGGGAAAAGAAGTCGTCCTCGGTCGACTTGCTCGCGGCCTGCATCGGAAAGACAGCGATCAACGCCGGCAACAGGATGATCGTAAAGACCAGCCCCACCATGACGCCGATGGGGCCATAGGTCCCATAATGCGCAATCGGCCGGAGTTCGGCGGCGGCGAAGGACATGAGGCCGCCCGCGGTGGTGAGGCTCGTCATCACGACGGCCAGCCCGGAGTGCCCGAGTGCAAAGACGATGGCCGCTTCCTTGTCTTCGCCCCGTCGCTGCGCCTGGTAGAAGATGGCCAGGATGTGGACCGAGGCGCCAATCCCGACCGCCAGCAGGAACGTCGGCAGGGTCTGGGTGGGAAGCGTCAGCGGGGTTCCGGCCCAGGCCATGATCGACAGAGAACACGCCACCGATAGGCCGACGACGAAGATCGGGAGGACGACCCCAGCGACGCGTCGGAACAGCAGACCCAGCAGGAGTGCGATCATGCCCACCGCCAGGCCGGTAAACTTCCTCATGTCCGACTGCATGCTGTTCCGCATGCCCTCGATGATGCTGGGCGTCCCTGTGAGATGGATCATGAAGTCGTCGGCGCGATGGAGATCGACCACGGCGTTCACGGCCAGCATGACCTCGTGGTCCTGCTCACCGCTTGCGTATTGGGACACTTCCGTTGCTTCGGTCGTGTCTGCTTGGACGTCCTCGAATCCACTGAGTTCGTCCGCATCGGAATCCGCCGCGTAGACTTCGGTCTCGATCACGATCAACGTCAGGGTGCTGTCCGCCGACACGAGATTGTCGATCAGCAGCGGATTTGCGAAGACGCGCCGTCTGAGATCTTGGACCTCGGCGTCCGTCGTCGGGAAATCCTCCATCAGGTCGCCGACGATCAGCTGGTCCTCATCTCCGCGGGTTTCGCGCGCGTTGATCAGGCTTCGGACCTCGACCACGTACGGCACCTGGTTCTCGAGGTCCTCGTGTAGAGAGCGCAGCTTCTTCAGGAACTCGAGATCGAACACTTTGGGTGGCTCGATGGCCAGCACAACGAGGGTGTCGCGGCCGAACTTCTCGCGGAATTCGTCATAGGCGATCCGGATCGGATCGTCCTCGTGGAAGAAGCCCTCGGTGGAGGTGTCGATGCGGATCTTGGACGCCTGCGTCAACACCACCCCGGACAACGCCAGCATCACGGGAATCACTAGCCAGGCGCGTCGGTAGGCGAAGCGTCCCCAGACCTTGAAGAGTGCTTCGATCCGGTCTCTCACGTCGTGCTCCCGTCGGCGGGCGATTTCAGGATTCCGTTCAGCAGAAGCTCGACCTGATGTTCGGCGAACTGCTGGGCAAGCTCCGGCGTGATCCCGGGAATGCCGTAGAGGCGTTTCAGGATCGGCTCCGCCAGGAAGAAGAAGAGGCTGCTTCCGAATAGAGCCGGGATCAGGAACATGGGATTCACCTCGCGAAAGACGCCCATGCGCTGTCCTTCTTGCAGGACCTGGGCGAAATTTTCGAGGTTCTTGCTGGCAAAGTTGGTAACGAAGTCGTCGATCACCTCGTCCTCGCCAAACAGCACCTGCTCGGCGATCAGCCGCGGTGCATAACGATCTGCGCCGATCACGGCCACGGCGGCGCGCACCATGTTGGCCAGCTGTTCCTCGGCGCTGCCCGCCTGGCTCACCACGGCCCTGATGCGGTCGAGCAGCTTGGCCGAGATGCGGTCCGCGACCGCGCGCAGCAGGTCATCCTTGGAGCCGAAGTAGTAGTTGACCAGGGCGGGCTTTACGCCGGCCCGCTTCGCGACCTCGCGGACCGTCACCCGGGGCAGCCCCTTCTCGGCCAGGATCTCCTGGGCAGCGTCGAGCAGCGCAGCTCGGCGCTCGGTGCCGCTGCTTCCGACCGGTCGACCGGGACCGCGTCGGTTCGAATTCGCGCTCTGGTCCGAGGACATATAAATTTATTGTACATTCAATTATTTTCATTGCCAGGGAGTTCTTCGGAGCGGCAACAATTCCTCTAACCTAGTGCCGTGTCGGCGTTTCAGAGATTTCATGCGTCCCGAAAGTCTCGCGCGGTTTGGATCCTCGTGGCAGTCGCCGTTCTGACGAGCGCGGCGGCGCAATCGGCCAGCGCCCAGCAGTCCGACGAGAGCATTGCCTACTCGGCCGTCACCGGCGTCGGCGCGGCTCTCTGCACGATCGTCTATGTACCCCTCAAGGTGGGCTATGCGGTCGGAGGGACCGTCATCAGCGGGCTCGCCTGGGTCTGGACCCTGGGTGACACGTCGATCTCCGGACCGATCCTGCGCTCTGCCGTCCAAGGCGACTATGTGGTTACGCCCGCCCACCTCGAGGGCTACCGGGACCTGAAGTTCATCGGGCCCCAGTACTGACCGCTCCCGTCAGACGGGCCCGCCCTTTGCGCCCGCCTCCCCATCCGTCGCGCCCACTCTTCCATCGTTGCGAACGTCGGCTTCGAGATGGGCCGTGCAATTGAAGAGCGTCACGACATAGGGTGGCTCGATCTGGATCTCGGTCACCGAGGTGTTGCCGAAGCCGGCTTCGGGCGTCGCGTCGGATGGAAGAGACAGGTGGCGCCGCGCCAGGGACAGGCAGACGAGCCCGTGGCTGACCACGGCGAGATGACCTCGGGTGGCG
>SMVA01461162.1_pt1 | contig 11877 bp, 11 predicted proteins | sample 2456451 | NCBI WGS metagenome assembly SMVA01 (sample SAMN11095933, study PRJNA526329) | marine sediment metagenome | biome: Marine sediment; feature: Surficial sediment; material: Deep marine sediment; isolation source: Hadal surficial sediment | place: Pacific Ocean | collected 2014-05 | depth...
CCTCTCGGACCAATTCGACCGCCGCCGCGTGTTGACCGTGGTGACGTTTCTGGCCGCTATCGTCGCGATCGCCGCAACTCTCGTGGTCGGGCCCTTCGCCCAGTCCCTGCCGGTGTGGGTGCTCTACGCCCTGATTGGGGTCTTCGGCGGCCTGAATATGCCGATGTATTCGCTGACCATGGCCCACACCAACGATTACCTGGAACCCAACCAAATGGTGGCGGCCAGCGGCAGCCTGGTGTTGGTCGGGGGTATCGGCGCTGCTTTCGGTCCTATCACGCTCGCCGGGCTGATGACCGCCCTGGGCCCTGTCGGATTCTTCTGGGGCCTCGGCTTGATCCACGCCGCAATCGGTTTCTTCGCGATCTACCGCATGTCCCGGCGCGCCGCCATGCCGCTCGATGAACAGGGCTCCTTCGTCGCCGTACCGCCGCGCGCTTCCCCGGTCTCCGCCTACCTGAACCCGGAAAGTCCCGCCCAATCTTCGGCCAGCGAGCTCGCCAGTGAGACGGGAGGAGAGGCGATGCCGGAACCGGAAATCCTTGCGCCCCGGGCGGCTCCGGGACCCGGCGACGGACCGTGATCGCGTGTCGTTTGAAGGCCAACAAATTTTCTTCACTTAGGTATCAAAGAAGATATGTAAATTATTGTAACTAAATATGAAAATATGAATACGCTTTCCGTTAGTTTCACCGCGATTCGAATTTTTGGAACTGCTTAAGACTTGTATTGTTACAGTCCGCCCGATAGGGTGTTTCATTAGAAGTGGGCGGTGGCGCGGGCCACCACACTGCTTCGGGGCCTCCGCGAAACGAGGGGCCGGAGGGGCGCCAAAAATGGCCTGATAGGGCTTGGTCCCGCCGGGGAGAATACGAATCTCGGGCGGGAGTGTGGTGTGCGATTGCGACTCCGCAAGCGGTGCCCAAGGAAGCGGCCAGAACGGCCGCATCGCAGGGCTCGTGACCGGGGGTAAAGGGAGACGGTCGGGTGACGTTCGAGAGGATACGACGGTCCGTAGCGGAATTCCTGGAACAGGCATTTGTTCCACGGGAGGTGTTTTTTCGCTCGGGCGATCGCTTCCATCATCTCCGCTTTGGCGTGCGTTCCCAACAGATCGCATTGGTGGGGGCGTTTGTCGCCGTGGTCTGGGGTTTCTATGCCACGGTCGGCTATGTCGTGCACCGGATCACCATCGCCGACAAGAATAGCGAGATCGCGGAGCAAAGGCTCGCTTACTTCGATCTGCTCTCCGAGGTCGGCGAATACCATACCCAATTCTCGAGGATCGCCAGCGACCTCGAAGAGAACCAAGCCTACCTCCTGTCGTTGCTCGAGCAGGACCCGCGCAGCAGCAAGAATATTGCCAACATCCAGAAACAGCTCAAGAGTTCCAAAACCGAGCACGCCCGCGTCGTGATCGCCCGAGAAGGCTTGCGCGAACGCATGGAGCAATTCGAGAGCGAGTTGCTGAAAATCGCCGGTAATAATATTTCGCTGCAGTCCCAACTGGCGCAGATGCAGGGCCTCCTGGCGGACTCCAAGGCTGAGCGCAACCAAGTCGCCGCAGCCCGGGAGCAACTGGTCGCCAAGCTGTCCGAAGTCGAATTGTCCCTGGATCGGATGACTTCGGCGAAGCAGGAGTTCGATAGCACGATCGCCACCCTGGGTAAGGAACTGGACGGTTCCGAGGGCGCGCGGCAGGTTCTGACCGAAGAAAAATCGCGCTTGATCGGCCGCGTCGCCACATTGGAGCGGGAACTCGGCTCGACCCTGGCCGAGCGGGAGACGCTCAAGGGACATATCAACGGTCTAGACGCCTCGCTCGCCAGATCCAACGACCAGACCGCCATGCTGGTGGAGCGGCGCGATATCCTCGAACGCCAGGTTGGTGGCCTGGAGCAGGAACTCGGCAAGACCACGGCCGAGCGCGAGTCTCTGAAGGAACACATTGGCGATCTGGATAGCTCCCTCGCCGAGTCCAATGGCCATATCGCCGAACTCAAGGACTACCGCGATCTCCTTGAGCTTCGGGTTGGCGGTCTGGAGCAGCAACTCGTCGATCTACGCGACGCCGGGGTCGGGGTTATCGAGCGCCTCAGCGAGCGCACCAGGCTCAGCCTCGAAGTGATCGAAAAGACCGTTGGGATGACGGGACTCGACATCGACAGCCTGATCGCCCAGGTCGATCACAGCCACCTGGGGCAGGGCGGACCCTTCATCCCGGACACCGGCGGGGCCGCGGACTTCGCACCCAGCACCGAGCTTGGCAATACGGTGAACCTGCTCGATGAGCGACTCAACCGCTGGTCGGCGCTCCGCGTATTGCTGGTCAGCCTGCCGCTTACGGCGCCGGTCGATCAGTACCGCATCTCCAGCGGCTACGGTGCGCGCAAAGACCCGGTTAACGGCCGCAAGGCTCAGCACCGGGCCGTCGATTTTGCCGCACCCAGCGGTTCGCCGATTTATGCGACCGCGCCGGGCAAGATTGTGTTCGCCGGCTGGCGCGGGCGTTACGGCCGGACCATCGAAATCGATCACGGTCACGGCATCCGCACCCGTTACGCCCACCTGCGCAAGATCCTTGTCAAAGTCGGCAACGAGGTGGATCATCGCCAGAAGATCGGCTTGGTCGGCAGTTCCGGCCGCAGCACCGGGCCTCATGTCCACTACGAGGTCCGCTATAAGAACCAGGCGCGCAATCCCATGAAATTTCTCAAGGCGGGCAAATATGTTTTCAAAGGCTAACAAACCTCCCAAGGTGCCGTCGCCTTCGGACAGCCTTCCCCAGAGCGACGCGCCGATTTCGGCGGCGCGGCCGCGACCCGGCGTGCCCTCGATCATTTCAGCCGACCTCAAGATCGTCGGCGACCTCAACAGCGGTGGCGATCTCCAGATCGACGGCGCCGTGGAGGGCGACATCACCAGCCGTACCCTGACTATTGGCGAAAGCGCGGTCGTCCGCGGCGTCTTGGTGGCCGAGACGGTGCGTATATACGGTTCGGTGTTCGGCGAGGTCAGGGCCAACTCGGTTGCCCTGTCCAGTACCGCCAAAATGGCGGGTGATATCATCCACCAGTCCCTCACCATGGAAGCCGGCGCGGAACTAATCGGCAAGCTGTCACGGCTGGACGCGAAGATCGGGACTTCAAAGCCGAAGAAGCCGGTCGCTGCCGCATCCAAGTCCAACGGCTCCGGTCTCAGCGAGCCCGGCGCCTAGAGGGCGATATTTTCCGAATTTGCGGCCCCGCCACGATCAGGCTGGGGCGGACGCCTCCGCTGCAAGCATCTCGCGATAGTTTTTCGGATCGACGTTGCCGCCCGATAGGGTCAGCGCCACGGTCTTGCCGCGCGTTTCCAGGCGCCCGGCGAGCAATGCCGCCAAGGCGACCGCGCCGCCCGGCTCGATCACCAGTTTCAAAGTCCGAAATGCGTAGTCCATCGCCGCCCGGACCTCAGCGTCGCTGACCGCGAAACCGCCGGCCAGCAGGCGGCGGTTGATCGGGAAGGTCAGCTCGCCGGGCGTCGGCGCCAGCAGCGCGTCGCAAAACGACCGCGCCGCCGGATCGTTTTCAACCCGCGCGCCCTCGGCCAGGGAGCGCCGGGTATCGTCGAAGCCGGCCGGCTCGACGGTGTAGACCTGGGTCTTGGGACTGAGCTCGGCCATGGCGAGCGCACAGCCGGCGGTCAGGCCGCCACCGCCGCAGCACACCATGAGGGCGTCGATCTCGAAGCCGCGCGCCGCCGCCTGCTGCGCGATCTCCAGGCCGCAAGTGCCCTGGCCGGCGATCACGCCGGGATCGTCGAAGGGCCGCACCAGTGTTGCACCACGCTCGGCGCTCAGCGCCGCGCCAATCGCCTCGCGGTTCTCGGTGGCGCGATCGTAGAGCACGACCTCGGCGCCATAGCCGCGCGTGTTCGCCACCTTGATGGCCGGGGCGTCGTTCGGCATGACGATGGCCGCCGGCACGCCGAGCAGGGCGGCCGCGGCGGCCACGCCCTGGGCGTGGTTGCCCGAGGAGTAGGCGACCACGCCGGCGCCACGTTCGGCCTCCGGGATCAGGCTGATCCGGTTAAAGGCGCCGCGGAACTTGAACGAACCGGTGCGTTGCAGGGTCTCGGCCTTGAGCAGTATCCGGCCGCCGAGCTTGCGGTCGAGCGCCGGCGGGTTCAACAGCGGCGTCGCCACTGCCCAGCCGGCCAGGCGCTCGGCCGCCGCCTCGATGTCGGCGAAAACCGGCGCCTCAGCCATGGGGTCCGGCATCGATTCCTGCGAGAAAGTCATCGATCGCTTGCTCCGATTCGGGTTCGTCGAGCATGGGCGCGTGGCCCACGTCGGGGAGGGTCAGGTGCACCAGATCCGGCTTCTCCACCGCCATCCGGGCCAGGGTCGCAGGCGCCAACACCTCCGACAGGGCGCCGCGAATGGCCAATACCGGCACCTGGCGCAAGGAGCGGTAGAGCGGCCAATAGCCGGCCGGGCGGGTTCCCATTCGTTGTAGCGGCCGGGCGATCGCCGGGTCCCAGTCGAAATGGAGGCGGCCGTCCTCGGCCTCCCGGTAGCTGCCTTCGGCGAAGCGCCGCCACACGCCGTCATCGCGCCGCGACAGGTTCGGAAATCGCGCCTTGAGCGCCGCGGCCGCGGTATCCCAGTCGGGCTGCGGGCGATCGACCGAAACGTAGTCCAGGATCTGGCGCCCGATTGCCGGATCGACCTCCGGGCCGACGTCGTCCAGGATCACGCCGGCCAGCGCAATCGGCGCCGCGACCCCCATGGCCATGGCAAGAAAACCGCCGAAGGATACCCCGCAGACCACGACCCGATGCAGGTTGGTGGCGGCCAGAAGCTGAATCGCGTCGTTCAGAATTCGGGGCGGCGCGTAGTTCCGCCAGTCCGGGTCGTAGGGCGAACGCCCGCGTCCGCGGTAGTCGGGGCAGAGCACGCGGCGGCGCACCGAGAGGCGCCGGGCCAGGGGGTGGAAGTCCTTCGAGTTCCGGGTCAGGCCGCCGAGGCATAACACCGGCGTGGCCGATGACAAGGGGTCGCCGTAGTCGCGGAAATAGAGCCGCAGCCCGTCGCGGGCGCTAAAGCTGCATTCCCGGAATCCCGCCCCACTGGCTGCCATGTCGGTCAGAGCCCAAGCAGTTCCGGCAGCTCAGCCAGTGTCTCGATCACTGCCGAGGGCGTGCCGGGCAGGCGTTCGGGCTGCTGGCCGAAGCGGTTGAGCCAGGCGACCTTGAAGCCGAAATAAGCGGCCCCTGCCGCGTCCCAACCGTTGGTGGAGACGAAGCAGATGCGCGGCGCCTCCACTCCCAGACGATCGACCGCAAGTTGGTAGACTCGGGGGTCCGGCTTGAACACGCGCAGCTCGTCGATCGACAGCACGGCATCCAGGCGGCTGACGAGATCGGCGGAGTCGACCGCCGCCTGCAGCATGTTCGGGGCCCCGTTGGACAGGATCGCGGTCTTCTTGCCGGCGGCGCGCAATCGATCGAGGGCGTCATGCGCGTCCGGGTAGGCGTCCAGGCTGAGGTAGAGGTCCATCAAGCGCTGGCGCAGGTCCGTGTCCACAATCCCATTGGCGGCGAGCGCATAGTCCAAGCCCTCGCCGGTTACCTGCCAAAAGTCCGCATAGGCGCCCATGAGGCTGCGCAACCAGGTGTATTCAAGCTGCTTCTGGCGCCACAGCGCCGAGACCGGACCGGCTTTGTCGCCCAGCGCGCCGCCGCTGCGCCCGACCGCGGAATGCACGTCGAACAGCGTTCCGTAGGCGTCGAAGACGCAGGCGCCGATGTCCGCGAAAGCTGCGTTGGCCATGCCGTCTCTCGTTGCTGCCTCGGTGTTCCAGAAGCCCACCCTAAGGCAAGCGCCCCGCGCCGCCAAAGGCAACAGCAAAGATCGATCGGGAGTACCTCAGATTGAATTTTGTTGTGCCAAAAGCACGAAGTGGACTCGCACCTCGACTATTCGAAGGTAAGCGGAAGTCCAAGGAGGTGCTGCCGAACAGCCGTTTCGAGTTAGGACGAGACATTCGGAGGGAGGTTTCACATTCGGTCTTTCGCGGCATGCCGCCGAAGGGTCTGCTCCTTGGGGTGGCGCGGAGATGATCCGCTGAAAATTCGACGTTCCGGGCGTTGTTTCGGCGGCACTTCAAACCGCGGCGCTGCCGGTCAATCGGGCGTGTCATTCTCGGCGAGGGAGCGGAAACGGGTGTGGCCTGCCATTACCGGATCGCTGTCTGCAATACCGAGGATTCTGCGGTAGACGACCAGGCTCTCCAAGATCCGCTGGACGTAGTTGCGGGTCTCGTTGAAAGGGATGCTCTCGATCCAATCGACGGGATCGACTTCCGGGGTCCGGGGATCGCCGAAGTCCCTCATCCAGCGGTTCGCCCGCGCCGGCCCGGCGTTGTAGGCGGCCAGCGCCAGGATGTAGGAGCCATCGTATTTCTCGGTCAAATCCGCCAGATAGGCCCGACCCAGGCGCAGGTTGTATTCGGGATCGCTGAGCAGTTTCTTGCGGCTGTAGCGAACCTTGATCTGGCGTGCCACGCGCCGCGCCGTGGCCGGCATGATCTGCATCAGGCCGCGGGCGCCGGCGCCGCTGATGGCGCCACCATAGAACGCGCTTTCCTGCCGGATTACGGCCAGCACCAGGGCCGCTTCCGGGCTCTTGGTTTGGGGCAGCCGGCGTGTGGGAAACAGATCGTCGAACAGGATCACACCGGCATTGCGGGCTTCCTTGGCCATGCGCACGGCGATATCCGGCCGGCCCTGCCGCCGGGCCAGCCCAGTGAACAGGACGAAATCCTCGCCATCCTCGGCCAGCGCCTTGAGACGAAACAGGAAGCGCTCGTGCAGCTCGGTTTCGCCGAGCTCGCCAAGCAGGCGCACGGCTTGCACGATCTCGCGGCCCTCGAAGGCGGCGCGCGCCGCAGCGTCCGGCGTGGGCGCCGCAGCGGTTTCGATCGCAATATCCAAGCTTAGGCGCCGGCCGGCCAGTTGACCGTAAAAAGTGGTGCCATGCTGGGCTGCCTTCAGGTACCAGTCATCGGCCTTGGCCCGCCAGGGATTGCCGGTGCCGCTCTCGGCGTCAACCCTGGCGCCATGCGCCTCCAGGGCGCGCGCCGCCTCGCCGGCCCAATAGGCGCCACGGGCCAGGCTAATCGGCGTACCGACGCCCCGGTACAGATGCTCGAAGTGGTGGTAGGCCACTTCCGGTTGGTCCAGGGAACGCAGTGCGAGCCAGCCGGCCAGCCACTCGCCCTCGGCGAAGCCCAAGCCGCGCTCCAGGCCATGGCCGGCCGCAATCCGGTAGGCGATCGAGAAATCGCCCTTCAGGAATGCCTGGCGGGCAGCCCATTTTCGCAGTGGCCACCAGCGTTTTGCGTGGGGCGCGCCCGGCATCGGCGGGTCGAGCAGTTCGATCACGCCCTCGTAGCGGCTCTTGCGTTGGCGCCAGCGGGCGCGTTCGTAGACCAGTCCGGGGTCGCGTTTGAGCTCTTTGGGAACCTGTTTGATCGCATAATCGACCCCGGGGCTGCGGCGGGCCAGCGCCATGCGGGCTTCGGCGAGGGCGGCGCGACCCTTGCCCAGGCGCCGCGCCTGGCGCTTGGCCGGCCGGTACTTCCGTTCCCAGAGCAGGCGGTCGAGGCGGGCCAGGTGGTCCTCGCGCCGCAGCAGCTTGGCGAAGCGCTTGCGGAACGTCCGTTCGTCGCGGCTGGCGAAATTGCCCTCGATCCAGGTCTTGCGGATCAGCGCGGTGGCGCGCTCGATTTCGCCGGTCCGCCGAAGCGCCTCGGCGTGGCGGCGCGCGCCCGTGGGGCTGACCGCCGGCCGGGCCTCGAACCAGGCCAATATCTGCGCGTCCGGTAGGTCCCTGGGCATGGCCCGCTCGGCGTTGCGCAGCAGCGCGCCCCGGCCCGGCCAGTCCGGATTCCGGTCGAGGAAGCGGGCGAGCTCGTCGAAGCTCGCGCGCGGCTGATCGCTGGTCATCTCGTGCCAGCGGATGATCTTGGCAGGCAGGCGGTTCTTGGCCTTGCGGGCAAGCTGGTCTGCTTTCTTGTAGCGCCTCCGCTCAAGCTCGTGGAAGGCGGCGCGATAGGCCTCGTGGTCGGCCGCGGAAAGCAGGCCGCCAGCGACTTTAGCCGGCGGCGCGGCATCGTGGGCCCGGGCCGGTGGGGTCGAAACCGGGACTGCCACCAACCAGGCCGCCAGAACAACTAAGTGAACGCCCGTCCTCATGCTTACCTAACCTATCGACGATTATTCCAAGGAGGTTAACCTAACCGCTGAAAGTTTACCAAATATTGACGATGACGGCGTGCCTGGGGAAAATGCCTACGCCTTGCCGGTTTTTGCCGCAGGGGCTATGGTCGAAATTCGCGGGCGCGAGCCCGCAGCCCACACAATCGGCGCAAGGAGGAGGAACCATGTCCGGCCCGATGTTCGAGGGTTCCATCACGGCCCTGATCACACCGTTCGAGAACGGCCGGGTCGATGAATCCGCGTTCCAGAAGTTCGTGCAGTGGCAGATCGACCAGGGCACCGAGGCGGTCGTGCCCTGTGGCACCACTGGCGAATCGCCAACCCTGTCCCACGAAGAGCACATGCGCGTGACCGAGCTTTGTATCGAGATCGCCAAGGGCAAGGTGCCGGTGATCGCGGGCACCGGGTCCAACTCGACCGCCGAGGCGATCAGCCTGACACGGCACGCCAAGCAGGCCGGCGCCGATGCCGCCCTGGTGGTCACGCCCTACTACAACAAGCCGACCCAGGAAGGCCTGTTCCAGCACTACAAGGCGATCCACGACGCGGTCGAGATTCCGATCGTGATCTACAACATCCCAGGCCGCAGCATCGTCGATATGTCGGTCCAGACCATGGCGCGCCTGGCCGAGTTGCCGAATATCGTGGGCGTCAAGGACGCGACCGCCGATCTGACCCGTCCCGCCAAGACCCGGGGCGCGATCGGCGCCGATTTCGTCCAGGTGTCCGGCGAGGACGCCACCATCGTGCCGTTCCTGGCCCAGGGCGGGCATGGCTGCATCTCGGTGACTGCCAACGTCGCACCGCGCCACTGCGCGGATTTGCACGATGCCTGGCGGAAGCGCGATTTCGATACGGTGGGGCGGATCAACGATCGCCTGATGCCTCTGCACGAAGCGCTGTTCGTGGAGAGCAGCCCGGGCCCGGTAAAATACGCCGCCAGCCAGTTGGGCCTGTGCGAGAACCGCCTGCGCCTGCCGATGGTCTGCGTCACCGCGGAAACCGAAACAAAGGTGCGGGACGCCATGACCCACGCCGGATTGATAAACTAGAGTTCAATTCGGAGCGGTTATGGCCTCCGGCGCACAGCGGCCGATCGCGCAGAACCGCAAGGCGCGTCACGAGTACTTCATCGAGTCGACCCTCGAAGCCGGTGTGATGCTGACCGGCAGCGAGGTGAAATCGCTGCGCCAGGGACGCTGCTCCATCGGCGAAGCCTACGCTTATGAGCAGGACGGAGAGCTCTTCCTGCGCGGCATGCATATTTCGCCCTACAATGCCGCCTATAAACAGAATCACGAGCCACTGCGGCCGCGCAAGCTGCTGGTCCACCGTCGCGAATTGGCCAAACTTCTGGATCAAGTTCAACGTGGCGGCAATACCCTGGTGCCGCTCTCGATATATTTCAACGAGCGCGGTATCGCCAAGGTGGAACTCGCACTCGCCCGTGGCAAGCGCAAGGCCGACAAGCGCCAGTCCGAGAAAAAACGCGACTGGTCGCGCCAGAAAGCCCGCATCCTGCGTGAGCAGCGGGACTAGCGAAGCCGCTCCGCGAGCTTCGCAAATACCGCTTCGAACATCTCCACAGTCAGGCGCCGGGTGTTGGTGTTGTAGCGCGAGCAATGATAGCTGTCGGCGAGCAGCGGGCCGTCCGGGAGTTGGTGCTGCGCACCGTGGCCGAAGCGGTAATGGCTCTTGCGGTGGCCGAGTGCGGCCAGCACCTCGCCGTGGGCCAGGATGCCGAGTGCGAGCACGATCTCGAGTCGGTCCAGGCCGGCCAGCTCGGCGGCCAGAAACGGCCGGCAGGTTCTGGATTCCTCGGTGGTCGGTTTGTTTTCCGGCGGCACGCAGCGCACCGCGTTGGTGATCCGGCAGTCGATCAGCGCCAAGCCATCGCCGGCGTGGCGCCCGTAGGCGCCGCGAGCCAATCCGAACTTCTCCAAGGTGGCGTAGAGCAGATCGCCGGCGTAGTCGCCGGTGAACGGGCGGCCGGTCTGGTTGGCGCCCTTGAGACCTGGGGCGAGCCCGACGATCAGCAGGCGCGCATCGAGCGGGCCGAAGGACGCGACCGGCGCGTTGTGAAATCCGGGATGGCGCGTGCGGTTGGCGTCGCGGAACTCGGCCAACCGCGGGCAAAGGCGGCAATCGGCGGCCGGTGCCGTCGGAGGCAAGGTCGCCGTCAAGGTCACCGCCGGGCGGTCAGGCCGGCTGGCTCTCGTAGTAGTCCTCGTCCTCGTCCTCGCCCTCGTCCTCTTCTTCTTCGTCCGCTTCGTCGTCGAGCGGCTCGTCGTCGTAAACCTCTTCGTCCGCGGCTACCTGAGGGCGCGTCCGCGGATGGTCGCGCCGCATCGCACGTTCGATGTCTTCCTGCAGATCGGTGATGTCGATGAATAGATCGGCCTGGCGGCGCAGTTCGTCGGCGATCATGGCTGGCTGGGAACGGACCGTGGAGACCACCGTGACCCGGACGCCCTTGCGCTGCACCGCTTCCACCAGGCGCCTAAAGTCGCCGTCGCCGGAGAACAGGACCACGTGATCCAGGTGCTGGGCCATCTCCATCATGTCGATGGCCAGCTCGATATCCATGTTGCCCTTGATCTTGCGCCGGCCGGTGGCGTCGGTGAATTCCTTGGTCGGCTTGGTCACCATGGTGTAGCCGTTGTAGTCGAGCCAGTCGACCAGCGGGCGAATCGGTGAGTAATCCTGGTCCTCGATCAGCGCCGTGTAGTAGAAAGACCGGATCAGATTGGCCTTGCCCGAGAACAATTCCAGCAGGCGTTTATAGTCGATATCAAACCCCAGCGCCCGGGCGGTCGCGTAGAGATTTGCGCCGTCGATGAATAGCGCGACGCGCTCTTGCGGGAAAAATTTCATAATAACCCCTATGACAAAGAATATGCATGACGGTTTCAATAGACTGCCGCCCAGGCGACGAGTTCACCCACGGCAATCCCCCAGATTTCGACGGCTATGTGCCGACGCTTCATACATTATTTAAGCTTTGTTTACGCTTCCGCAAGACATTGATTGAAGGGGTGTGAAAACATGATCGTGATTGGCCTGGGCGCCAACTTGGCCAGCCCACGTTATGGCGGGCCCCAGGATGCCTGTGAGGTCGCGCTCGACGCTCTGCGCGCCGCCGGGGTCGCGGTCTTGCGCTGCTCGCGTTGGTATCGCAGCGCGCCGGTACCGGCCTCGGACCAGCCCTGGTTCGTGAATGCCGTCGCCGAAGTTTCGACCGAGCTTTCCGCGGCCGATTTTCTCGGCTTGCTGCATGGGATCGAGCAGGAAATGGGCCGCGAGCGCCGGGCCCGCGACGAAGCCCGGGTCATCGATCTGGATCTCCTGATATTTGGCGAATCCGTGAGCGGGCCGGGCGAATCTCCGGTCCTGCCCCATCCACGCCTGGCCGAGCGGGCCTTTGTGGTGCTGCCGCTGGCCGAACTGGCCCCGGATTGGCGCCACCCGCGGACCGGCCAGAGCCTGGCCGCGATAGTCCAAGCCCTGCCGGTGGACCAGCGGGCGGAGCCGATCGGCTAGGGCCTGTGGTATTCGCCTCCCGATATGGTCCGTCTGCCTCCAAATCGCCTTGCCATCGGCTGACTCCATCCA
>SMVA01399715.1_pt1 | contig 11876 bp, 8 predicted proteins | sample 2456451 | NCBI WGS metagenome assembly SMVA01 (sample SAMN11095933, study PRJNA526329) | marine sediment metagenome | biome: Marine sediment; feature: Surficial sediment; material: Deep marine sediment; isolation source: Hadal surficial sediment | place: Pacific Ocean | collected 2014-05 | depth 0-1...
ATCAAGATTGACGTGAACATTCTGCTTGTCGGTGTACGACAGGTCACCCTTGATGCGGAAATCCCAGTTTTGGCTGATCGGTATGATCCAGTCCAGTGACGTGTAGGCGGTGATTTCAGGGGTGTACTGGCCGGACTGGCCGGTACGGCTGCACAGCCCTACGCCGTCGACCACATCGCCGTCAGGAACTTCGCCGTTGTAGCAGTTGGCGTTCTCGAAGTCCTTGTATTCGTGGTCCAGGTAGGCGAAGGCATAGGTCCAGGTCAGGCCGTCGGTGATCAGCAGGCGGCCGTCGATCTCGATGCCTTGTACGCGGGTATCTTTTACGTTGCCGACGTTGAAACCGAGGGTACCGTCGAACTGGCTGATCTGCAGGTCGTCGTACTTGGTCAGGTACACCGCGAAATTGGTTTCCGCGCGGCCGTTCAGATAGGTGAATTTACCACCGAATTCAAAGGTGTTCGCTTTTTCCTCTTCAAACTCAAAAGAGAAAATGTTGTTGGAGCGGGCATCAAAACCGCCGGCCTTGAAACCGGAGGAGCCGGAAACGTACCACATGGAAGAATCGGTTGGCCGCCATTCCAGCCTGAGCATGGGCAGGAAGGCATCTTCGTCGCGCTTGCCGCTGAGGTTATGGCCAAGAAACTGTTCACTCCAGATGTCGAACGCGCCAAAGTAGACTGCTGGTGCAATGCTATCGGGAAAATCAGGCAGAATTGTACCGGTTTCGAGGTCCTTGATATTGATCTGTCTCGAACCGGTTTTCTCTTCCGTCGTCCAGCGCGCACCGAAGGTCAGGGCCCAGTTGTCGTTGAAATTCCATGTGGCCTGCCCGAACCCTGCGAACAGTTTGGACGTCTGCGTGAAGTCCCGCGCGGCCTGAGTACTGAGGATAAAAGCTGCGGCCGGATTGGCCAGTGCGAGTACGCTGTCCTGGTGGACCTGGATGGCATCTTTGAAGTCCAGATCACTATCCTGGTAATAAACGCCGAACAGCCAGTCCAGTGTTTCTCCGCCGGGTGACGCCAGGCGTATTTCCTGGCTGAATTGCTCGTAGCCTTCGTCCAGCAACACGTTGAATACGGGCGCCCCGGTGTAGTCGCAGTCACAGATCTCGATTAAATCGTATTCCAGCCAGCCGGTGATGGCCGTCAGTGTATTGGCGCCCCAGGCGTAGTTCAGCGTGAAGGTCACGTTAGTCACCTCGTTCTCGCTGAAGTCGCCGCCGTCCGCAGAACGCTTGTTGTCCAGTTCCACTTCGGGTATTCCCTCGGGGTGGCCCAGTGCGGTGAGGATTTGCGCGTAGGTAAGGCCTGGAATCGGTGAGCCTGGTACAGCGGGGTTATCCTCGATGATTTCGATCTGACGGCCGGTTGTATCGAATTCCTGGCGCTCTATCTTCAGGTTCATGTCCAGGTTATCGCTCGGCTCCCAGCGCAACTGGCCGCGAATGGCGAAGTCATCACGTTGAGGTTCGTCGCGGTCTTCGAATGAATTGAATATCCAGCCGTCGTCATCGAATTTGCGTACCGACAACCTCGCAGAAAGGGTCTCGCTCAGTGCCCCGTTTAACATGCCCTCGAAAATCGTCGCGTCATGATCCCAGTCGTATTCCGCACGAATATAAGAGGCGAACTCGTAGCTTGGTTGGGCTGTTGTATAGGCGACGGCGCCCGCAATGGAGTTCTTGCCAAACAGGATGCCCTGGGGTCCACGCAGCACTTCAACGCGCTGGATGTCGAAAATGGGTAGTCGGATCAGTTGCTGTCGCCCGTAATAAATCCCATCCACGTACATACCGACGGATTGCTCGAAGCCCTGGTTGTTGCCGGTGCCGATGCCGCGGATATACATCTGGGTAGAAATACCGCTTTCAGTCATCTGCAGGTTGGGTACCTTGAGCTGCAGATCCTCCATCTTGTAAATATTAAGATCGCGGACCGTATCACCGGAAAGTGCAACGATCGAAATGGGAACGTCCTGCAGCGTTTCCTCGCGTTTCTGCGCGGTTACGACGACTACTTCCAGTGCTCCAGTCGAACCGGTTTGGCCTTCAATCTGTGCGATGGCTGGAACGCTGAGCAGCACGAGGCACGCGGGCAGGCCGATGAAAATGTGCCTAGGTAGTTGCATGATGATCTCCTTCTTGATTGAACCGTACCATCCCCACGACAGTACCATTTGGGGCAGATCATACTCCAAGTGTCAGGATTTCGCTATTGACGGCATTGTTTGAGAATACTGGCATCATCGGCATGCGAGGCTCCTGTCATCAGTAGTCGGAAGGTGCTTCGAAACCTGCTGCGCGGCCTCTGGGGTTTAAACTTTGAAATGGCCCAGCCGGGGCCGTTGCAGCCAATTCTGTGCTGACCAGTGGGCGCTCTCTTCAGCGAAATGCATGGAAAATGCCTGGCGAGATGTCGCTGAACAATTTTGCGAGCTGAAGTGGGGCATGTGGTCGTTGAAGATGACCAGGCTGCCCGCGGGAACTTCCACCGCAATACCATCAGTGGCAGAAGGCCAGGGCGTGTTGTCCAGTTCACGCAACGCCCCGGTCATAGAGTGATGGTCGACTTCATAAATTTCCCGCAGGGGGCTGTGGTGGCCACCCGGTTGTACCCACAGGCATCCGTTCTCCCGGTGGGCATCCTCAAGTGCAACCCAGAAACCGACAATCGATGGTGGACCGGTGACCAGGTAAGAAGCGTCCTGGTGCCAGCGGACTTCGCCGCCGATTCGAGCCTGTTTGTATATGTACATGGTTTGCCACAGGACCGGAGATTGGTAGCCAATGGAGCGCAGGCACTGTGCAAACAATGGCAGGCGGCAAAACGCTGTAAATTCGGAAACCAGGTCGTGCATGGCGTGGCCGATCTTGTTAATGGCCTGGTCTTTTGCGCGGACGAGGTTTCCTTCCGCGTCGAGTGCGTCCTCTTCCAGGAAACAATGAACGGCTTGTGCTGACTGCATGAAATATTCATCACGGCCGCGGTCGCGATCTTTGGTTGAAAATACCGTGCGGTGGGCATCGATGTCGAACTCGTCAACGATGCGGGTTGCCGCCGAACGGATTGAATCCATGGCGGATTGGGGAATGGCGCTTTCGATCACGGCATAGCCCTGTTCCAGGTACTGGTTTCTCAGTTTTTCCATGGTGTCTACATGCTTCGAAGCACGCTCAAGGGAGCATGCGTAATCACACGCCAGCTTGCCGCCATGCCACTCAGGCCGACCAGGACCATGCCCGCTACCGGTCCCGCCAGCCACAAGGTGAAGCTGAAATGATATTCCAGTTCGAACAGGTTTTCAGCGAGCAGGTAGCCGGCCAGGCTGGCGCCGCTTGCGGCTAGTATGCCGGCCAGCAGCCCGAGCGCGATGAATTCGGTGGCCACCCCCATCAACACGCGTTTTTTAGAGGCGCCGAACGTGCGCAGCATGGCGCTTTCATAGCGGCGTTCGTCATGAGAGGACTGAACCGCAGCCCAAAGCACGGTCAACCCCGCCAGCAGGGTGAAAATAAAAACGGCTTGTACGGCCAGCGCGGCCTTGTCCATCATGTCCCGGACCTGGCCGAGCAGGGCATCCAGGTCGATGGCTGTGACACTGGGGAAGGCGCGCATCAGGTCCAGCATGTCATCCTGGTCCGAATCATCTGCATACAGGCTGGTAATGAAAGTCGCTGGAAAGGACTCCAGCACAGCCGGAGAAAACACCATGAAGAAATTCGGGCTGAAGGAATCCCACTCAACGGTGCGCAGACTGGTGACTTTGGCGCTGGCGGTCTCGCCTGCAATGTCGAAAGCCACTACATCCCCCAGGGCCAGCCCAAGTTCTTGCGCAAAGTCCTGTTCTACGGAAACCTCACTTTTCCTGGTGCCGCTGTGCCAGAACCTGCCTTCGACAATCCGGTTGTCTTCCTGTAACACATCGGTCCAGCTCAGGTTGGCGTCCCGGCGGGCCCATTCGCTGCCCTGCGGATCTTCGAACGTCATCTGCGTCACATCCTGGCCGTTGATGGTGGTCATCCTTGCCCGCACCAGCGGAACGAAGCGGGGAACAGCCAATCCGTGCTCCCGCAGGAAGGCCTTCATTGCCGGTACTTCCTGTGGCTGAATATTGATCAGGAACTGATTGGGTGCGTTTTCAGGCAGGCTCCGGCGCCAGGCATCCATCAGGTCGTTGCGAACCGTCGTAAGTAGCAGGAGGACCATCAGGCCCAGCCCGAAGGCGACCAACTGGATCACGCTTTCACGGCCACGCCGGGCCAGGCTGGCCAATCCGTATCGCCAGGCAATGCCTGCCGCTCCCCGGAAGCCCTGCAATGACTTCACCAGTACCCAGCCGGCCGCTGCCAAAGCAAGGAAGGTCGCGGTGGCGCCACCGAACAGGGTCAAGACCAGCTGTGGATCGCGAACCATCCACAACAGCAGGGCGAGCACCGCTGCGATGCCCGCTATCGCGCTGATGCCATAGCGCAGGGGTGGCGGTTCGATATCATGGCGCAGCACCCGCAGGGGCGGAGTCTTGCCCATTTGCAGCAGGTCGGGCAGGGCGAAACCGGCGAGTATGCTCACAGCCGTGAACATACCGAGTATGACCGGTTCACCACCCGGCGCCGGCAGTGTCTGTCCGATCAGGTCACGCATCAGCCAGGCCAGGCCGTTGTGGGCAATGAAACCCAGTAAGCTGCCGGCGATTCCACCTGCGAGCGCAAGCAGCAACAACTGCAATAAGCTTGATTGCATGATGATGGACTGGCTGGCGCCCATGCATTTCATCAGGGCGATGCGGTCCCGGTGGCGGTGCGAATAGCGCCGGGCCGCCATCGCTACGGCCACGGCCGCGAGCAATACCGTGACCAAGGATGCCAGGTTCAGGAAGCGGCCGGCCCGTTCCATTGCTCCACGGATCTGGGGACTGGTGTCCTTGATGTCACGCAGTTTTTCGCCATCCAGGAGGACCTCCTCCAGATCAGGCTTGAAGTCATCCACAATGCTTCGCTCGCCTGCGAACAACATCCGGTAGGCAACCCGGCTGCCGGGCTGGACCAGGCCCGTACCTTCCAGATCGAGGTCGTTGATCAGCAGGGTCGGCGCCAGGTCGACGAAGCTCCAGCCCTCGTCCGGGCGAAAATCCAGCACCCGGCTCAGGGTCAGCTGTGTTGTACCCACTTCGATTTTCGTGCCCGTGTCCACGCCGAGCCGGGCCAACAATCTCGGTGAAGCCCAGGCCTCTCCGGGGGCGGGAATATCTTCCGTTAGGAAAACATCACCCAGAAGTTTTGCTGAAGTTTTCAGTTTCCCCCTCAGCGGGTAGCCGCTGGTGACCGCACGAATGGCGGAAAGCGTGTTGGACTGGCCGGCGAACACCACGCTGGGCATACTGGTGATCCGTGCGCTACCGAGCCCGGCATTCTGGGCAAGTTGAATGTAGTCATCGCTGATGGGGAGGGTGGAAGCCAGGCGCAGATCCGCCGCCAGTGATTCCGCGGCACGCATCTCCACTGCCTGTGCGGCGCGGTCGGTAAGAAAAGCAACGCCGGTCAATGCGCTCACAGCGATCAGCAGCGCAACCCCCAGCACGGTTAGCTCGCCGGCCCGCCAGTCACGAACCAGCAGCTTCAGAGATAGACGAGCAGTGTTCATGAACCCGCGATTATCATGTTGAAGGAGCACTGGTACTCCCGGCGTACTTCAGCACCTCTTCGCGTACAATACGACCTGCGTCCATATGCAAAATACGGTCGCAACGTGATGCCAGGCTCGTGTCATGGGTGATCAGCACCAATGTCGTGCTGGATTCACTGTTCAACCGGAACAGCAGGTCGATAATGGATTCTCCGGTGCGCTGGTCCAGGTTACCGGTTGGCTCATCGGCAAACAGAACGGTTGGGTCGATGACAAAGGCCCTTGCGATGGCGACTCGCTGCTTCTCGCCGCCGGACAATTGACTCGGATAATGGCCGCGTCTTGCCTCGAGACCCACATTTTGCAGGGCACGCAGAGCAGTATCTGATGCATGTTCAGCCCCAGCGAGATCCAGCGGCAGCATCACGTTTTCCAGCGCGGTCAGTGATGAGATCAGGTGGAAAGACTGGAATACAAAGCCGACATGATCAGCCCTCAGGGCGGCGCGGCCATCTTCATCCATCGCCGTGATCTCTTCATCGCGCAGCCAGATTTTCCCTGCACTGGGAACGTCCAGGCCCGCCAGAAGTCCTAGCAAAGTGGACTTGCCGGCGCCCGATACTCCCACGATGGCAACAGACTCACCCCGGCTGATTTCCAGATCGACCCGGTCGAGTATGGTGAGCAGCCCTTCGGGACTGGTAACCTGTTTGCTGAGTTGTTGCGCTTTTAGTACGGATTCAGAGGTTTTCATGCGGTTAAAATCATATTTGTTAATTTTTGGTGTCTTCGCCTTACCGCCCATGTTTCCGCCCGGGGCCATGGCCGGGGACGCGCCGGTTATCGTCATCCTGGGCGACAGTATCAGTGCAGCTTACAACATGGAAACCGGGCAGTCCTGGCCGAGCCTGTTGCAGGAGCGTTTGCATAGAAATGGTTACACTCACCGCGTTTTCAACTCAAGCATTACCGGTGATACCACCCAGGGTGGACTGAGTCGTTTGCCCCGTCTGCTCGATAAACACCATCCGGCCTTGCTAATCATTGAACTGGGGGGCAATGACGGGCTGCGTGGAATCTCGATTGACGTCACACGAGCAAATCTATCTGCAATGATTGAATCCAGCCAGGCAGCCGGCGCAACCGTGTTACTGGCGGAAATGCGTATACCTCCCAATTACGGTATGACCTACTCCAGGCAATTCAATGGGAACTACACGCTGATGAAAGAAAAATACGGTGTGCTGTTGATCCCCTTTCTGATGGAGAGAGTCGCCCTGGAATCCGGGCTGATGCAAGCCGATGGTATTCATCCCAATGCGCTGGCCCAACCCATCTTGTTGGATATAGTCTGGGCGGTGCTCGAGCCCGAATTGTAGAGGCTTTGCAGCTTGCAAGCACTGATAACAAGGCTGGGGGTTATGGTGGGATTGGGGCTGGGCGGTCGCAAGCACGCGCTGGCTGAAAAATTTAGGAGTTGAAACATGAAAGTAACCCGAAGGGAAATCATCCGCCTCGGCGCCGGTGCCGGCGCCGCCGCATTCGGCGGCTTGAGCCCATTATTGGCCAGCCAGGCACCGGTGTTGAGAACCAGCATTCCTTCGAGTGGCCAGCGGGTGCCGGCAGTGGGAATGGGTACCGTACGTTTCGGTGGTGATCCGGGTTCGCCGGCTATGCAAAGGCTTGGTGAAACCCTGGCCGTCTTCCACCGTCTGGGCGGCCGCCTGCTGGATACTTCACCCAACTACCGTAATTCCGAGCAGGTGTTGGGCAACTTGATGCGTGAGCAGGGTATCCGCGATGAGATGTTCATAGCGACCAAGGTGGATCGCGGGGAGCGTGAAGCCGGCAAGCGGCGGATGGAGTCTTCATTTGAAATGCTGGGCGGTGATCAGATCGACCTGATGCAGGTGCACAACCTGCAGGGCACCGATATTCAGCTGGAAACGATGAAGGCCTGGAAGGAGCAGGGGCGTTTTCGGTATATCGGGATTACCACTCATACATCACGCCAATACCAGAATTTTGAGCAGGTCATGAGGGCTCACCGGCTGGATTTCATCCAGGTCAATTACTCAATGGCAGATCGTGGCGCCGATGAGCGCATTCTGCCGCTGGCGCTGGATTCCGGTGTAGCCGTGCTGGTCAACCGGCCGTTTGGCAATGGCAGGATGTTCAGGGCCGTGGGTGACAGGCCATTGCCCGGCTGGGCGGTCGAAATCGATGCATCCAGCTGGGGTCAGGTATTCCTCAAGTACGTCATTTCCCATCCCGCGGCCACCATTGCGATTCCGGGTACATCCAAACCCCATCACGCGGTGGATAATATGACCGCGGCCAGCGGCCGTCTGCCAGGCGCAGAATTGCGGCAAGAAATGGAAAAAACCATGGATCGCCTGTTATGAAATTCAATATACGCTGGACTGACCTCAGTCTGGTCAATAGTTACCTGTCAACGGTCGCGGGCCTTGCAATAGTCAGGGCATAAAAATTGTCGCGGGTTGCTCCAGCAGATCTTTCAGGGCCTGGATCATTTGGGCTGCATCAAAACCATCGACAAAGCGGTGATCGAAACACGATGACAGGTTCATCATGGTACGGACCACCACCTGACCGTTGATGGCGACGGGACGCTCAACCGCCTTGTTGACACCGATAATGGCCACTTCGGGTTGATTGATTAGCGGCGTGGTCACGACACCACCGATCTTGCCCAGGCTGGTGATGGTGATGGTTGAGCCGGTCAATTCTTCGCTTTTGGCCGTTTTGTCGCGGGCTGAGGCGGATACCCGACGTATTTCGTCAGCCAGGTCTTCAAGGGTCCTCGCTTCACAGTGGCGAACCACCGGTACTTTCAGGCCATCAGATGTCTGCGTGGCTATGCCCAGGTGTATGCCCTGGTGGCGGACTATGACATTGCGTTCCTGGTCGTAGTGGGCATTGCACTGGGGAAAATCCTTCAGCACGCGAGCCAGTGCGAGCCCGATGAATGCCAATAGCGTCAGTTTGGGCTGATCCGCTGTTTTCTTCGAATTCAGATGCATCCTCAGTAATTCGAGCGACGTGACGTCTATTTCTTCCACATAGGTAAAATGCGGGATTTCCTGGCTTGATTGGGCCATGCGCCGGGCGATCATGCGGCGCAGGCCGACAAGCTTGATTTGGGTTGTACCGGTCAAAGGCCGGGAAATAGGCGCCGGGGCAGGGCCGCCAGTTTCGCTCCGGTTCAGGTAAGATTCGAAATCTGCCTTGAGAATGCGCCCGCGAGGGCCGCTACCCTTGACCTGCTTGAGATCGATGCCTGCGTTCTTGGCCCGGTTTCGAATTGACGGCGAGGTGATGACCTTGGCGCTGACCGGCGAAGTCACCGCAACAGCGGCCGGAGCCGCAACTTCAACTACCGTACGGGTCTTTTCCATTTCGACCGGCGCCGCTTTTTCTTTAGCTGCCGGCAGGCCGCCTTCGGTTGCGAAAACAACAAGGGCCGAACCCACCGCCACCATGTCGCCTTCCTCGCCGGCAACGGAGATCACCTCGCCGCTGACTGGTGCCGTCAGTTCCACCGCCGCTTTGTCCGTCAGCATGGCGCAAATGGGGTCCTCCTCCTTGACCACATCACCGACTGTGACCATCCACTCTGCGATTTCTGCTTCAATGGTGCCTTCGCCCAGGTCGGGCAGTTTGAAAACGTACTCGCTCATCCCGCCTCCATCACTTTATGTATGCCCGCCGCGACCCGCTTCTGGCCAGGAAAGTACTTCCACTCGAATGCGTGGGGGTAGGGCGTATCCCAGCCCGCGACACGCTCGATTGGAGCCTCTAGGTGCCAGAAGCATTCCTGCTGCACGGTTGCCACCAATTCCGCACCGTACCCGCAAAAACGAGTGGCTTCGTGAGCCACCAGGCAACGCCCGGTTTTCTTCACGGACTTTTTGAGTGTGTCGATGTCTAAGGGGAACAAGGTGCGAACGTCAATAATCTCGGCCCGGACCCCGGTCAGCCTGGCCGCTGCCTGCGCTACGTGGACGATGGTGCCGTAGCAGATGATGGTTAATTCATCTCCTACTTCAACCACTGCCGCCTTGCCCAGGGGAACCGTGTAATAGTCTTGTGGAACCTCGCCCAATGCATGTGAAGACCATGACACCCCGGGCTTGTCCGGATCACCGTCGAACGGGCCGTTGTAGATGCGCTTGGGTTCGAAGAAAACAACTGGATCATCCGACTCGATCGCGCTGATCAGCAGTCCCTTGGCATCGTATGGATTGGATGGCATGACGGTCATGATGCCGGAAATGTGGGCAAAGATGCCTTCGGGGCTCTGGGAATGGGTTTGGCCGCCGCGAATACCGCCACCGCAGGGTGTGCGGATCGTGACCGGCGAATAGAATTCACCCCCACTGCGGTAACGCAACCGTGAGAGTTCACTGACAATCTGGTCAAACCCGGGATAGATGTAATCGGCAAACTGGATTTCGGCTACCGGGCGCAAACCGTTGACGCCCATGCCGATGGCTACGCCAATAATGCCCCCTTCGGCAATGGGTGCATCGATCACGCGGTATTCGCCGTATTTTTTCTGCAATCCGTCAGTACAGCGAAAAACACCGCCGAAATAACCGACATCCTGGCCGAGGACCACCACGCTGGGGTCTTTTTCCATCATGATATCGTGAGCCGAGTTGATGGCTTGGATCATATTCATTTGGCTCATGAATTTTCTCCGCTCAATTTCAGCATTTCGTCGCGCTGCTTTTTCAGGTGATCCGGTATTTCCTTGTATACGTCCTCGAACATCAGTTGAGCATCGAGGAATGGTGGTTCGGTCATGGTGCCGAATGAGGTGGCTTCTTTCCAGGCATCGTCAACGACCATTTTTGTCTCTTCTTCCAGGGCCGTTTGCTTTTCGTCAGACCAATGACCCAGCTTGACCAGATGCTGCAGCAGACGATCCATCGGGTCTCCCAATGGGAATGCTGCCCACTCGTCTTTGGGACGGTAGCGTGCGGGGTCATCGCTGGTCGAGTGCGCGCCACCCCTATAGGTGACATGTTCGATCAGGGTAGGCCCATGCCCGTTTCGTGCGCGTTCAGTGGCCCAGCGAGTCACTGCATAAACGGCCAGCAGGTCATTGCCATCCACCCGGATACCCGGCATGCCCAGGCCCAGGCCGCGAGCGGCAAATGGCCGGCGTTCACCCCCGGCAAATCCCTGGAAAGTAGAAATGGCCCACTGGTTGTTGACCACGTTTAGAATCACCGGCGCCTGGTAAACTGCGGCAAAAGTCAGAGCGTAGTGAAAATCGGCTTCAGCGGTACTGCCGTCACCGACCCAGGAAACCGCTATGTGCTTCTCACCCTTGATGGCGGAACCCATGGCCCAACCAACTGCCTGCGGGTATTGCGTGGCCAGGTTGCCGGAAATCGTGAAAATATTTCTTACCGGGTCCTGGTACATAACCGGCATCTGCCGGCCCTTGCACATATCACCCGTGTTCGAAAGGCACTGGCACATCAGGTCGACCAGCGCGGTGCCACGCAGGATGAACAGTCCCTGGTTGCGATAGGAGGGGAACAGCATGTCGCCGGGTTCCAGCGCCAGGCCCTGGCCGATCGAAACGGCCTCCTCGCCCAGCGACTGCATGTAGAATGAGATCTTGCCTTGGCGCTGCACTCTCTGCATGCGGTCGTCATAAGCCCGCGTCAGAACCATGCAGCGCAGAGCCTTGAGCAGGATTTCCTTGTCCAGTGTAGGGTCCCAGGGACCTGTAGCTTCGTGATCATCATCCAGCACCCTTACCAGCTCGTGTGCCAGGTACTCGATATTGTGGGCACTTTCATCACTGGGCGGGCGGTCAACCGCGCCGGCATCGGCCAGTTCAAGGTAACTGAAATCTGGTGCTTCACCAGGTCTGGCGGCAGGATGCGGGATATGAAGATACGGCTTCTGGGTCATGTGTTTGAGTCTCGTGATTATCAATCAAAAGATGTTTGTCGGTGACGGTATACGCCTCTGGAACCGGGAACGCAATCCGCATCAGAAATAATGCCATCCCGCCTCGCCCGCAGGGAGGATCACAAAAGACCCGATCCTGTGTGATTGTCCGCAGCGAATCATGGTGTTGTATCATTGGTTTTGATTGTGGCAGGCAGCAGAATTTCATGACTGTTTATAATTTTCCTTACAAAGATGCCGAGTTCGTAATTACCGAACTGCTAGGCTTTGACCAGATGTGTCGCGCAGCAGGCC
>SMVA01348125.1_pt1 | contig 11875 bp, 9 predicted proteins | sample 2456451 | NCBI WGS metagenome assembly SMVA01 (sample SAMN11095933, study PRJNA526329) | marine sediment metagenome | biome: Marine sediment; feature: Surficial sediment; material: Deep marine sediment; isolation source: Hadal surficial sediment | place: Pacific Ocean | collected 2014-05 | depth 0-1...
CGCCCAGGGAGATTTTCTCGATGTGAAAACGAGAAGTAAAAGAACTAAAGTTGGAAAATGTCACTAAATTAGGTGTGCCCTAATGTTTAAATTTGCAGGAAGGTCTTATGAAAATAATATTTCTTTTAATTTCAATGTTACTAATGTTTAACTCTTTTGCCCAAGATCGAAATAAAGCGCTTAAGCAAAGTGGTGTAGATGCCTTTAAAAGAGGTGGGAGATCAAACCTATCGCCAAGACTGCAAAAAGAGCTAAATAAAAAATATTTTGGTTTTGATAGAAATCTAGTCTTACCGGCCTTTGATGGGAATGAATTTTATTTTAATTATCTAACTAGATCTGGCGCCCCAACTCAGAAGTTTTTCACTGAAATAATTACCGATAAAATTTATAGAATTAGGCCACAGTACATTTCACCAGGGGTTATTCCTGTGGTCATGGTTTCAAACCCTACCTTGGCCGGTAGGGCCGATCCAGGATTTTCAGACTATATGGAAGTTGATGGTAATTGGTTCTACGCAGAAAGGGCCAGGGAAGAATTTAAAGCTACCTTTGGGCCTGCTTTATTTTTTGATCTCGATTATGGAAAACTGATCTTAAACCAAAGTATCGGTGGAGGATCGCAAGTTTTAGGCCCTGGGGGAAGACCACTTGATTACCGGCATGGAGATCGAAGAAACCTTGTGGCAGAAAGTGACCCCTCGTATAGGCCTATACTTAATATGAGACTGATTCCAGATACCAAAGGCCCTTATCGAATTAAAAAGTTTGTAAAAATTACTGCGGGAATCGGAGGCGCCGCCACAGTTAACTTTTCTGCCCTGGCCCAACTTGGTGCCTCGGTTGCCATTGTACCTACCGTTGGTGGTGGAATTGTTTCCGAAAGATTTGCCAGGAATCATTCTGAGGCCAAAGGTATGGGGCATCTTTCTATACCAAAAAAGGCAGAGGACTTTAGGACTTGGAAAATAGGGGACAAACTCACCTACGATGTCCATGGGGGAATCTCCTTAGGGGCAGGAGTGGGGTTTTACGGCCTATCTGTAGGCGCTCAATTTATGGCCAAGGGATTATGGCAGAAAGTATATGAAAAAGTCGGCAAGACAAAAGTTCGTGCTAGGTATAACAAAAATAAATTGATTAGTTTTGGTATGTTTGCGGCCGCTGGGCCTGTTAATTTAACCTTGGATAAATTTATTCAATGGGAAAACGGGATGACTTTTGTTTTTGATTTAAAAGGAAAAAAAGGCCGCCTGCTCCTTAAAGAATTTATGAAGGGGGACCTGGATAATGTTCAAAAAGCAGCAATGGATCATAATGATTTATCCGTTACAGCAGGTGTGAAGATTACCGGCAAAACCTCCGGCATCAAAGCAGATTTTGGTATTGGTATTCCATTTTTACCTGCATCGGCCAGATGGTCTAAGCAAAAAATGTTATCTGAATCTCAATCTCTTTATTTAAGTTCTAAAAGAAGAAGGGACGAAACTAGATATGGAAGATTAGTAGGATTTAAAGGCAAGTTCTTTCCTATTTTTGAAAACTCCCTTGATGGATTTTTTACCTATGTGATTCACTACCCCGGAGTGGTAGACTCCTTTATGGGAGTCGTAAGATCCGGGCAGTTTGCCTTTAATTATCAAGACTCCAGGACTTCACGAAAAGAGCTGGTCAAAATTTTAAACGGGCTCAAAATGAGAACCGGTTTAAACAATTTTTTCAATATTACAGTTCCCGAATCCCCGGCCAGGCTTGGTTCAGTAGAAGTGAAATTTGCCGTCAAGTTCAAATCTGCGGCCACTCAATTTTTAATCAATCAAAGAGGGCACGATCATTTTGAAGCTATCACCGCCAAGTTTATAGATTCATATTTTGAATATTATAAAGACTCAGATAGAAAAGAACGCCTTTGTCCCTTTTATAGATCCAGGTCAGGGTGTAAGAAAAACTTTTTGAAAAAATCCATGAAAGCGATTAAATCCATGAAAAAATCCCTGGAAATTATGGCCAAAAATAAATCCTATGTTAAAAGATCTAGAGAGAATTTTGCCAAGGCCTATTCTAAGTTTGCCGAAGATATGCTGGTTAATCCCTTTGTCTTCCAAGCGGTCTTAAACATGACTAAAGGTTATGGCGGAGATGTATTTTTATCCATAGAATCTGAAAAACTAAAAAAGTTTGAAGCAATTCTAAGATGGCAAAAAGCTAGATAAATCCCCTGGCAAAAGCTTCCCCCCCGGGGAGCTCTCTTTACAAAAATTCTTGCTCCTTCCGATAAACCTAAATATAGGAGCAAAAATTGAAACACGCTGAAAATAAAACGCTTAAGGCCGCGATTGACGAGATTGAACTGTTAGAGAGTATTCACAAGGGCTATGATATTGCCCGCGATTCCTGGAGAGTCCTGAGAATTCAATCGGAAATAGTAGATGGGTTTGAAAACCTTAAAAAGTTGACCAGTACAGTTTCCATGTTTGGCTCCGCCCGGGCCTTAGCAGATAGCCCTGATTATGAAAAATCATATGAGCTGGCCAAGCTTTTAAGTAATAATGGAATATCTGTAATCAGTGGTGGTGGGCCAGGCCTTATGGAGGCCTTTAATAAAGGGGCACAGGCGGGGAAAAAAGGCATCTCGGTAGGGCTTAATATTGAACTTCCTTTTGAGCAAGAGCCTAATAAATATCAAGATATTGAACTTGAATTTAGATATTTCTTTGTTAGAAAGCTTATGTTTGTAAGATATGCCGATGCCTATATTTTTTGTCCTGGTGGATATGGAACCTTGGATGAGCTCTTTGATGTTGTCACCCTTATTCAAACTAAAAAAATCCAGCACTCACCTGTCATCCTAGTAGGGAAGCAGTACTGGAAGGGAATGGTGGAGTGGATGGAAAAAATAATGCTTAAAAATAAATATATAGATAAAAGAGAATTATTGCATATGCATGTACTAGACGATCCCAAAGAAATTCTAGCGGTAATTAAAAAGGCATGGAAGAAATAAGCGTCGCAAAATCGGTGCAGACGTAATCTACTCCCATGGCCTTAAATTTATTCAGTGTTTCATGGTCATTGGCATTCCATGTGGTGACAAATAAATTTTTCTTGTGACAGGCCTTAACCAACTGCTCATCTAAATGAATAGTCGAAATAGAAATCCCATCCGCCTCACAAGCATTTATAATTTCCACCGGATTTATAGGAAGAGCATACATAAGACATTGGGCCTTAATGGATGGATCTATAGTTTTTGCCCTTTTGATAAAATGATGATTAAAAGATTTAAGAATGCAGCTTGGTGCAAAGTCTTTTGCTTTGATTAGTTCTATTACTTTTTGCTCACACCCCGAGGCCTTGAGTTCAATAAATAAAATTCCATTGTGGGCCTTAACTAAATCTATAACTTCGGCCAGGGTTGGAATCTCTTCTCCTTCACCGGCATCGAGGTTTTTTAAATCTTTGCAGTTTAATTCTAAAACTAAACCCTCTCCACCTGTCGTTCGATTGACTGAGGCGTCATGAATAACCATCAATTCACCATCGCTTGAGAGGTGGACGTCAATTTCCACCCCAGCAAGACCTTGTTCCAGGGCAAATTTAATTCCCATAAGGGTGTTTTCCGGAGATTCAGACCGTGCGCCTCGGTGGCCTATAAATTTAGTTTTCATATTCAAGATGAACCAAGGATGCGGCCTCTTTTGCCTTTTTTATAGACTCTTCAATATTCTCACCTCTGGCCAGCGCCACACCCATCCTTCTATTAGGTCTTGATGTTGGTTTTCTGAAAATTCTAATTTCAGTATCCGGAATGGCCAGGGCCTGGTCTATGCCCTTGTAGCAAATCTTTTTGGACTCACGATCGGCCAAGATAACCGCTGAAGCTGCGGCATTTGCAACATATTGAATCTTAGGAATAGGAAGTCCTAGAATGGCCCTCACATGAAGGTCAAATTCAGAGAGGTCTTGAGAGATTAAGGTAACCATTCCAGTATCATGAGGTCTCGGGGAGAGCTCAGAAAAAATAACTTCGTCATCTTTTATAAAAAACTCAACCCCAAAAACACCGGCCCCACCTAACCTATCAGTGACCTTTTTGGCCATCTCTTGCGCTTTTTTCAGGGCAGTAGGGGAGATGTCTGCTGGTAGCCACGATTCACGGTAATCACCATTCTCTTGCCTGTGGCCTATGGGTTTTACATAAAAAGTTTCAGCATTTCTTTGTTTTACAGTCAGAAGGGTTATTTCTGAATCGAACTGAATAAACTCTTCAATAATAACTTCCTGCTCGTTACCTCTCATTCCGGCAGCAGCGAAATCCCAAGCTATTTGGAAGTCTTCTATTTTGGTTAGGATCGATTGTCCCTTCCCAGAGGAAGACATGATAGGTTTTATTACACATGGAAGGCCAACTATCATTGCCTTTTCTTTTAATTCCTGTGCCGATTGTGCGTAGGCGTATTGGGCAGTTCGCAGGTTTAACTCTTTACTAGCTACTTCTCTAATGGCCACACGATTCATTGTTAGATAAGTGGCCTCAGCGGTTGGAATGACATTAATTCCCCGGTCCTCAAACTCTTTTAGCTTTTCTGTTCGAATGGCCTCAATTTCCGGAATAATATGGGTTGGTTCATGCTTTTTTACGACTTGATCGAGCTGGTCTGCATCAAGCATATTGATAACTTCAAAGGCATCGGCAAGTTGCATTGCAGGAGCTCCCTCATAGCTGTCTACTGCGATAATATAATATCCTAGTCTTTTTGCCGAAATGACTACTTCTCGGCCAAGCTCTCCGGCCCCTAAAATCATCAGTTTTTTTGCCACAAGTTACTCCCATAAAATATTTGATGGGTCATCTTGCGAAAATTCTTAGCGGATTGTCAACGGGCATCACCTAATAGGTGGATTGGGATTAAATCTTTTATAAATGCATCTGTTCTCCACCCTATAATAAAAAGGGGGGAATCTTCAAAAAGGGTTAGGAATTGGATAGCGCCTTGGTAACTTGGGCCTGTTATATCTTCAATGCTGGTAAAAAGATTTGTATCCAATTCTTGTATTTTAAGGATCTTATCAACCTCTAGGCCTAGATAAGTGCCCACCCTTGACCCCACCAAAATGATTTTGACTTCTTCATTACCCGCCTGGAAATTTTCTCCTAAGAGAGCTCCCCTATTCCAAATCAGAATTTGGTTTTCTCGGTACTTAACCATGGCCTTAAAATGGGGATCCTCAATGGCGTTTAAATCATCAAGGTTTACATGCAGGATTTCCTGAATAATATTTTCATTGATGGCAAAGTTGTCTTCTCCCAATTTAAAAATAATGAACCTTTCAATATTTGCTTCTTCCACTTCTTCGGGAATATCTTGTGGAATGGAAAGTTGAAATTCTGCCATCCAATCTTTTAGGAGAGTTAATTTTTGAGCATTTTTTTCTTTTAACTCTTGGCCGTCGGGATGTTTTTTTAAATCGCTTAGATAGGAGGAGATATCTAAAAAACCACCGCTGATGAATAATTTGGCCTCTTCCAGGGAGTCGGGATCCGTATAATGGAGTTTACCTAGAGTTTCATCAAATATTTGCAGGTCCCTATAAAGCTCTGCCAAGGAGGATTTAAAGGCCACTAAATTTAATTTATCGGATTCGACAAATAAAGAATCAAAAAGTTTTTCAATCTGGGGGTAAAAATCATAGGGGGCCGTTAGAAAATTACTTAGAAGTTGCCTGCAACTTTCAATGAGTGAATTAATCTTTTTTAAATTAGAACCCATATCAATCTCTCATTTCCAAATGAAAATCGGCCATTTTGTGCAGATCTAAAAGATTGCTGACCAGGCCATCACTTAAAACGGCACTTCCACTAATAAAGCTTTTTTCCAGCAGTTCTTCAAATTTTACGGGATTTAAAACAATTTGGGATTGAGTGAAAATATTATCAACCTTAAGCACCATGGGCCTTCCTCCATGGATGAAAATAATTCCAACCTCCCTTGATTTTCCAATTGGTGGTAGCGGGTCTTGGGAAAATAAAAGGTTAGGTTCAATTAAGGGGACTGGTCTTTCATTATAAATTATAAATTTCTTGGATGCCGGCACTCTTCCCATGGTGACTCCATTTAGGTTTATAATTTCAATTACCTCATTTATGGCGATCAAATATTTAACCCGGTTAATCTCCACAACCAAAGCATCTATAATTGTGGTATTAAGTGGGAGGATGATTAAGATTTCGAGGCCTTGGCCTGGATGATTTTTTATTTCAATACGTCCTCGAAGTTTTTCAACTATTCTTTTGCCTACATCAAGCCCCACACCACGTCCTGAAATTTCTGTAATTTCTTCTGAAGTGGAAAAACCTGATTTAAATAATAGGCCAAATATCTCACTGTCAGGTAAGCTGGAAATATTCATTTTAGGATCGAGAAGGCCATTTAAAATGGCCTTCTCGATAACTTTGTTTCTATCGATCCCCCGACCGTCATCGGTAATGGAGATGATAACCTCATTTCCCATTTTTTGTGCTTTAAGAGAAATGGTCCCCGTTTCCTTCTTGCCAAGTTTGATACGTTCACTGGGTGACTCAATTCCATGATCAAGGGAATTTCTGATTAAGTGGGGAAAAATATCCGATAGGGTATCAATCATCTCCCGGTCAATTAAGGTATCCTCGCCCTCGTAATGAAATTCAATATCTTTACCTATCTTTTTAGCGGTTTCTTGGGCCACTCGGTGAGACTTAATAAATAGCGATCTTATAGGAGTTAATCTTAACGAGAGAACACTCTCTTCAATTTTTCTTATAAGAATATCAAGATCACTAAGAGAGCCTTTTAAAAATGGATCACTTAAAATTTTTATTTCTGGATTTTCCAGCAATTGGTTTTTTAAAAGAACCAACTGGCCTGTTAAATTAAAGATTTCTTGGATTGAGGCGGCATCTACTCTGAGCGTTGTACTCGTATTGGCCTTATTTTTTTCTATTTCCATCTCTTTTTATTTTAATCAAAGATTGGCCAATAGTTAAATGCTCGGAGATTTTAGGCCGGATTCTCTGAAGGGATAAAAAAACAATCTAAGTTTAGTTCATTTTGGGTTTTATCCATTAGCGCTTTAATACCAAATTGCTCGGTGGCATTATGTCCGCCGGCAAACATGGCAATGCCGGCCTCCTGAGCATCATGCCAATCATGTTCGCTGATTTCTCCGGTTAAATATCCGTCAAGTCCTTGGCTTTTGGCACAAGACCACTGAGAATTTGCCCCTCCCGTAATTATTCCAAGGGTCGAGATCTTTTTAGTGCCAGGGGGTTTTGCCAGAATTACAGAATGATTTAACACATTTTCCAAAAGGTCTTTTAAAGCATCCACTTCAAGAGATTTGGCAAAGCTGCCCCAAACCCCAGTTGGCATTCCTTTGTAATCACCAAAAGAATTTAAGTTTAAGAGATCGATTTTTTCTGCCAAGGACTTGGCATTACCTACTTGCAAATTAGCATCCAAGGGAAGGTGGTAGCCAAAGAGGTTGATCTTATTTTGCACTAGGGAAATTACCCGGTGACCAAAAGGCCCAGTCAAGGTCTTTGGGCCATGGAATTTCCAAAAAAGTCCATGATGAACCACTAAAGCATCGGCCTTTTTTTCAATTGCCGAGGTGATTGATGCCAAAGTGGCCGATACGGCAAAGGCCACTGTTTGAATCTCTTCTTGACCGGTAATTTGCAGGCCATTTGGGCCATAATCTTCAAACTCTTGGGGAACTAATACCTTGGAAAAAAAATCTTCAAGTTCTTTTCTTTTTACGCTCATACATTTTTCCTTGAGAGTTCAGGAATTTTACGAATCAATCTTTCCACGGTTTTGTGAAGGGCCTGATGAGTCGGAACCAAGGTGAGGGCCATCTGTAGTTCCTTTAAGGCCTGATCGTATTTTTTAACTTTCATATAGACCCGGCCGGAATTGATATAGGGATATTCTCGATTTTGGTAGTTGATGGATCTTTTAGCTTTTTCAAACCACTTTAAACTCTTTTCAAAAGACCCTTCTTCCATGAGAAAAATGCCCAAATCATTATAGGGAGGCCCATAACTTGGATCTATTTCGATGGCCTTATGGCAAAGGGCCTTTGCATCATCAGTATTCCCAAGCAGTGACTGAACCCACGCCAAAAGGGTTAAGGCCTCGGGAGTTTCTTTAAGGTTAATGGCCTTAGAAAAAAAATCTTTTGCCTTCATAACCTGCTTGTAGATAATGGCCTCATTTCCCAGGTGAATAAATTCGGCATACTTCTTTTTTCTCTTTTCTTCTAGAGAGAGAATAAGGCAATGACCACTATTTCCAATATCGTCTACACCTAAGGAGAAAAATGGTATCCCCTCTTTCTCCTGACAAGTTAGGATATTTACTCGAGGAAGATCAATTTCGGTTGGCCCATATTCAAGACAAGCAAGATGGAGCTGATGAGCGTATCCATACAAAATATTTATAAACTCAGGACCCCACTCCAGTTTATGGACTCTCTTGAAAGGTAGCTTTAAAAAAAACTTAAAAAAATTAATGGCATTTTGGATATCATCAATGGAGCAGTTTTGAGACCCTTCCATGGTTATGAGGGAATTTTTACTTTCAAAAAGAATAAACAGATCTTGGCGGAATTTTTCTAAAATATTATTGCTGGTAAAATTATTAATTTTGGATAAGACTCTAAAAATTCTATCTAAATAGGAGGCAGCAGAACTGAGCTCCGAAAGCAGAATATTTTGTTGGTTCTCTCCCATCATTCCCTTGAATAAAAATTATATATCTATAAAAATATCAAGGATTGTAAGATTTAGAAAATAATATTTTCACCATTCACCAATATTAGGTGCGCTAATCCACGGTTCTTTTGGTGGGAGGGGTTGATCTTTTTGCAACAGTTCAATAGAAATTCCGTCAGGTGATTTTACAAAGGCCATCCAACCATCTCGTGGAGGGCGATTGATAACTACGCCTTTTGCGCTCAGGCCTTCACATACCTTATAAATATCATCAACTTCAAAGGCCAGATGGCCAAAAGACCTTCCTGTTGTGTAGGGTTTACTTTCATTCCAGTTATGAGTGAGTTCTATTTCCGGAGCGCCTTTTTCTGTTGCCAAAAAAATTAACGTAAAACGTCCCTTTTCATGTTCATGGCGTCTAGTTTCAATTAGTCCTAGTTTATTAATAAAGAAATCAAGCGTCTTATCAAGGTCTAAAACGCGAATCATAGAATGCAAGTACTTCATTTAGCGGAGAATATCATCCGTCGAATTCATTAGTCTATCTTTAGAGACGTTTTCATATCGATTAGAAATCATTTTAAAGAGGCCTTCCGCCGTTTTTGGCGCAATATCTTTAGTTGATGCTGGGGCCCTTCCAAAACCCATGGAGTCATCTCCACCGGCGATTTGATCAAGGCTACCACTTTTACCTCTTCGGAGGTCAGCTCGAAAACCAGGCCCAGAATAGGATCTTGCTCCTGAGCCACCTTCAAGAGCGACACCTTCCGCTGCAGATTCTTCTTCACCACCTTCTTCACCACTACCTTCACTACCTTCAGCGGCCATAGCAAGTTCTGCAGAAGTATCGCTACCTCCACCGAGAGCATCTGATTTACGAGTGGATTTTACTTTAGTTGCAGCTTGTGCCTCACTACCAAATTCTCCACCACCCTCATCAAATACATCTGAGGCAATACCTTCAGAGGCTCCAAATTCAGCAGCAATTTCTCGAATCGCTGCATTTCTCGCAGCATCAGTTTTTAATCTAGCCGTTTTAGCTCCGGCAGGAGGAGTCATATTTACTGCTGCAGAATAAAAACCATTAGACCTATTTCCAAAATCCTTGCAAATTTGCTCTTCCGGAGCAATTTGGCAAATAGAAGCGATTAAGTCTTCTTCTGTTTGAGAAAGTTTGTCTAAATTAGGATCTGGTACTGGAAGTCCATCAATTAAGGATTGAATTTTGGCCGATTGTCGTCTCAGCATCATCCCTTTCATTAAATTAGTGGCGGACTCAAGTCCTGTCTGCACCATTTGCATCTTAAGATTACTACGACTGGTAGTATTTAAAATCAACTGAGTTCCACTACTAATGGTATTCACACAGGCATCCGAGCTCTGACCCATCATCATGGCCATCATCTCTCCACCACCGGCCATTCCACCGGCCATGCCCATTCCACCGCCCATCATATCCATGCCGCCGCCATAGCCGCCGCCCATGTCATCACCATAGCCGCCGCCCATGCCACCGCCCATACCCATACCCATACCTCCACCTTGTGGAGCTTGAGGCCTAGACTGCTGATCCATTTGAGCATTTTGCATGAATACTTGGTCGCAACTAGCATACATTTTTTGATCCATCATTCCTTCAGTATCACCTTCTTGGCCGCCCATGCCCATGCCACCGCCGCCAAAGCCACCGCCGCCCAAGCCACCGCCGCCAAAGCCACCGCCGCCAAAGCCGCCGTCAAAGCCACCGCCACCGAAGCCGCCACCGCCCATCATATCCATGCCGCCCATGCCGCCCCCCATTCCAGGCATAGGACAAGAGGCAGTGATTTCTTCTTCCTTATCAAAAGATTCCATAAGGTTATTAATTTCCACTTTTTTGGCATAACCATCGAAGGCCTGAACATAACTTTTAAACCAAGCTAAATATTTCTCCAAGGACTCTTGTTGAGGATCTTTAGGAATTTTTGGCTGACACTCTTTTGCAAGCTGTGGCCTTGTGGGCCAGTTACTATAACGATGTTGAAAGATGGCGTATTGAGCGCCTAGAAAAAAAGTATTTTGAAAGGCAATGGCCGCTTGGTCATCTATCCCGGCCTTTTGCATTTTAAGAGGGAGCATGGGATCAGGCGCTTCAGAGGCCATATCAAGCATAAGGTTTTCCTGTCTTTCCGTGGCATCCATTTTGTATTTTATGCCTTGGGCAGTCTCCATAAGTTTTTTTGCTATAAAAAAACCATCCCAAAACTTAACTAGTTTTCTACAGGCAGGATAATCTTGAGTTTCCGCCCCTCTACTGACACAGGAAATTTTTCTATCCATGGTATTTTTAGGAACGATGGTCATGGTATCTTCTGATGAGGTGTAATCGACATATGAGGTGAGAGGTACCATGGCAGTACATTTTTTAAGTATTCTAAGCTTCCCTTTACCTCTAGCTATGCCTTTTCGCACCCAACGTTTAACCGCTAATAATTTACTTCTTCCATCCTTCTTAGGATCTCCAGATTCATACTTTTCAACCGGGGGAGGGCCGCCTTCGCCACCGTAGCCACCGCCGCCAAAGCCGCCACCACCGTAGCCACCGTCACCACCGAAGCCACCGAAGCCACCACCGTGATCATCGTCGCCAAAACCACCACCTGGGTCGCCTTGACCGCCATCAATTCTTCCACCAGGTTGGCCATCAGGGCCTGGTTTTTTTCCAGTATAGGAGAGCGCGCGAACTTCTTTTTCGGTTAAACGAAAGTTTTCAAAGGTTTGTTCAATGGATTTTGCAAGTGACCACCATGATTCTTTCCACATATCTTCTGTCGGTTTCTCAGCATATTTGGCGACAATTTGATCCCATTCAGCATGGGTTTGTTGCTGACAGAGTACAAACATGGAAGTTCCAAGGTACTTAACCGCCGCGGTTCCCTCAAAGGACTTATCTGTATCACTGGCAAATGGAATATCTGGTACTGCTGGAAGTAATCCACTGCTTCCTGCTTTAAATTTTGCAACCGCATCCATCTGACCTTTCTTTTGGATGACTTTTCCGGCCAAACTTTTATCTTCAGGTTTTCCTTTTTGGGTAGGCTCTTCTGTTCCAGCACTGGTTTTTTCTTTCGGTTCATCAAG
>SMVA01246015.1_pt1 | contig 11874 bp, 10 predicted proteins | sample 2456451 | NCBI WGS metagenome assembly SMVA01 (sample SAMN11095933, study PRJNA526329) | marine sediment metagenome | biome: Marine sediment; feature: Surficial sediment; material: Deep marine sediment; isolation source: Hadal surficial sediment | place: Pacific Ocean | collected 2014-05 | depth...
TATTGTGCTGCACTCCAGGCGATTGTCCTGCACTCGAGCTCATTGTTCCGCGCTCGCGCTTATTGCTCTGCGTCCAGTCTCGATTGGATTTCGGCGAGCAGCTGACGCGCCCCGGGATCTTCGGGGATCAGTTCGACCAAAGCCACCGCATACCTGAGTGCCAACTCCAGATTCCCGGCGTCGCGATTCAACGTGACGAGCCCCGTCAACAGCGACGGTTCGCCCGGATGGCGGCGATACGCGTCATCCAACACCGCCCGCGCGCGCTCGACTTCACCCGTGGAGTGCAGCGCGATCCCATATACATAGGCGTAACGCGGAGATTCGGGCGCCAACTCCGCAGCGCGAGCGAGTTCGGCGATGGCTTCAGGGTTCCGCCCCTGACGGACCAGCGCCAGACCCAGTGCGTGGGAAAGCTCTGCGCTGTCTCCCACTTGTGCTAGCCCAGCTCGCAACACGCGCTCAGCCTCGTCGCCGCGTTGGGCCTGGCGATGTAGGTCCGCGAGATTCACGTAGGCGGGCACGAACCACGGACCGAGCCGCAGCGCGGTCTCGTATTCCGCGCGGGCCAACTCGGGTTCACCCAACGCGGTTGCAAGTATGGCGAGATTCAGGTGTGCCTCGGGGCGGTCGGCGTTCTCCGTCTGCGCGGTGCGGTATTCGGCGAGTGGACGCTCGAGTCTGGCGCGATCGCTCGGATCCCAGAGATGCGCGGGAACCAAACTCACCACACGCGCTGCCTGAATCCGGACACCCAACACCGGATCACCCAGAAGTTGGCGAGCGAGGCGCAACCGCACGCGCGGCTCGAGGTTTTCCGCGGCATCCAGCGCCGCGACTCGAACCAGCGGGTCCAGATCTCCCATTGCCCGACGCACGGCGTCCACGGACTGCGAATCGGGGCGGATCATGCGCAGCGCCGTCGCGCGAACAATCGCAGGCACGGCCGGCTCTCCCGCCAATTCAGCGAGCACCAACGATGCGCCCGGTGCGCTCTCCCTGCCCGCTTGAAGAACCTCGGCGTAGTGGGGCTTTGCGGACCGGCCTGCCCCGTACCAACGCTCGACGGCAGCCGCCGCCCAACCCGCCGAGCGATCCGCGTGGCAGTCCGTACAGGTGTTGGGTGTGCCCATCGCGGCCGTGAGGTCGGGACGCGGAACCCGGAAACTGTGGTCGTGCCGCACGTCCACTCCCATGTAGGTACGTGCGAGCATGTGGCACCCTACGCAACTCGAACCGACCGATTCCAATCCGTGGTGGTGGTGGTCGGGCACCGCGAACCGATCCGCGCGGTGGCAGCCGAGGCAACTCCGGTCGGGATTGTCGGGCAGCTGCAACGCGTGGGGCTCGTGACAATCGCTACAGACGACGCCCGCGGCGTACATCCGACTCTGGAGGAACGAACCCCAGACGTAGACCTCATCGAGAATCTGGCCATCCGCGTGGTAGAGCTGCCGATCGAGAAACGCAGGACGGTGGGTGTCGAGAAGCGACTGTCCACGGGCCGGCTCCGGGTGCAACACAGAGCGGCGCGAATGGCAGCGCCCGCAGGTATCGATCTGTGCATCCGCCCCGTTTTTTGGTGTGCGTTGTGCGATCCTCGCGTCAGCTTCGAAGTGCCAGACACCGTCGTTGCGCAGATCGACCACCAGGCCATTGCCGGCGTTGCGGAGATCGACCGCAGAGCCAGTCTCGACGCCGGATTCCGCGCGATCGGCCGCCCACGCCAGATGGGCCGACCCCGGGCCGTGGCAGGCCTCGCAGGAGACGTCCATTTCCTCCCAACGGGTCTCGTAGCGGTCTTCCTCCGCGTCGTAGTTCTTCTGCAGACCCGTAGAGTGGCAATCCGCGCACATGAAATTCCAGTTCTGGTTCGGCCCGGTCCAGTGGAGAACATCGCCGTAGGGGATCGGGTCATCGGGATGGAGGTGGAACCAGCGCTGGCCGCCCTCGCGCTCGGGCCGGCTGTCCCAGGACACGCTCAAGGCCTGAAGGCGCCCACCCGGAAATTCAATCAAGTATTGCTGGAGCGGATCGACACCGAACACATACGCGATCTCGTAATCGCGGAGTTCGCCATCGGGCCCATCCGTGTGTGCGAAGAATTTTCCATCGCGCTTGAAAAAACTGGATGTGACACCGAAGTGGGTGTACTGCGCGCCATCGAAATTACCGAGCACACTGGCCTCATCGGCGCGTTGCATCGAGAGGTCGTGATGAGAGCCCTTCCATAGATCGAATTCAGCGGCGTGGCAGGAGCCGCAGGCTTCGCCACCCACAAAGGTAGGTGGCGAGACGGGAGATTCCTTCACACTCCGATCCGTCTCCGCACGATCGCCGCACGCGGCGAGTACCGTGATTGCGGCAACCGCCGCGATCGCGCAGAGCCACGCAGTTCGGTTCAACGGATCTCCTCGACCAGTCAACGGGGCAGCATTCCCAGCGATGGCAGCGCCATCGAGTGTTTTGGTTTTGGTTGGTTAGCCATCTGTGTTGCGCAATGCACGCCAGCGAAGGCTCGCTCGACCACCCCTGGCCGGCTGCGTGGACCAGGCGGGGAAAGAAGCTTCCCCGGAGCCAGCCGCGGAGTCTATAATCGGGGGCGATGCCCCCCGCCTCTGAATATCCGCAGCCGCGGCACATCGCCGCTGCGCGCGCCGCTGGTGCGCACCTTCCGCGTTTCACGGCGATTGCGCCGGCCACGCTGCTCGCGCGTTTCGCGGCGATTGCGCTGGTCACGCTGCTCGCGCTCCCGGGGCTGGCGTTGGCCTGGGGGAGCACGATGGACCCCGTCTTCGTTTTCTACCCACGAGATTTCTGCAGCGGCGAGCGGATCGCGCTCGAAGTCTGGAAACGCGATGAACAGCGCTGGGTGAAGCACCCGCGCCACCCCGTGGTTCCGGTGGACAGCTGCCAGCTCGAAGACGCCGGCGTGCTCTTGAACGAAATCCGCTGGCGCTGTCTCGAGCGCGAAGGCTCCGATCAGGACCCGGGCTGGAGCGTGGGCGTGCGCGTCTTCGATCCCAACGTCATGAAGCGCTGCGAAGTCGCCCGCACCGGAAGCGGTTTTGGTGAGACCGAGATTCATGTCACGACTCCGAGGCCCGACGAGACGATTTCAGACGCGGACGGGAACGTCGAAATCGAGGGAAGCGTCTGGGTCGGCGGCCTCGCGGGCGCAAAATACGACATCGTGATCGCGATCGATACGTCGGCCGCGGAAGCCCGTGACGAAACCGAAACCTCACTCGCGAAGGATTCGAATGGGCAAACCGCGAAGAATTCGAATGGGCGAACGTCCTCGCAGCGCTTCCCCGCTGACCCCCTCACCGCGCAGGTGCGCGCAGCGCGTGCATTCGTCGAAGCGATTGACGATCGACTCGGCGAGATTCGCGTCGGGATCGTCAGTTTCCCGGGCATCGATGCCAAATCCGCGGGCAGACCAGCCGGTAGAGACAACGCCGCACCAACGGGAGACTCAGAGATCGTCTTCGCGCGCCGCGAACTCCCGCTCACCGATGATGCGGTCGCGCTCCAGCGCGCGCTGGAGCGACTTTTGCGTCGCGATCGCGCGGGTCCGAAAGGCTTCACCGATGGGCTTTCTCTCGCAATCGACGAACTCTTCCGCCCGCCGGACTGGCCCGGCGCCGCGCGCCCGGGAGCGCGACGCATCGTAATGTTGTCGGCCGATGGCAGCAGTGGATTTCCGTTCGGACCGAGCGCTCAGGCCGATCGCGATTTCCGCGAGCGCAACATCGAACTCGCGCGGAACGCTTCGGTGCGCGGAGTCGCGTTGCACCTGTTCGCTCTCGGCGGTATCTCCGAAGAGCCGCCGGCCTTCATCGATCAGATGCTCGCCAACCGCGCGAGCAGCTTCACGCGCATTCAATCGCCCAATCTACGCGCCTTCTACGCAGATCGGGTGTCGATGCCCTACCTCGAAAGGCTTTCGGTCCACGACACGACAACCGGTCAGCCAATCGGAAATTCGTCTTTTACATCGGACGGGAGATTTTCCGCCTCAGTGCCGCTCTCCCCGGGTGAGAATCAGCTGACCGTGAGAGCGCGAATCAGCGACGGCGAAGAGCAAGAGAGCCCGCTCGTGATCGACTTCGACGCGAGCGCCTACAAGAACCGCCTGCTGGCTCTAGAAGCCGCGCGCATCCGCCGTTCGCAAACCAAGCACCTCGCGCTCGAGGTCATGGACTGAGGTAGCGCGACGCCGGTCGGCGCTGCGCTACGACCCTGCTGCGCTTGCGCGATGAACGAGTGCCACGACTGATCCGGCCAACATCAGCGAGACGAGAACCGCAAGACTTCCAGGAGAGAGGGCGGGGACGATCAAGAATTCGCCCGCCACCTGGTGGCTCGTCGGATCAGCACCGTCCTGACACACGAGCGCTGAACCCGGCGGCGACACCGCCGAGGCCACCTTGACTCCGTTGACGCAGACGTCGAATATCTGGCCTCCGATTTCCGCGTAGACCCTGTGGCCCACCACGTCAAAGGTAAAACCCGCCGCGTTGCAATCAGTCGTCAGCCGCGACCCCACCAGCGAGGCCGTTGCTTCGGCCAATGTTCCCGACGGGATCAACACCTCGGTTTCACACAGAGAGCAGTGTGAGGGAAGATCGCAGGCTTCGTTCTCGACGACGAATTTGATGAAGTAAGAGTACGGACCTCCCGGGAGGCAACCAGAACCCTCGTAACCTGGGCCCGGGCGACCGTCCCAGTGGGCCCACTGCTGCGTGACTGGAACCGGTGGCGCGTCTACACAGATCCCGTCGCATGGGCCACCATTCCCGTCATACGGCTCAATGCATCCGGTGTTGGGGCCCCCCGTCGGCTTGGGTTCCATCCACTCGCAGGCGCGGTTCGGATCCGTGGGGCTCACGGGGCCACCCCCGGTCAGGGTCAACTTACAGATGGGTTTTTCGGCGGGGCAATCGTTGTTGAAGTAGCAATTGCAGTTGGGTAGCTGCGCCGTGGCGGCGTCAGCGCAGACGATCAGCGACAGCCATGCCAGTGATGCAAAGAGGAGACATCTGGAATTCATGATCGAGATGTCCTCCTTTTGCCTCTTCCCTGGACTCTTCCCTGAACTCTTTCCTGGACTCTTTCCTGGACTCTTTCCTGGACTCTTTCCTGGACTCTTTCCTGGACTCGGTTCGAGCCACCGCCTCGGGAAGCTCCGCATCCAGCGTATGCCGTTGCGATGGCCTGCCAGCGGCACTCAGCAAGCCCGAGTGGCCGCAAAAGGAGCCCCGTCATTTTATGAGGGAACCGCCGCGCATAGCAAGAATTATCGAACCGGTGCGATGCGCAGCGCGCCTGCTACAAACCGGCAGGAAGCCCGCAACAAGATCTCCGTGGCGGACTGGAATCCCTTGGATTCGCTTGCGACGTCTCACGATTCGATTCTGGGATCGCTCTCCTAGCCGAACGGCCTCACCCCGAACGCGGCTTCATGCAGCCAGAAAATCATTGCCACATACAACGCCAGTCCGACCACAACCAAGACGACATCGTTCACCGCAGACTCACGCGTACTGGGTACCGAACGTGAAGGCCGATTCTTCAGCGAAATTCGATCGGCAACGGCCCACACCAGAAACGACCCGAACAACAACACGTCGGCCACTGTACCGTTCACCAGCAGGTGCGACACGGCCCAGAGTTTCACCGCGACGAGTTGTGGGTGTTTGGTGGCACGTGCGATCCGGCCGGGGAAATAGGGTGCAAGAAAGAGTACAAAGATCGGCAATAGGAAAACCGCGGCCACGTGGCGCAACCAGATAGGCGAATCATAGAGCACTGTCGGCGTCAGCCGAAGCTCCGCATAACCCCTTACCACGAGGATGATGCCGATGAGTGAAGCGATCGCGTACAGCGCCTTCCAGCCCAGTTCACTCCTGGCCGCGAGCCTGTCGCGCAACGGCAAGGCCACGATGGATACGGAATGCATGCCGAAGAACAGCACGAGACCCAAGATGAGTTGTTCCATACAGATCACTCCTGACCCTAGATGAAGACTGAGAGTTTACACGGATACCGATCCGCTCTGCCGGGTTGGCGCAGAACCCAAGACGGGCTACACCGGGCCAGTGCGATCTCCCTCAAGCCGGCTGCGCTCGATCTTCGATGGACGCCCCGTCTGGATCAACGCCTTGATGGTCTTTTGCGGCTACATGGCGTTCATCTATCTGCCCTGGGATCTCTTCGTCAAGCCGGTAGCTGACGACCACGAGGTTTGGTTTGGCATTCTCGTCAGCGGTTGGGCCGCCAAGGCCGCAGAAATTCCCCACTGGGCGGTCTACGCGGCCGGGACCTTCGGGTTCTGGCGTATGCGTTCGTGGATGTGGCCCTGGGCGGCGGTCTACACCGCGCAGATTGCAGTGGGGATGCTGGTCTGGAACTTGCGCGAGTTCGAGGGCGCTTGGGCATGGATTGGCGGCGTCGGGTCATTCATCCCGTTCGCAGCGTTGACCTACGCGCTCTGGAAAGCCCGGCCTCACTTTCAGCGAAGCGTCTGATCGTCCGCAATCAAGAGTCTTGGACCCAGCCCCTCCTTCACGATCACCGTACGGCCGTTCGTCGACGGCCGCGGAGACGGAACGCGGGCGAGGAGCTGCGAGACGGCTTCGCCGAGATGCGGCGTAAACGCGTCGAGATAGCGCTCATTGAGCCTGCCGCGCCAGACGAGGCGGCGCTCTCTTGAATCGATCATCAGAACCAGCAGATCCACGATCTCGTAGCGCTTGAGTTCGGTTCGGGTCGTCTGCAGGTCGTAAGATGGCGAGTAGTGGAGGCTGGGCAGGTGTTGGATCGCGCCCGTCACATTCCACTTGACCAGCTGTGCTCGAACGACGAGTTGGAAGTAGACGAGTAAGTCGGGATCGTTTGATGTGCGCTGGAAGCCCCGATCGGAGAGCCCGATCTCGACCTGCTTCGCGACGGCCGGCTCGAGGTCGATGCCCACGAGCATCGGAGCGTGGATCACGTCGCGCACCGGATCGACGAAATTCCAGGTGCGGTAGCGGGAGACGTCACCGGGTTTGTCGATCTGCAGGGACAACGTCCGACAGCCGGACGCGAACGAGATCAAAGCGAACGCGACGAGGAGGCGGGCTGTGATGCGGAGAGTGAGTCGCATGATCCCTCCCGGCTACGCGAGTGGGCTCCAGAATGCACCAACTGGGCTGCAGCATACACGATCCGTCGAGCCTGCTCGATGGCGCCCTTCGAGACGGATCAAGGCCGTCCTCGAGATCAAGAAACACAAGGAGGCACAGAGCCCGTGTAGGCATGACGTTGGGCGTTCATTCGCAACGGAGGTTTCGCGGCTGTGATACGCTGGCGCCTTACGCGACGGAGTCACTCCATGCGGGTCATGATCGAGGGTTACGAGAATCGAACGGGCGAGCACTGTGGGAGCATCGCGATGCGCAATCTCCTGCACCACTACTGCCACCTCGATCTCTCCGAACCGCTGATCTTCGGCCTGGGTTCGGGTATCGACCTGCTGCTGATCGAGGGCCACGACTTCGACCCCGCGGTACTGGTCTTCGGCCGCAGCACGAGCATGGAGGCCGACGTGGCCGGCGCGCTGGGGGTCGATTACGTCGAGCGGGTCGAGCTCGACGACGACCGCGCCTGGGAAACCGCCCGACGCGAGGTTCGCGACGGGCGCCCCACGATGCTCTCGGGCGACATCTTCTATCTCGACTATCGGGACTACAAGGTGCACTTCCCGGCCCATCGCTTCGTGTTGCTCGGTTTCGACGACGAGAAGCAGGTGGCGTATGTGGCGGACCGCGTCGATCCCGAACCCCAGGCGTGCTCCTATGGGGCGTTGCGCAAATCCCGCAATCCTCGGGGCTTCTTCTCCACCTTCAATCTCTGGGGCAGGTTCGAGGACACCGCGGTCCGGCACTCGCTCGAGGAAGCCTGCGCGCGAGCGATCGACAAGGCCGCGCGGCGCATGCTCGGCCGCGATGCCGCCGAAGGGCCGACGCTGCCGGATCCGGCCATGCGTGTCACCCAGGGACTCGCCGGCCTGGGGGCCTTCGCGAAGCAGCTCGAGCTTTGGCCCCATCGCGAAGATTGCGAGGGACTCGCGTCCTACACCTCCCAGTGCCTGGAAAAGTGGGGCAATGGCGGGGGAAACTTCCGCAATCTCTATGCGGCATTCCTCCGCGAGGCGCGAGAACTCGCGCCGTCCCTCGTCGACGCCGAGGCGCCGGTACTGGCCAGCCGAGCCGCCGAGCAGTGGACGATTCTCTCATCGCATCTCTGGGAGCTTGGACAGACGCGCTCCGCCGACGCTCTGGCCGGCTGCCGGCGCACCCTTGATGGGCTGCAGAATCTCGAAACCCAACTCTTCGAGCGGCTTGCGGCCAGCGTTGCCGCATCTCGCTGAGACGCGCGAAGCTGATCCGCCGCGCTTGGTGCTAGCGATCGCTCTCGGTCGCCTTCGCCTCGCGAAACTTCTCGAGTTGACGGTGTAAGGCCCCTGATTCTGGGGCGATCTCCAAAGCCCTCTCTGCGGTCTTGATGGCTTCGTCGAACTCCTGGTTCGCGTAGTACGCCTCCGCCAGCGTGTCCAGCAGGTTGGGGTCACTGGCGTTGCTCGCTTCGACCGCCCGCTTCGCATACGCAATCGCCTTCGCGGGATCGCGGACGGTTGGGTTCTGGGCAGTCGCACAGAGCCAGCCCATCTGATTGAGGACTCCGGCGTTGCCCGGATCGACCTCCAAGCCCTTCTCCAGGGAATGCAGAGCATCTTCTTCGCGACCCATGCGTTCGTACACTTGCGCGAGTTGAATCCACAGACCGACGCTGGTTGGCTGGAGGCGGCTCGCCTCACGGAACTCGGCAAGCGCCTCCTCCAGCTCTCCCTGATTGAACAGCGCGTTCCCCAGACCCGCATGCGCCGCTGCCGAGTTCGGGTCGACGCGAACCGCTTCCCGGTACTCGACGATCGCCTCTGTGGGAGGTTGATCTACAGCCTCGGCGGTTCCTGGCGCGCGCGCGGCAGTCGTGCAGCCCGCCACCAGCGCTGCCAGCAACGCGAGTAGGAGCCCAGCGGTACGCGATCCACTCGATCCACACGCCAATCTGCGCTCAGAACTCACAGCAGCTGCCTCCTCCGGGTATCGCTCGTGTCATCAGATCACCTCTTCTTCGATCATCGGACCAAGCACCACCTCTTCATCGACCATCGGCCCAAGCGGTTGAAACTCAGCTGACATCTTACACGTCATGTGTCGTTCTTGGGTCGCGCAATGACCCAATCGGTGTTGTGAAGGTACAGGTACATGACGGCCATCGAGTCGATGTCGTGACCGGTCGTGTTGTTGTAGACAGCGACGATTTCGTAATCGTGGTCGCGCAGGATCGGAATCCCCTTCGCGCTCGAGTAGTGCGTAATCTTCTCAACCGCGACCTGGTCGGAGTAGTTGTTGGCAATCGCCTTGAAGACGCTTTTCCCCGTCGTCAGATCGATCAGCTCCAGTGACTCTCCGAACGGGTGAAGGTGCGCAAAGATGTAATGGGCCCTCGTGTCGTAGGAGATCTCTCCGGCCATCGGTGCCAGCCGATGCCGGTACACATGACGACCCGGCGGTACGTACCAGTGCCCTGTCTGCTCGATACCCGATTCAGACTTGCTGGTGGGGAGGAATTTCTGACCCGTTCGATCGACCGACGTGGCGGCCGTCGAGTCCGCATCAGCGGACAGACAACTGTGCTCGCCTCCGTGGTCGTGCGAGGCGTGATCGCCCTCCTGCCCTTCGAGAGGCACCTTGGTCACGAGTGCGAGAAGGAAGAGCGGTTTCATCCTCTGATCGAGTTCAGCGTCACGGATGTATTCGATGCGAGAGTTGACTCCCACCTGGATGGGTTCATCGGGCTCGCTCGGGTTCATCACCATCACGTAGTTATTGAAGCGGTCATTCGAAAGCACGGGCATGCCGAAGCCCTCGGGAAAGCGAACCTCTGCCATTCCCTGTACGAGCGTGAACATCATCTGGGTTCGGCCCAGCGTGGGTCCCAGAATCCTCTGGCTGTTGAATGGCTGTGACTGATTGTTGACGAATGTGCTGTGACAGAAATATTCGGGCGACTCCGGCGATTCGCCATCGGCCCCGACGATTTCAGCTCGGATTGCCGTGACCCAGAGAACCTCCGGCTTGTCGGTCGAAAGCAACGTCAACACGTCGCGATCCTTCGGCCCGAACATCGACTTGTAGATCCGATCCATCGTGAAGATTTCGGATTCGGTGACGACCGTGTGGACCGATTGGGGTCCGCAACTCGCAGCGAGCACGGAGAGCGGCCCCACGAGGAAAAATAGGCGTAGTCTCTTCATCCAGATGAGAGGATAGGGCAAAGAAGCTGCTAAGGCGCGGAGTCCCCGTGCCGATGCGGGTGCGCGCCGGTGCCACCGCCAGCGAGACGCAGCCGCGGCATTGGGATGGCTTCGAGTTCTGCTTCGCCCTCGACGACCCGATAGAACCGATTCAGCGCCACGTCCTCGAAACGCTGTCGTGTGTCACTCCCCGGCCAGCGGATCTGGATTTCCTCGATGGCCACGGCTCGGCCGAGACCGATCTCCTGCTGCATGCTCGAACCTCCAAACGAGCCGCCGCTTCCCGCCAAGACGTGGATCGTACGCGTGCCCTCGGGCTCCCTCACCTGGATCGCGATTCGCGCGCCGACGCCAAAGCGGTTGGCACTGCGACCCTCGAGGCGCAGCGTGATCCAGGCGTTCCCGGATCCGGGGTTCTCGAACAACGCGTTCGCGTAGGCGTCTCCGGGGTAGAAGCCGCCGAGCTGATGGAAGAGATCCTGGTCGCCATCGTTGTCGATGTCGCCGAACGCGACGCCGTGCCCCTTCTGGAGGTGGGCGAAGCCTCCCGCGAAGCTCACATCCGAAAACGCCGTACCACCCCGGTTGTGCAACATCACGTTTGGAACCAGGGCGTCGTAGGGCGGCGCACCGGTTCCGAGATAGATGTCGAGCCAGCCGTCGCCGTCCAGATCGCCGTAGTTGGCTCCCATCGGGAGCATCGGCCGCGAGATTCCCAGGTCTGCGGAGACCTCCTCGAAACCCGTGCCAACATTCCGGTAGATCAGTGGCCAGCCCGCATCAGCGGGCCGTCCCATGTAGCTCGCCATCACGGTGTCTACCGGGGCCCCGTAATCGCCCACGAAGAGGTCGAGCCTTCCGTCATTGTCGTAGTCGAAGAACCACGTGGCGAAGCTGTATCCCTTTGGAGCCTCGACACCCCACTCTGCTGCGACGTCGGTGAAGCTGCCGTCTCCGTTGTTTCGATACAGGCGGTTCTTGCCGATGTTGGAGACGTAGAGGTCCGGGTCGCCGTCTCCATCGATGTCTCCCCACGCGACACCCTTGGCGAAGCGCAGGTTGGCCACTCCAGCGGCCTCCGCGACATCTGTAAAGCGCCCGTTGCCATCATTGCGGAAGAGCTGCGAGGGATTGGGTTGCTTCCCGGATGTCTCGTTACCGACGTATAGATCGAGGTCTCCGTCGCCATCGTAGTCGGCCCACGCGGCCGTCTGGGTCGGGTAGGCGGGCAGCGCCAGCCCCGCCTCCCGGGTCACGTCGACGAAGCCTCCGGCTCCCCCCTCGATCTCGTTTCGGAGCAGCGAGTTGCGAACCCGCCCCCACTCGCGCAGCCAGCCACCGCGCAAGACCAGCAAGTCGAGCCGCCCATCGCCGTCGAAGTCTGCGTGCACGAGGTTCAACCCGCCCAGCTGCCCTCGCAGATGCCACGCGTCGGTAACGTCCTCGAAGCCGCCGCGCCCGTCGTTGCGAAACGCCTTGAGACCGTCGCAGGGATTCGCGGTAGA
>SMVA01146312.1_pt1 | contig 11871 bp, 8 predicted proteins | sample 2456451 | NCBI WGS metagenome assembly SMVA01 (sample SAMN11095933, study PRJNA526329) | marine sediment metagenome | biome: Marine sediment; feature: Surficial sediment; material: Deep marine sediment; isolation source: Hadal surficial sediment | place: Pacific Ocean | collected 2014-05 | depth 0-1...
GGAAACGTGCTCTGTCCAAATCTGACGCCGCTAATGCCCAATCACCATGGCGTCGATAAACATTACCGCGTTCAAGATAGAGTTCCGGATCATCATTGGACAACACGATTTGCCGGCTTAGTTCCTCAATCTGAATGTCAAGATCGGTATGACCAAAAGCTGACCCACAAACCGCCATGAGCGGTACGATGCAGAGCATTCTGCCTATAGATAGAAGATTAACCATTGCATTTCAAAGGGCCGGCCAGACAGCCGACCCTGTTTTCGAAAACCTGTTCAGAATGTAACAGACTCAATTGCCGAACAATTACCCGTTGTGGCTTCGCAGACCTGGTAAATATAGGTACGGCCACCCTTGTTACTGGTGCTGTCGGTGTACTCACCAATGTCAGTGGTGGTCACCAGGACCAGGAAGTTGCCATCCCTATAGATTTCCACGTCAGAAGCGCCGGTTCCAATCCAGGCCAGGTCAATATTGTGTTTGCCCTTGATCTTGTAGCCAGTCAAACCAAGCGTAATGGCAGACCCGGCATCCGTGGTGACTGAAACAACATTTGAATATGGCGAATCGCCATAGGCATTCCAGGCCCTGACCCGGTACCAGTAACTTGTGTTTGCAAGCAGTCCGGAATCAATGAAATTCGCCTGGTTGCCGGGAGTAGTATCGATTTCAGTAAACCCAATGCCATCCAGGGATCGCTCAACCTTAAATCCGGCCTCATCGGCTGCATTATCGGTCCAGGCAAGGTTGACCTGGCTTGCGCCATTGGCCGCGGCAATTAACGCAGTGGGTGCTGCAGGTGGATCGCCTCCTCCGCTTCCAGACTCGGCCCGGATATAGAGATGGTCGACCCAAAGCTGGTCTTTAGCCCTGTTTCCGGCGGTTTGATCTGTATCCTCAACCCGGATATAAACTGTGCCATTGGTATTGGGAGGCAATGTGAATGACTCCAGGTTGAGCAGATCTGTGTCATTGCCTGCGACGATAAATAATTCAGAATAATTACTGTTATCGGTTGACCATGAGAACCTGAAATTATCGTCGGCAGAGCCGCCACTCCAGGTATTCGCATGCACAGTTGCCATGGCATTAACCGGCACGCTGAACCGCCAGGTATGCACCATGAAGCTGTAGCGGTTTTGCTTTTTGCCACCGCTTTCACGTTCAGTAATTATTTGGGGATTGTCATCGTTATTGTGTGTGTAGCTAAACGTTCCGCTGACTGTTCCCGAACCAAACAGATCAGCATTGGCCAGGACATTCGGGGGAATACTGACTGTCACCAGTTTGGACGTTGTATCCATGGCGCCTTCGTCGTCTGTTACCGTCAACTCCACGGTATAGCCACCATCTGAAACAAAGCTGTGCACGGGGTTCTGGTCACTGGAGAAATTACCGTCACCGAAATCCCATGACCAGCCCACGACTGACCCGTCACTGTCGGTTGATGTATCTGTGAAGTTACAGCTGAGATCTGTACAGCTATGACTGAATGAAGCTGTTGGTGCTTGGTTGGGAGGTGCAACAGGGACGGTGTAAGTTACTTCCAGGCGCGGCCTGCTCATCGCAGTTGAAGACTCGCTGGAATCAAAATCGGCACCATTTGTTGATACAGAATCAGCAATGACCATACCGTTACTGGAAAGCGATCCGTCTACCCAGGATTGCACCAGGGCGACTCCATCGCTATTCAGGTTGATCTCAATTGGGCCGGTGCTGCCGGCATTGATTGAGCACAAGGGCAAACTGTCTGAGTCTGTTGCGCCCTCTGCACCCGGTGTGGCCCAAGAAGTGCCGGAAGTGGCCTGGTTCCAGCTTACTTCGTTCTCGTTCCAACCCCGTAAAAGTGCAAAGCAATTGTAAGTACCGCCAACATTAAGTGTATTCAAGTAAATACTGGCAGAGTCAACCGTAGCGCTGGCTGGAATCTCGCTTATATCCCATCCAATCACGATATTCATGTCTGTTCCTGCGCTTGAAGGCTCGTCGCCATCAACCTGCAATGTGGCCGCAGTACCATAATTCGTGTTTGGAGTTGCTTCGCGAATGTACGCATCGAAAGTCCCGTCATATGACGGATCAGGTGCCAGCCCATCCTGGAAAGACAGGGTCAGTTGTGGCACAAAATCAAATGTAAACTGGCTGTTGGGCAAAATCGTATTGCCCTCATCATCCGTCACGTTGTTGACTGTAACGGTGTAACTGTTTCCCGGCGTCATGGCACCGGTAGTCAAACGGGCCGATTTATTTCCGGTAACAATTGCCGCGTTACTGACACCAAGCCCGGAAACACTGTAATTGAGCAGGTCGCTTGCAGAGGCAATATTGACGTGTTCAGAATACTCAACAATCACATGAGTACCATCTTCTGCCCGTGCATTCATAATGATGGGCGGGTCCAGATCAGGGCTCTTGAGGATGGTGAATTCATCACGCACCAGGCCGGTTTCATCGATAAATGCGGCGTCAAGCCGGTTTCCAACAACATCCACCACCAACGAACCGAGATTGGCCAGGCCAACAAACATGGCGGGATGATTGAGCGCCGTTGTGGTTACTTTTCCTGAACTACCGGCCACAATGTATACCGTACCTTCATTTTCGGCTGCGATAATCCCCGGCTTTTGATAAACACCATTGCCCGTTTCACTGCCATCCCCCCAATCCAGCACGTTGACGCTCGGGTCAGACAGGTCCAATGAGCCTGAAAGCCCGTAGTGGCCATCAAGCAAGAACGAGCGCTCATATGAATGGCTGTGCCCGCTCAAAACCAGGTCTACGCCCCAAGCCTCAAGAATGGGGAGAAAGTTCTGTCGCATGTCTGTCATCCGGTTTTCACCACTTGAGTCAGAATTATGTGAACCTTTTGAATAAGGCGGGTGGTGCCAGTATGCAATGACCCAGGGTTGATGATTTTCGGCAAGGTCACTTTCCAGCCAGGTCATCATGGTGCCGTTAATACCACGAGGGGAATCATAGGAATCCAGGCAAACAAAGTGGACTTCTCCATAATCAAAAGAGTAGTACGCCTCCGTTCCTGAAGGGTAGCCGCCTATTTCACCGTTTATGGGAGGATCAAAAATGTCGTAATACGGGCCTGTTTGAGACGCAGAATCGGCGTTATGCCCATCATGGTTACCCAGGGTCGACCATACCGGCAACTGGCGCAGCAATTCAGGATAGGTATTAAATACCGCGTTTTGATATTCAGTATCGGTTCCATCGCTATAGGCGTTGTCACCCAGCATTACCATAAAGTCCGCAGGCGAAGACGCTGTGTAGGTTTTAAATGCATCCCGCACTGAAGCGGCCAATCCGGGGTGAGTGACGGCCGTTCCGGCATCACCAATTGCCCAAAACCGGGTAGCGGTGGCAGATCCGATTAGCGGTGCGGTGTGGAAATGGTAGCTACCGTTGCCCGCAATCGTGCCGATGCTGTCACCCACGGAGTAGAAGTATTGTGTGTGTGCGCTTAAGCCGGTAACCGTAATACTGTGTTCAGTGCGTGTAGCACTTAAAGAGGCTGTGGAATTAAGTGAAGTACTGGTCAAGCCGTATCGGACCACTGAGTCAGTTGCCAAGTCCGTCCGCCACCGGATATTGATACTGCTGTCAGTTTGCTGCTGAAGATATGGCCCTCTTACGACACTTTGGGCAACAGCGGACGCTGCAAACAACAGCAGAAAAAATGCGAAATAAATTTTGGTTGGATAGTGGTTCATTCCTTTGACCCCTGGAAATGCAATGCCCGGTCACAAAGTGTACTACTCCGGAGGCCAAAGCCAAAACCGGGAACCTGCCTGAGTCAATCTACATACAATGAACTGACAGACTCGCCTTCAGACATTCTGCGTATGGTTTCAGCCAGCATCTGGGCAACACTTAGCTGCCTGATGCGGCTGCAATTTTGTGCCTCCTCGTTTAACGGAATGGTATCGGTAACCACCAGTTCATCGAGTTCTGAGTTTTCAATATTGGAAATCGCAGGCCCGGACAGTACCGGGTGCACACAATGGGCAACGACCTGGACCGCACCCTTCTCTTTCAGGGCTGTGGCCGCAGCACAAAGCGTGCCTGCTGTATCAACCATGTCATCAACCAGCACACAGACTTTGCCGTCAACATCGCCAATGATATTCATCACGGTTGCGACATTAGCCCTCGGCCTTCTTTTATCAATGATGGCAAGGTCAGCTTCGAGGCGTTTGGCGATCGCCCTGGCGCGCACTACGCCGCCAACATCAGGAGAGACCACGGTAATTTCCTGCTCACCGTATTTTTTCCAGATATCAGCCAGTACCAGCGGTGATGCATAAACATTATCGACCGGAATATCAAAGAAACCCTGAATCTGATCGGCGTGCAGATCTATGGTTACAACCCGGTCGGTGCCCACCGCACTGATCATTTTTGCAGCGACCTTTGCAGTAATCGGCACCCGGGCGGAGCGTGGGCGGCGATCCTGCCTCGAATAACCAAAATATGGTATGACCGCAGTCACGCGACTGGCGGAGGCACGTTTTAATGCGTCCACCATCACCAGCAGTTCCACAAAATTATCAGCCGTTGGCGCACAGGTTGGTTGAATGACATAGACTTCGCGAGTACGTATGTTTTCCATGATCTCAACCATGACTTCGCCGTCACTGAATCTGCCCACAATGGCTTTACCCATTGGCACACCGAGTTCATGAGCAATATCGGAAGCGAGTTTCGGATTCGCGTTTCCGGAAAACACCATTAACGCGGGATTGGTCACTTTATCTTTTCCCTGTTTCTGTTAATTGGCTGGGACGGCAGGACTCGAACCTGCGAATCCGGGGATCAAAACCCCGTGCCTTAACCAACTTGGCGACGTCCCAGCAGACATGTACGCCATCAACCCCCGGTAAGGAGTTTTGCAAGCAACGGAGAGTCGTTTACACCCCGGACAGCGCGCACATTATATCGGGATTTCAATTCATTTGTGATCCTGATTGCGTCATTTTTTTTATTTACTGGAATAAAAATGCAGCTCCCGGTTCCAGTCATTCGGGGGCTACCCCACTGCTGAATCTCAAGCATAATTTCGCGCATGGCGGGAAACAGCTTCATAACCACATCTTCACAGTCATTTGAGGTGCTTGAATAACCGTATTCCAGGGGCCGAATCGGTCTCGAATTCCGCCTCAGCCCAGGGTCGGAAAAAACCAGTTTTGTGGAAATCGAAATTTCGGGAAAAACCAGCACATACCAGGAGTCATCAATGGTGTGAGTCTGCAGTCGTTCGCCTATGCCTTCTGCCCAGGCACTGTGACCATGTACAAAAACCGGAACATCTGCACCCAGTTCCAGGCCCAATTGCGCAAGCTCGACAACCGACAGACCGCAACCCCACAGGAAATTCAGCGCGCATAAGGCAGTCGCCGCATCGGAACTTCCTCCACCCAGGCCGGTACCCGGGGGAATGTGTTTGGTCAGGCGAATATTGGCGCCTTTCCTGCATCCGGATTCCTTTTTTAACAACCTGGCTGCGCGGATACAAAGATCCTCGTCTTCTGTAAAGTCGCTAATTTCGTTAATGCGGGAGATCCCGCCACTTTCCAGGGATTCAATTTGAACTTCATCACCCCAGTCCAGCAATTGGAACAAGGTCTGTAACTGGTGATAACCGTCGGATCTTTTGTCGGTGATATGTAAAAACAGGTTTATTTTTGCCGGTGCCGGCCAGCATAAAACACTGCTGCTATCCATCGGATACTTCAGCGTGTTGAATTTTCCAGTCTGAGACAGCAATTTTTAGGCGATAGCGGCCATTTACTGCGTCCATACGTGCCGGCAGTTCAACCCCGTCGAATTTCCGATACCGGCGATAACTAATGTCCCAGCCGTCCTGCTGCATGGCGAGTATCCTGCCACTGCCATCCAGCACCATTGACTCAGGCGTTCCTGGCGCTGCAACTCCAAGGGCCCACCATTTCAGCGAATCTACCGGGACAAACCAGCCCAACTCCTGTTCAATCAGATCATTCACATCGGCAGCACGCGTAATGCTGCCATCAGACTTCTCCAGTTCAGCAAACCCGGAGCCCGATGTGAGTTGCCAGGATCCTTTGCCCAAAGTGCCACGAAAACTCATATGGGATCGTGCTTCACGAACCTCCCAGTTCAATCTACCACTGCCCCCATCCTGCCCGTCATCAATGGAAAGCTTGCCAGCCAAATCCCATGAAACGAGCGAGGTCAGCTTGAAAGCACGCAATTGATAGGCATGCTCCGAGCCTTGTATATCGGTTGCGGTGATCTGGCGACTACTGCAGGAAACCAGGACCAGGCAGGCCGCAAGGGCAGCCAGGATTCGCATCAGGGGGAGGCTCCGAATCTCTGCATGGTTTCAATCAGGACTTCATTTTCCGGGTCAGTTACGAGTGCTGTATTCCAGATATTCAGCGCTTCCTCCTTTTGTTCACTGGTCCAGAGAACCTCGCCCAGGTGGGCTGCAATTTCAGGGTTATTGTCCCTGGCAAGTGCGTCCCTTAGGAAATCCTCCGCTTCGCGCAATCGGCCTTGCCGGAAGGCCACCCAACCCATACTGTCGATAATGGATGCTTCCTCAGGTTGAAGGTTGTAAGCAGCCCTGATCAGGTGCTCAGCTTCTTCGTAACGACCCACGCGATCTGCCAGCGTGTATCCCAGTGCGTTAAGTGCAGCGGCATTTTGGGGGTTGAGGTCAATTATTTGCCGTAAATCCAGTTCAGCATCACCGAATCTGTCAAGTTCGACGGCGATCATTGCGCGTCCATACAATAATTGCGGATCATCGGGCATTACGTCCAATGCACTGGTCAGCAACTGGTATGAATCTTCCGCCTGGTTTGCATCAACCAGAATTTCGCTTTCGGCCAGGTAACTTTCTTTAACAATGGCCGAATCATGCTGCAGGCGCAGTCTGGCTAATTGCTTTCGTGCGCTATCAAGATCACCGCTATCCGCCGTCAGGTAGGCTCTGCGAAGTGCCGCAACCAGGGCGCGCTCCCCGCGTACAACCTTTTCATACCAATCTGCAGCCTCAAGCTTGTGTTCCAATAACTCAGCCGCCTGCGCCGCCTGAAATGCGTGTTCCATCAGATCATCGAAACTGACTTCACTAAATTCTGAATAAACTTTTTCTGCCAGTTCCCTACGATCTGAATCCAGCGCAAATGCGATCCGTGCGAACCTGTTTATCGGTGAATCTTCCAACCCGGCCAAAACATCCTGGGCGGCATCAATCTCGTCGTTTCGTTTCAATAACTGGGCATAGGCCATTGCAATCGGCTGACTTTGAGCTTTCAGTTTCCAGGCTGTGTGATAGTAATCAAGCGCTTCTTCGTCATGTTCGAGATTGACGGCAATCCGCCCTGCCCAGGCATGAAATTCAGCCTGCCCGGGCTGCAGCGTAATTGCTGCTTCTGCCAATTGCCTGGCTTCATCCAGCTTGCCGGTTCGGGCCAGGAAGTGGCTTTTTGCAAACAGCGCCTGCGCGTTATTTTGCCCGCCGTTTTCATCGATCAAACGGTCAAGTATCTTACCGGCCTTGTCTATATTTGTAGCCGTGGTCAACAAGCCGGTCACCACTGACCAGGCCCTTGTAGGGTCATGACTCATTTGCTGGATAATGCCATTGAGGTGATGCTCAGCACCGACATAGTCACCGACGATCATCATCGTTCGTACTGCTGTCTGGCGGGCATCAATATTGTCCGGTTGCAACAAGACCCACCGGTCGGAAGCCATTGCCGCGTGTTGCCATGCCTGGGCCACCATTGCAATTCGCGTAGCCCGGGCCGCAATTTCCGGATCCTCAGACTCCATTGCAGCTTCCAGATACTCATTGGCTGCCTGCTCCATGTCGCCCTGCGCACCCAGGACTTCACCGGCAAAGACCCTGAACATGACATCGGTACTGGTCGGCTCCAGCATGGATGGGTCAGTGCCGGCCGTTGTGGATTCACTATGTTGTGCCGGACCGGTCTGACCCGCTGCGGATTGACCTGTTGGTTGATGTGCACAGGCGCCGAGCAAAATGACCAGCGGGAACATCCATTTCAAATTCGATTTCGTGAAACAATAGGTTACTTTCATAATCACAAAGGATACGCGCTTGCTGTTGTTGAACCAATCCCCGTCTGCAAATTTTATTGCACACGAAAAAACCTGTTTTCGACACTTGATATTGACCGTCATCACGGCCAGAATCTTTCCGCCGTTTACAGCCCAAACTCATTCACTCTGACCCCATTGAACTGAATTCGTCCTATGCCTCTTCTTGTTGTTGGTACAAGTCACCAAACTGCTCCCCTGGAAGTCAGGGAGAAACTGGCTTTTGCCAGCGGTGAATATGTGCAAAAGGTCGGTGATCTTTGTTCACTTCCAGGCGTAGACGAAGCACTGGTATTAAGCACCTGCAATCGAACTGAAGTATATGGAATTGTTCTGCCCGATGATGAAAATTGCATCCGCTTATGGCTGCAACGCGCTGCAGGACTGAGTGATGAACAAGCGGCTAAGTACCTCTATACAAAAAAAGATGCCCATGCAGTCGAACATCTTTTCAAGGTTGCCAGTGGTCTGGATTCAATGGTTTTGGGTGAACCGCAAATTGTTGGCCAGCTCAAGGAAGCGTGGCAGCATGCACTCGATGCCGGCGGGGCGGGAAGATTGCTTGATCGCCTGTTTCAGCACGCTTTTGCCACCAGCAAGGCGATTCGTCATGAAACCGGCATTAATGAACACCCGGTTTCGGTTGCCTATATTACGATGGTCCTGGCAAAACAGATTTTTGGAGACCTGTCGAGCAAGAAAGTATTGCTGGTGGGTGCCGGCGAAATGATCGAATTATGCGGAAGGCACTTTCATCAACAAGGCGTATTGGAGCTCATCATCGCCAATCGAAGCCTTGAAAATGCCGACAAACTGGCCGCTCAATATGGTGGCCGCGCGATTGGACTCGATGCCCTTCCCATCGTGCTGCCAGAGGCAGACATCGTAATCAGTTCAACTTCTGCAAGAACCCCTGTCATCAGCCATAAAGCCATTGGAGAAGCCCTGCAGGTTCGCCGGCGCCGTCCAATGTTCCTGGTAGATATTGCCGTTCCCAGGGACATTGAGCCGTCGGTTGCAGACCACCCGGATGCATACTTATACACCATTGACGACCTGCAGCAGGTAGCAGATGAAAATTCAGAACACCGCAACCGGGCGGCAAGATCCGCTACCCGCCTGATTCAGTCATCGGTGGAAGATTTCATGCGCTGGCTACACGGTGCACGGGCGGCGAAATTTCTTAAACGGCTGAGAAGCCATGCTGAGCAAAGCAGTGAAGAGCTTGTGGAAAAAGCACTCAAGCAAATAAAAATCGGTAAAGACCCTGAAAAGGTCGTTAGACAACTGGCCAGTACACTGACCAATCGCATTCTTCACGTGCCAAGTATCCGCTTGCGCCAGGCCGCTGAAAGTCAAAAATATGGAATACTCAAGGCAGCTGACTGGTTGTTTGAGCACGGTAAAGATGAAGCTTCGGCGGATAGCGAAGTTAATGAGGAGGAACCGGAAGCATGAAAGACAGTATCAAAACCCGGTTGCAGCAAATTGAAGCACGCCATGAAGAAATTGCACTCTTGCTTTCACAGCCCGAAATTATAAGTGACCAGAATCAATACCGGGACCTGTCCCGTGAGTACTCAACGCTTGAACCAGTGGTCAGCACCTGGCAACAGTGGTGGTCCAATTCAGTTTCCATGGAGGAGGCTAAGCAGATGCTGGCTGATTCCGACCCGGCAATGAAAAGCCTGGCAGAAGAGGAACTGGCAAGCACCACCGAGCGACAAAAATCACTTGAACAAGAACTTAATCTCTTGCTACTTCCCCGCGACCCTGATGATGACAGCAATATTTTTCTCGAAATTCGTGCCGGGACCGGCGGTGATGAAGCGGGCTTGTTTGCCGGCGATCTGTTTCGAATGTATACGCGCTATGCAGAGCACAATAAGTGGAAAATGGAAATTCTGAGCCAGAGCCAGGGTGAACATGGCGGCTACAAAGAGATTGTTGCGCGGGTAATCGGCCTTGGTGCATTCTCGAAACTTAAATATGAGGCTGGAACACACCGGGTACAACGTGTTCCGGAAACTGAATCCCAGGGAAGAATCCACACTTCAGCATGTACCGTGGCGATTTTGCCCGAACGGGAGAATATCGAAGAAATTGACATCCAGACAAGTGATCTGCGAATCGACACATTTCGTGCTTCCGGTGCCGGTGGCCAGCACGTTAACACCACCGATTCCGCGATTCGGATTACCCATCTGCCAACAGGTATCGTGGTTGAATGCCAGGACGAGCGTTCGCAACACAAGAACAAGGCCAGAGCATTGAGCCTGCTGCACGCCAGGATACTGGAACAGGAGCAAACAAAACAGGCTGAAGAACAGGCTGAATCGCGTAAATTACAGGTCGGTTCCGGTGATCGTTCCCAGCGGATCCGCACCTACAATTTTCCCCAGGGTCGTGTTACGGATCACCGGATAAATCTCACCTTGTATAAACTGACCGAAGTTCTGGCCGGTGGCCTGGATGCCTTGATTGATCCGCTTTTACAGGAACACCAGGTTCGAACCCTGGCAGAGTTAGAGCATTGATATGAAAAACGTTATTCCGGTAATGATCGCTATTTTCCTGTCTGCATGTGAAAACAACCCGGAATATCAGACCGCTACAAATTCAGAACCCCCGGTCGTGATTGTCAGACCTCAGGTAATCAGAGCTGATGTAGAAACATTTACTTCACCAAGAGAAGTGTATCTCCCTGATTCAGATGAAGTCGTTCACCCGACCAGTTTTACTGGCGTTAACAAGGTGAATTCTGAAAGTAATTACAAGTTGATTCTTGTCCGGCATGCAGAAAAGACAACTGAAGGATTTGACCCTGGTCTTACCCGGATTGGGCACCTACGAGCGGAGTTTTTCGCAAGCTGGCCGGAAAATATGGAAATGAAGGCGATTTGGTCTTCTGATTACAAGAGAACTCGTGATACCGCAGCGCCCTTGGCGCAAAAACTGGGCATTGAAATCTCCTACTACGACCCCCGCAATCAACAGGAATTGGTTAAGAAACTCAAGAATGCTGAAGTAAACGCATTTGTTGTGGGTCACAGCAACACGATTCCGGAATTGGCATCACTCTTATGTACTTGTGAAATTGAAAGCATGAACGATCAACAATACGACCGGGCATTCCAAATCGTGCAGGTTGATGGTATGACTGGAATGAGTGAAATTGATTTAGAGAAATTATGGGTCGACAGGCCGGAGACTACCCACTAGCTTCAGAGTTTCGACTTCCGGATTGCCGCCACAGCCACCAAGCACAGGCAACATTTAACGGTGCCATAAATGCCAAAATATCCAGGTTGTACTGCGCGCCAGGAAGCAGGTTCTGGATCAAGGCCAATACCAGGCCACCAATAATCAGAAAAGACGTAAATTTCCTTAATACCGGCCAAAGCCCAAATACAAACAAGGGGCTTAGTAAAAGCAGGTTCGCATTTGGACTGGCCACGGCGTGGTCGGTAAAAAACCATAGTCCGGCCAGTACCAGGCCGCCACTTGCGTTGATCAGCAGCCATGCCAAAGCACTGCCTCCCACCATCACCGGACCTGCAAACCTGGCCAGCACCAGGAACAAAGCCGTGAATAACAAAGAAACAAGCAGGTATTTTGGCCATACAGCAGGTGTTTCAGCCGGTGGCAGCCCGGAGTCTGCCTTGAAAAAAGACATTCTTTTTCCGGCCAATGGAACACCGTCAATTTTCAGTTCTGCAACCACATCTGCGACAACTGAAGGCAGAAAC
>SMVA01233712.1_pt1 | contig 11862 bp, 13 predicted proteins | sample 2456451 | NCBI WGS metagenome assembly SMVA01 (sample SAMN11095933, study PRJNA526329) | marine sediment metagenome | biome: Marine sediment; feature: Surficial sediment; material: Deep marine sediment; isolation source: Hadal surficial sediment | place: Pacific Ocean | collected 2014-05 | depth...
GGAAGGATCGGCCTCGACACGGGCGAGGATCTCCGCCTTGCCATCCAGGTCGACGGCTAGGACTTTTTGATCGTGCATGTCGGAGAACCACAGCCGTCCTTCGTGCCAACGGGGGCCCTCCGGAAAGCGCAATCCAGCCAGCAGCAGCTTGGGTGAAGCGGACATGGCGGGGGCGAGTCTCCTCCAACGGGAAGCCCGCATTCTAGGCCGGATGGAAATGCTTTGGGATGTCAGGGGGTCCGCTTGACCCGCTTATTTTCCTACCGCAGCGCGATGCAGTCCGGCTCCGAGTGCTGTGCCCGCCAGGATCGCGAGCACATGGATGGAGCTCGTCGGTAGCAGCGGAAAGAAAACCGGAGCTGCCATCAGACCCAGCAACGCCAATGCCAGCCCACTGAGCATGGCAGCCGGACTCTGCGACCAGAATCCAAGCGGAAACGCAAGGAGAGCGAGCCAAACTGCAGCCGCCCACGGTGTCGCAACGGAGAACGGGACCAGCAGGGTCCAGCTGTCCGCAACCGAATAGCCGAGGCCGCATTTCTCCAGTGCATTGACCCGCAGACAGAACTCGTTCTCTCGGCGCTCGAGGTGGACGTAGAGCGGACTTCCCGGTTCGGCATCAGCCAGGGCATCGGCCAGGGGCAGGCGCGGTGGCACCAGGCCGAACTCGCGCGCCCGATCGCCGTAGGTCACCCAGAGGTCGGAGCCCTCGACGATCATGGCGATCAAGTCCCGCTTGCGACCGTCCGTGATCAGGAAGAGGACGCCGGGACCGGGCGGTTCGGGGCCCACACGCCCGATCACGCGCAAGTCGAACTCCCCGGAAAGAGCCTCCCGAACCGGCCCGCCATGGGCCAGGCGACCGTGGGGCAACCGGATTCCGTTCATCGCGGCGCCGGTGACTTGACCCTGGTAACGATTCAGATAGTAGAAGTCCGGCGTCCAGTGAGAGTCGATGCGCAGCTCCTCGATGAATGGAAGTCGCAACCAACCCACGGTCAGGCCACTGAGCCCGATGGCGGCACCGTTGGCGAGGACCAGACTGAGTGCCAGCGGCGCAGGCGGCCGGAGCCACCAGCGGCGCTCGCGCCAGAGAACGACCCCCAACAGGGCACCCGTAGTATTCGAGACAATGTCCCACGGATTGCTGAAGCGTCCGGGCAACACCAGCTGCAACAGCTCGATGGCGGTCGAAAGCACCAGTGCGACCACGACGCCGGCGGCGAGAGAGCGTCGGCCCACTAGCCACGCGACACCGAACGGAACGTAGAGCCCGATGTTCCGCAAGGCATCACCGAACTCGAGCGTAAAGTAGAGCTGGGACGAGCCGCCGGGCTCGTGCAACGGAACCAGCGTCGCGACACCGATCAGGAGCAGGGATCCGGCGAGAAGGGGATCGAGCGGGGTCCCCGAAGTCGAGGAATCGGAGGCAGGACTCGATTGCGACTCGCTCACTCTCGTCGCAGCAGCTCGTCGAAGTAGGCGATCGTGTGCTTGAGCCCCATCTCGAGCGAGGTTTGCGGCTCCCAGTCCAGGGCGCTTCGAGCCAGGCTGATGTCGGGGCAGCGGCGGGTGGGATCGTCGCTCGGCAGGGGCTCGTGCCGGATCTCGGATTTCGATCCCGTCAGCTCGAGAACCGTCTCGGCCAGCTCGAGCATGGTGCACTCCGCGGGGTTGCCGAGGTTCATCGGCCCCGTGAGATCCTCGGGCGCGGCCATGAAGCGCAGGATCGCGTCGATCAGGTCGTCCACGTAGCAGAAGGAGCGGGTCTGGCTGCCGTCACCATACAGCGTGAGCGGCACTGCCTTCAGGGCCTGCACGATGAAATTCGAAACCACCCGACCATCGTCGGGATGCATTCGCGGCCCGTAGGTGTTGAAGATTCGGGCGACCTTGATCGATAGCCCGTGTTGCCGGTGATAGTCGAAGAAGAGGGTTTCGGCGCAACGCTTGCCCTCGTCGTAGCACGAACGGACTCCGATCGGATTCACGTGCCCCCAGTAGTCCTCCGTCTGGGGATGCTGCTCCGGATCGCCGTAGACCTCGCTGGTGGAAGCCTGGAAGATCCGCGCGCCCAGCCGACGCGCCAGACCAAGAACGTTGATGGCGCCGTGTACGTTGGTCTTCGTCGTTTGGACCGGGTCGTCTTGATAGTGGATGGGCGATGCAGGGCAGGCCAGGTTGAAGATCTGGTCGACCTCGACATAGAGCGGGAACGTGATGTCCCGCCGCATCAATTCGAAGCGGGCCTCTCCGAGCAGATGGGAGACATTCGCCTTGCTGCCGGTAAAGAAGTTGTCCACGCACAGCACATCGTGGCCCGCGGTCAACAGCCGATCGCACAGGTGGGAGCCGAGAAATCCGGCGCCTCCGGTAACGAGAATGCGCTTGCTCTGATCGTCGTTCACGTCCAGCTTCCGTCCCTAAAGCGTGGCGCCTTCAGCGGCGAAGGTTGTACTTGAGAATGCACCAGAGAGCCCAGAAGCCGTCGGACATTCCGATCTTCTTGCCTTCGGCGTAGGTGCGGCCGGCGTAGGAGATGCCGACCTCGTAGATTCGACACTGGAGCTTCGCCACCTTGGCGGTGATCTCGGGTTCGAAGCCGAAGCGATCTTCCTCGATTTCGATCTGCTGCAGGATCTCGCGACGGAAGAGCTTGTAACAGACCTCCATGTCGGTGAGGTTCAGATTGGTCAACATATTGGACAGCATGGTCAGCCCGCGGTTCACCACGTAGTGCCAGAAGTAGAGGACCCGATGGGGCCCGGACCCGATGAAGCGGGATCCGTAGACGACGTCGGCATGGCCTTGGAGGATGGGTTCGAGCAGTCGCGGGTAGTCCCGGGGGTCGTATTCGAGATCGGCATCCTGGATGAGGACCACGTCACCGGTGGCCGCGGCGAATCCGGTGCGGAGCGCCGCGCCCTTGCCCTGGTTCTGTTCGTGGTAGAGGACCTTCGAGACCTTCGGCTCGATCTTGTCTCGGAGCACGTCGCGGGTGCCATCCGAGGATCCGTCGTCGATGAGGATCAGCTCCAATTCGCCGACCGGGGACGCCAGCACGGCATCGACGATCGGTTCGATCGTGTCGACCTCGTTGTAGACGGGGATGACGACCGAGAGCGACAGCTTGTTCATGCGGGCCCTCATGGATGCAGACCTGTGGTCGATCGACCGCCGGCGTCACTTGAGATCCTAGGCGACGCAGGCCGGGTCCCCAAGGGGAGAGTGTAGTCACGAGCCGCAGGTCCCCCGCATCAGCAATCTGCTGCGGAGCTTTCATGCGGTTTGCTCGGACGCGTGTCCGGAGTCATCCATCGCTCGAAATCTGGGCCATAAGCATTGGAGGGATCGATTGTTTTGGATCCGATCGGGTGGACACGGGGTGGCTGGATCGGGGCCTCGGAGGCGACCCTCGCGGGCCGAGGATTCCAGACTGACTCGCCCCCGCAGTACGACCGACGGTCTCGATCTCGGCGGATCGCTCCCGGGCTAGACTCGCGGCGCCCTCGCTAGCGGAGCGCCGTGTGGAGTGGGTCGGACGAGTCCATGATCAAGAATCTGTTCCCGAAACCGGTCGTCAGCGTCGTTGCGAGCGACGCGATGTGGGATGCCGCCTTGCACCCCGACGAATCCAAGCAGATGGCGAAGGCCGCGAGCAAGCGGCGTCGCGAGTTCGCCGCCGGCCGTGCGTGCGCTCGGGCCGCACTGGAACGGCTGGGGATTACGGATGCCGTGCTGCTGAGCAACCCGGACCGCACGCCGGCCTGGCCCGCACTCGTGGTGGGCAGCATCTCCCATTGCGACAGCTATTGCGCCGCCGCGGTCGCGCTGCGCACCGATGTGGTATCGCTCGGGCTCGATGTCGAGAGCCGTGGTCGCGTCGATTGCGAGCTGCTGCCGCGAATCTGCAACGAGCGCGAGCGAAGTGCCATCGAAGCGCTGGCGAGCCAAGCGGAAGAGGACTGGGCCGCGATCTTCTTCAGCGCCAAGGAAGCCGCCTACAAGTGCTACTTCCCGATCACGGGCAGATTTCTGGGCTTTCATGACGTCGAAGTCCGGGTCGAGCCCGGGCGCCGCTGCTTTGAAGCGATCCTGCTGCGGGAGGATGCGCCCTCGGCCCACGGCGTCCGGAAGTTCCACGGCAGGTTTTCAGCTGACGACGATCGGGTCTACACGGCAGTGACGCTGCTGCCCGGAGAGGGGCAGGGTGGCCCAGGCGAATAGGGGACACGGATGGTGGCCGTACTGGTTCCCACTGGGAAGTTTTCTGTTGATCGGAAGCTTCACGAGCTGGTTTCCCGATTCGATCCAGCCCTGGCTGCTCCCGGTCAGGGTCTTCATCCCCGGCGCTCTGTTCCTCTACTACTGGCAACAGGGCGAATACTCGGAGCTGCGCAGCTTCCAGAGCAGCGCCGCTGGAATCCTGATGGACGTGGTGGTCGGTGTGGCCGGAGCCGCGCTCTGGATGGCGCCCTACATCGTGGTCGAGGAGTGGCGTCCGGACGACGCCTGGGACCCCAACCTGTTGGGCGAAGACCTGGTGCTGTTGGCACTGGGGATGCGCTGCATCGGCTACGGGGTGGTCACGCCCTTCATCGAAGAGCTCTTCATGCGCTCCTGGCTGCTGCGCTACGCCGAGGTCTTCGATCAGCGCGTCGATTTCCGCGACGTTCCCATCGCCCACTTTACGTGGCGCAGCTTTCTCATCATGACCGTGTTCTTCACGGTCGGACACGTTCCCTGGGAGTGGCCGGTCTGCGTGCTGTGGGTGGCAGGCACGACGGCCTGGTTCTACTACCGCCGCCAGTTCGGATCCCTGGTGATCGTGCACGCCGCTTCCAACCTGTCGATCTTCGGCTTCGTGCTGGCGACGTCGTGGGGAGCCGACGCACGTATGGACCTGTGGTTCTTCCTCTAGGACCGGCGCTAGCAGCGCGCTGAGAGCGGGCGCTGAGAGCGGGCGCTGAGAGCGGGCGCTAGGAGCGGCGCTCGCAGCGGCGATCAGAGCGAGCCGCGGTGGCCCAGCCGGATCCGGTGGGAGAGGTCCGTCAGCTCGACCAGGGCCTCGTGGGCCTCTTCGGCCTTGCCGTCCCGGGCAGCGTTCACGGCGGTCCGGGCGACGGGAATGAAATCCGTATAACCCACATTCTCGGCGTCCCGGGCGAGACTCTCGGCCAACTCGACCAGGCTGACCATGTCCCCTTGGCTCTCGGCGTCCTGAAGATGGTCGATGCGTTCGGCCAGCTGAATGACGAATTCGTCGATGGCCACGGTCTTGGCCGGGTCATCCGTGTGGACCGAGTAGATGGGCATGAGTCGGTCGGGAGGCGCCATGCACGCGCGTATCGGATCAAGCGGCATTGGACTGAACGCCTGCCAGGATTTGTGCCCGCTCACTTTTCGAGCGCGCTCACTTGCACAGGCGTGAAGCCTGGGAGAGCCTTCCGCCATGCAATGCTTCGCATGTGCAGCCGAAATCAAGCTCGCCGCCGGAGAAAGGATCGGATTCCGTGATAGCTGCGAGGGTTGCGGCGTCGACCTGCACGTTTGTCGCAATTGCGCCCACCACGACCCCTCCGCCTACAACGAGTGCCGCGAGAGCAGCGCCGAACGGGTGGCTGACCGGGATCGTGGGAACCGCTGCGACTACTTCCGGCCCGCGCCGAGCACTGCGACCGCCGGTAGGGCCGGGGACCCCACGGCCAAGAAGCTCGCGGATCTGGACTCGCTCTTCAAGAAGTGATCGCGCCCTGCGTCCTGATGTCGGCCGACATCAGGGGGCACAGGCCGGCTTTCGAGCCGAAGGGCGCGAGCGAGGGGATCTGGCCTCGTCCGACTCGCCTCAAGCACCCGCGTCGCTGCTCCGATAGCAGGAGGGAGCATGACGCCGTTGGTGGCACCTTCGGAGGATGAGATGTCCACGTGCGCGGTTCTGGTGATTTGCAATGGTGGTTTCGAGGGCATGCAGCACGAGCTCTCGAACGAGGAGACCATCATTGGTCGCAGCCCGACCACCGACATCACGCTGCTCGATGAGAGTATCAGTCGGGAGCACGTCATCGTGTCTCGGGACCCGGATACGGACGAGTACACGCTCGAAGATCTCCAGTCCACCAACGGAAGCAAGGTCAACGGCAAGCGGGTCCGCAATGCGACGCTCGTGGACGGCGACGAGATCGAGGTCGGCAAGACGAAGTTCAAGTTCATCTTGAACCCGTCCTGACCCGCCGCGGCCCGCGCCGCTACAGCCTGCGGTGCTCGAGCGCCGGCAGCCTCCGGCGGATCCGCTGGAGATCGTCCAGATCGCAGTCCGCCACGATCACACCCGGCCGGTCGGCCGCTTGGGCCAGCACCAGGCCCCAGGGATCGATGATCATCGAGCGACCGTAGCTGACGCGCTTCGCGCTGTGACGCCCACACTGGGCCGGGGCGACGACGAAGGCCTGGTTCTCGATGGCGCGTGCGCGGAGCAGGACCTGCCAGTGGTCCTTGCCGGTCTGCGGAGCGAAAGCAGAGGGAACACACACGACCGTCATGCCCCGATCGAGCATGGAGCGGTACAGCTCCGGAAACCGGACGTCGTAGCAGACGCTGAGACCCACTCCGCCGAACGGCGTCTTCGCCACCACGACTTCGTCTCCAGGCGCGACGGTCAGCGACTCGGTGAAGCGAGCGCCCTCGCCGAGATCGACGTCAAAAAGGTGGATCTTGCGATAGACCGCTTCGATCTCGCCGTCGGGTCTCACCAGCACGCTGGTGTTGTGAACGAGATCGCTAGCGTCCACGATCTCCGGAAAGGTCCCGCCCAGCAGCCACACGCCATGGCTGTGGGCAAGCTCCCGGACGGTGCTGACGATCTCGCCGTCCAGGCTCTGAGCGCATGAAATCGGCAGTCCTTCGTGGCGCAGATAGGCGAAGCACTCGGGCAGGGCGATGAACTCCGCACCGCGCTCGGCCGCCTCGGCCACCCGTTTGCGAGCTGCCTGGAGGTTCGCCTCCAGGTCGTCCGTGGAAGTGAGTTGGATCGCGGCGATTCGCATCCGGAAAGAATAGCGGCAGGGGTGGCAACGCCTCGGGCGTCCGCGGCTAGCGGAATTCGGAGGGGTTGACCCCGGTGCGGCGAATGACGTCGTAGAAGTCCTTGCGGTCTTTCTTTGCCAGACGCGCCGCGCGACTGATGTTGCCGCCGCAGCGCAGCAGCAGGCCGGTCACGTAGCGCGTCTCGAAGGCACGCTTGGCTTCCTTGAACGACGGGACCTCGTCCGCGTCCGCGGCCAGCATCAGAGCCTCCGCAGAGATCGCGCCGTTTCCAGCCAACCGGATCGACTGCCGCACCCGCTCGGCCAGCTCCCGTACGTTGGCCGACCAGTTCTCGGCGACGAGCGCGTTTCGCGCATCGGAAGTGAATCCGACAGGTGCGACGCCCTCTTCGTTCGCATACAGACGCAGGAAATGTGCGGCCAGAGGCAGGATGTCTTCGCGTCGATCGGCCAACGCCAGGATCCCGATCACATGATGCGGCGGGTCGCCGAAGATCGAGCGTTCAGGAGCGTTCGCGGCCGTCGCGATGATTCGCGCCCGAAGCGGATTGGCGGCGCCGTCCCCCTCACGCCGGTAGGAGCCTTCGGCCACGGCTCGGGCCAGGCGGACGACCAGGGCCGGGGGCAAAGTGTCGATGCCATCGATGACCAGCGTTCCGCCCGCAGCTCGACCGAGTCCACCGGCGAATTCCTCGGGAAGCGTCGGATATGCCGAGGCGGAACAGCCAAAGAGTTCGCGGGCCAGCAGGTTCTCGTTGACCGATGAACACGAGACGACGACAAAGGGGCCTGCGTTGCGTCCGCTCCAGGCGTGAATCGCCCGGGCTACGTGATTCTTGCCGCATCCTTCGGGACCGTGAACGACCACCGGGCGATCGGATCGCGCGACGGCCATCGCCTGATCGACCACCCCCTGGGTTGTTCGACCCGCTCCCACGACGCGATCGCTGCGCCGACGTCCCGAAGGACGGTCGATCGTGGGAGCTTCACCCCCCTCACGCTGGACACCCACCTCGCTCATGCCGCCTCCCCAAAAACGCCCTTCGAGCAGAAGGGCCTGGACCTCCCAAAGCTATTGGGATCCTGGGGGTGTTGTCAATCAAATTGCAGGTTTAACACCGCCCGCGAACCCACCCGAAGGCTTCGAAGCGACCGCGGGATCGTCAGTCGCCCCAGCAGCGATCGATGCTTGCGTGAAGGGCGGTTGACGGGCTCGCAGGGACCGTGATACTCGGCTCCGGGGGATGGATACCGGCACCCACCAGCGTCAAGGCGGGGCGGAAGGCGAGGCCCTGAGCCCGTTCCGGAGCCGCGAATCCGGGCGGGTACGGAGACCCGTTCGCCCGCTTCCCGAGGCCTTGATCGATCAGATCGCGGCGGGTGAGGTGGTCGAGCGGCCGGCTTCGGTGGTGAAGGAGCTGGTCGAGAACGCTCTGGACGCGGGGGCTTCCCGGCTGCGCGTCGAAATCCGATCGGGTGGGCGCGACTGGATCGCCGTGACCGACGACGGCTGGGGAATGTCGCCGGAGGACGCCAGGCTGGCGCTCCGACGGCACGCGACCAGCAAGATCGTTTGCAGGGAGGATCTCGCCGCCATCGGCAGCTATGGCTTCCGCGGAGAGGCCCTGCCGGCGATCGCATCGGTTTCGAAGCTGCGGCTGCGCTCACGCCCGGCCGAAGCCGATGATGCGTTCGAGATCCATGTCGACGGCGGCCAGATCACCCAAGAGCGAGCGGCGGCGGGACCGGTTGGCACACGGATCGAGGTGGCCGACTTGTTCGCCAACGTGCCGGCGCGGCGCAAGTTCCTCAAGACGGTCAACACCGAGTGGGGCCACATCGCCGACTGGTTGGCGCGCGCCGCACTCGCACTGCCCAGCGTGCAATTCGAGATTCAGCGCGACGAAAAGCAGGTCCTCGTCTGGCCGGCCTCGAGCCGTGTCCTCGATCGAGTTGCCGCTGTATTGGGCGAAGCCGACGCCGCCTCGTTCGTTCGGGTCGAGCGCAGCGAAGGAGCGGCATCGGTCACGGGCTTCGTTTCGCGACCAGACCGTCACCGGCGAAGCATGGGCGGCATCCACCTCTACGTGAATCAGCGACCGGTTCGCGACCGGCTGATCCAGCATGCCCTGGTCGAGATCTACCGGGACATTCTCCCGCGCGGGCGCTTTCCTTCTGCCGTCCTGTTCATCGACATCCCACTCGACGCCGTCGACGTGAACGTGCACCCGGCCAAATGGGAGGTGCGCTTCGCCGATCCGCAGTGGGTGCATCGACTGGTGCGGCACGCAGTGCGCGATGCGATCGGTGCGCGTCAGTGGATGGGTCACTCATCGAGCACGACGACGGCGGGGCAGGGTTCGGCCGGCTTCCGGTCCGAGAGCGTACGGGAAGGGGAGGGCGACTGGGGGTTCGCCGGCCGCAGCACGGACTCTAATTCCGCAGCGCCCGCCGCGACGAATGATCTGCCGGGCTTCGCAGCCGAGACCGGCGAGCTTCGTGCGGGAACCCGGCTCCGATTCGGCGATCTGAAGCTCCTCGGCCAGTTCCAGGCCACTTATCTCGTGCTCGAAACCAAGGACCGCCTGCTTTTGGTCGATCAGCACGCGGCCCACGAGCGCGTGCTCTACGAGCGACTGCGGGCGGACTGGAGCCAGGGTGTCGTCGAGCGCCAACAGCTGTTGGTGCCGATCCCCGTTTCGCTGGAACCGGCGGCGATCCGAGCGCTGGGCGATGCGACCGAGTCACTCGCAAAACTCGGCTTCGAGCTCGAACGCTTTGGCGACGATGCCATGGTGGTGCGCAGTATTCCGGCGCTTCTGGCCGAACGCGATCCGGTGTTGCTGGTGCGTGATCTGGCCGACGAACTGGCGGAGGCCGGCGCGGCTGTGGATCTGACGCGCAAAGGCGTGCGCGTCCTCGAAGCCGCCGATCGTCTATTCGCCAATCTCGCCTGCCGCAGCGCCCGCCGAAAGGGCGACGTGCTGGCTGAAGCGGAGCAGCGGGCGTTGCTCGACGCTTTGGATGCGATCCCCTGGGCCCCGACCTGTCCTCACGGCCGCCCGGTGGCCGTTCCCTTCGAGCTGGCGGAGATCGAACGTCGCTTCGCCCGGCGTTAGCCAGCGCCGCTGCCGTGCCGGAGCGGCGCTGCCGGGTTCCGATAAGCTCCGGCCGCCATGACTTGCTCGAATTCTCCCGATCGTCCGAAGCACGCGACCCGTCCGCCCGTCGTCGTCGTCACCGGACCGACATCGGCGGGCAAGACCTCGCTGGCGCTGACGCTGGCCGAACGGTTCGATGGCGAGATCGTGAACGCCGACTCCATGCAGGTCTATCGCTACATGGACATCGGCACGGCCAAGCCCGGTCTCGAATTGCGCTCTCGCGTACCCCACCATCTCTTCGACGCGGTCGCACCGGACGAAGTCTACAGCGCCGGCCGCTATGCAGAGGACGCACGAGCGGCTGCGGCCCGCATCCACTCGCGTGGACACCGGGTCGTGCTCACGGGCGGCACGGGACTCTACATCCGCGCCTTCCTCCACGGCCTGGTCGACACCGGGGCAGCCGATCCCGAGCTGCGTGAATCCCTCGAGCAAGAGCACGAACGCGCGCAACAGGCTGGGGACCCGACCCGCCTGTACCGCAGGCTCCAGGAAGAGGATCCGAAGACCGCTGCCAAGCTGCATCCCAACGACACCCGGCGCATCATCCGCGCCCTCGAGATCCGGGAGCAGGGCGGCGTGGCCGCCTCCGAGCTGCGGCAGCGCCACGGCTTCCCGGAACCTCCCTATCGCGTCCTGCATCTGGCGATCGATCCCGGCCGCGAGCCACTCAACGATCGGATCGACGCCTACTGCCAGGAAATGATCGAGCAGGGACTGCTCCAGGAGGTGCGCTCGCTGCGGAAGATGGGCTACGGGCCGGAGCTACGCTCGATGCAGGCGCTCGGCTACCGCCACATGCAGCCCGTGATCGAGGGGTCGGAGACCCTGGAGATCGCTCTCGAACGCATGCAGCGTGATACCCGGCGCTTCGCCCGTCGGCAGCGGACGTGGCTGCGCAAGGTGTCCGCCGTCGAGTGGATGGACCCTCGCCGTCGCGATCCGATCGTCGCCCGGGTGGAATCGTTCCTGGCGGCACCGGACGACGATCAGCTGACGTAGTCGATGCCGATCTTGATATCCAGGAAGTCCGTCTCTTCGTCGATCAGTGCGTCGGCGCGACCGGGCGGAGCGAACAACGCGTCCATGTCCGCCTCGAAGGGCAGCAGGATCAGGCCCGGAATCAACTCGAGTGCGCCCGTAAGAGTCCGCAGTACGCCACCGGCCATGCACATGGCGGCGTTCCAGGCGACGCCGGGAACCACAAAGGCAATCCGGACCCCCGGGGTGTCGTCGATATCCTGGAGGTTGTAGTAGACCGACTTCGCCCCGACGATCGGTCCCAGGGCCACATCGGTGGGCCCGAAGAGGATGTTGCTGACGGCACGCTTGAGGGTCTCGGGGCTCGCCGCGGCCGGCAACGCAACCAACTGGACCAGCAGCAGGACTGCACAGGAAACGACGCAACGGCGCAGGGCCGAGCACTTGAGAAGGGCATGGAACACAGAAAACACGAGTCACCTCCAAGCGTTCCAGCGGTCGACGGGCGCACAGCGCACCCGGACGTCGGATCGGGCGATTGTGTCTGCTGCGGGACGGAATTGTCAAGCGACGTATGGGTGACGTCTCGACCTCGTTGGCCCCAAGTGGGCCTCGCGATACCCTGCGCGCAACCCACAGCAGTTTTCTCACGCCGCCCTATGGCATCCATCAAC
>SMVA01095168.1_pt1 | contig 11860 bp, 13 predicted proteins | sample 2456451 | NCBI WGS metagenome assembly SMVA01 (sample SAMN11095933, study PRJNA526329) | marine sediment metagenome | biome: Marine sediment; feature: Surficial sediment; material: Deep marine sediment; isolation source: Hadal surficial sediment | place: Pacific Ocean | collected 2014-05 | depth...
CCAATGTCCCAGAGAGCGCAGTTACTCAGCATGAAGCCGCCATAGACCATGACGTTCTGGCGAATTTCTTGGCAACTGAGCATCTGGACTGGGCGGCCTCAGTGGGAACTATCCATATCGGGAATTATATTGAGGGTGGTAATGGGACTGATGGAACAGCTATTCATGATAATGCTAGTTCTGAGATCAGCAATGTTACTCTCAAGGCTACGCCCGTCTCTGGTGATTTCTTGCTTATCGAGGATTCCGCAGCGGGGAATGTAAAGAAGAGAATCACGGTTGGGAGTCTGCCATCTGGAGGCGGTGGTGGTGGGGCAGATGTCAAGAGTGGTAAGCAGACTGGCGTGGCGGACAACGGCTCAACAACAGTCACATTCAATACTGCATTCTCATCAACACCATTCTGCACGGCTACGCTCTCCAACGCTAATTCTGCTACGGACATCGTGATGGTCAACAACAGTCCTTCTACCACCGCTGTCACGTTCAGCATTGATAAAGGTCATGGAGGCGGGAATCACACTTGGGATATTTATTGGATTTGCACAGATGCTGGAGATCCATGATACAATATCGACTATTTGCAATGGGGGTAAGGAGTTGACATGGTTGTAATTCTTGCAGCAATGGCGATTGCTGGCTTGGTAGCAGGTGCGCTCAAGGGTGCATCAGATGCCAAGGCAGCTAAAAGACTACTCAAGAGAATTGCTGGACTTACCGGCCAGAGTCAGGCTGCATTGCTGAAGGGTATTTCTCCGTTTTTCACAGATGAAAAAGGGAATAGTACTCTGACACAATTGCTCAATGCGAATACGAATAGAACTTTTGCATTCGCCCAGAAGGATCTTGGTCGCCAGCTAGTCAGGGCAGGATTGCGTGATACCGGTGCTGGATTTTTCCAGAACACAGGACTTGAGTTGCTCAGGGGAGAAGCGTTCGGGAGAAACAAGCAGGCAGGGTTCGATGCGAATCTCAAGGCCAGGACGTTGCAAGCGAACAATCTCCTGGGATCTGCAAATCTTCTGGCTGGAATACCCGAGCCGCAACCGAATGCAATAGCCATACAGGGACTCACAGGATTCGCTGGCGGTCTTGAAGCTGGTGCTATCAGCGACAAGGGTCAGCTTGATGGCATATTCAAAAATATCAGGCAGAATCGTGCTATTCGACGGAACTTCGGGGAAGATGCCACTTCTGCTACGGTAGCGAATGCTCTGGGACAGGCAAGAGGTTAGATATGCCTGATAAAAATCTCAGTAAGTTCACAAACTCGCCAGGACTGATAAGTGTTGACATTACTGATAGGGATTTCAATCCTGTCAATATCATTCGGCGTTTCGAGCAACAGGCAACGGCTCGTGGCAAGGATGCGTTTGCTCAAACTGGAGCAATTTTTGACAGGATAGAAGCCGGACTACCTGACTCTATTGGTGGTCTATCTACAGATCAAATATTTACAGAGTTGTTTGATCAGAGTGGTATTGACAAGCTCAAGATTAAGGATCCACCCAGAGAAAGTATAGCCGGTGGTTTCGCTGCTGCGATCATGGCCGGACTGGGAGATCAAAGTTCTCTCATCCGTCTACAACATCGTCAAGCTGTACGTGACAGGACAGTCAGGGAGAATGTTCTCCTTCGGCGTGAAGATCAAAGACGTACACGGGCAGAGCGTCAGCAGACTCTTGCGAATGGCTTGATTGCTATCCGTCAGCAAAGAAATGAAGCACTTCAGCATGCGACAGCCAAGCATGCTGCCCAAGTAAACGCAGCACAAATTGCAGTACGAGAAAGTTTGGACATGGGACGATTCGTGCTGCAAGCATTTGATATCCAGCAAAGAGACAAGCGAAGTGTCCAGCAACTAGAGTTGCAGGCACAGGGTCTTGTATTACAGGGGCGAGGTCTTGATATACAAGCAGATCTTGCAGAAGCTAATATCGCAAGGATCAAGACTGAAGGATTGGCACGATCCCTAGAACTCGCCAATGGTATTATTAAATTCTATACAGATATCCAGACCATAGAGAGACTCAGAGAAGAAGTTTTGTCAGGCAAGAAAAAATGGGAAGATGTCGTTGCTGAGATTGAAGTATCGATTCTGAATAGTGGAGGTGTCGGTGAGGATGGTGTGCGTATCAATGCTGCCGATGCATTGCGTATCAAGCAATTGCTCAATGAAGGTCCGCTTCACGATATTCTCATAGAGGCTCAAATGAAATTCAATCGTGATGGACCACCTGTAGGTGTCTTTGAGAAATTCTATGATGCTCTCTTCTCGGATCAGGCGAAGTCAAACTTAGGTACTTTTTTCAATACTGATGAAGAAGATATAGCATTGAGATTAGAACGGGACCGTAATCGCATATCTGATCCAGGAGTAATTTCAAGAATTCTTCAAACCGCCCAAGAAACTTACGACAGTATAACTGGACAGGGGAGGCAAACCGTTGGGGTCGATGACATCTTTGATAGTCTTGGATCTGAAATCGGACGAGCAACAGTCAATGCTGAATTGCGTAATGCATATAATCGGCTTAGTGAAGGCGCCAAAGTTTCATTTGCTCGGATTCAAACTCGCGTGGAAGAGATACAAGCAACTCTACATCCGGTCCTCGATCAAATGCAAATCGGACTTGATAGTATGTCACAAGGATTGAGTGATGCTCTCTCTGACTTGGATGACCGCGAGACTATCACGGAGGGTTTCTCTCAACTCTTCCGTGAAGACATTCCAGCATTATTGAAGGGTCGGCATCAGAGGCCAGCAGGGATCCCAGATACCATTGAACCAGGTCCAGGTGTGCTGGAGAAGCCAGCCGAAGATCGTTTCAATAGAGAAATTGGTAATCCTGGACACTTAGATCATATTTCTGAAGGAATCCGCAGGCTACTCTTTGGTGATCCAGATAAATCACAGATTCCTAATCAGGGGCAGTAATGGGTGCGCCACTTCTCCCTGATTTCGCAAAAATTAGGAACGATGCGATACGTGCAGCCAATGTATTCTCTTCTGGCGGTTCATCTACGCAACCAAGTCTCAGCCCATCTCCACTTCCTGGTTTTGCACCTCTCACCAAACGTGGCAATATCAAGAGATCTGGATTCACGGCTGAAGAATTTGAAGGGATCATTGCAAATCTAGGACTCGAGAGTCCAACCCAAGAGTCTGCTGGATTGCTACCTTCCCTGTTCGGGATTCTCAACTCGTTCAACTTTGCTGTTGCAGGTGCTGTTGAAGAAGTATTCAATCCTCTCAATGGTACTGGTAGCGTAGTAGGCCGTGTGCTCGGTGAACTCTATGAGATCCCCAGGCTGGCTGCCGGTTTGTTTGGTGTGTCTCTGGAAGCTTCCAGGTTCGCTCAGCGCGAGGGGTTCGCTGCCATCATGGAACAAGGTGGCATAGGACCAGGGGGTTCATTGTCTAGTATCCTGCCATTCATGTACTCCAAGGATGGTGCAGGATGGAGACTACAAGAGGATGGTGTAGTTGATGTGACTATTCGTGGGTTCACTGGTCTAGCCTTGGACATTGCTTTCGATCCAATCACCTATCTTGGTGGTGTTGGTGCATTCTCCAAGGGAGCAGCGAAGGTCTCACGGCTTGGTGTCAAAGCTATTGAATCCGCAGGTATCAAGGTACCCAAGAAGGGTAGGTTGATCACCGCACTGGGTAAGCATGAAACAGAAGAGATGGCTAAACGTATGCTCAGGAAGTCTGACGCACTTCAGAAAAGTAGAAGTGCTACTGGGCTGGCCCTCAACAAACGCAGGAACATCATGTCTGGGCATGCTCAGTTGACAGATCCCTCTGCCCTTGCTGAAGCCTTGAAAAAAGATACCTTGGCTCTACATTTCTCTGAGAGACGAATCCTCAAGCGTCTCATGAAATTGACTGAAGGGCTGACACTGAAGCAAGCCAAGGATTTGCTCAAATATTTCAAAGTCCTATCGCCTTCAACATCGTACATGAATATTGGTGCTGGTGGAATACACAATAGATCTCTTGAAGCTATCGCAAGTAGGGCCGCCCATATTCGCGTGATGTCTGGGCGTGCGGGTTTGGATATTGATATTGTATCGAGAGATATCAGAGGCATGGAGTGGATGGGTTGGTTGATACCCGGTACGCCTGCTGTATCAAAGTTTGTTGGTAGGGGGAAAAGTGCTGCTGTTGGTAAGTTGAGCAAGCAAGCTGAAAACTTCCTTCGCTTCTCTTCTCAGTTTGATGGACAACTTGGCGCATTGATGCGTAGCTCTATCAGTCTTCCTAGATCAATTAGCAAGATGTTTCAGAGGTTTCCCAATCTGGTTGACCATCCTGAAGCAGTACGCATTGCTCAGGGAACGCGCGATACTGAGCGTTTCAGAAACAACCAAGCTGGGCGCATGCTACAAGAGTTGTTTGAAGAACCGTTCAGGAAAGTTACGGGATTCTTCAGGGGTATAGATAATAAGCTCAAGCGCAAGGTTCATCAAGCCATCATTAGGCATATTGATGATCCTACGAATCCGAAGTTCTCTCGGGATACAATCCCACAGATATATCGACATTTGATTAGTTGGCATCGTGCAATCATGAACGACATGACTACTCGGGAAATCCAGCATCAGATGATTGATCCGCTGCTAATCAAGGCGAACTATCATCCAAGATCTCGTGGATTCTGGGTGAACTCTGATCAGCAAGTATCAGATGCTCTGCGTGGAACAGGAGATAAGGGCGTGAGAGCCGCCGAACTCCTGATCAAGAAGGGTAGTATTGGACTCCACAATGAAGAGAGAATCTTCAAGACTATTCAAGATGGCATTGATGCTGGCTTGACTCCCCGTTACGATATTGCTGCCAACCTGATGGCAAGGATGTCAGCCAGTCACCGTGCAATTGGAGGCTCGGAGTTCGCTACTGCTCTGCGCTTGCAATTTGGTAGGGATGTACCTGCTGATCTCGCAAGAGCCTGGATGCAAGCAGGTGGTAAGGTGTCAAATTTCATAGAGAAACACTTACTGAAGAGATTACCTGGTTTCACTGATGAGGGAGCACCAAAGACAATCAGCCTCAAGGGAGAGTTTGCCAAGGGTACTGATGTACGAAATCCATTTGGTCCTGATGTCCGAGTAGTACGTCCTCATGATCTCAGCGATTTCTCTTCATACAGTAGTACTGGGAAGATTGCCGATCCATTCATGACTCAGGCAGAATTGGCTGTCATACGTCTGCAAGCTCAGACTGTTGGGTTCGATACACCACTAACCATTCTATATAACGCCAAGCTCAAGCGTGCATGGCTCTCTCAAGTAGATGAAATGAAATTGCGTGTTGCCAGAGAAGGTGGCGCCAAAGAGATACCAGTGTTCGTGCGTGCTGCCGGTATAGATGAGGTACCTATCGGAGTTCAGGCTAGAAGTATATTGCGGAAGGTTGACGGTGATGTCACCAAGCTCAGTACTGCTGATAGAGAGTTTGTTGAGAAACATCTCCGTAACAAGACCCGTCTCGGTGCTCATGTTACGCATACTGGTGGCAGCCTGACCATAGATAATCTCAAGCATGTTGGACTGAAGACCCGCAAGGCAGAAATACGAGCACGCGCAGTCATCGGTCCCTCTTCAGTGCGCGAGATGAGTGACCAGGAATTCACCTTACTCAACAAGATGATTGCGCATGAGAAAGAGCGCGTTGGAGCAATAGGAGATGTGAATTTCGCTGCGTTAGGTGACGTTGGTAAGGCTCTCTTCTTGCATCAGCGCATGCAGAAGATCAACGGGTTCCCATCGCTACAGAAATTCATGGAAATTCATGGTGAGCACTTTGCAAAGCTTGATCATGAATCCTTCACGAAAATCATGGCAGAAATTTCTGACCATGATTACTACGCACAGCTACGGAAGGAAGGATGGGAGCAGTTCGGTAAGAAAAGTGTGGAAACGATCAAGAGGAGACTTGGAAGGAAGCGTACTAAAAAGGGTCATCTTCCGCTTATAAAGGCCCTTGATAAGCTGAGAGGAATGTATCTCCCGAGGGGGGTCATCGATGAATTGACTGAAGCAAACCACTTTGTATTCCCCAAGGACTTTGGTAACATCTTGACAACGGTCGACCTACTCAACAATGTGTTCAAGATGGGAGTCACGCTCCCCTGGCCGAGTTTTCACTTCCGCAACTTCTACTCCAACATCATGCAGAGTTTCCTTGACCTGGGGTTCGCTTCTCTCAACGTAGTCAAACATGCGGAGAACTGGAAGATTTGGAACGGTGCTGATGGCATGCTCAAGGTGAAATATGGGCCAGATATTCCCTATCAGGCTGTTTTGGATATGGGACAGAGGACTGGCATACTGATTAGTCACAGTGATCTCATTGAGATCTCCATCCGACCTGGACCCAAGCCTTTCCGCCGCAAAGGTTTGATTCACAAGATGCGCTCGACTGCTAGTGCCATCGAAAATGATGCTCGGATGGCACACTTCATTGAAGGTCTCCGTAACGGGTTGGACTGGCAGCAAGCCGCAGAGCGTACCAAGAAATTCCTCTTTGACTACGGCAATCTGAACAATACTGAGAGGGCTTTCTTCTCCCGCATCATCCCATTCTACCAATGGACGCGATTCAACATCCCCTTGCAGGTAGAGTCGGTGATCCTACGGCCAGGGAAGATAGCTGCCATCTCCAAGCTCTTTGGCGCACGCTCAGCGGGCATGGACTACGACCTACTGCCTGACTACATACGTGGTGACATGAGCGCCACAGTCAGCACTGGGCGTGATGAGAACGGTGTGACCAAGACTTTCATCTATGGAATTGATGCTCCGTTCTCTGACCTCGAACGTCTGGACACCACATTTGGGATGAGTCGCTTGATTCGGAAGAACCTCGCTACTATCACGCCATTACTCAAGGGGTTGATAGAACTTGGGACCAATCGAGAGCTATTTACAAACAGAGCACTCAGCCCAAGAGTCGATGGGTTTGCCGGGTCGGTGATTTCAAGCTTACCTGCACCTTTACAGAATTGGCTTGAAGTGCAGGCCTTTGTTGATCTGGATGGGAAGAAGAGGGTTGTCATGAACCCTGTCAAGTCCTATCTCCTGTTCAGAGGATGGGCCTACTCGCGTTTGTTCAGGTCTGCTGAAACTCTCGGAAGAGATATCGAGGACGACAGAATAGATAGCTGGGCTTTACAGTTCATCACGGGTGTCAGGACCAGAGAGTACAATTTCGATGAGCGAACAAAGCAAAGAGCCAGAGAGAAGGCCAAGAAACTTGAGCAGTTCTTGATTGACAGGGGAGTTCTGCATGAATTCAAGCGTGGATTCGTCAGCGAGGAAGAGCTAGATGAAATTTTCCCCAAGGCTGGAGTGATACCACCTGGGATTCTTGATGGGAGATACATGCGATGATTGCTTTCAAGCGCACTAGACTGGCCTACGAATGGCATCTGATAGACCCAAAACTCAGGCTGATGATCGATTGGATCATCAACAAGAAGGCATGGCCTGGAGATATGGTGGTGACGAGTGTCTATCGTGATCCATCTGAACAGGCGTCTGTCAACCCTAGTATGGTCGGCAAATCTGCCCATGGTACACTCCCGATACGGGCCAATGATCTCCGTACACGAGACTTTAGCGCGGAAGAGGTGAAGAAGGCTGTAGCTAGAATCAACAAGACTTGGCTATATGATTTCAAGCGTGAGCATTTGAAGTGTGCTGTCTTGGAACACAATCACGTACATCTCCAAGTGCATAGCAACACTAGCTTCGAGAGTGACGCATGACAGACATAATTATTTCGCTAGTGCTTATTGCACTGTCTGTTCTTGGCATCACGTACTATGTCAGGAAGCACTATAAATCTCTGATAGGAAAGTCCAGTAGGGAAATCAAGTCTGGCCGCAAACAGCAGCTTCAATCCCGCAAGAAAGCTGAAAAGTTTTTCAATGAACTCAAGCGTGAGGATTCAGACAGCAAAATTCTGAAAGAACTCAAGAGGCGCAAGAATGCTAAGTGAAACTATCCTGGCTGCCATGATTCTCTTTGGACCCATGCAGGGTATCCACAATGCGGATAACATCGAACGCTTTAGGATATCTCAAGATAATCTACTCCATCCAGCAGACAATGTTGAAGCCTTGCAAGAAGAAGTACTCTCGCAAGGGGTAATCATTGATGACTTGCGCGAGAAGCTCGCTATAGCAGAGGGCTACTACCGGGAAGAGGTTGAGAACACAGAGATTGTGATAGCCGGGTACGAGAGGAAGATCAAGCAGATGCGACGTAGCTCTAGATTCGAGAAGGCTATCTGCTGGACGAAAATTGGTCTAGCTGGTGGTATTGGCTATGTCGTGGGCGATGATTGAACCTAATGCTCTTGCACTACGACATGACCTGGGCCAATACGTTTGCCACAGGTGTTGTTGATATGCTCTGGTTCATTTTGAAGAGTACTAAGGAAACCCCGTTACGGGCCGCAGGGTTGGGAGTGTTCATCCTGGCTGGAGTATGGCTCTGGAGAAGGAGAAAGTAATGCAAGGACTCAAGAGTAGAAAACTCATGCTCGCCGTTGGTGTGTTCGTTATCACCACAGCCTTGCTCTGGTATGGCAAGGTCGATATGGGCATCTGGAGTAACATCACCATCATGAGTGTTGGTGGATACATGGCAACCAACGCTATCACCAAGTTCGCTGGCACCAAGGGGAAATAATGGCGGATCATCCTGGCAGTCACTCAAGGAAAGCATCTGGGTCGAATCCCAACGCGCCGAAATCTATTCAGCAACGGCGGACTCCCGAGCAGATCAGAAAAGCTGCACTGGGTCGGGTGACTCGCCGCAACGCAGAGATAGCCCGCGTCAAATCAGACGCGGCAAGGATCGCTCAGCGTAAGAAAGACAAAGCACACGCTCGTCAGCATGCAGAGGGAGTATTCTCGAAAGCATTGAGGGCCGTGACTGGCCGGAAGAAGAAGAGAAGTTGACTCCCCCCGCCTACGGCGGGGAACCGAACAGCGCTGGGGATGGAATTGATGTCACCAACTGACGAGTGTACTTGCACAGTCTGCAAGGTGTGGCAGGCGGAGCATGACGGGAGGATAAACGAATTGTGGAAGGTACAGAGCGCACGTAACGTGATGCAGGAGGCTTGGAACAACAAGATGGACAGCCGCATGCTATGGATGTTTGTCACCGCCCTTGGTGGGTCTTTGGCTGGAGGGGCTGTAAGTGGCAAGATATCTTGGCCTTGGTAGTATGCTATACTCATCTTGCCTAGTTCGAGAAGCGCCGGTTCGCACTCCGCGCATGCTTCGCCTTTCGTCTGAGGGAGGATCGGTTCCCATCCCGGTTCTCCCTCTTTTTTATCGCGGGGTAGCTCAATGGTAGAGCGTCTGCCTCATAAGCAGGTGGCCGTGGGTTCGATTCCCACCCCCGCAACCAACCGGAGGCAATCATGAAACCGAAACACATTTTGCCATGGGTGGGGTTGATAGTATTGGGGTTGGGATGCGTGGCTGGCTACGCAGACCTACAGGTGAAGCTCTCCAAGCTTGAGAAGATCGCTTCTATTGAGAGACGCCTGTCCATGCACTGGTGCATCATGATGGGGAACCATGAGGAACTTCACCAGTGGAGTGATGACCCCGAGAAGTGGAGTGAGCATCTGCGCCATTGCGACAGCGCCATGACGATACCGTGATTGCCCGGTAGCTCAGTGGTAGAGCAGGTGCCTGTTAAGCACTTTGTCGATGGTTCGATCCCATCTCGGGCAGCCAACCCTACTTATGTGGGCGGGTAGATGGTATGTATGGCACCAGTCGCAACCATTGCTTGTCCTCTAGGTCATCAGGATTCTGCTTGAACTCGAAGTATGTATGCTCAGGTTGAGTCCAGTGTCTTGTCTTCCCGAACTCCACCAACCTGGCTGACTTGGTTCTGGCGATGATACTGAACACCCGGTCAGCGTTCCCCTCAATGCTAGTCGCTCCCCTGATACGCTGGCTCACGGCCCTACGTCGTCCGGTGATATCGAACTCTCCGCCCTTGCTTTCATGGTGACAGATCAGCCAGTGAGTATTGTGCCTCTTGATACAGTGAATGAAGAAATCATTCATGGCACGGTTGTCCTTCTCTTCAATCCTCCGTCCCAATAGATTGATCAGTGGATCAGCGAAGATAAGGTCCGGCTTCATCTCCTTGATCATCTTCTCCAGCCACACCTGCCCGTCATGGGAAGCGAAGTCAAAATTATCGGGCAAACCATCGCCTTGACAATACATATGGAAGTTGTCGTTTGGGAACTCCTTCTTGGTTAACCCGAGTCCTCGCACGAGGCTTTTCAGGCGATGTAACATGACAGCAGATCCCATCTCCATATCGAGGTACGCGATACGCAACGGTTCTCCACCAGCGTATGGCCTGCCAAGAAACATAGACCCACGCGACAAGGCCATGGCAAGCTCAAGACAAAAGTATGTTTTGCCAACCCCTGGTGGTGCGCTGACAATCGTTACCTTGTCTAGCGTGCAGAACCAATCTGCATAGTAGAACTTTGGCGGCTCAATAATTCCATGCACTCTGCTCAAATCTACTCCGCTGTAAAGGCTCTTTCTAGTCGCTGTCAGGTCTATCGCAGGAGTACTAGCGCCACTTGCAGGTTCCTTTATGTCCGATGTGGATCCCACCACCACAGGAGCAAATATGCCCGAGGTGTCGATACTTACTTCCTTCACAGATTTTCCTCCTAGCAAATTTCATCCATGATATAGCTACGCCTTGCGCTTCGATCAAACCATCAGCGAAGAATACAGGTATCCGATATGCCACGCTCCAACTCAGAAGCGTTGCCATTGCGTTGCGACCATCCATTTTTCCTCTTGGCTTGTGATGCAGAACCGCCCTGATACTACCCTCTATCAAGACGCAACCTTCTACTGAACTGCATCGCCTGACTTGCATGAGGAATCTCTTGCGACCATTGCCAACAGACCCGAACAGGTCAGATATACTCTTCCGCTCTATGGCAATGACATCTTCAAACCCACGCAGGGAATAGTCTCCATTGCGTAGTGTCCCGCGAGTACACGGTGGACACTCGAACAGTGGTACGGTTTCCCTGGTATCAACAATAATCTCGCCTAGTTTGACCTCATCGATACTGAAAGTGTGGGAGGTATCACCTTTCTCAACGATCATTGCAATACCTCCCGTCTCTCAGTGTACTATGCGAAGTCGCAATGGATGCGGGCTTCCGTCTTGAGCATTGTACAAGACTTGCACCCAAGCATTGTGGCATAGGATCCAACAACACCTGCCGTATACTTGACGAGATTCTTGAGATCAATACCCGTGAGGACAACAGTCTGCCCGAACACAGGACGAGAGACAATCTTACCTCCCTCGTCTGCTGTCTTGGGTGCAGTACTGAAACTATACAGATGGATACCAATCCAGAGACGCAGTTGGTGGACTCTGGGAGTCAGACCAACCTTCTGCAACTCTTTCAAGAGTATCTGGAGTTCTTCGGGAGTACACTCACAAGATATTCTATCCAGACAGTGCTTGTGAACAGTAGACTTCCGAACAGACACGCCACCAACTTTGATTGTCTTGCCGTTGTACTCCTTGAATCCAGTTGCACTGAGAATGACTTCAATCAACCTGGCATTCTGAAACGCACTGGTCATGAGTAGATCCGACAGGGAGTTGCTTGAGAATCCATACTGCTTCGTTCGCCCCATAGCAAACTTGAACTCAGAGAGTGCTTTGATAATCTTCTGCCCCTTGCTGCTGGAGGGCATCCTATCAAGCGTTTGCTTGCGTATCTTCATCTTGCACTTTTTTGCCATACCCATCTTACTACCTCCTA